>ERZ1023670.23-NODE-23-length-58143-cov-13.755991_pt1 | contig 58143 bp, 40 predicted proteins | sample MGYA00380342_ERZ1023670 | MGnify/ENA primary metagenome ERZ1023670 (study PRJEB33179, sample SAMN07448984) | human gut metagenome | biome: Human-gut; feature: Human associated habitat; material: Faeces | host: Homo sapiens | place: India: Bhopal | collected...
GCGTTGCCGTTTCACTGTAACGGCAACGCGATTTCACTGTAACGGCAACGCGATTTCACCGTAACGGCATCGCGATTACACCGTAACGGCGACGCGATTGCACTGTAACGGCGACGCCATTTTAGCGAATTTGCAACGCTGAAAAACCATTAAAAACATAACCGCTTAATAATCAACCGATTATCAAAATGGCCCATAATTGCGTCATTTCCACGCAAGCGACACCTCGGTTGAAAAAAATCGATTCTCAGACGACCATTTGTAAAATATTATTATCGCTTTGCCGGGGCCGGTTTTATGCCGGCCCATAAAAATGTTCGACCAGTAATATCCGCGGTTACGAATGCGTATTTATTTCTTCAATTCCTTCCGTCCTTTGTGGATATACACGCCGTGGCTTGGCGTGCTGACGTGCTGCCCGGAGAGCGTGTAATAGTTGTTGTCAGCTTCTTGCTTGCCGTTCATCATTGTGGCGTTGATGCCTGTTGATGAGCTGCCAAACTTGCAAAGCTCCGTGAGGGCGGATGTTGCCTTGCCGGTGTTGATGTCGAAGAGCGGCGCGTTGTACCATCCCGAGAGGTTCGTGCCCTTTGCGTTGTATTCCGGCCACCACCAGAACAGGCCGTTCACGTTTTCGTGCTTCTTCAGCATGGTCACCACGTCAGCGGTAATCGCCTTTTGACCGGCATCCGAGTAAGGATAAGTCTCGGTATAGTCGTATGTCGTGCCGTCCACGGCCCAAGCGTAGGGATAGCCAAATTCCACCACCATGACGCTCTTGTCGGCATAGTCCTTTTTCAAGAGGTCGATGGCGCCTTCCAGTTCGGAGATGGCACCGTGGAAATAGGGATAATAGCTCAAGCCGATGATGTCGTAGTCGATGCTTGCCTCCTTCATCTTCTTGTAGAAGTTGCTTAGGGCGGAGTGGTTTTTGTTGTCGTTTTGTTGCGACACCGACGTGCGCTCCACGTGGAGTATTATCTTCGCGTCGGGACACTCTTCACGGCAGGCTTTCGTGGCTTGCTTCAGCAGGTTGGTGAAGCGCGTCCAGTTGTCAGCCGGCGATGAAGGCCAACACCTCTTTAGCTTCGAGCCCGCGTCAGTTGGTTGTCCCCACATCATGCCATAACTAATCTCGTTGCCAGTCTGTATCATGTCGGGTTCGGCGCCAGCCGCCTTGAGTTGTGCCAGCGCGTCCTTGGTGTAGGAGTATAACTTCTGCGCGAGAGCGTTGTCGTCGAGGCTCGCCCATGCCGCCGGTGTCCATTGCTTGCCGGGGTCTGCCCACGTGTCGGAATAATGGAAGTCGAGCATGAACTTCATGCCCTTGTCCTTAATGCGCTTGCCAAGAGCCTTTACCCAGTCCAAGTCTTGGCACACGTTGTAGTCGGTCTCCCATTTGCCGTTGTTCGTGGTTTGCTTCTTCGGGTCCACGAAGAGTCGCACGCGCATGGCGTTCATGCCCTCGTCCTTGAAGAACGTGAGCACGTCGCTAATGCCCTTGCCGTCGTGGGTGTAGTATTTCGCTCCCGCCTCCTCATATTTAGGCAGCATGGAGATGTCGCCTCCCGCGTATTTCTGCGCCGAGGCAGAGGTGGTGGCGAGAAGCAGAAGTAAGAAAATCTTTATCGTTTTCATGATGATATTATTGTTTTATGGATGCTTTGCGGTATGCACGTCCAAACCGCGTCATCGCAATTCCTTGAGGCGTTTGACGACGTGGTCTACGTCTGGGTCGTGGTCATCGTTTATGGCATCCTTGTTCCATCGTGATGGGTTCAGATAAATGTAGCGCTGTACCATCTCAAATTGCAGTCCGTTGAAGATGATGTCGTCCCAATAGTTGCGTTGCCACAACTTTTGGTCAAACCGTTGCCAACCGTTGTCCTTGACGCCGAGGATGTATTTGTGTGTGGTTATCGACTTGAAATATTCAATGACCTTTGGTAGCAGTATGCCGTTGTCCTTGTCCAAATATATCAAACAATGAAAGTGGTTTGGCATGACAACATAGTCCATACAGCCCATGCCGTTGAAATGGTGTTCCAGGTTTTCATATTCCTTTGCTACCATCAGTCCGGCATCATTGTGAATCATCTCGCCATCCACGACTTGACCAAAGAGGCTCTTGCGGTTGTTGGTGACAATGGTAACGAAATATGCGCCTTGCGACGAGTAGTCGAATTGTCGCATTCGCATCGCCTTGCGTGCCGTCATCTGTCGTGGTTGCGTCATGGTGATTCGTTTTTTGTATGGTGATAATAATCCGTGATGTTATCGTGCGTTGCCATTCGGGTTGCGTTTCGTGCCATCCGGTATGAATTGCAGGGTGCGGCCCCTGTGGCCGTCCGCGTCCGCATTTCCGTGATGTTGCGATGCGTGCGTTGCCATTCGGGTTGCGGACGGGCACAGGGCCCGCCCCTGCACGCCCATACCAAATTTCGTGATGTTTCGTCCGTGATGTTGCCATTCGGGTTGCGGACGGGCACAGGGCCCGCCCCTGCACGTTGGTCGTGATGTTTCGCACGTTATTTCACCACTGCTTTCTTGCCTTGGTGGATGTACACGCCCTTTTGCGTGGGCTTGCCAGACAGGCGCGTGCCACCGATGGTGTACCAAGAATCGCCGCCCTGGGCGTTTGCCTTGATGTTGCTTATGCTTGTCGCGTTATCTATGACGTTGCCTACTGCCCCTTGGAATGTGTAGTAGTTGCCATTTTTAAAATCAAGGTTACTTGTCTGTGAACTTTTGTCGTTGAAGACAATCTTGTTTACCTTCACCGTTGTGGTTCCAGTGTATTTCCATAAATACACGCTGTTGCCTGTCTTGCTGTTTGTCCCGACCTTTGTTACCTCTTTTTCTGAGCCAGGCCAATCGGAATACAAATCTTTACCGCCGTCTTGCCATGCCCAAACGTATATGTCGGAGTTCCAGTTGGATGGTTTCTCAAAATAAGCATAATAAGTAGCATCAGTTATTACCTTTGCGCACGCAGGTAAATCAGTCTTCACTTCTTCCTTTTCGTCATCTATGGCTTTGATGCCTTTTATGTCGAGGTTAGAAGAAATGTAAAGCTTGTAGTTCTCGCCAGAGGTCACAAGTTGGTAGCCGCTTGTGGAGGTCGTTGTCGTGCCCAAGCAGAGCAATACGCTTCCGTTGTTTCCTTTCACGGCTACACTGTAACCATTGCTTTCACCACTGTTTAGCGATACCGTGCTTTCGCTTGTAATCCCCGCGAGTTTGCGGGTGAGGACAAACTTCTTGATAGCCTTGCGGAATGCTTGGTAATGTGGCAAGAACACGCACGGAGTTCCTGGCATGGCAAGCAAGTAAGCGTTTGCTGCCTCTACGTTGTTTTTCAATATGTCACTGGTCTTGCGATACGTGTCGTGATTGTCAATAAAAGTGACGGCATATTTTGCGTAGCCAGTGCCAATGAGGGTGCTTGAAGTGTAATTGGCTAAAGTCTTCCAACGTGTTCCCCCATTGTTAAAAGCAGTGTTAACCATATATTTGAAAGGGAAGTCGAAAGCCGCACTCGTCTTGCCAGTGTTGTTTATCCAATTCTTTATCGTAGTTAAGCCGTCCCAGCACTCACCTACGGAATAGGTCGGTTGAGCACTTTCGTTATACATCTTTGTGTATTCCGCTGCGTAGCCTTTTACCATGTCGTAGCGGAATCCAGCATAACCAATTTCGTTTTTAAGATAGTCGAGATAAACCTTGACGTTCTGCTGTGTTATGTCATCGGTGTGGTCGAGGTCGCGATAACCATCAAAGTTGTCACCTGTGTCGGGAGAGCCGTAAATTTTGCCTTTAACTGGAGAATCTTCGTTAGTATTGGCCTCGTCGTTGCAACAAATCTGTGTGTATAGCTTGTTGTCCCAACCAAGTTCGTATTCTTTTTTTGTGTTTGTGCCAGTTACATCCTCTTGGGGGAAATCAGCCCACGATGTTAGGCCGTTTTTGTGGTTGATGACTACGTCTGCTATAATACCTGTGCCCTTATTCTTATAGGTATTAATCATCGTTCGAAGTTCTGCCTCTGTGCCGAAACAAGAGTTTTGGTTTAGCCAGAAGCAAGGGTCGTAACCCATCGTGTTGCCTTTTTTATAATACCAGGTGGAAGTACATCCGCTTTGCGGCACCCATATCAGGTTGAAGTACTTCGACAGCTCGTCGGCCTGTGAAGTGAGATTTGTCCATTGCGTGTCACTGTAGCTGTCCCAGTAGAACCCTTGTAGCATCACGCCATCGTAGTTGGCTGGCCACCCTTGTGCCATGATGCCGAGTGGCAGGCCCATCAATGTGAAGATGAGAGTAAAAAAGTGTTTCATATTAAGTGATAAGTTATTGTGTTAATTTCGTTTTTGGCATGAAAAGTTGCACTAAGTTACTAATATATATAATGTATCTCTTGCATGATATATATCAGTTTAATGAATTTTATGCGCAATCGTTTACACTGCATGCTTTTTCCAAACGATTATGTTTCAAATGCCATTTGCGCGAAATAGTTGTATGCAAACGATTGCATTTGCAATGTTGCGCTTTTGCGTTAAAAAATTGATGCGGGTCAACATATTAACCATATCTTTGCAACCGAAAAGCTAAAAAATGAAAAACTAAAATATAAATTTAATCTTAATTAAAAGCAAATGATGAAGCAGGTAAAATTCAAGATGCCTCGCAGAGCGCTCGTACTAACGGGTGGGCTGCTGTTGGCTGTGAGTTCCTGGGCGCAGACCGCTGCGATCAAGGGACATGTGAAAGATGCTGCCGGTGACCCCGTGATGGGTGCCACCATCACCGCTGGCGGCAAGGCCGTGGGCGTGACAGACTTAGATGGAAACTACTCCATTAACGTGGCTCCGGGCACGGAAATCACCATTTCCTACATTGGCATGACGCCAAAGAAGTTCACGGCTACCAACGGTGCCGTCATCACCCTCGTGGAAGACTCCAAGTCGATTGGCGAGATTGTGGTCATCGGTTATGGTACGGCGAAGAAGAATGACCTCACGGGTGCCGTGACGGCCATCAAGCCAGATGAACTGAACCACGGTCTGCAGACCAACGCGCAAGACATGATTCAAGGCAAGATCGCCGGCGTGAGCGTCATATCCAACGACGGTACTCCTGGTGGCGGCGCGCAGATTCGCGTGCGTGGCGGTTCCTCGCTTAACGCCTCCAACGACCCATTGATCGTCATCGACGGACTGGCCATGGACAGCTATGGCGTGAAGGGCCTCTCCAACCCATTGTCAATGGTCAACCCTTCCGACATTGAGAGCTTCACCGTGTTGAAGGATGCCTCGGCAACCGCCATCTACGGTTCGCGCGCGTCAAACGGTGTCATCATCATCACCACGAAGAAGGGACGCAAGGGCCAGAAGACACCTAAGGTGAGCTATTCTGGCAACATATCCATCTCCATGAAGAAGAACACGCTCGACGTGATGGACGGCCCCACGTTCACCAAGCTCGTGGAAGACCTCTACGGCAAGGACAGCGAAGCTTACAGGGCCCTCGGCTGGACCGACGACAACGGCGTGCAGCATTTCGCCAACACCGACTGGCAGGACGAAATCTATCGCACAGCCATTTCCCACGACCACAACGTGACCGTGACGGGCGGCGTGGCCAACATGCCTTACCGCGTGAGCCTCGGCTTCACCAACAACGAGGGTATCGTGAAGACCTCCAACTTCCGTCGCTACACTGGCAGCTTCAACCTCTCGCCATCGTTCTTCAAAGATCACCTGACGTTCAACATCAACGCCAAGGGCATGCTCGCCGAGAACCGTTACGCTGACGGTGGAGCCGTTGGCGCGGCAGTGTACATGGATCCCACGAAGCCCGTGAAGGCCGACAACAGCGTCTACAACAAGTATTTCGGTGGCTACACGCAGTGGTACCAGAATTCGGAGGTGGGCGACCCCGATTGGCTTTGGGGCTTCAACCGCAACTCCACGTCGAACCCTGTGGCCATGCTCGAGCAGAAAGACGACCGCGCCATCTCGCGCTCGTTCATAGGCAACATCGAGGCAAACTATAAGGTGCATGGCTTCGAGGACTTGCAGTTGCACGTCAACGCCGGCATGGACCTCTCCAACGGTAAGCAATGGACCGATTGGCCATACAACAGCCGTGAGAACAACTACTTCGGCTACACTGGATGGCAGAAGCAGAACGCCTATAACCTCCAGCTCTCCATGTACGCGCAGTACAGCCACGACTGGCTCGGCAACGGCACGAAAGACGCGCCCGACCACAGCTTCAACATCATGGCGGGTTACGAGTATCAGCACTACCACAACCAGACCGACTACGCCAACTGGGGCACGTACCTCCACGACGTAGGCGAGCACAAGGCCGGTGACAGAAGCCAGGAGGTGTCGTCGAACACCACCACGACACTCTACAAGACCGAGAACTTCCTCGTGTCGTTCTTCGGCCGCATGAACTACACCTTGCTCAATAGGTACATGCTCACGTTCACCCTGCGTGACGACGGTTCCTCTCGTTTCCATAAGGATGGCCGTTGGGGCCTCTTCCCATCTGTGGCCCTGGCTTGGCGCATCAACGACGAGCCGTTCCTCCGCAACGTGAAGGCTATCAACGACTTCAAGCTCCGTCTCGGTTGGGGTAAGACGGGTCAGCAGGAAGGCATTGGCGACTACACTTGGATTGCCACATACACTCCAAACACACAGTACACCTTCTACCCAATGGGCAACGACGGCGTGACCTATCTTCCTGATGTCTACAACCCGAACCTCACATGGGAGAAGACCACCACATGGAACGCCGGTCTTGACCTCAGCCTCCTCAACAACAGGTTGACCTTCAACCTCGACTACTACTACCGCAAGACCACAGACCTTATCAACACCGTGTATGTGGCAGCCGGCGGCAACTTCAAGAACACCATGAACTCCAACATCGGATCGCTCCACAACGAGGGTATCGAGTTCGCCACGACGGTGCGTCCTATCGTGACCAAGGACTTCACATGGGAGTTCAACTACAACGTGGCCTACAACAAGAACCGCGTAGACGAGCTTATTACCGGCTCTGGCGCCAACTATTATGTTGAGACTGGCGAAAGCGTAGGCACGGGCGGCAAGGTGCAGGCTCACGCCGTGGGACACAGCCGTAGCGCGTTCCGCGTGTACCAGCAGGTTTACGACAAGAATGGCAAGCCTCTGTTCAACACCTTCGTTGACCGCAACAACGACTGCGTGATCGGTGACGGCGACAGGTACTACTATTACAAGCCAGACCCAGACGTGACCATGGGCCTCGCCAACAAGTTCATCTATAAGAACTGGGATCTCGGCTTCACGATGCGCGCCAGCTTGGGCAACTACGTATATAATAATGTGTTGGCTGCCTCAATGAACGTGGGCAAGGGCTCCATCTACAGCCTTAGCTATCTCTCAAACAAGCTCCTGGACGGCATGGCGCTTGGCTTCGACAGCACGGGTAACGAGAGCTTCTCAGACCTCTTCGTGCAGAACGCCTCGTTCCTGAAGATGGACAACATCACATTGGGTTACTCTTTCGCCAACCTGTTCCACAACGGCAAGTACAATGGCGTGAGCGGACGTGTCTACGGCACCGTGCAGAACGTCTTTACCGTCACCAACTACAAGGGTCTTGACCCAGAGGTGGCAAGCGGTTTCGACAACAACATGTACCCGCGCCCGTTCCAGATCATCTTCGGCGTGAACCTCAACTTCTAATCACTAAGAATCAATCACCATGAAATTCAACATAAAAAATATCATTTCCGCGGCACTGCTGACTCTCTCCCTTGGAGGCCTGACGTCTTGCATCGGCGACTTGGATGTGAAGAACATCAACCCCCAGCAGGTGTCGGAGTTGGACAAGGATGCCTTGCTCAACAAGATTTACGCTAACATGATGCTCGCCGGCCAGAAAGCCCCTGACGACGGCGTGGGCGACATCGACGGTATCGACGGTGGTACGTCTACCATGATGCGTGAGCTTTTCTTCCTCAACGAGTTGCCCACCGACGAGTGTATGTGGATTTGGCCAAACGATGACACCGACGACCTCAACTACAACCGTTGGGGCGACTCGCAGAAACACCCTAAGGGACTTTATTATCGCCTCATGTTCGGCGTGACGCTCTGCAACTTCTATCTCAACCAGACGGAAGGCGACGCGAGCGTGGCTGAGCAGCGTGCTGAGGCTCGCTTCATGCGCGCACTCAACTACTTCTACATGTTAGACTTGTTTGGCAACCCGCCAATGGTCACTACCATGGGCGACGCCAAGCCTAAGCAGGCCACGCGCCAAGAGGCATACGACTTCGTGGAGAGCGAGCTCAAGGCCGTGCTTGGCGAGGGTGACGACAACAGCGAGGTGCTCGCCGACAAGCCAACCGCTTATGGCCGCGCAAGCAAGGCAGCAGCTAACCTCCTCCTCGCGCGCCTCTACCTCAACGCCGAGGTTTACACGGGCACGCCACAGTGGGAGAAGGCAAAAGAGTATGCCAACCGCGTGATCAACGACAGCAACTGGAAGCTGTTGACCGACGATTCCGGCGACTATACCGCTTACCAGAAGCTCTTCATGGGCGACAACCGCTCAAACGGCGCGCAGAACGAGATAATACTTCCTGCTATGGAAGACGGTGCCAACAGCCGCTCTTACGGAGGTCTCTTCTTCGTGGCAGGCATGACGACAGCTGAGGTGACGAATGTCTATTCAACAAAGACTTCTGAGCAGTGGGGTGGCACCGTGCCTAAGGCGCAGTTCATACAGAAGTTCATCCCTTCAGGCAAGGACAAGCTCGTCGTGGGCTATCCCGACAAGGTGGCGAAGGAAAGCGGCGACGACCGCGCGCTCTTCTTCACCGACGGTGACCGTCAGCCGATGATTACCGACGTGTCTAACAACAAGAACGTGTATCTCTATGTGAAGTACACCAACGTACACTCCGACGGCTCAGCCATTCACGACGGCACGGGTAAGTGGATCGACACTTACATCCCTGTGCTCCGTGTGGCAGAGGCTTACCTCACCTATGCTGAGGCCGACGCTCGTCTCAGCGGTGGCTCTTGCACCACCGACGGCTTGGCCAAGCTCAACGCCCTGCGCGACCGCGCTCACGCCAAGGCCCTCACCTCTGCCGACTTGCAGACCATCCTCGACGAGTGGTCACGCGAGTTCGGATTTGAGTTCCGTCGCCGCATGGACTTGATTCGCTTCGGCAAGTTCGGCGGACAGAGCGAATATCTCTGGCAGTATCAGAACGGCGCTGAGGATGGACAGGCGTTCGACGCACACTTCAACATCTATCCTATCCCGGCATCCGACCTCAACGCCAACGACAACTTGAAGCAGAATCCTAAATATTAATAGGTGTAACTTATAAAAAGATTATCTCAATGAAAAAGCTAAATATAGTGGCATCGTTGCTCATGGGCGCCTTGCTCTTCACGGCTTGTGACAGCGACCGCGACGACAACCCTGTGCTGAGCGTGCCTTCAACATTCCAGTTGAACGCGCCGGCTGATGCCGAAAACAACACGCTGGACCTTGTCAACTCCAGCACCGTATCGTTCACGGCCAACCAACCCGACTTCGGCGGCTTCCCTGTAGCCACGACCTACACCATGCAGGTGTCGTTCGACAAGGACTTCGTGGAGGCTAACGAGGCAGACGGCACGGTGGCCAACTACTTCAGCCTGCCCACCACCTTCACCACTCCGGAGATGAACGTGAAGGCGTCTGAGCTGAACGAAAACATCATCACGTTCTATGAGACCCAGAAGAATACCGACTCTTACGACAACGCCGTGCGCCCAATCTACGTGCGCTGCAAGGCCAACGTCTCGACGGTAGACGGCACTGATGTCTACTCCAACGTGGTGGAACTGCCCAACGTGCTCGCCACTTACAAGGCTCCAGACGTGACACTTCCGACAGAAATGTATGTCTGCGGAAGCAGCATCGGCGAGGAATGGAAGACATGGCAGCCGATGGCTCCTGTCTTCGGTTCGGCAGGCCAGTTCTACACGCTTATCTACATTCCTGAGAATGGTGGCCAGTTCAAGTTCGGCACTAAGCCGGAGGGCTGGACAGGCGCTTCGCAGATTGCCTCTATCGACGACCGGGCCGGTGCGGACGTAAGCTCTAACGCCGACGACAACATCGTCATCGCCAAGGGTGGCTGGTACACACTGAAGTTCGTTGACAAGATTCGCGGCGGAAAGGTGCAGTACGACTTGGTTATCGGCAAGGGCGACGTGCAGGTTCGTGGCAACTCTATCGCCGGCGGCTTCGACAACCCTGAGAGCATGACCGCTCCTGCCAGCAAGGACGGCGACTGGACGTTCAGCAACTTCGCCGCAAGCGGCGAGCTCAGGATTACCATCGTGGTGCCAGACTGCGACTGGTGGCGCACGGAGTTCACATTCCAGAAGTCTACCGGCAGCATCTACTACCGTGACACCGACATTCCTAACAACTGGTTGGAAACCAAGGGCGAGGATTATTCGGTGACGGGTGAGCCGGGCAAGACCTTGAAGGTGAACTTCGAAAAGGGAACCGCAAGTCTCGAATAGAAACCATTGAGGTGAAAGGCAGTGGGGGGACAAAACTCCCCCTGCCACACCCTTAAACTCAAAAATCAAGAAACAAGACAATGAAAAAGATATTTCTTTATAGCGGCGTGCTTCTCTCCATGCTTTCGTTCGCTTCTTGCGACGATAGCTTCAACGACTGGGCGGAGCTGAAGACCAACGAGGCCGCTACCAACGGAGCCTATGGCTTGAACTTCGCGGCGTCGGGTGTCGACGTGGACATGAGCGCGGAGACAATACCCGATTCGGTTGACCTGGTGAAGGTGACCAAGGCAAGCGATGAGGTGCAGAACGTGATATTGAAGACGGTGTCGCTGAACGGCGTTGACGTCACAAAATATTGTGTCATCAAGGACGCCACGGCACGTATGTCGACAAAGCAGCTCGACAGCCTCGCCACAGCCTCGCTGAAGAGCCAGAAATGCGAGAAGCGCGCCTTGGAAGTGGACGCTACCGCGGCTGGCGTGTTGGAAAACGGCACGGCTGTGCAGGTGGCTGGCAAGGTGACGCAGAACGAGACGCCAATACAGACTCCGGAGGCTGACCCCAAGGGATACTTCATGCTTGGTGACTTCGCCGGTCATGGTTGGGACCCAACAAACCCCATCTTGATGACGGAGACGGCTGAAGGCTCGAAGATATACAAGGCCGTGGTAACGACCACTGGCACTACCAGCTGGTATAAGTTCTATGGCGCGTCTGCCTTGAAAGGCTCTGCTACCACTTGGGACGACATCAACCCCACAGTGATGGGTTGCGCCGCAAACGGCGACGCTTCCACTTTCGGATTCTTGGAATGGCGCGACGTGCAGACTCCTACTATTGAAGGCGCCGGCACATGGATCGTCACCTTGGACGCCAACACTTGGACTTACACTGTCTCTTCACCAGTGCTCTATCTCGCTGGCGATGCCAACAGCTGGAAGCAGACGGAGCCTTTCGCAAGCACTGACGGCACCAACTTCTGGGGCTTCGCCTACTTGAACAACAACGGCTTCAAGTTCTCTACACAGCAAGACTGGAAAGGCACCAACTATGGCGCTGACTTCTCTACCGCAGCCGATGCCGCCAACTTCTCTCTGCCGGAGGGCAATGAAGAGGGCTTCTACAAGATTGTGCTCAACCTCGACTCCAAGACCATGGAGCTGACACCTATCACGACCATCGGCATCATCGGCGACGCCACACCGAGCGGTTGGGACGCAAGCACGCCAATGACTTACAGCAAGGCCGACGGCGCGTGGGTCATCAAGGACGTTCAGCTGAAAGACGGTGAGTTGAAGTTCCGTGCCAACGACGGTTGGGACATCAACTGGGGTGGCACTCCTGACGCTTTGAAGCAAGACGGTGACAACTTGAAGATGTCCGAGGGCACTTACGACATCAAGCTCTATGCTTGGGCCAACGGTTACGCTAAGTGCGAGTTGACAAAGAAGTAAGGATTTACCGCGCTAACATCATCATAGCGAGGGGTGGCTCTTTCGGGAGTCGCCCTTTTTTGTTTTAACTCACCGACAAGCAGGGGTGGCCCCGCCAAGCGATATAAAAAACAGGCGGCACTCAAAACATGAGTGCCGCCTGTTTGATTAAAAGAATGTGTCGACACTTGGATTCGAACCAAGGACCCCCACCATGTCAAGGTGATACTCTAACCAACTGAGCTATGCCGACAATAAGACCGTTTCTGAAAAACGATTGCTTTTGGAAAGCAGTTGCAAAGTTACGCATTTTATTCCGTCTGCCAAAGAAAGCGCATGGATAATTAGCAACTATTAACTTATTGCCATGTACGAACATTTGCCAATGCCCTTTCCTAATGATATTCATTTGTTATATTACGTAAACCCTTTTTGGCGATATTAACATTTTGTAACTATAAAACACTTGGTTGTAAGAAAATTTTGTTTAACTTTGCTTTCAGTATTAAATCAATTTACTCTAACTTAACGCTTATGAAAAGACCATTTGTCCTTTTAGGAGCATTGATGCTGACCTGTTGGGTTGGACCTAACTACATTCAGGCAGCCCCTGACCCTTTGACAGTCAGTCAGAAAAGCAACACCGTGACAGGTAAAGTCGTGGATGAGAATGGTGACCCCGTGCCGGGCGCGACCATTCAGGAGACAGGCACTAACCGTGGTACCGTCACTGACCTTGACGGAAAATTCACCTTGGAAGTAAGGCACAACGCCACTATCAAGGTGACATTCCTTGGCTACAAGACCGTGTTGAGGAAAGCCACGCCTAACATGAAGATCGCTCTTGAGGCCGACCAAGCCAACCTCGACGAGGTGGTGGTGGTGGGTTATGGCCAGCAGAAGAAGGCCAACCTCACTGGTGCCGTGGCAAACGTCGACATTGAAAAGACGTTTGGCTCGCGTCCGGAGCAGGATGTCACCAAGGCCCTGCAAGGCGCCGTGCCAGGCTTGACGGTATTGTCAAACAGTGGTGACGTCACCGCCACGTCGTCTATCTCCATCCGTGGCTTGGGCACGTTGTCAAACAAACAGAACTCTTCGCCACTCATCGTGGTTGATGGCATGCCTGTCGACGACTTGTCGATGATAAGCGCCAACGACATTGCCAGCATCTCGGTGCTGAAAGACGCCTCTTCTTCTGCCATCTATGGCTCGCGTGCCGCGTTCGGCGTGATACTTATCACCACAAAGGGCGGTAAGCAAGGAGAGAAGGTGAGGGTGAAATACAACATGCAGTTCGGCTGGGACAAGTCGACATACCTACCCGACTTCGCGTCGGTGCCCGACCAGATACGCGCAAGGCTTATTGCCGCTGACCGCGCCGGTCAGTCCACGCCAGAGCTCTTCGGCATGTACATGGACTTGCTGCTGCCTTATGCCGAGGCTTGGCAGAAACAGCACAAGGGCAAGAAGGGCTACACCGTTATGGAGCCTTACCAGAGCATGGACAACGTGGGCGACTATTACTTCATGCCAGATGGAACATCTCTTTATTATGCCGACTACGACATTCAAGGCATCTGGTACAACGACCACGCGCCTTCCACAAACCACAACGTGTCAATCTCCGGCTCGTCGGGTAAGAGCACGTTCTACACGTCGTTCGACTACGACTCCAAGCAGGATGTCAAGGCCTTCAACCCAGGCAAACGCTCGCGCTATGGCCTGACCACCAACATCAAGACCGCCGTAACCGACTGGTTGACCGTTGGCGTGCGCATGAACTGGACTCGCCGCCGTATGAGCTATGCCGATCCTTGGTCTAACATCTACCAGTATCTCTGGCGTTGGGGATCTTACTTCATTCCTTCAGGTATTTTCCAGGATGCCGACGGCAAGCAATACGACTATCGTGTCGTGGCCATGCAGAAAAACTGTAACCGCGCCTACAACACCTTCGACCAGGTGCGCTTGAACGGATACATCCAGGCGAACATCACGAAGGACCTCATGTTTAATGTTGACTATACGTTCCAGACCGACAACATTAACTATAAGGCAAGCAACAAGAGCATCTATGGCATGAACTGGAGCGGCCAGAGGCCGCAGTATATCGTGGCAGTGAGCAACAGCGATGCCACACGCTGGAACACGAAGCGCAACCGCTGGACGGCCAACGCCTATCTTGACTATGCCCACACGTTCTTCAAGGACCATAACTTCCACGCCATGGTGGGTATCAACGGCGAGAACTACAAGTCTGACTATTTCTACGCACGCCGCAAGCAGCTCTATGATGAGAGCTACCCGGAGCTGAACCTCGCTTACGGCGACATGTCGAAGGCCACTATCAATTCTTCCACGGGTGACCGCGCGTCGGCAGGTTACTTCGGCCGTATCAACTACGACTACAAGGGCATCTACCTGCTTGAGCTCAATGGCCGTTACGACGGTTCTTCTCGTTTCCGCGAGGGTGACCGCTGGGCTTTCTTCCCAAGCTTCTCCGTGGGCTATCGCTTCTCAGAGGAGCCTTACTGGAAGCCATTGCAGAAATACGTGTCAAATGGTAAGCTGCGTTTCTCTTATGGTGAGATTGGTAACGAGGCCATCGGCGACAACATGTTCCTCTCCACTATGAGTGCCACGCAGGGCGACAACTACAACCCAATATGGCTCAATGGCAGCAGCGCAAAGCTCAACCAGTTCACGATGCCTACATGGGTAAGCTCTTCACTGACGTGGGAGCGCATACAGACCAAGAACCTTGGCATCGACCTCGGCTTCCTCAACAACGAGCTTAACCTCACGGCCGAGTGGTATGAGCGTCTCACGAAGGACATGCTTTCTCCGGGTCAGGCTCTTCCAGCAACAGTTGGCGATGAAGCGCCTTATGCCAACAATGGTGAGTTGCAATCGCGTGGTTGGGAGCTCACGCTCTCTTGGCGCCACCAGTTCAATCGTGACCTGCAGTTGTATGCCAACTTCTCTATTGGCGACGCAAAGGTAAAAATCAAGAAGTGGAACCCAATAAAGGTGGAGCCTGGAAAAACTGTTGACGACTATAAATACATCGGCCACACCAACGACACGAAGTACGCCTACGAGGGTGAGACTTGGGGCGACATCTGGGGCTTTGAGACCGACCGCTACTTCACCGAAGCCGACTTCGACGGCAAGAACGCCGACGGCTCTTGGAAATACAAGAAAGGCGTAGCCGACCAGACCGGCTTGCAGGTAGGTAACTTCGTGTATGGCCCTGGCGACATCAAGTATAAGGACTTGAACGGTGACGGCAAGATTGACGGTGGCGACGGCACGCTCGCCGACCACGGCGATTTGAAGGTCATCGGCAATGTGCTGCCTCGCTACGAGTACAGCTTCCATCTTGGCGGCTCTTGGAAGGGCATCGACCTCGACCTCTTCTTCCAGGGCGTGGGCAAGCGTGACATCTGGACAACCTCTTCATTCGTCTTCCCGATGGCACAGCCACAGGATCAGCAGTTGTTCAGCAACCTTGCTAAATATAATGTATATGACCCAGCCAAGGGCAACGTGAACATCAGCGAGGACAACGATTATCCTTGCTTGTGGCCAGGTGTCTCTGCGGCAGGTAATGTTCCCGCATTGGCATCAGCCGGTGGTAACAACAACTTCTACCCACAGTCTAAGTACTTGGTTCACATGTCTTATCTGAGACTTAAGAACGTCACCTTGGGTTACACCCTGCCTCAGAACCTCGTTCGCAAGGCATACATCCAGAACCTGAGGGTTTACGCCAGCGTGGACAACCTCTGGCTGCTCCACAAGGGCAACGGCAACCTTCCACTCGACCCGGAAATCAACACCGGTGAAGGCATCTCTTATGGCGGCTGGGGCCGCACGGTGCCTATCACGCGCACATGGGCCGTTGGATTGCAGCTTACATTCTAAGTCTAATGATTTAAAATCAACGCAACATGAAGAAATCAATTTTATATATCATAGCAGCCTCTGCCTTGATGTTGACGAGTTGTGACGACTTCCTTGAGAAGAACCCTCGCGACACGTTCACCAACACCCCTGCCTTCTGGAGCAACGACAACCTGGTTGAGAGCTACGCCAATCGCTTCTACGCCTACTATGGCGGAGCGACCAACTTTTACTTCAACGTCCTCAACGACGACCAGGTGGACCCGTCGTTCTCCAACTGGACTTTCACCAACGTGCCTAACACCGCCTCGGCGTGGTCAAGCCGCTTCACCAACATCCGTCGCGTCAACTATCTGCTCGACGGTCTGCAGTCGTCAACGCTGCCAGAGGCAACCAAGAAGAAGTTTGAGGCCATCGGCAGAATGAATCGAGCCTATGTCTATTCCGAACTGGCAAAGATGTATGGCGACGTACAATGGGAAAGCCATGTCATCCTTGACTCAAAGGACAGCACAAAAACCAAAGGACCTCGTACCGACCAAGACGTGGTGATGGACTCCGTGGTCAACGACCTCAATTTCGCCATAGCGAACCTCGCTTCCAACACGTCCGACAAGACGCTGTGGAGCAAGGAGCTGGCCCTGGCCATCAAGAGCGAAGTCTGCCTGTATTGGGGCACTTACTGCAAGTATCGTACGGCCGCCGACAACGGCAAGGCCGCTGACCAAGCCCTCGCTCAGAAGTTCCTGCAAGAGAGCGTGAGCGCGTCGGAGCAGCTCATGAGCTCAGGCAAGTTTGCCCTCAACGATTGGGACGTAGCCGGAACTTACGAGAACGCCGCCAACCCAAGCAAGCTGTACACCATTTACAACTCACTTAGCTTGAGCGCCAACAGCGAGGTAATCTTCTACAAGCACTACGAGAAAGATGTCGTCAGCCATGGCCTGTGCGACTACACCAGTGGCTCAACAACGCAAAGCGGAATAACCAAGGATGCCATCGACGCGTTCCTCTTCCGTGACGGCAAGCCAAAGGCTACCACGTCGCTCAGCACCGACGACAAGGCTGTGAAGAACGCCAAGGGAGACTACAGCATCTCTCACTTCTTGAAGAACAAGGATCGCCGTCTTGAGCTCCTCGTCGACTCCGTGCTCGCTTTCAAGGGTCATGGATGGATTCGCAACGAGCCTTCGCCAGACGCGGCGTTGCCGGCACAGATGACATCGTCCACTGGCTACACGGTTTACAAGTACGACAACCCACAGATGCCCATGACATACCGCACAAGCACCGTTGGCTGCTACACCGATATTCCTCTCTACTGGTACTCCGTGATCCTGCTGAACTATGCCGAGGCAAAGGCAGAGCTTGGCACCATCACACAGGCAGACCTCGACAAGAGCGTCAACCTGCTGCAGCATCGCGCTGGACTGCCCAGCATGACAACCACGCCAGAGGCAGACCCTGCCAACAACATGGGCGTGAGCAACTTGATTTGGGAAATCCGCCGCAGCCGCCGTTGCGAGCTCATGTGCGACAACAATTATCGCTATTGGGATCTCGTGCGCTGGCACCAGATGGACAAGATGGATACGAAGTCAGTAAATCCCAACGCGAACCTCGGCGCTAACGTCACCAACGTGGATGGTGCCGACAAGGACGCTAACGGATACCTGAAAGGCACTTCGGCCGTGCGTATCTTTGAGCCAAAGTATTATCACTATCCTGTGCCGACAAAAGACATTACGCTCAACAGTCAAATCAAGCAGAATCCAAATTGGAAATGATGTCAAAGGACACGTGATTGACAGTTTAGTTAAATAATCATTAAATAGCAGCCGATGTGATACTATCGGCTGCTATTTCTGTACTTTTGCATTATTAATAGCCTTTTTATGCGAACAATCTTAAAAGTTTTTTCCCTATGTTGCGCGAGCGCGTTATTCACGCAACCTTTACAAGCTGAGAAGCTGAATCCTGTTACCACGGCTGCCATTTCCAGTTCTTTGCGCCAGTTCACGCAAGGCATAAGGACAGGAAAGATCGTGGTCGACTCCTCGGCGGTGTCTACCGACAGCGTGAAGATATTTCTCAACACCGCCTTGCAGGACGTGCCAATGCGCTCTGACAACGTCAGCGAGATATTAAAGACCGTCAGCGGCTGCCTGCCCGACGAGTTGCGCCAAAGGCAGTTGTCGCTTTATGTCAACGGCCACGACATCCACTCGCTGATACCCAATTACTTTAAGACGAAGGCAGACCGTCGAAAGGCTTTTTATAATGTGCCAGCCGAATATACGGGCAAGAACGCATACACACCTTTCACGCCCATCGTCACCAACCTCGACCGCCCTTATTCGGTGAAGAACGGCTTGCAGGGCAAGCACATTGCCATGTGGCAGAGCCACGGCAAGTATTTCGAGCAGGGCCTGAACCGTTGGGAGTGGCAACGCGCCCGTCTCTTCGAGAGCGTTGAGGACAAGTACACCCAAAGTTTCGTGCTGCCATATCTCGTCCCGATGCTCGAGAACGCCGGTGCTTATGTCATGATGCCACGCGAGAGAGACACCAACCCTCAGGAGGTAGTGGTGGACAATGATGGCAAGCTCGCCGTGTCGCCATATTCAGAGCACGACGGCGCGCAGGCGTGGGGCACCGGCGATGGCACGGGCTTCGCCTATGCCCGCAAGCAGTACACCGATTTTCAAAACCCATTCACCGAAGGCACGTTCAGGGAAGTGCTCACGACCAAAGGCAAGAAGAAAGGAGAACAAGCCACGGCCAAATGGACGCCAAAGATACCCGAGGACGGACGCTATGCCGTGTACGTGGCTTACAAGACATTGCCCAACAGCACGGAAGACGCCCTTTACACCGTTCACCACAAGAATGGCGTGACACGCTTCTCCGTGAACCAGACCATGGGCGGCGGTACGTGGATTTACCTCGGAACCTTCAGTTTCGCCAAGGGCGAAGGCGGGTTCGTGGAGCTGAGCAACCACAGCAAGACCGCCGGTAAGGTGCTTACCGCCGATGCCGTGAAGTTCGGCGGAGGAATGGGAAACATTGCACGTGCCGCCGATGGCGACAAGATCACGGCCTACACCAAGGGACATTCCAATGACACGCAGGCCGACCGCAACGCCTACCAGCCAAAGCTCGACTTTGTGCCTCAGGTGAGCGGCTACCCACGCTACCTTGAAGGTTCGCGCTATTACCTGCAATGGGCAGGCATACCCGACAGCATCTACTCGCCGTCGCACGGAACCAACGACTATACCGACGACTATCGCGACCGTGGCCTTTGGGTCAATTATCTCGCGGGTGGCACCAGAGCCTGTCCCGACGTGAAAGGATTGAACATACCTCTCGCCTTGTCGTTTGCCTTCCATAGCGATGCCGGCACCGTGAGGGGCGACTCCATCATCGGCAACCTTGGCATCTACCAGACCTCACAGTATGGTGGCGTGTTTGCCGACGGCACGTCGAGAGACGCCAACCGCGACCTCTGCGACCTCGTGCAAACACAGTTGACCCACGACCTCAGGCTTCAGGCCGACCCCAAGTGGACACGCCGCGGAATGTGGAACCAGCGTTACTTCGAGGCTTGGGTGCCACGCGTCCCGGCCATGCTGCTTGAGCTGATGTCGCACGAGAACTTCGCCGACATGCGCTATGGCCTTGACCCACGCTTCCGTTTCGTGGTTGGCCGCGCCATATACAAAGGCATCCTCCGTTTCCTCAGCACCGAATACGGCTATCCTTACATTGTGCAGCCGCTGCCGGTGAAGAAGGTCAGTGCCACGCTCAACGAGAAGAACCAGGCCGTGCTCACATGGGAAGCCGTGACCGACAGCCTTGAGCCGACAGCCGTGGCAAAGCGCTTCGTCGTGTACAAGCGCGTTGGCAATGGCGACTTCGACAACGGCACGGTAGTGAAGAAGAATACCTATGTCACCAATATACCCACCGACGAGGTGGTGAGCTTTAAGGTTACCGCCTTGAACGATGGCGGCGAGAGCTTCCCGTCGGAGATTATGTCATTGGGATTGTCGAGCAAGGCGACCGTGAAGCCCGTGCTCGTCATCAATGGCTTCGACCGTCTCAGCGCCCCGGATGACTTTGCCAGCAGCGACGACAATCTCGCCGGATTCCTTGCCGCAAACGATAATGGCGTGCCCGACAAGGAACTTATCTCTTATGTCGGCCCGATGAAGGAATTCCGTCGCGACATCCCTTGGACCCACGACGACGCGGCTGGTTTCGGCGACAGTTACGGCAGTGAGGAGCGCATAACCATTGCCGGAAACACCTTCGATTATCCAGCCCTTCACGGAAAGAGCTTGTTGAAGGCTGGTTACAGTTTCGTGTCGAAGAGCCGTGCGGCAATTGGCACGACAGGTAATGAAGACACTCTTGACGGCAAGCGACTGGCTGATACTTATTCCGCGATAGACCTCATACTTGGTAAGGAAAAGCAAACCAAGTATGGCCGTCCAGGTCTGCATCCGTTGGCCTTCAAGACATTCGACGAGCCCATGCAGCAGATGCTCACCGCCTTCTGCAAGGCAGGCGGACCGGTGTTCGTCTCAGGAGCCTATGTGGGGACCGACTTGTGGCATAACCCGCTTGCGACTATGGATCCGCGCGCGAAGAGCCAGAAGGCAGGCCGTGAGTTCGCCGAGAAGATACTCAAGTACCAGTGGCGCGAAGACCGCGCTTGCACCGATGGGCAAATATCCTACATAGTGTCGCCACTTGTTTCCGACACAACCACGTTCACATATTATAACAAGCCCAACAGCACCTCTTACGTAGTGGAGTCGCCCGATGCCATCGACCCAGCTGACCCTTGCGCATACACGGCCTTCCGTTACCCGGAGAATGGCATGTCGGCAGGCGTGGTGTTCGGAGGCAACGCCGCTGACAATTGGCGCACGTGCGTGCTCGCCTTCCCGTTTGAGTCGGTGAAGAGCGAGACGGTGCGCGACAGCATGATGAAGGCCATCATGCAATATCTCACCAAGAAACAATAAGCACGATGGAACATATCTATAGAATGGCATATAAGCTCAAAGGCATGAACATGAAACGACTCGCGACGATAGTGGCGTGTTGCCTTGTCGCGGTCACCACGGCCCTTGCCTTTGAGCCTTTCCACTTTGCCGTGGTCACCGACATCCATATTGCCGCGGGCTCGCCGCAGCCAACCGAAGACTTGAGGCAATCTGTTGCGCAGATAAACAACGATTCTACTATCGACTTCGTGCTCGTCACGGGCGACATCGCCGACGCGGGCGACGGCGCGGCGTTGCGCATAGCCAAGCGCGAGCTTGACAAGCTCGTCAAGCCTTGGTACATACTCGAAGGCAACCACGACCAGAACTGGAGCGAGAGCGGATGCATGGACTTCGTGAAGATTTTCGGCTACGAGCGTTTCCATTTCGAGCACAAGGGCATACTCTTCATCGGCTTCCCCACGGGTCCCATGATGCGCATGGCCCTCGGTCATGTGGCACCGGAAGACATAGCTTACGCGAGGGAGGTCTTGGAGAAAAACGGCAAGGCCGGCAATCCCGTGTTCATGGTCACCCACATGCCCATGCAACCTACCGATGTCGACAACTGGTATGAGGTCACCGACGCCATACGCCCTTACCCGATAGTGACCTTTGTAAACGGTCATTATCATCGCAATCTCAACTTCAACTTCGACGGCATGCCTGGCATTGCCAACATCACCAACCTTAGGCAGAAAGGCAACACGGCCGGGCAATACAATGAGTTTGACGTGCGTGCCGACTCGGTAGTGGTTTACACCCATCCCGTGGGCAAGCCACGCTATCGTTGGACGGCGATACCTTTCACTACCAAGCACGACGACAATCAAGCCCACTGGTTCCCACGTCCTTCTTACGCTGTCAACGAAACGTTCCCACAAGTGAAGGAAAACTGGGTCGTGAGCCAGCACGCCGGCATCTACTCTTCCCCGGTGGTGTGGCGGGGCAACGTCTATGCCGCCGACAACCTTGGCCGCGTGATATGTTACGACGCCCTTGGCCATGAGCAATGGCGCTATCAGACAGGCGCGCGCGTCATAGGCACCCCGGCCATAGGCAAGGGTGTGCTCGTGGCCGGTTCAGCCGACGGTTCTATTTATGGCATCGACGCCAAGAGCGGCAAGCGCTTGTGGCAGGTGGAGACAGGCGCGCCATGCGTGAGCGCGGTCACCATAGTGGGCAACACGGCTTACGTGGGCTCCGGCGACCACTTCTTCAGGGCAATAGACGTGACCAAGGGAAAGGTGAAATGGCAGAACCCCGACATTAAGGGATATGTGGAGACCAAGCCCCTCGTGACACATGGAAAGGTGATATTCGGCGACTGGGCCACAACGCTCTATTGCCTTGACGCGAAAACAGGCGCGCGCCTGTGGACGTGGCACCCGAAGAAGACCGACATGCATTTCTCTCCGGCAGGTGTCTGGCCAGTGGAGGCGCGTGGGCGAGTGTTCATCTGCGACCCAGACCGCGCCTCGACGGCCATCGACCTGAAAACAGGCAAGCAGATTTGGCGGACATACCAAAGCAAGGTGCGCGAGAGCATAGGACTGTCGAAAGACGGCAAGCGCATTTATCTAAAGACCATGAACGACAGCATCGTTTGCTACGCCACGACAGGCGACAAGCCTCTTGAACTCTGGGCGACCAACTGCGGCTTCGGCTACGAGCACGCCAGGGTGATGCTTGTCGAGAAAGACGGCGTGGTGTTCTCCACCAACAAGGATGGCCTCATAATGGCGCTCGATGGCAAGACAGGCCGCTTGCTGTGGAAACACAAGTTCGGCAACACGCTTATCAATACCGTAGTGCCATTGAGCGCAACCAAGCTGGTGTTCACCAACGAGGCCGGAAAGGTGGGCGAGATAGAGGTGAAACCGTGAGCCGAGACCGGGAAAACAATCAACAAGGACAAACAAGAAACATAATAAAGAAACAAAGCTAATAAACTTTAGAAAATGAAGAAACTGATAGATTGCTTCATCCCACGCGGAAATGAAGAGGAGACCAAGAGAAACTTAGAGGCTCTCAAAGCTGAAGAGCTGGTAAATAATGTCACTGTCATCGATGGCAACGTCAAGGCCTCCGCGGTCTTGAAGGATATTGCCGCGAAGGCCGAGGCACCTTACACTCTGCTCTACCTGAAGGGCCAGTTCATACAGTTGGGCTATCTCGCCCTGGAGCGTCTCACGCAGGTGGCAGGCATTACCAAGGCGGGCATGACCTACGCCGACCACTACAACATCTCCGCTGACGGAAAACGCGCCGACGCACCCACTATCGACTATCAGCTGGGCGCGCTCCGCGACGATTTCAATTTCGGTTCTGTGCTCCTGTTCCGCACGGATGCCCTGAAAGAGTCTGTGTCGAGGATGAACGCCGACTATCAGGCCGCGGGCTTCTATGACCTTCGCCTCAAGCTCGCCGAGAAATACGAGATAAGCCATGTCAACGAATACCTGTACTCTGAGGTGGAGCTCGACACACGCAAGACAGGCGAGAAGCTCTTCGACTATGTGGACCCACGCAACCGCGCCTCACAGATAGAGATGGAGAAGGCAGTGACAGAGTATCTGAAGGAAATTGGCGGATACCTTAAGCCTGAGTTCGCTCCCGTCGACATCATGGCAGGCGAGTTCCCTGTCGAGATAAGCGTCATGATACCTGTGCGTAACCGCATACGTACCATTCGCGACGCCGTGAATAGCGCGTTGGCACAGAAGACAAGCTTCAAATACAATGTCTTCGTCATAGAGAATGGACCAGAGTGCCATTCCACTGACGGCACGACAGAGGCCGTGGCGGAGATGGCTAAGGCCGACGAGCGTATTGTCCACATCGTGACCCCACGTCGCGACCTTGGCGTTGGCGGCAGCTGGAACCTTTGCGCCCACGACCCGCGTTGCGGCCGTTTCATCGTGCAGCTCGACTCCGACGACGTGTATCTCGACGAGAACACGTTGCAGACTTATTATGATGCCTTCATGAAACAAAAGACCGCCGCGATAATCGGCTCTTACGTTCTCACTGACATCAACAAGAACATCCTTCCTCCGGGCAAGATCGACCATGCCGAGTGGACTCCGGAAAATGGCCGCAACAACGCCTTGCGCATCAATGGCTTGGGTGCCCCACGCGGCATGTTCTCGCCAGTGTTGCGCGACCTTACCATGCCTAATGTCAACTACGGTGAGGACTATGCCTTCATGCTTGCCGTGAGCCGTCACTATCTCATCGGCCGCATCTACGACCCGGTGTATTGCTGCCGTCGCTGGGACGACAACTCGGATGGCGACTTGAGCATCGAGAAAGAGAACCGTAACAACACATACAAGGATCGTATACGCACTTGGGAACTCATGGCGCGCATAGCAATGAACCACGAGAATGAACAGTAAGAACATCACTCCTTGGCTGTGGGTGCCAACTCTCTATTTCGCCGAGGGCGTGCCTTATTTCATAGTGAACAACATCTCCGTGATGATGTTCACGAAGATGGGCGTGCCCAATGGCGACATGGCATTCTTCACGACCCTGCTTTATTTCCCTTGGTTCCTTAAAGGCATCTGGAGCCCATTGGTCGACGTGGTGAAGACCAAGCGCTGGTGGATTCTCACCATGCAGGCGTTGCTCACCATCTTGCTGGTGGCCCTCACGTTCACGTTGCCGTTCCCGTCGGCCGAGATGATAGCGAGCGGACAGACGCCCATCAGCCTCTTCACGCTGACGCTGGTGCTCTTCATCATTGCCGCTTTCGCCTCTGCCACGCACGACATAGCGGCCGACGGCTACTACATGCTGGCCCACAGTCCCAGCAGTCAGGCGGCCTTCATCGGCATCCGCAGCACGTTCTATCGCATAGCCTCGGTCTTCGGACAAGGCGTGCTGGTGTTTATCGCGGGCACGGTAGAGACGCAGACGGGCAACATACCTTATTCATGGAAGGTGACCCTCGGCTTGAGTGCCGCCATATTCTTCCTTATCACCCTTTACCACACGTTCTGCCTGCCGCATGCCGACGACGACCGTCCACGCGTGGACACCTCGAAAGACCCGACGGGCAACGGCACGTGGGGCGAGCTGTTGGGCTCGTTCTCCACGTTCGTCAAGAAGCCAAACGTAGGTTGGGCCATAGCGTTCATGCTTCTCTTCCGCTTGCCTGAGGGTTTCCTCATCAAGATGTGCCAGCCTTTCCTCGTGCATGGCACCGACGTAGGCGGACTGGGTCTCAGCACCGACATGGTTGGCCTTGTCTATGGCACCTTTGGCGTCATCGCCCTTCTCGGCGGCGGCATCCTTGGCGGCATCGTGGCGTCGAAGATGGGACTTAAACGCTCGTTGTGGATCATGGCAGCCGCCATAACCCTACCTTGCGTCACCTTTGTGTATTTAGCCGTGGCGCAGCCGTCAAACATCGTTATCATCACCGTCGCCCTGTGCATAGAGCAGTTTGGCTATGGATTCGGCTTCACCGCCTACATGCTCTACATGATGTACTTCTCCGAGGGAGAGTTCAAGACATCCCACTACGCCATCTGCACGGCTTTCATGGCTCTCAGCATGATGCTCCCGGGCTTTGTGGCCGGATATATACAGGAGGCGATAGGCTATGTCAACTTCTTCTGGATGGTAATGCTTTGCTGTCTTGCCACTGTAGGCATCACCTTCGTGGTGAGGAAGCAGATTGACGAACATTATGGTTGCAAATAAAAACCATTTGACATGAAACGAATAGCTATCTTAATAAGTTGTCTCTGCCTGTTCTCGCTGGTCTACGCCCAGAAAGTGAAGACAGGCATAGAGATGTTGAAGGCCACCAACTTCAAGGTTCTTGAAGGCAAGCGCGTTGGCCTCGTCACCAACCCCACGGGCGTTGACAACAACCTCGTGTCCGACATCGACATACTGCACAACGCGCCCAACGTGAAGCTCGTGGCCCTCTTCGGTCCTGAGCATGGCGTCAGGGGCAGTGCCCACGCCGGCGAGACGGTGACGGGCAACAGCGACCCGCGCACGGGGCTGCCCGTCTATTCCCTCTATGGCAAGACGCGCATACCAACGGATGAGATGCTGAAAGGCATCGACGTGCTCGTTTACGACATCCAGGACATTGGCTGCCGCTCGTTTACGTATATCTCCACGCTTTACAATGTCATGAAAGCGGCCGCCAAGCGCGGCATCGAGGTGGTTGTGCTCGACCGGCCCAACCCGTTGGGTGGCGAGAAGATAGAGGGCAACCTCGTCGAGGACGATTGCGTCAGCTTTGTCTCGCAGTTCAAGATACCCTACGTCTATGGCCTCACGCCTGGCGAGGTGGCGCTGTTGCTTAATGGCGAGAACATGATTGGCGGCAAGTGCAAGCTGCAAGTGGTAAAGATGAAAGGCTGGAAGCGCCGCATGACTTACGACCAGACTGGCTTGGAGTGGGTGCTCTCCTCTCCTCACATCCCTGAGACCTCTTCCGCGCCATTCTACAGTGTCACGGGCATCGTGGGCGAGCTCTCCACCATCTCCATCGGTGTTGGCTATACGCTCCCGTTCAAGATTATCGGGGCCGAATGGGTCAAGGCGCAAGAGTTTGCCGACGCCATGAACGCGCTGCGTCTGCCCGGCTACACGTTCCGCCCGATATTCTATACGCCTTATTATGGACCTGGCAAGGGCAAGGAGCTTCAAGGCGTGCAAATCTACCTCACCGACTACAAGAAGGCTCGCCTCTGCGACGTGCAGTGGTATGCCCTGCAAGAGCTTTACAGGCTTTATCCCGACCACGACCCTATGGGCGATGACACCAAGCGCGCCGACATGATAAACAAGGTGTGCGGCTCTAAGCAGATTCGCAAGCTCTTCTTGAGTCGCCACCAATGGCAGGACGCTAAGGAATATTGGGACAAGGACGTGGACAACTTCCGCAAGACAGCCAAGAAATACTACCTTTACAAATAAGCAAATGAATACAGACAATACGACAACAAAGGCGGCAAAGAGCCAGCGTGTCCTGTCAGTCGACATCCTTCGCGGCCTCACCATCGCGGGCATGATTCTTGTCAATAACCCTGGCGGGCCGGAGGAAGACTCCTTCGCGCCGCTCAATCACGCCGACTGGTTGGGCCTGACGCCCACCGACCTCGTATTTCCATCGTTCATGTTCATCATGGGCATCACCACATACCTCTCGCTTCGCAAGTTCAATTTCTCTTGGTCTAAGGAGTGCGCCCGCAAGATAGCCAAGCGTGCCTTCTTGCTTTGGGGCATCGGCCTTGCCATAGCGTTGGTCCTGACCATGATTCGCGGTGCCTTGCATCCTGAAAACTGGAACGGCTTCGGCTATATGTTCGCCCATCTCCGTCTTCTTGGCGTGTTGCCCCGACTGGGCATCTGCTATGGGCTGGCCGCCGTCGTGGCCATCAGCGTGAGGCACAAGTTCATCCCGTGGCTCATCGCGTTTATCTTCGTCGCCTACTACATCCTCCTCGAACTGTGCAACGGCTATGCTCACGACGGCAGCAACATCCTTGCCGTCGTCGACAACATCGTGCTTGGCGCCGACCACGTGTACAGGTGGGACACTCCAGACCCCGAGGGCCTGTTGTCCACGTTGCCCGCCCTTGGCCATGTGCTCATAGGCTTCTGCGTGGGCAAGGTGATAATGAACCTCAACGACTTGAACGACAAGATAGAGCGCCTGTTCGTGATTGGCACCACGCTGATTCTCGCCGGCGTGCTTCTCTCTTACGCTTGCCCGATAAGCAAGAAGCTGTGGACCCCGACATTCGCCATGACCACTTGCGGCATTGCCAGCACCTTGCTCGCGCTCATGACGTGGGTCATCGACAAGAAGCACAAGCAGGGCCGCCTGACGGAGTTTTTCCATGTCTTTGGCGTGAACCCGCTGGCCCTCTACGTGTTTTCCGACATATTGCTCATTCCCTTCTGCATGTTGCCAATCTTCGGAGGCAAGACGTTGCAGGACTTTTGCTTTGAGGATGTGCTCTCGTCCTTCCTGCCGTTGCCCTTGGCCTCGCTTGTCTGGGCATGCTTCTTCGTGGCGTGTTGCTGGATAGTGGGCTTGTGGCTTTACAAGAAGAAGATTTACATTAAACTATAAAACATTTTATTCATCATGATACTTTTAGCAGACAGTGGCTCCACCAAGACAGACTGGGGCTTAGTGGAAAACGGCAAGCTCGTGAAACGGCTTCGCACAAGTGGCATGAACCCCTTCCAGATGTCGGAAGAGGCCATCACCGAGGAGATAAAGACGCATCTCGTACCTGAGCTTCCTGGCACCGTGCTCGACGAGGTACACTTCTATGGCGCTGGTTGCACCAAGGAGAAGCAGCCCATCGTGGAGCGTGCCCTTCGTGCCAACCTCACCATCAACGGCGAGTGCGAGGTGGCGAGCGACATGCTCGGCGCCGCACGCGGCATCTGTGGCCACAAGCCAGGCATCGCCTGCATCCTCGGCACGGGCAGCAACTCCTGCTCTTACGATGGCAAGAACCTCGTGAAGAACGTGTCGCCCTTAGGCTTCATCCTTGGCGACGAGGGCAGCGGAGCGGTGCTCGGCAAGCTCCTCGTGGGGGATGTGCTGAAAAACCAGATGCCGGAGGCCATCACCAAGCGTTTCTTCGAGAAATACAAGCTCACCTCTGCCGAGATAATAGACCGCGTCTATCGTCAGCCGAAGCCAAACACCTTCCTCGCCTCGTTTGTACCGTTCCTTGAGGAGAATATCGACGAGCCGAAGATATACAACCTGGTGAAAGAGAGCTTCCGCTCGTTCCTCCGCCGCAACGTCATGCAATATGATGGCTGGCAGACCTTGCCGATAGGCTTCAACGGCAGCATCGCCAAGATATACAAGAAGCCTCTCTTGGAGGCCCTTGAGGAAGAAGGCATGCACCTTGGCAGGATTATCCAGGCCCCGATGGAGGCCATGGTAGAATATCACGTAGAGAAATAAGGATAGGAAATGGAAAAATTCACGAAGATTACCGAGCAGCCGTCACTGTACGACAGCCTTGAGAAAAAAAGCGTTCATGAGCTGTTGACCGACATCAACCATGAAGACCAGAAGGTGGCTCTTGTCGTAGAGAAGGCCATACCTCAGATAGAGGCCCTTGTCGAGCACATCGTGCCTCGCATGAAGCGAGGGGGCAGGGTGTTCTACATGGGCGCGGGTACGAGTGGCCGTCTTGGCGTGCTCGACGCCTCGGAGTTGCCTCCCACGTTCGGCGTGCCTCCCACGATGTTCTACGGACTCATTGCCGGTGGCGACATTGCCTTGCGCAATGCCGTGGAGAAGGCTGAGGACGACCCACAGCATGGATGGCAAGAGCTGGAGCAGCATGGCATAGGCCCCGAGGATACCGTCGTGGGCATTGCCGCCTCGGGCACCACGCCTTATGTCATCGGCGCGTTGAAAGAGGCGCGTGCGCATGGTTGTCTCACGGGCTGCGTCACCTCCAATCCCGGCACGCCCATGGCCGAGGCTTGCGAGTATCCCATCGAGATGGTCGTGGGTCCTGAGTTTGTCACCGGCTCCTCGCGCATGAAGTCGGGCACGGGCCAGAAGATGATTCTCAACATGATTTCCACCTCCGTCATGATACAGCTTGGCCGTGTCAAGGGCAACCGCATGGTCAACATGCAGCTCACCAACAAGAAGCTCGTTGACCGCGGCACGCGAATGGTGATGGACTATACCCAGTTGCCATACGATGAGGCCAACGCCCTGCTGTTGAAGTATGGCTCGGTGAAGAAAGCCGTCGACGCTTTCAAGGCTCAACAGTAGGGCCGTTGAGCTTCTCAACGTATTCCCACAGCTTCTTGTAAAACGGATGCCGTGTCAACGTCGCCACGTCGCCGAGGATGATGAGTTTCATCCTCGCTCGCGTCATGGCGACGTTCATTCGTCTTAGGTCTCTCAAGAAACCTATCTCCCCGTTCTCGTTGGCGCGCACCATGGATATTAGTATGATGTCTCGTTCCTGCCCTTGGAAGCCGTCAACGGTGTTCACCGTTATCAGCCTGCGATATGGCTTGAAAAACTCGCGTTTCATGATCAGTCGTCTCAGGTATTGTACTTGCGCCCGATACGGTGATATCACGCCTACGTCTATCTGCTCGTCGAGTATGCGCTGCTTGCCTATCTTCGTGAAGTAGGCTTGCAGGCTGTCGAGGGTCAGCGTGGCCTCGCCTTTGTTTATGCGTCCGAAGTTCTCGCCGACGAACTGTTCCTTGCTGCCCGGCTCGTCAGCCCCAAAGTCTATCTGCCCCGTGTCGAGCCAGAGTATGGGCCTGTCAAAGTTGAGGATGCTCTTGCGCCGCGTTATCTCTTGCGCGGTGGTCACCTTGCCGTTGTAGAACCAGTCTGACGAGAACCTCATTATCTCGTCGTTCATGCGATACTGCACGTTGAGCAGGGTCACGCATTCCGGCTTGTTCTCCACAATCCGTTCCATGAGTGTCTTCCCCAATCCGCCTTTCAGCGCCGCCATGCTTTTCACCGTGGGCGGCAACTGGCAGTGGTCGCCGGCGAGCACCACGCGGCTCACCCTTCGCATTGGTATCCAGCATGCGGCTTCCAGGGCTTGCGCGGCCTCGTCGATGAAGAGCGTGCCGAATTTCATGCCGTCGAGCAGGCGGTTGGCAGAGCCCACCAGGGTTGAGGCTATCACGCGGGCCTCGCCGAAGAGACTGGCGTTTATGCGAATCTCCAGTTCGGTGGCGCGCGACTTCAGTCGTTCCAGCTTCTGGTGGAAGTTGTCGTCGCGTCCTTTCTTCTTCCTTCTCAGTTCCCTTATCGCCTTGCGTATTGCCCACAGTTGCGGGTAGTCGGGATGCGCCTCAAATCGCCTCTCGTATGTGAAGCCGAGCATCTTGTCGTTGACGCGTGTGGGGTTGCCTATGCGCAACACGTTTATCCCGCGGTCAACGAGTCTCTCGCAAATCCAGTCTACTGCCATGTTGCTTTGCGCGCAAACCAGCACTTGGCTCTCGCGCATCAAGGTCTCGTTGATGGCTTCCACGAGTGTCGTCGTCTTGCCTGTCCCCGGAGGGCCATGCACGATGGCCACGTCCTTTGCCCATAGCACTTCGTTGACGGCGTGTTCTTGTGCCTTGTTCAGCCATGGGAAAGACATGGGGTCAAACGAGAACCTCTCCACGGGTGCTTTCGAATAGAAAAGGTCGCGCATGTGTGCCAGCCTGTTGCCCTTGGCGTTGACCACGCGATCCAGCGCGTCGAACATCACGCGGTAGCTTGTCTCGTCGAACGATAGTTGCACGCCGATGGGCTTGTCGGTGGCTTGCAGGTCGAGCGCGTGGCCTTCCGGCACCACCACTACCATGCGGTCGCCGTCAACAAACGACACCGTGCCCGTGAAGGAAAAATAGCGTATGGCAGTATCGCCCTTCTTGCCGCCCGATTCCGCGAACGAGAAAAACATCACGGGCTTGCCGTACTCGAAGTTGTGCTCCACGTCGGTGTCCTGTGTGCGTGTCACGTCTATGGTCATCTGGTTGAGCGAGTTGTAGTGGGCTTGCCCCACGCCGACAGGGTACCACGCGTCGCCACGTTTCACCTTCCTGCCCAGGCCTATGGCCTCGGTCTGCTTGCGAAACGCCTCCTTCTCCGTTTGATACTCCAACTGAAGGAGCAGACGCTGCTGCTGTAATGACTGAATTGCTGAATTGCTCATACAGATGCAAAGTTAACCATTATTCTTGACCAGCGCCAATGTTTAGCGGTAATTATTGCACAACGGCGGATGGCCCATGGCAATTCGCACAACGTTGAACGTGCAGGGGCCGCCCCTGCCAAGCACCAACGTTATCAGTTACCCCAGAAGCCCCAAGACGTGTTGTGCTTGGCACCCACGTTAAAGGATGGAAAATCGTAAAATATTATTGCCAGAATTTAACACTTGGAAACAGTGGCAAATAGAGCAGAAAAAGGGTAGCCTTCTGCCCTTCGACAACACCGCCGGCTGGATTTTTGCCCAAAATTTTTGCGATTACGATGTAATGGCGTTGCGATCACACCGTAACGGCATCGCGATTACACCGTAACGGCATCGCGATTACACCGTAACGGCATCGCGATTGCACCGTAACGGCAACGCCATTTCAGCCAATTTGCGATGTTGAAAACCGTCAAAATTGCAATCGCTTGGTAATCAACATTTTACCAAAACAACTCATAATTGCGCTATTTCCAAGCAAGCGATAGCTTGGTTGAAAAAAAACGATTCTCAGACGACCATTTGTAAAATATTATTATCCGAATAAATTGGTGTGCTTTGCAGTGGCGGGTAGGGACGGCCCAACGCATCGGATATGTCAATGCGTCCTCACCCCGAAAGGCTCCACGGCATCTTTTCAGCCGAATACTTCAGTTTTTTATAACGATAATCTTAAATTGTGCAAAATATCAAAGCAAAGGTTTGTTTGTTAATATAAAAAAGCTACCTTTGCATAAAAATATGGGCAGCATGTCCTGCCGTGATGGTGGAATGGTAGACACGAGGGACTTAAAATCCCTTGGCCAGTAATGGCTGTGCGGGTTCGAGTCCCGCTCGCGGCACAAAACCTTATTAATAACACTTTTTTATTATGCGTAACCATCTGATTTTTTCTTTATCAGCATGTTCTATGCTTTTGTTGGCCTCATGCTCTAAGATGGGACCACTCTCTGCCGACAATTTCTCGGTAGATCCTAATCCTCTTGAGGCTATCGGTGGCAAGGTGCCAGCTACTATTGACGGCACGTTCCCAGTGAAATACATGAAGAAGAAGGCTGTTGTGACAGTCACTCCGGAGCTTCGCTATGGCAACGGTCTCGTTACCAAGGGCAACGGTGCCACGTTCCAGGGCGAGAAGGTGCAGGGCAACAACCAGACCATCTCTTATAAGATGGGTGGCAAGTACACCATGAAGACAGCCTTCCCTTACAATGCCGACATGGCGCAGAGCGAGATGTATCTCACTTTCGACGCTCGCAAGGGCAACAAGGTCTACAACGTGCCTGCAGTGAAGGTCGCCAATGGCGTTATCGCCACGGCTGAGCTTTACAAGAAGACCATGGACAACGCTGGCGCTTGCATAGCACCAGACAGCTTCCAGCGCGTCAAGGACCAGAAGGTCCAGGCCAACGTGAAGTTCCTCATCAACCAGGCCAACCTCCGCAAGAGCGAGCTGAAGAACAATTCCGTGAAGGAGTTTGTCAAGATGCTCAAGTCTATCAACGCGGACCGCAAGGGCTTGAACATGAAGAACGTGGAGGTTGCAGCTTACGCTTCTCCTGATGGTGGCTTCGCTTTCAACGACAAGCTGTCAAAGAACCGTGAGAAGGTCTCAACAAAATATGTCAACAAGCAGCTCAAGGCCGCCAAGCTCGGTGGCACCGACGTTGACGCGCACTACACCGCACAAGACTGGGAAGGCTTCAAGGAGCTTGTGGCAGCCAGCAACTTGCAGGATAAGGACGTCATCCTTCGAGTGCTTGAGATGTACAAGGACCCTGCCGAGCGTGAGAGCCAGATCAAGAATATGAGCGAGGGCTTCCGTGAGCTCGCCACTGGCATCCTGCCAGAGCTTCGCCGCAGCCGCCTCATCATCAACTATCAGACCGTGGGCCGCAGCGACGACGAGATCAACGAGCAGTATGCCGCCGATCCTTCAAAGCTGAGCGAGGACGAGCTTCTCTATGCCGCAAGCCTGACAAACGACGCCTCCAAAAAGGCTGAGATTTACCAGAAGGCTTCTGAGTTGAACAACACCGACTATCGTTCACTCAACAACCTCGCCGCCCTTGCCTTCAACCGTGGCGACATGAACGCCGCAAAGCAGTATATCGCCGAGGCACAGACCAAGGGCAACGCTCCTGAGGCTTACGCCAACCTCGCCCTCATAGCCTTGAAGAACGGCAACACAAGCGAGGCTGAGAGCTATATCGCTAAGGCCAACGACGCCAACGGACTGAGCGAGGTGCTCGGCAACCTTAACATCGCCAAGGGCGACTACGCACAGGCCGTGAAGAACTTTGGCAGCTCAGCTACCAACAGCGCCGCTCTCGCACAGCTCCTCACAAAGGACTACGCCACAGCTCTCTCAACGCTCAACAACGTGAAGAACGCCGACGGCATGACAGAGTATCTGAAGGCTATCGTCAACAACCGCATGGGCAACACTTCTGCAGCCAAGGCAGCCCTCGACAAGGCAAAGAAGCTCGACAAGACGCTTGCGGCTTACGCCTCAAAGGATCTTGAGCTTGCCAACTTGAAGTAATTCGGGAAAATCACATCAGATTTCAATAATGAGCCATGGAGCCAGCGATTTGGCTCTATGGCTTTTTCTTTTTTTGATAGTAATGCCACGCAACTTATTTCTCCTTTTCGCTCTTCTCGTCCTCGTCTCGTGTGGTGAGGACAGCAAGCACTTCAAGATTGAAGGGCGCCTCTTGCAGATGAACCAGGGCGAGTTTTATGTCTACAGCAATGACCAATGTGTCGATGGCATAGACACCATAAAGGTTCAAGGTGGACGCTTCTCCTATGAGATACCGTGCTCCTCGCCATCGACGCTGACCATCGTCTTCCCCAATTTCTCTGAGACGCCGGTGTTCGCCGAGCCTGGCAAGAAGGTCAAGGTGGACGGCGACGCCTCCCACTTGAAGATGTTGAAGATAAAAGGCACGAAGGACAACGAGTTGATGACATCTTTCCGTGAGCATATTGCCACGGCCTCGCCTCCGGAGATTAAGCGTTATGTCGAGGTGTTCATCAACGACCATGCCGATTCTCCCGTGGCCATCTGGCTGTTGCGGAAATACTTTATCGCTACGTCCACTCCCGACTATGCCGCCGCAAGCAAGGCCATCAAGGCGTTGCAGAAGAAACTGCCCGACAATGCCAGCCTGAAACTGTTGGCGCAGAGCGTGGAGAAGCTCAAGGCCACTAGCGTGGGCAACAGGTTGCCAGCTTTCACCACATACGACATCAACGGTAGCGCGGTGTCGTCGTCCGACTTGTCGGTGGGCACGGCTGTCATTCTCGTGTGGGCCACGTGGAGCTATGACAGCAGCGACATGATGCGGCATCTCCAGGAACTCTGCCAGACCACGAAGCTCAAGGTTCTCGCCATCAACGTGGACCCAAGCAAATTCGATTGCCGAAGCTACATCAAGAGCAATGAGGTGACGTTCCCGGTGGTCTGCACGGGCGACATGTTCGACACGCCGGTGCTAAAGCAGCTGGGGCTACAGTCGGCATGCGACCTCTTACTCGTCAAGGATGGAATAATAAAAGGCGTTAACCTCTCCCCATCCAACTTGGACCTTCAATTAGGGAAGTAACCAGCCCCCGCACCTTATTACCTTTATTTATCTGCCTATGCTTGTAAAAACCTATTCCGCCGCCGTCAATGGCCTCCAGGTCACCACCGTGACCGTAGAGGTCAGCTTGATAAAGGGAGTGATGTATCATCTCACGGGCCTTGGCGATGTCGCCGTCAGGGAGGGGCGCGACCGCATCGCCGCCGCCATGCAATATAACGGCATGAAGTTTCCCAGGGCCGACATCACCGTGAACATGGCACCTGCCGACCTCAAGAAGGAAGGCAGCGGCTTCGACCTGCCGCTTGCCATAGCCATCCTTGCCGCCGATGGGCAGATTCCCGCCGACTCGCTGGGAGAGTACATGATGATTGGCGAGCTTGGTCTCGACGGCAAGCTGCAGCCCGCGAAGGGCGTCTTGCCGATAGCCATCAAGGCGCGCGCCGAGCATTTCAAAGGGTTGATAGTGCCTAAGCACAACGAGCGTGAGGCCGCCATCGTCAACAACATCGACGTCTACGGCATGGACTCACTGGCAGATGTCATAGCCTTGTTGTCGCGCCAGCGAGAGTATCAGCCTTGCGTGGTTGACACGCGCGATGAGTTCTACAAGCAGCAATACGATTTCGACCTCGACTTCTCCGATGTCCGTGGCCAGGAAACGGTGAAGCGCGCCTTGGAAGTGGCGGCCGCCGGTGGCCACAATGTCATAATGATAGGCCCGCCGGGCTCCGGCAAGAGCATGATGGCCAAGCGCCTCCCGTCCATCCTGCCGCCTCTCACGTTGCGCGAGAGCCTCGAGACCACGCAAATCCACTCGGTTGCCGGCACGCTGAAGCAAGGCTCCGCGCTCATATCCCAGCGGCCTTTCCGCGCGCCGCATCACACCATTTCGGAAGTGGCCCTTGTGGGAGGGGGCTTGAACCCAATGCCGGGCGAGATAAGCCTTTCACATAATGGAGTGCTGTTTTGCGATGAGCTGCCGGAGTTTAACAAGCACACCTTGGAAGTGTTGCGACAGCCGCTTGAGGACAGGCAGATTACCATAAGCCGCGCCAAATACTCAGTCACCTATCCCGCCTCGTTCATGTTCGTGGCATCCATGAACCCTTGCCCTTGTGGTTATTACGGAGACCCGACCCACCATTGCGTTTGCATGCCGGGGCAGATACAGCGCTATCTCAACAAGATTTCCGGGCCGTTGATGGATCGCATCGACATCCAGTGCGAGATTTCCGCCATTCCCTTCAAGGAACTCAGCAAGGCGCAGCCAGGCGAGCCGTCGGCCAACATTCGCGAGCGCGTCATCGCGGCGCGAGCCATACAGACGCGGCGATACGAAGGTGTCGCCGGAGTCCACTGCAACGCCCAGATGACAGAGAAGATGATACACAAGTATGCCGAGCCAGATGCCGCTGGCCTCGAATTGCTTCGCACCGCCATGGAGCGGCTGAGCCTCTCGGCCCGAGCCTACAGCCGCATACTGAAGGTGGCACGCACCATTGCCGACCTCGACGGCTCGGAGAAGGTGGAGCCGAGACACATAGCCGAGGCCATAGGCTACCGACAGCTCGACCGTGGCGACTGGGCCGAAAGAGGATTGTAATCAAAAGCTTTTTCTATATGCATTGCCATAATGCTTTGAATTGAGCGTAAAGTTAACAAGAAGCGCATGAGTTCACAAGGTCGAGGTCCACAAGTTTGTGAACTCTCGCGTTTTTATCGTCATTGCCGATTGATGCCACGCCTTGTTCTTGTTGAAAATAGCCCCAACCCGCAAAGTTTACGACTAAACAGCATTATTCCGATGAAATATTTGTGACTGCAAGATAAAAACCGTATTTTTGTCAGCAATACTGAACTTTATAAATCTAAATCTTTGCTTATGAAACTTTTGAACCATAATCACCTGCGTGTCGTTCTCGCGACACTTGTCGCCCTTGCCATGGTCTCATGCCAACGCTTGGCAAGCGAAGACCCGGAACTGCCGTCAGGTGAAAAGTCGATGGTGAGGTTCAAGGTCAGTCAGTTTGAGGCCCTGCCTTTCTCCACTGCGCAGTCGCGTTCCCAGTCAGTTTCCGAATTGTGCAAGCAGATAGACCTCGCGGTGTTTCAAGGCGGAGTTCGCACGGTGAAGACTACGCAAAAGGCAGGCGACAAGGATTTCGGCACGCTCTCCGTGGCCCTTGCGCCAGGGGCGTATAAGGCGGTTATCGTCGCCCATAATCAAGCCAAGACACCAACGATGACCAATGCCGAGAAGATAACGTTCAGTGGCGACTTGTCTGACACGTTCTCGTGGAGCGATGACATCACGGTCGGCGAGGGCAATGGCCTCGACGTGGACGTCAGCATGCACCGTGTCGTGGCAATGGTGAGGTTTGTCACGACCGACAAGGTTCCAGACAACATCTCAACCTTGCAATTCTATTACACGGGCGGCAGCTCAACACTCGACGGATTGACAGGCAACGGCTGCGTCAACTCACGCCAAACCGTAAAGATAGCCATCACCGACGACATGAAAGGCAAGACGGCCAAGTTTGAGATATACACATTCCCCAAGAGCGACAGCAAGGAGCTGAAGATAGAAGTCACGGGACTTGGCCCAACAGGCGAGGCGGTTTACAGCCACACGTTTGAAAACGTGCCGGTCAGCCGCAACCAGATAACACAGTTCACGGGCGCGCTTTTCAGCGACAATCCCGTAACGGGCGACACGTCGTCCAAGTTCATGCTCACCACGGATGATGAGTGGCTGACCGTGGACAAGAGTTTTTAGCATGGCGCGCAAACGTTTGCATAATTTATATCAATATTATTGATTGTTTTTTCTTTTTGTTGCATAGGAAAAGACCTAAATTTGCAGTGAGCAATCAAAAAAAGAATTCCTAAAAGCTGCGATATTAAATGGCACATTCTACTATAACAATGAGAGACATCGCGGAGGCCTTGAACGTCTCCGTGGCCACGGTCTCACGGGCGTTGAAAGACAGTCCTCGAATAAGCGCTGAACAGCGCGACCGTATCAAGTCTTACGCAAAGGCGCACGATTATTATCCCAACGTGCTTGCCGAATGCTTGCGCAGCAATGTGGCGAGGTCGTCAAAGGCGATTGGCGTCATAGTGCCCCAGTTTGAGCATTTCTATTTCTCGTCCGTCTTGAGTGGCATCAACCAGGAGGCCATGTCCCACGGTTATACCTTGATGGTAAGCGAGAGCCTTGACGAGTACGAGACGGAGGCCCTCATCTGCAAGCGGTTTCTTGAGAATCGCGTGTGTGGTGTCATTGTCTCAGAGGCCAAGAACACCGTGCGCTACGATCATTTCAAGCGTATCTTGGACTGCCACATGCCGCTCGTGTTCTACGACCGCATTTGCACGGGAATCAATTGCGACCGCGTTGTCGTCGACGACTACCAAGGCGCGTTCAACGCCGTCAACTACATGATAGAGCGTGGTTGCCGCCGCGTTGCGTTCTATGGGTCGCCAATGACCATGGAGATAAGCAAGAACCGCTATAATGGCTATCGCGATGCCTTGTTGCACAACGGCTTGGAACCCGATGACAGGTTTTTCCGTATCTGTGACAATCGCTCCGACGCCGAGGCCATAACGCCGGAGCTGCTGTCGCAAGAGGAGATACCAGACGCTTTCTTTGCCGTCAACGACGATACCGCCATCGGCATACTCTATACCGCCAAGCGCATGGGCTACAGGGTGCCGGAAGACATCAGCATCTGCGGGTTCACCAACGGGCAGCGCGCCGTGGCCAGCGACCCAATGCTGACAACGGTGGAGCAGCGAGGCCAAAGGGTAGGAGAGGAGGCTGCCAACATCCTCATAAGCAAGGTGGAAGGCGAACTGCCCATGGAGAAGATAGAGAAGCGCATAGTGAGGACGCGCCTGGTCATCAGGGGCACAACACGATGACGATTCAGATTAAATCACGGATAAAAAACAAATACGATGAGTATGGATTTTAATAATGAGACCCCGACAATGTTGAAAGAGAAGCCCGACATGTCGTTTTGGGGGCTGTGGAACCTCAGTTTCGGCTTCTTTGGCGTGCAGATTGCCTACGCCCTCCAGAGCGCGAACATCTCGCGCATCTTCGCCACTCTCGGCGCCGACCCGCACAACCTTAGCTATTTCTGGATATTGCCGCCGCTGATGGGCATCCTTGTGCAACCCATCGTGGGCACCTGCTCCGACAAGACGTGGTGTCGCTTTGGCCGCCGCATCCCCTATCTGTTTGTTGGTGCCGCCATCGCGGTGCTCGTGATGTGCCTGTTGCCCAACTCCGGATCATTCGGCATGACCGTGAGCACGGCCATGGTCTTCGGTCTCATCGCCCTTATGTTTCTCGACACAAGCATCAACATGGCCATGCAACCATTCAAGATGCTTGTCGGCGACATGGTCAACGAGAAGCAGAAAGGCCTGGCTTATTCCATCCAGAGCTTCCTGTGCAACGCCGGCTCGTTGGTGGGCTATGTCTTCCCGTTCGTCTTCGCCGCCTTGGGCATCGCCAACACCGCCGCCAAGGGAACGATACCCGATTCGGTGATTTACAGCTTCTACGTGGGTGCCGCCATCCTCATCCTTTGCGTCATCTACACCGTGTGGAAGGTGAAAGAGTGGAATCCGCATGACTACAACGAATACAATGGCTCGTTGAAGTCGGTAGAGGAAAAGGAGGAAGGCTCTGGCAACTGGTTCGTGCTGTTGCGTAACGCCCCGTCCACATTCTGGAAAGTCGGTCTCGTGCAGTTCTTCTGCTGGTTCGCCTTCATGTATATGTGGACTTACACCAACGGCACAGTGGCCGCCAACTGTTGGGGCACTACCGACGTGACGAGCGAGGGCTATCAAGCCGCCGGCAACTGGGTGGGAATCCTCTTTGCCGTGCAGGCCATTGGCTCAGTGGTTTGGGCCGTCGTCTTGCCTAAGTTCAAGAACCGCAAGATGGCTTATTCCCTTAGCCTCGTGCTTGGTGGCATCGGCTTCGTGGCATGCGCCTTCATCCACGACCAGTATGTGCTCTTCGTGCCATTCCTGCTCATCGGCTGCGCTTGGGCCGCCATGCTCGCCATGCCGTTCACCTTCGTCACCAACGCACTTCAAGGCTATGGCCACATGGGTGCCTACCTGGGCTTGTTCAATGGAACCATCTGCGTTCCGCAGATTGTGGCGGCCGCTATCGGAGGTGTCATATTGTCGCTCGTGGGCTCGGTCCAGAGCAGTATGATGGTCGTGGCTGGCGTGAGCGTATTGATCGGCTCTGTGGTGGTCTTCACCATCAAGGAAAAATAATCGTGGCGAGTCGTCAGTGGTTATTGTCGCTGACGACAGCGCCGCAAACAATGACAGATAAAATCAAGAAAAATAATGAAAAGACTGTTCATAACTTTTTCATTCATTCTTACCATGGCCATGATGAACGCAGCCACTGTATTGCGTGTTGATCCCGCCAATTGGTTCGCGGGCATGAAAGACCCTTCGCTCCAGATAATGCTATATGGCAAGGGCATACGCGACGTGCGCAACGTCACTACCGACTATCCCGGGGTGAAGGTCGATTCCGTGGTTCGCCTCGACTCCCCCAACTACCTTTTCGTGTATCTCAACCTCAAGGACGCCAAGGCTGGCGAGATGACGTTGAGGCTCGACGGCAAGAAGATAAAATATGAGCTAAAGGAGCGCCAGATGCCAGGCGAGGCTCACAAGGGCTTCACCAATGCCGACGTGCTCTATCTGCTCATGCCCGACCGCTTTGCCAACGGCAACCCGAAAAACGACGTGGTGAAAGGCATGCGCGACCAACTGTGCGACCGCACGAAGCCGTCGCTCCGTCACGGGGGCGATCTTGAGGGCATACGCCAACATCTCGACTATTTCAAGCAGCTTGGGGTGACGGCACTGTGGTTCACGCCCATACTTGAGAACGACTGGCCCAACGCGGGCGTCAACTCGTCTTATCATGGCTATGCCACCACCGACTACTACAAGGTGGACGCGCGCTTTGGCTCTAACGATGAATATTGCAATCTCATAAAGGATTGCCACAAGAAAGGCTTGAAAGTGGTGATGGACATGATCTTCAACCACTGCTCCGACTATCATATCTGGAACCGCGACATGCCGTCGAAGGATTGGTTCAACAATCCAGGCTATGGCCTGCAGACCAGCTATAAGCTCACGCCGGTGCTCGACCCTTACGCTTCAAAGGTGGACTTGGCTGAGACCACCGACGGATGGTTCGTCAAGTCGATGCCTGACCTCAACCAGCGCAATCCTCACGTGATAAAGTATCTCATACAGAACAGTGAGTGGTGGATAGAGACGGCCGACATCGACGGCATACGCATGGACACTTACCCTTACGCCGACCGCAAGGCCATGGCGCAGTGGATGAAGACCCTGGACGCCGAATACCCCAACTTCAACACCGTGGGAGAGACGTGGGTGACGGAGCCGCAGTACACCGCCTCTTGGCAAAAAGACTCCAAGCTCTCAAAGGTGAACAGCTACTTGAAGACGGTGATGGACTTCTCTTTCTTCGACAAGCTAAACCAGGCTAAGCGTGAGGAGACGGATGGCTGGTGGAACGGTTTCAACCGCATTTACAACTCGCTTTGTTACGATTATCTCTATCCCAACCCGTCTTCGGTGTTGGCTTTCATTGAGAACCACGACACCGACCGCTTCCTTGGCAACACCAAAGACTCTACCATGCTAAAGCAGGCGTTGGCTCTGCTGCTCACCATCAACCGCATACCGCAGCTCTATTATGGCACCGAGGTGCTGATGAACGGCACGAAGGAGGTTACCGATGGCTACGTGCGCAAGGACTTCCCTGGCGGATTCGCTGGAGACCAACACGACTGCTTCACCGCCGAGGGACGCACCAAGACCGAGAACGGGATGTTCAACTGGCTGAGCGCGTTGCTGCATTGGCGCCAGGGCAATGAGGTGATAAGCAAGGGCTCGCAGACCCAGTTCATACCTTATAATGGCGTTTATGTCATTGCCCGCCAGTATGGTGGCAAGACGGTGATGACCATTCTCAATGGCAAACGTTCCGACAACGTGCTCGACGTGGCTCGCTATGCAGAGATAATCAAGGACAACAAGACCGCAAAGAATGTCGTCACGGGCAAGACCTTGGACATCTCCAAGAACGTGCCGCTGACGCAACGCGAGTCGCTCGTCATAGAGTTCTGACGTCTCAACATGCTGCTTTCGGTTATCATTCCTGTCTATAATGTCGTGGGTACGCTTCGGCGGTGTGTCGACAGCGTTTTGGCCCAGGGCATTGACGACATGGAGATAATAATCGTCGACGATGGCTCGACAGATGGTTCCGCGGTGATTTGCGATAAATACAAGTCGCCGCGGGCTATTGTCGTGCATCAGGCCAACGCCGGACTGTCAGAGGCGCGCAACGAGGGTTTAAGACTTGCGCGAGGCGAGTTTGTCACGTTTGTGGATTCCGACGATTATATTGAGCCAGACACTTACCCAGCGTTGCTCGAGCGGATGGCGCGAGCCGACGTTGACATTCTTGAATATTCCATTGTGCGTGAAGACGGACGTGGCCCAGTCTCGCGCATTGTTTTCCCAGACCACGATTACACCGACATGGCCGCTTATTGGCTTTGCGGCAAAGCCTATGCCCATACCTATGCTTGGAATAAGATTTACAAGCGTCAGCTGTTTGGCCATGTCCGTTTTCCAAAAGGAAAGAAGTTTGAGGACGTGTCCACGCTGTGGAACCTTTTAAGGGAAGCGCGAAAAGTCGAGACCACGTCGTTGGGCGCGTATCATTACACCGTCAACCCCTTGGGCATCACACAACGGGCAGGCGGAGCGGAATACCGCGATTTGCTTGACGCGCATCTTAAAATAGTGTCAAGCAAGATGTTGAATGCCCATCAAGAAGGCTTCTGCGAATACTACCGGCATGTGCTTGACATCCAGTTGCAAACCTATATCTACACGGGCGACATGTCAGATGTCAAACTGCCCATGATGCGATTCTTGGGCAGCTTGAAACTGTTGTCGCTCAACGTCTTGGGCATGCGAGGACTGTGCCGGCTCGTGAGGGCGGTGAAACACTATTTATAGCGCATCCACTTTATTATCTCTTTTATGCTTGGCTTCTTGCCATACATGAGTATGCCTACGCGGTAAATCTTGCCGCCAATCCATATCATGAGGAATGCCGAGGCGTAGAGCAAGGCTATGCTCAGAAGCTCTTGCCATAATGGTACACCAAAGGGAATGCGTATCATCATCACGATGGGCGACGTGAGCGGGAACAGCGATGCCCAGAACGCCAAGGGCCCGTCGGTGTTCTCTATGCTGTACATGGCGGCGTAGAGGCCGAAGAGGGTAATCATCGTTATGGGAACCACAAACTGGTTGGCGTCTTCTTGCTCGTTGATGCTTGCCCCTGTGGCGGCGAAGAAGCTGGAATAGAGCAAGTAGCCACCTACGAACATGATGATGAACATCAAGCCTATCTCAGCGTATGGCAGGTTGACTATGGCAGTGAGAAGTTCTTGCGTGTCTTGGCTCATGTTCATCGTGGGCGAGGGCATGGGTTGCCCTGCCGCTATCGACTGGGCTTGACTGACGCCGAAGCCGACGGAAGCCACTGTCATGATGATGCTTAGCATAACGCCCCACAGCGCCATTTGGGCTATGCCTACGAGCATCACGCCGATAATCTTGCCCATCATGAGCTGGAAAGGCTTGACGCTGCTCACCAAGAGCTCCATTATGCGGTTGGTCTTTTCCTCTATCACGCTCTGCATCACCATGCCACCGTAGGTTATTACGAAGATGTAGATGAGGAGCGTGAATATGCCACCCACTATTATGGCCACATACGTGCTGGAAGCTTGCTCGTCGCCTTCCTTGCTCCATTTCACGGTTTTCATGTTCACGTCGCGTTGCACGTCGTCTATTATCTTGTCGAGGCCGGCTATTCCCGTGGCCTCGAGCTTTTGCTTCTGCACCGTCTCGTTGAGTTTCGACTGTATGTAGTCGAGCAGGTTGCCCGGGATTTCCTTGTGGCTGTATATGGTCACCTTGCCGTTGTTTTTCACGAGGTCGCCCGATATGGCCACCACCGCGTCGTAGGGCGAGTCTTCCGAGCGCATCTCCTCGGTTATGACAGGCTGCGCGGAGAAGGCGAACGACTTAGACGCCTTCAGGGCCTTGGCGTAAACGCCGGTGGGGTCTATCACCGCCACCTTTTGTTGCTCGTCGTTCTCTATCGACGAGAGCCATAGCGGCACGAAGACGAGAGCCGCCATGATAAACGGCATGGTGATGGTGAGGATGATGAAGCCTTTTGTTCTTACGCGCTTTAGAAACTCGCGCTGGATGATGATAAGTATCTTGTTCATTGCTTGCTTTCTATCTGCTCTTCGTTCCACTTGGTTTCCTTGCCTATCACTTTCAGGAAGATGTCGTTCATCGACGGCACGTGCTCGGCGAAATACGTCACGTCTGCCATCTCGCTGAGCGCGCGCACGAGTTCGCTGCCGCTGACACCCTCGTTGGCCTGGAGCAGGTAACGCTCCGTGCCATGGCCATTGTCATGCTCTGTTATCTTGAAAGGCAGGCCGTCGCGGTCGGGCAGGGGCGTGGTGGCTTTCAGCTCGTACAGTCCAGTGCGGAAGCTGTCTTTTATGCTTCTCATCTCGCCTTGCATCACCACCTCAGAGTGGTTTATCAAGGCTATGTCGTCGCATATCTCCTCCACGCTCGACATGTTGTGCGTGGAGAATATTATGGTGTGGCCTTGGTCACGCAGTTTTAGGATTTCCCGCTTCAGTTGTTCGGCGTTCACCGGGTCGAAGCCAGAAAACGGCTCATCGAAGATGAGCAACTCTGGCTTGTGGAGCACGGTGATGATGAATTGCACCTTCTGTGCCATGCCCTTCGACAGTTCTTCGAGCTTGCGGTTCCACCACGGCATGATGCCGAACTTGTCGAACCAGTCTCGCAGCCTGCTCTCGGCTCCATGTTTGTCCATTCCCTTCAGGCGCGCGAGATACACGGCTTGCTCGCCAACCTTCATCTTGCGATAGAGGCCGCGTTCCTCGGGAAGATAGCCTATGCGAGTGACGTCGGTCGGTTCCATGGGGCGACCGTCGAATATTACCTCGCCGCAGTCTGGAGCCGTTATGCGGTTGAGAATCCTTATCAGTGTTGTCTTTCCAGCACCGTTCGGGCCAAGCAGTCCGAATATCCTGCCGCGTCTGACAGACAACGACACGTCGTTGAGAGCCACGTGGCTCTCAAACCGCTTGGTGACATTCCGGACTTCTACTAATTTGTCCATATCGATTTATAGAGTGTGCTGTAAAGGTAGTAATAATAATATAGAAACAAGGTCTACGGCCTCATGATTTAAGTTTTTTTGGTTATAAAAAAGAAGGCAACGGCTTTACATTGTGATGCCGTTGCCTTTTCAGTCGCAATCTTCTGCAAACTTACAGCGTTATGCCAACGCCAAACGACAATGAATGTCGGGTGCTGTTTTCGTTGAAAAGGTGAGTTTCGTGTGAGTCAACATCGTAGATGTAAACGGGAACGTCGTTGAACCTCTTTAGGTTATACGCAATCTGGAAGTTCAAGCCAAAGTGCTTCTTGAACATGTGCGTGTAGCCTATTCCTATGTTGCCAGTGAAACCTTTTGTGAAGTCGCCAACCTTTAGCGCGTATCCTAAATCGGTGAAAATATAAAGGTTTGGCACTTTCTCCATGGCCTTGTACCTCACCGTAGCGTAGACAGGCATCGTGTTATAGTCAAGGTTGGTGTATCTGCTAAGCCCAATGCCTATTCCTGCAGACCACTGTCGGGTTATGTCGTAGCGTGGGGTGAACTGTATGGAGTTTCCTCCCATCTTGTATTGACTGCGTTTAAGCGTTTCGCCCATTATCTTCTCGCATAAGCCCAAATTGTAATGATAATCAATGTCGAAATGGAATCTGCTTTGTCCCTTGATGGCAGTCAGGCCGCCCACTGCCAACACTATTGCCAATATGATTTTTCGGTATCCTGATTTCCTTGATTGCGTCATGAAGATTATTGTGTTTTAAATGATTTTACATTTGGTTGTAAGAGACAATTGTCATCTTGCTTGATTTTTGCATTTTGTTATCCTTGCCGCGAGCCATCGCCCATTATACTTAATGGCACCATAGACAACACAGCTTGAAAGTTTAGTGGATTTTCCCCCGTCAATGGATATGTTTTTCAAATTCCAGTTTCCATTATAAGAAATACCTACTGCATAGTTACCTGGGAACCATTTCTCATAAAAATTCCTGGTGAATGTTCTGATATTCTTTTTACCATCTTCATCGGCTCCTGTTATGACGTACAAGGCTGAATTGTCAACAGAATACAAGCCCCTTTGACTTTCTGGTGTGGAGTTTATGTAATCCCTTAGGCTCTTGGCACCGTTATTCAACAGTGATTTGATGCCTGACTTAAGAAGTGAGTTGACATTTTTGACAGTGACATTATATGAGGTAAATGGAACATGGAACAGAACGCTATTTTCGTTTTTAAAAGGGAAATTATGTTTCAGCCAAGATGGATAGTCTGTTTCGACTGCTTGTTTTGGATTCACATTTGGATTTAGATACTGTATGACAGGTGAAGGGAAAGTGTATTTTAATTCTATTGCTGACCATCCGACACGGATTTCATTAGCTTTGCAATTCCACCATATACCGCATCTTTTCTTTTGCATCTTCATCGTTGTGCCAATGTTGGCATAAACATAATAATTTTGATCATATAGTCCCAAGCGTAGTCTTCTGTGTCCATTGAATTGGTTTATGGCTAATACGTTTCTCCCCCATAGCCGACTCCATGCACGATGCAACCATCCACCGTCTCCTTTGCTATTGTAATCGACATCTCTAATATTGTTTGCGGTAATGGTGACTCCAATTTTTAGTTGAAGTGCTTCATTGTTCGTGTATGCTCTCGTGCCTGTATTGTCGTCAGTCTCTTCCGTCGCGGTATAGTTGTAAGGAATGAATCGTACGTCTTTGTTAATTGAAAGTGTTTTCCCTATGTTGTTGTCGTCAACAGTTATTTTTGCTACTTCTGCATCAATGTCATTTAGTTGTTTGGCCTTAGAATGCTCCGAGAAGGCAACACCGTTCCCATAATATTTATATACTGTGTCATCTACTTCTATCTCACGTGTGACATTAAGAAGTTGGGCAAAGTTGTCATCTGCAATTATAGAGTCCGACATACAGAATTCAAGGCTGTCTTCGTCCGTATTTATGGAGTCTATCTGTGCTTGTGTGAGTCTTGCCATGTATTTTTGTTTGTTGGCATTAGGCAAAGAAAGAAATTGCATGGTCCCACTCCCGCCGTTGTTGACTTTGTCATTATTGACAGTTGACATGTTCGAGGCTCTTGTCGCGTCGTAGTGTTTCCCACTTCTTAAGTTGGAAATAGCCTCAGCGAGTTCCTCTCTTGAGGAGAAAACAAGGAAAGCATTGTTGTTATCTTCTTGTTTTTGGCAAGGACTTGGCGTTAGCTCGCTTTCAATGCCGCGGTCTTGACAAGAGCATAATAGCAATGCTCCAAATAAAATAAGAAAAAAGTGCTTCATTTTGTTACTTTTTGAATGTACTTTAAAATTGATGAAGCAAAAATATGATAATTTCGTAGTTACTGTAATGTCATTATCCTTGAAACGGATGAAAATGGTCATGAACACGGAAAATCACGCCATGAAATGTTCTTGGTCTGCTCTTATCCGAATGGTAGGAAGTTTAGAAAAGATAGAAGAATGAGACAAAGCATCCATGTGGATTTTTTCTTTCTGGATAGTATGCGTTAAATAGTTTGCCATCAAAAATCATATTGCGGCGCATGCCAAAAATGTCAAGGTCTGAATGTATATACCCAATCGAACATCCGAATTGGTCGTAGGTAAGACTTAAACCTATTTTATAGTCAAAAGCATACCATCGTCCTTTATTAGTGCTGACTTTTTTATAGCCAATAGTTGAACCTCTGTCGTCTAAAAGTGTAACAAAAACGTTGCAGTATGGTATGTTCATCATTATGCCAGGCTCAACGAACAAATTGAAATGCCCTTCTCCAATTTTTGCAATACAAGGTGAAACAAGACTTATGGACGGATGAATGAAAAAGTTTTCCACGTTTTCATGATCTTCATCCACTGTCCATCCTCGTCCAGATGGAATGCCATCTGCCATATATTGTTTCCACATACCTATGGAACCTCCTAAACCAATATATGGGCAAACAAAGTAATGAAATGAAGCATCTACTTGCCATGTGTCACACGATAACAGTTCTCCGTTTAGTGCGATCTTTCTTTTCAGTTCGGAAGGCTTGCTTTGTGCGTTTGCAAAAAAAGCGATGCCCAAAATAAATGTTATGCACAAAAGATACATTCTGTTCATAATGACGCAATGTTTACTTGTTTAAAAGCTCCTTTAAAAGAGCAGAACGTTCTTGGCTGACAATGATATAATCATCATTGCAACCATCAATTCGAAGTATTAATTTCGACTTGAAGAATAGTGAAATCTTTTTTATGTGGTTTATATTGGCAATGTATTGGCGGTTGACACGAAAAAACTTCTGAGGGTTAAGTTTCTTTTCCAACTCTGACAGTGAGATATGTTTCTCATATTGTCCGCCATTTACGGTTATAATTTTGGTTTTGTCATTGTCTTTCAGAAAGCAGCTGATTTCATCAGAACATAAAGAAATAAGTTCTTCCCCTTTGCAAACCAAGAATCTTTCTTGAAAGCAATTAAATTCATGAGCTATACTGGAGAGTCTTTCCTTTATGTTAACGCTACTTTGTGGAGACAAATATATTTTATGTATGGCATTTTGTAAATCTTTGATGTCAAATGGTTTCAGTAGGTAATCAATTCCATTGGAATGTATCGCCTCCATTGCGTATTCGTCATAAGCCGTTGTGAAGATGACGAAAGAGTTTGGCATTACCTCGTTGAAAGCCTCGAAAACCGTTTTGTTGCCTAAGCGGATGTCTGAAAAGATAAGGTCGTAGTCATTGCGCACTTTAAGTCGGTCTACTACTTGTTGCACACTTGACAACGGTCCATCGATAATAAGAGTGTCGTCTAAGTCAAATAGCATCCTTTTGAGTCTGTCTGCACTGATAGGCTCATCTTCTATAATAAGGATTTTTCTCATTTCTTTTGACTTATTGGCAATTCTACTTGAAAAAAGTTCTCGGTATTCCGTTTTTGTTGACTTCGTTCTCCAAGAATGCGATAGCGTTCGTAAATGTTTTTTAGTCCCAAGCCAAATGAATCTTTGGAGTTAAAGTCTTCTGTTTTGTTAATGGAATTACGCACGATGAGGTTTTTGTCTTTACGGAAAATTCTGATAGATAGCTTACCATTGTCATCGGGTATATTATGCTTTACCGCATTTTCTATAAGAAGTTGTAGTGACATTACAGGAATGTAGTCGTAATTGTTTTGGCCAACTGATGCATCTACTTGAAAGTCGATCTTGTTAGGAAATCTTATATTAAGAAGTGCGACATAATCGACGGCGAAATTTATAGCATTGTTTACAAGCACCAAATCCTGTTCTATACTTTTTATTATATATCTATAGATTCGTGATAGGCGTATTATGAATTTCTCTGCGTCATCAGGACTTGTGTGGACTATTCCGATCAAGATGTTTAGGCTGTTAAAAAGAAAATGTGGATCAAGTTGCATCTTGAGCATCTTCTTTTGTGTGGTTATGATTTGCTCGCTCTGCTCTGATATCATTCTGCTGTAGTATTGGGCACAGTGCGCCAAAGAAGATATAGTGGAGATTAAACATACGAGGAGTAATCCTTCCTCAAAAGAATCATAAGGCGCGGAGACCAATGATTCATATGTGTTTTCTAAGATTACGGATAGTAGCACATTGCTAAAGAGAATGGTGAAGCTAAGTAGAAGCTGCCGTTTATAACAAACTTGTGAAAAGTATTTTAATTGTGCTATATGAATATCAGCCCATACCATGCAGAATGAAAGGCATGCGCAATATGTGAAGTCTGCCAGTAGATAGTTGGCAACATCCTTTATTTGAAGAAATGAAAAATCTTCAGATGTAGGTATCCAAATTATATCATAGAATAGGAACGATATTATTGTGAGTATTCCCCATTCAATTATTATTCCCTTGTGTTTAGCCTTCATGGTGCATTTTCCTTTATAGAAGTTCCTCAAGATGAGAGATTTCTAAGTGCTTATTTGTTTTTCTGTGACGACAGCGTCTTCTGGCCTTTCTTCACGGTGAGTGTTTGCGCCTTGAGGGTATGGTTGGCGTGGTCGAAGAAAATGGCTGGGTCTATGGGCTTTCCACAGAATCGTATCTCGAAATGCAGGTGCGGAGTGGTGGCGCGTCCTGTTTGTCCGGTGAGGCCGATAACCTCGCCTGCCTTGACTTTCTGCCCGGCTTTTACGAAGTTCTTTGATTGGTGGCTGTAACAAGTGGAGAATCCGTAGGCGTGGCGAATGACGATGTAGTTGCCATAGCCGTAATAAGGTCCCGACCGTTCCACTACGCCATCAAACGCGGCCAGTATCTCATCGTTGGCCTTGGTCTTGATGTCCACGCCGGAATGTCCTCTACCGCCCCGGCCACCGTATGGGCTTATTACTTTGGCGTCGGGAAGGGGATACGCCCAGTGTTGCTGTTCTATCTTCTTCAAGTCGATTTTTAATGAGGAGCCATTCTCGTAGTCGTCGTTGCTGATGTCCGGGTCAAGCGAAGTGTTTTCGTCTTTCTCTTGGTTGAGCACCGTCACCGAAACGTTCTTGCCGGTCTTCTTGCATTGCAGCACCTGCTTGCGCAGCTTGTGGCTCTTGGGGTTTATCACGGTCTCCGGGTTTATCCATCCACCGTTCACCATGATGGCGAAGAGGCAATACACCCTGCCGTTGTCGCCTCCGGCTATGGCTATGGTTTGCCCGGCCTTGACACGTGTGCCCACTTGCACGAGGTTCTGGGCGTTGTAGGCGTAGACGGTCTCAAGGCCGTTGTCGTGGCGAACTACTATGGTGTTGCCGTATTGTGAGGTGCGTCGCGACAGGCGCACGCGTCCGTTGAACATGGCTTTCACGGCATCGCCTTTCGTCGTCGTTATTTCCAATGCCTGTCCGCCTTTCACTTCCGCCTTTCCCACGGGCAGGGGGAAGGAATACTCCTCGGGCTTCAGAATGCTGAAGTCGATGTTGAAAGCGTTGCTGTGCGTGAACAGGCCAGGCGTGGGCACGCTTATCGACGACTGTTCCATGGCCGTGAAACCGTGTTGTGCCGTGGCGTTGAGGCTTGTGCATGAGAGCAGTGCCGATAGAAAGAGGAATATTATAGTATCTTTTATGTTGCTCATTTTCTTAATGCTTTATCATTATGCCCGTGTATATGCGCCCGGAGTCGATGCCCAGGCGTCGTGCGGAGAAGAAGTCGTCGGCGTTGTCGTAGGTGCAGATGCCGGAGCACACTATGTTTTGCTCCCTTACGTCGGAGCGTGTTAATTGCAGCTTGTTGCAGAGCGGCAGGTCGATGTGCCACTTCTCTTTCCCGGGGTCTGCCTTGCAAGGAAATCTTTGCGCTATGTCTTGCATCTCGAAGCCAGCGGCCGCAAACGCGTCGTAGACCTCTTGCCCCACCTCAAAGTTGCGCAGTGATATTCCTGGCCCTATAATGGCCACGGCCTCGCTTGCCTCCGTGCCGTAATTGGCTTTCATAGCGCGAAGGGTCTTCTCCACTATCCTTGCCACGGTGCCTCGCCATCCGGCGTGAATGGCCGCCACGGCGTGTCTCTGTGGGTCGTGGATGAGCACGGGTATGCAGTCGGCGGTAGAAACGCCTATGCACACGCCTTTGAGGTTTGTCATGAGGGCGTCGTAGCCTTCAAGTCGTTGCTGTCGCCGGCTTGGGGTGGAGCAGAGCAGGGCGGCGTCCACGTTGAGGCATTTGGTGCCGTGCACTTGGTGTGGCAACACGAGGTGGACGTCGTCTATGCCCAACTTGGCGCATAGCGCGGCGCGGTTGTAGCTTATTGCCGCGCTGTCGTCGCCGCAATAAGGATTTATGTTCAATTCGCCATATCGTCCTTGGCTTGCCCCGCCATGCCGTGTCGTTGAGAATGCGACCACTGCGCCATTATCAAATTTGGCGAAGCCTTCGGTCGTCTTCAACCCCAAGGCTTCGCCAATATCATATAAATGTAGAACAGGTTCTATCATCTTGAAAAATCATCAATCCAAAAGGTCATCGTCGTCAAGGTCTTCCGCGTCAACCACTTCGATGTCGTCTTCGTCGGCATCCTCGTCGAGCATCTCCTGCTTGAAGGCACTCATCTCCTTGTCGCGATGCACGAGCGTGTCTCCCGCCGTTATCTCGGCGAGCTTGTTGCTCTCGCTGTTCAGCTCTTTCCACAACGTGTCCTTCAACTCATCGAGACCTTGTCCCGTCACGGCCGATATGAATACCGTAGGCAAGTCGTCGGGCAGCTCCTCCTTCAGCATCTCTATCAGTTCGTCGTCGAGCAGGTCGCTCTTGGTTATGGCGAGCACGCGGTGTTTCTCCAGCATGTCGGGGTTGAACTTGCTCAGCTCACCGAGCAGCACCTCGTAGTCGTGTTTTATGTCGTCGCTCTCTCCCGGCACCATGAAGAGCAGCAGCGAGTTGCGCTCAATGTGTCGCAGGAACCTCAATCCGAGTCCCTTTCCCTCGCTTGCCCCCTCTATGATGCCTGGTATGTCGGCCATGACAAACGACTTGCCGTCGCGATAGCTCACTATGCCGAGCGAAGGCTCCAGGGTGGTGAATGGGTAGTTGGCTATCTTAGGCTTCGCGCTCGACAAGGCCGAGAGCAGCGTCGACTTTCCGGCGTTGGGGAATCCCACGAGGCCCACGTCGGCGAGGAGCTTGAGCTCCATGATGACGGTCATCTCCTGTGCCGGCTCACCCGGTTGCGCGAAGCGTGGCGCTTGGCGTGTGGCGGTGCGAAACTGGAAGTTGCCCAGTCCTCCGCGTCCACCTTTCAGCAGCACTACCTCTTGCCCGTCGTGAGTGATGTCGCACACATACTTTCCCGTCTCAGCATTGTAGACCACGGTTCCGCATGGCACGTCGATATACTCGTCCTTGCCGTCGGTGCCGTGGCACTTGTCGGATCCGCCGTTGCCACCATGCTCGGCGAAGACGTGCTTTTGGTATTTCAAGTGCAGCAGGGTCCAGTAGTTGTGGTTGCCGCGCAGTATGACGCTTCCGCCATGCCCACCGTCGCCCCCGTCGGGTCCGCCGTTGGGTTGGTATTTCACGTGTCTGAGGTGCGCCGATCCCCTGCCGCCCTTTCCTGAGCGGCAGACGATGCGCACGTAGTCTACAAAGTTCGACTCCATGATTATGCTAAATCGTCAATGACGGCGCAGATGTCGCCGAAAATCCTGTCGAGCTCACCAAGGCCATTGATGTGGTGATGGATGCCCTCTTTCTCATACCACTCGATGAGCGGAGAAGTCTGGTTGTGATACACGGTGAGACGCTTCTTGATGGTCTCCTCGTTGTCGTCGGAGCGTCCGCTCTCCTGTCCGCGCTTGATGAGTCGCTTCATCAGCTCGTCCTCGGGCACGTCAAGCTCTATCATGGCAGCCACCTTGTGTCCGCGCTTCGCGAGCATGTCCTTCAGCGCTTGCGCTTGTGGGATGGTGCGTGGGAAGCCATCGAAGATCACGCCCTTGTGCTCCTTGCCGAAGCTGTCGTAGACGTCGGCGAGGATGCTCACCATCAGGTCGTCGGGAATGAGCTGGCCGTTGTCGATATATCCCTTGGCGGTCTTGCCCAGCTCCGTGCCACGCTTGATCTGGTCGCGCAGCACGTCTCCGGTGGAGATGTGGCCGAGGCCGTATTTCTCAATCATCTTCTCGCTCTGTGTGCCCTTGCCTGAACCTGGGGCACCGAAAATAACAATGTTCTTCATTATTTTTATGTTATTGTTAAAATGTTATGTCCTATATATTTATGTGCGGGCCAGGCGGTCTGCCCGGTCATGCTGTGCCTCCGTGTCAATCTTCCACGACGGTGTATATGTCGCGCAGGTTGCGTCCTTGCTGGTCGTAGTCGAGACCGTAACCCACGATGAAGTCGTTGGGTATCTCCATCGCGGCGTACTCGATGTTGAGGTCCTCCTCAAGCTTGTTGGGCTTCACGAGCAGCGTGCAGATGTGGAGCGAGTCCGGATTGCGCGTGCCGAGGCTCTCGAGCATGCGCTTCATGGTCTTGCCCGTGTCCACGATGTCTTCCACGATGACCACGGTGCGGCCTTGCAACTCTTCGTTGATGCCGATTATTTCCTTGACCCTTCCCGTCGACGTCGTGCCTTGGTAGGAGGCGAGCCTCACGAATGATATCTCGCATGGTATGGTGATATATCGCATCAGGTCGGCGGCGAACATGAACGAGCCGTTGAGAACGGCCAGGAACAGAGGGTTCTGGCCGTCGAGGTCCTTATTGATTTTTTCCGCAACGGCCTTCACGCGCCGTTGAATCTCATCCTCAGGGATAAACGTCTTGAACGTCTTGTCCTTAACTTTAATGATGCTCATAATGCGATGTTTGATTCGTTGAATTTTGAATAATACTGCAAAATTACGAAAAATAGGTGATACTTTTTCCTTTAATCATCATTCTTTTTGTACTTTTGCACTGGTATGAAGATATTTACTGCTGCTCAGATTCATGAGCTTGACAAGTACACGATAGAGCACGAGCCCGTGAAGGGCATCGACCTCATGGAGCGTGCCGCGAAGGCCCTCGCCGCCGCCATAATGGAGAAGTGGGCCGACAGCACGCCAATGGTGGTCTTCGCCGGTCCTGGCAACAACGGTGGCGACGCCCTTGCCGTGGCGCGCCTGCTCGCCGATGCCGGCTATAAGGTGTCGGTCTATTTGTTTAACATTCACGACAAGCTGTCTGACGACTGCGCCGCTAACCGTGACCGGCTCGTGGAACAGCGAAAGGTGCAGTTCACGGAAATATCGGTCAACTTCGACCCTCCTAAGCTCAATGCCGACACGGTGGTCGTGGACGGCCTCTTTGGGTCTGGACTCAACAAGACCCTCATGGGTGGCTTCGCCTCGCTGGTCAAGTATGTCAACCAAAGCCCGTGCCAGGTGGTAAGTATCGACCTGCCGTCGGGCTTGATGTGCGAGGACAATACCTATAATGTCAATGCCAACATCATCCGTGCCAACCTCACGCTTACCATCCAGCAAAAGAAGCTGTCGATGCTCTTTGCCGACTGCCAGCAATTCATTGGCCGGCTGAAGGTCATCGACATAAGGCTCAGCCCTGAGTATATCATGCAGACCGAGGCCAAGTGCCGCATACTGGAGGAGAACGACGTGGCGCCGCTCTTGCGCCACCGCTCCGACTTCGCCAACAAGGGCACCATGGGCCACTCGCTGATAGTGGCGGGAAGCTTCGGGATGTCGGGCGCCGCCGTGCTCGCCACCAAGGCATGCCTCAGGTCGGGAGTGGGCAAGGTCACCGTGCACACTCCTGCGCGCAACTATGACATAATGCAAATCAGCGTGCCGGAAGCCGTGCTGCAACTCGACAAGGACGACTACGAGTTCTCCGAGAGCGTGGCTTGCGACGATTTCGACTCTCTCGGCATCGGCCCCGGACTTGGCCTGTCGGAAAGCACCGCCGTGGCGCTCATCGGCCAGATAAGCCGCGCCAAGTGCCCTGTCGTGGCCGACGCCGACGCCATCAACATCCTGGCGAGCCACCAGGCGTGGATACAGCAGCTGCCCAAGGACATCATCCTCACGCCGCATCCCAAGGAGTTTGACCGCCTCATGGGAAGCACGAGCGCGAGCGCTTACGACCGGCTCATGCGTGCCCGGCAGATGGCGGCGCGCATTCATGGATACATCATCTTGAAGGGGCATTATTCGGCCTTGTGCCTGCCCGACGGAACCGTCTTGTTCAACCCCACGGGCAACAGCGGCATGGCCACGGCAGGAAGTGGCGACGTGCTCACGGGCATCATCACGGCACTTCTCGCAAGGGGCTACGATCAGCGTGACGCGTGCGCCATCGGAATGTATCTTCACGGCCTTGCCGGAGACATCGCCGCCAAGGAGCTTGGCAAGGAAAGTCTCATCGCGAGCGACATCATAAATTATCTGCCAAAGGCTTTCAAGCGGTTGGAATGAAGCTTATATCTTATAACACAATGAAGAATCACACTCTTTGCGGCTTGATGGCCGCCATGTCTTTCGCCGCGCTCTCAGCGTCGGCACAGAGCGTAGAGGGAACCAGCTACATGCTCCCCAAGAACGGTTTGCGGTTCACCATAAAGGTTGAGAAAAAGCAATACACCCCAGGCGACTTCTGCCAGTACTCCGAGCGATTCATGAAGGAGAAAGTGGCGCAGAAGCCCACGACGACTTACCGCATAATAGATATTGACATCGACAAGACCGCCATCCCCGACACGTCGCGCCAGTTCACGCTCGTCATGGACAAGCGACGCTCCATAGACCATGTGGCATTGACGCATGGCGGCCAGCTCCTTGCCATAAACACCGACGCCACGCAGCCCACTCAGCCGGCGCGCGTCTTCACGCCCGCGCCAAAGCCCAAGCGTCTCAACCCATCCGACTTCATGACCGAGGACATTCTTTCGGCAGGCTCCACGGCGAAGATGGCGGAGCTGTCCGCAAAGGAGATATACGACATTCGCGACAGCCGCAACTCCCTCAGTCGCGGCGATGCCGACAACCTGCCAAAGGACGGCGCGCAGCTCAAGCTGATGTATGACAACATGAACAGGCAGGAGAGCGCGCTCCGCCAGCTCTTCGAGGGCTACACGCAGACTGACACCACGTGGACGCAAGTGGATTTCGTGCCTGAGCGTGAGGGGCGCACGGTGCTCTTCCGCTTCTCTTCCCATTTCGGCCTCGTCGATGCCGATGACCTCAGCGGTGAGCCTTACGAGTTGACCATCGTCGACGAGCACACGGCCACGGACCCAATGGCGGACCCTGCCGAGAAGAAAAAGGAGGACAAGGCCGACATAGGCCTGCGATCTTGCTTGCCTTCAAAGGTCAAGGCCACGCTCACCACGGGCAATGCCACAGTGGCCACCTACGAGACCACCATGGCGCAATTCGGTTTCGTGCAGTCGCTCAGCGGCGACCTCTTCGGCAAGAAGCAGTCGGCACAGGTCGTCTTTGACCCCATGACCGGAAACGTGAGGAGCATTAAGTCGGTTGACTTGAAGTAGTACCCCCTGGCTTTTTCCTTAACATAATTAGGTTTTTCTCCACACGGATTTAAAAGATTTGGAAGATAGCTACGCCGCAAGCGTCTACGCGGTGGCACAGCATTACCGTATGTATAATCGGCGAAGCCGACATCTTTTAAATCTGTGTGAAATAAAAATGTGAAGCTAAAACACCCACATAAATCAACATAGACACCATAATTATATAAGGGTTTCGACACACCCTCCTTTTCTGTGTAGTAGCAACGCAAAAACTATAATCCGTTTCAGACCTCACTAATATAGTTGCAAAGACCAGATAGAAATTTATCGGCTCGAAGTCTTGTTAGAGCGTTAGTTAATATAATTATTGGCCAATCCCACATAATTAAAACGGATTAAACCCAAATCGGTCATTAGGATTTCTCTGTGTCGTACGGCAAAGAGAAA
>ERZ1023670.24-NODE-24-length-57605-cov-25.436646_pt1 | contig 57605 bp, 40 predicted proteins | sample MGYA00380342_ERZ1023670 | MGnify/ENA primary metagenome ERZ1023670 (study PRJEB33179, sample SAMN07448984) | human gut metagenome | biome: Human-gut; feature: Human associated habitat; material: Faeces | host: Homo sapiens | place: India: Bhopal | collected...
TCGCGCATTGTTTTGAACATTAATTATCATTAATTGAACATTAATTATTTCATTATTTTTTTTTGTTAATTATTCGTTAATGTTCATTCCTGTCTATTCGACAAATTGCAGTTTATCAACCCGATTCATTTAAGAATCATCTTTTTCTTGTAACTTTGCGCATTAAAAGAAACAAAAAAAGAGAAAATATAAAATATGAGTTTACAATGTGGCATTGTAGGCTTGCCCAACGTAGGTAAGTCAACCTTGTTCAACTGCCTAAGTAATGCCAAGGCACAATCAGCGAATTTCCCATTTTGTACCATTGAACCAAATGTCGGCGTTATCACCGTTCCTGACGAACGATTGACAAAATTAGCCGAATTAGTTCACCCAGGACGCATCGTACCTACAACTGTCGAGATTGTTGACATAGCAGGCCTTGTCAAAGGTGCTTCAAAAGGCGAAGGATTGGGCAACCAATTCTTGGGCAACATTCGTGAGACTGATGCTATTATCCACGTGTTACGTTGCTTTGACGATGGCAACGTGGTACACGTAGACGGCAGCGTAGACCCTGTACGTGATAAAGAAATTATTGACACCGAGTTACAGCTCAAAGATCTTGAGACAGTTGAGAACCGTATCAAGCGCGTTGAAAAAATAGCCAAAGTTGGTGGTGATAAAAATGCTAAAGTAGAATACGAAGTACTATTGGCCTATAAAGCAGCCCTCGAAGAGGGAAAGAGTGCACGTAGCGTCTCATTCGAATCGTTAGAAGAGCAAAAGGCAGCTAAAGGACTTTTCTTGCTTACCTCTAAACCTGTACTCTACGTTTGCAACGTAGACGAAGCCTCAGCAGCTAAAGGCAATCACTACGTTGACGAAGTACGCGAAGCTGTTAAAGAAGAGGGAGCTGAAGTATTAGTACTTGCCGCACAAACCGAGGCTGACATTGCAGAACTCGAGACCTACGAAGAGCGCCAAATGTTCCTACAAGACGTAGGACTTGAAGAAAGTGGCTGCAACCGCTTGATTAAGGCCGCCTACCATATGCTCAACTTACAGACATTCATCACCGCAGGTGAAATGGAAGTGAAGGCATGGACATTCCACAAGGGTTGGAAAGCACCACAATGTGCTGGCGTTATCCACACAGACTTTGAGAAAGGTTTCATTCGCGCTGAAGTAATCAAGTACGACGACTACATTCGTTTAGGTTCTGAATCCGCTGTTCGCGAAGCAGGCCTTTTACACGTAGAGGGTAAAGAATATGAAGTGCAAGACGGCGACATTATGCACTTCAGATTTAACGTGTAACTCTTTTTTGTTGACGAGTTGACAAGTTAACGAGCAAATAACCAAGCTCGTCAACAAAAGAACAAGCTTACTTGTTAACTCGTCAACCTGTTAACTCGTTGACAAAAAATCAGTTTAAAGGGAAATGACCATTTGGAATCCTTCAATCGTAGCTTTTAGCATAGGTCCGCTCGAAGTGCGTTGGTACTCACTATGTTGGTGTATTGGACTGGCTTTGGCCTATATCGTTGTGTATAAACTTTACAAGCAGCAACGCATACCGCAAGAGAAATTCGATCCACTCTTTCTCTTCTGCTTTGTTGGCATATTAGTAGGTGCGCGCTTGGGACACTGCCTACTATACGAACCTGCCTATTTCCTAAGCCACCCACTTGAAATGGTGTTACCCATACACAAGCTGGCCGACGGAACGTGGAAGTTTACGGGTTATGCGGGCCTTGCATCACATGGTGGAACGCTCGGACTTATGATAGCCCTTTGGCTTTACGTGCGCAAGACGGGAATTAAGCTTCTCACCGTACTTGACAACATAGCCATTGCTACTCCCATCACCGCCTGCTTCATTCGATTAGGCAACTTGATGAACTCCGAGATTGTAGGTAAATTCACGGGATCGGACGTGGGATTCGTATTTGTTCACCTTAACGAAACGCAACCACGTTACCCTGCCCAACTATACGAAGCCATTGCATACTTCCTATTTTTTGTAATAGGTGTAGCGCTTTACTTCCGTATAAAGAATAAGGTCGGCACAGGCTTTTTCTTTGGTTATTGCTTAACCACTATCTTTGTATTCCGCTTCTTCGTTGAATACTTTAAGGAAGTGCAAGAACCATGGGAACTGCACATGCAACAACTCATTGGTTTAGATCAGGGTCAACTACTTAGCATTCCTTTCGTGGTATTAGGCCTATATTGCATGCTGCGAAAGAAAAAGTAACTATTATAAAAGAGCAAAATAAATTGATTAAAGGGTGTTCTATAGCAAATGCATAGAACGCCCTTTAATGTTTTGGCATTTTGGAAACAATACCATATATTTGCACCTTATAGCAACAGAATAAATAAAAAGAAATATGAAATTTTCAGTAGCCAATCCTATATACGATTCTGTATTCAAATTCTTAATGGAAGACGAGCGTATAGCTAAGACCGTACTATCAGCCTTGCTTAAGAAGGAAGTAGTAAGCGTTGAAATGCGTCGGCATGAACACCCTAATATAACACGCGACAATATTTCAATGTTCCGTATAGACTTTGCCGCAAGAGTGATGCAAGATGATGGATCGACACGCTTAGTACTTATTGAATTGCAAAAGACCTGGTTGAGTACCGAAACGCTTCGTTTCCGCCGCTATCTCGCAGCACAATATAATGCAGAAGAAAACATGCTGAAAGAGAGCAATTCCGAAACAGGCCCTTATGCTATCCCCATGATTGCAATCTATCTGTTAGGTCACCGCATTGGCGACATTGACAAAGCCGTTGTGTATGTAAATCATAAAGCCCTCGACTACGACGGAAAAGAAATTGAAAACGGAGAGAACGATCCCTTTATCAATAGCCTTACACACGATAGCATCATCGTACAGATACCTTTGCTACATGGAAATATTAACAACAAACTTGATCGTGTACTCAGTGTGTTCGACCAATCACAACGAGATGATAGCAATCAACACATCGTTCGCCTTGACATAAACAACTACGAAGGCGATTCTGAACTCATGCATCTTGTACATCGATTAGGACTTGCTGCTATGAACGCAAGCGTAAGACAAGAAATGGATGATGAAGACGATTTTTTTTCTGCCATAGAATCTCGTGATACGCAACTAATGCAGATGAATAAAAGACTTTCTGAAACGACTTCACAACTGAATGAAACGACTTCACAGCTGAATGAGACGACTTCACAGCTGAATGAAACGACAGCTCAATTAAAAGCTGTTGTCGAAGTCATGCTACAGAATGGCATGAGTGTAGAAACTATTGCAAATACCATCAATAAAAGTGCTGATGATGTAAAAGACCTATTAAAGTCTTAACAAGCTACCTCAGATTATGTCCCATTCTTAAAATATACTTAATCAGCTAACAAAAGATGACTAATAAGGTAAGTGTATAAGTATAAAATGCTTACCTTTGCTCATAGTCTTGTTAAGAAATCATACACTATCATTATAAAAATGCAAAACAAATTATTATTTGGAGTGTTGGCCGGAACGTTAGCACTCACTTCGTGTAATAATAAATTAGGATCGCTCTCAGCCGACAACTTTACCGTTACGCCTTCTCCACTTGAAGCTGTAAGTGGCAAAGTACCTTTCGATATTAACGGCCGCTTTCCCGAAAAGTACATGAAAAAGAAAGCGGTATTGAAACTCAAGCCCGTCATTCGTTATGCAGGCAAAGTCGCAGACCAAGCACAATATGCAGCTTTCCAAGGCGAAAAAGTACAAGGTAACGATCAAGAAATTTCATACAAGTTAGGTGGAAACTTTAGCAACCGCTACAACTTCACCTTCGAGCCTGGTATGGAAAAGAGCGAACTCTGGCTTGAATTTGATGGTCAAGTAGGCAAAAAGAAAGCCAACGTGCCCGCAGTGAAGATTGCCGATGGTGTATTGGCTACTTCAGAATTGCTGAAGAGTACCGTAACCTCTGCTCACACACAAATTGCTGCCGACAAATACCAATATGCTATCAAGCAAACCAAACAAGCACAGATTAAATATCTAATTAATCAAGCCAACATTCGCAACAGTGAGTTAAAGAGCACCTCTGTGCAAGACTTTATCAAAACACTGAGAGAGATTAAGGCCGACCAAAAGGGCTATATGCTCGACAACATCGAAGTGTCTGCTTATGCATCACCCGATGGTGGCATGAAGCTCAATACAGCTTTAGCTCAAAATCGTGAAAAGACCTCTAAAGGCTACGTAGGTAAGCAACTCAAAGCCGCTAAACTCGACGCTGATGTTGACTCAAAATACACTGCCGAAGACTGGGAAGGCTTTAAAGAGTTGGTAAGCCAATCAAACATTCAAGACAAGGACATCATTCTTCGCGTACTCTCTATGTATGAAGACCCTGAAGAACGCGAGCAACAGATACGTAATCTCTCAGCTGGTTACAAAGAGTTAGCAGACGAGATCCTCCCCGAATTGCGTCGTGCCCGCTTGACCATCAACTACAACTTAATTGGCCGCAGCGACGATGAAATCGAAGAACAATACAAAGCTGATGCCTCTAAGCTATCTGTTGAAGAGCTACTCTATGCAGCAACGCTGACTGAGGACATAGCCGAGCAAAAGGACATTTACACCAAAACGTCTACACTCTACCCAGACGATTATCGTGCCTACAACAACTTGGCAACATTAGCCTACCAACAAGGTGACTTGACAACAGCGAAGAACTATTTAGCACAAGTTCCTGCATCACAGGCCGATGCTCCCGAAGTAAATGCCAACTTAGCGCTCATCGCCATGGCCGAAGGCAACAATGAAGCTGCAAACAACTACTTGATGAAGGCTACCTCTACTGAGAACTACAACGAAGTTTTAGGCAATCTGCAAGTAGCTGCTGGCAACTATGCCAAGGCTGCCAATTGCCTCAAGGGCGTTAAAACGAATACTGCCGCTTTGGCTCAAATCCTAAATAAGGACTACACGTCAGCTGCCAACACATTAAAGGCCATAGCTCATCCCGATGCAACAACAAGCTATCTCAAGGCCATTGTTGCAGCACGCACTAATCAAGATGCTGCCGTAGTAAGCAACCTCAAAGACGCTTTTGCTAAGGATAGTTCTCTAAAGAAGCGCGCAGCTAACGACCTTGAATTCGTATCACTCTTCAACGACGCTGCTTTCCAAAGCATAGTGAAGTAAGACAAAAGTTTTATAAGCTCTATCACATTCCCTATTTATCCCCCTCTCCTTAAACAGAGAGGGGGATAAGTTATACCTTAAATATCCCTACCCCACATATTAGCATATATATATGTACAAAAGTCTCTTTTACACATTGAAGCCAATCCTTTCAAGACTTCCCTTCTTCATAAAAAGCAGCTTATCCTCTATTCTACGTGAGGAACAGGGAGTAGGAAAAATCGTCACCTTTCTATTATTCGTTTTTACATTATTTACCTCTTGTGGCCCTGATAAGTCACACATGCGTTTTGAGGGAACGCTCAACGGCATTAGCGATGCCGAATTTTACGTATATAGCGAAGACGGAGCCTTTGAAGGCATTGACACGGTACGCATAACCGACGGAAAATTTACCTATGAACGTCAACTCACTCATGCTGCTATCTTTACCCTACTCTACCCCAACTTCTCACAAAGCTATATCATTGCCGAACCAGGCAAGACTATCAAATTAAAAGGCGATGCCTCAACCATTAGCGAGGCCACCCTTAGCGGCACAGAACAGAATGAAAAATTATCCGACTTTCGTAAGAAGCATGCCAACGACGTAGCCACCAATCAACGTTTAGCCGCAGCACAGTTTGTGCGTGACAATGCCAAATCCTTGGCCGCAGTGGCAGTCTTTCGCATGTACTTTGCTAACCAACAATCCACCGACCCACAAACGGCACTACAACTGCTTAAACTATTGAAACAAGCACAGCCCAAGGAAAGTGCAGTTATAAGCCTTGACCAATTCTTCCGACCCATTTTTCAGAATGGTGAAGGACAACTCTTGCCTGCGTTTACAGGACAAACGCTCGACGGTCGCAAAGTCTCATCTGCCGACTATCGCGGCAAAAATCTTATCATTGCCTTTACAGGAGCTTGGCAGAGCGATTCTCGTTCACTTTTAGTACAACTGCGTCGCAAACTACAGACGCTCAATGGCAAATGGTCTTGCCTTATTGTTTCACTTGATGTCGACCGCAACTTATTACGCTCCAATTTGCGTAACGACTCTATTACCTATCCCGTCATTTGCGACCGAAAAGCCTTCGACTCACCTTTGATCAATCAATTAGGCGTACACTATGTGCCTTCATTGATGCTGATTAACGCCCAAGGGCGCATCATACAGCGCGATGTAACTCAAGTACCAGACGCAAGATTTTAATTCTTTTGTTGACGAGTTGATGGGGTAACCAGTCGACGGGTAAGTTTCTCTTTCTCCATTTCATCAACCCATCAACAAAAAGGAAAAACTTACTCCTCAACTCATCAGTCCAAAGAGACCCCTCGTCAAACTAACAAAAACATATACGCTATGCTCTCCACCATTCATACATCAGCAGTTAACGGACTCACGGCAATGCCCGTCTTTTTAGAGGTGAATGCTACCACTTTGCCCGAACGACAGGAAAGCAAGCCTATTTTTATGATGGTGGGATTGCCCGACAACGCAGTACGCGAAAGTCGCCTACGTGTTGAAGCAGCCTTAGAGACAAGCCGCCTAACAATTCCGCACCAAAAGAAATATACGATCAACTTTGCTCCTGCTGATGTGCGCAAAGAAGGGTCAGGCTACGACCTTCCCTTAGCCATTGGTTTGTTAGTAGCTGCTAAAAAGTTGCAATGCGATGCTTTAAGCCGTTACGTTTTTGTGGGCGAATTAGGACTTGACGGTTCAATACGTCCCGTAAAGGGCGCACTATCTATTGCTATCAAAGCACGCGAACAAGGCTTTGAAGCCCTATTTGTGCCTAAGGAAAACGAGCGTGAAGCTGCTGTCGTCAACAAGCTCAAAGTATATGGTGTGAGCAGTCTGATTGAAGTAGTTGCCTTCCTACAAGGAGGCCTACAACTTCTGCCCGTAGTAGTCAACACACGCGAAGAATTCTATGCTGCCCAAGCACAAGCAGGCCCCGACTTTGCTGACGTAAAAGGACAAGAGGCCGTAAAGCGAGCCTTTGAAGTGGCAGCCGCAGGCGGACACAACATTATACTCATTGGTTCCCCTGGTTGTGGCAAGAGTATGATGGCCAAGCGTCTTCCTTCTATTTTACCTCAACTTACATTAGCCGAAAGCCTTGAAACCACACAAATTCATTCCGTGGCGGGTAAGCTCGGCAGTCAGACTTCCCTTATTGCGCAACGTCCCTTCAGAGCACCTCACCACACCATTAGCGACGTAGCACTAATTGGAGGCGGAACGGTATATAAGCCAGGCGAGATTAGTTTGGCTCACAACGGTGTACTCTTTTTAGATGAGTTACCCGAATTTTCACGCACAGCCCTCGAGACGCTGCGTCAACCACTTGAAGACCGCGAGATAACTATCTCACGGGCCAAATACTCCACTACTCTCCCCTGCTCCTTCATGTTAGTAGCCTCCATGAATCCTTGTCCGTGTGGCTATTACAACGACCCCAACCACCACTGCACATGTACCCCTACCCAAGTACAACGCTATAAGAGCAAAATATCAGGACCGCTACTCGACCGCATTGACATACAGATAGAAGTAGCTCCCGTCTCCGTTACTGAATTGGCACGTGCCCCTAAGGGCGAACCAAGTGCCTCTATTCGAGAGCGAGTAATCGCTGCGCGTGCCATACAGACCGAACGTTATAAAAACGAACACGGCGTACACTGCAACGCCCAAATGTCACGTGCCATGATTGAACAATTTGCACAATTAGACGCTGAAGCAGCCCAATCCCTACAAAGAGCCATGCGCCGCCTCGACCTCTCAGCGCGTGCCTACGACCGCATACTCAAAGTGGCACGTACCATTGCCGACCTCGATGCGTCGCCCCAAATTGCTGCACGCCACATTAAGGAAGCCATTGGCTACCGAAGTCTCGACCGTGGAGACTGGGGAGAATAAACCATGCACTGCAACAAATTGCAATTTATCTAATACATATAATTTATAAGTGAGCAAAAAGCAAGTCAACCTACCTTACAAATAAAAATAAAAGCAGTCAACTAAAATCGTTAAACGATAGAAACTTGTCGTCCACCTCCAAGTGGACGACTGTTCTTTGTGATTAAACGATTTTGTTTTAACCTCTCCAATCTTTATTTGTAAGGCAAGTTGACTCTTTTCAAACTTATTCTTAATCATCGTTGACTCGTCCAAAATAGATTATTTCCTTCAAAAAGCTTCATTTACATACTTTTCTGTAAATTTGCCCTCACAATACTAATACATTATCTAATACACGCTAATGACACCTTATCTAAAACAATGGTTGCTGGCCTCAGCACTATTACCTACCGCACTCTGTGCGCAGGTGGCTGTCGACCGCAGCAAATATCCCGACTATTCTGACAAGGTTAATCCTGACCCTTCACTCATGCATGTGAAAAGGAGCGGCACTCGTGCCACAACGACACGTCCCGACCACGTGAATAATGCCGACACAAAGTACTTTCCTCCCGTCATCTACCAAGCAGGCGGTTCGTGTGGCTCTGCCTCACGCATTTGCTATATGTTCTCACACGAGTTGAACTCGTTCCGCGACTTAGACGGAAAGAACGCTAAAAACTATTACCCCTCTCACTTCGTTTGGCTCCTAACCAATGGCAACTCTGGTAAGGACGCGTTTGTGCAGTTTGTAGGTGTACCTTCGGCCGAGACCTATGGCGGACAGACCTACTCAAAGATTTTTGGTAGCCAAGATACTTCGTCTGATTGTTTCGGTTGGATGACAGGCTATAAGAAATGGTATGAAGCTATGTTCAATCGTATGCTCAAACCCGTTCACTTCACCGAGAACTTGGGCACAGAGGAAGGCCGCGAAGCCTTAAAGAATTGGCTTTGGAATCATAATGGCGACACCGACTTCCACTCGGGTGGCATTGCGGGCATCGGGTGCGCATCGAAAGGACTTGAGAATACGACAATTGGTAAGACTCCTACAAACGACGAATTGGGCGTGACGGGTAAGTATTACCTCAAGAAGTGGGGCACCACAACCGACCACGCCATGACCATCGTAGGTTACGACGACCGCATTGAGTTCGACATCAATGGAAACGGCATCTATGGCGAAGCCTCAGCCGACGAACGCGGTGCTTGGATTTTGGTCAACTCTTGGGGCAAGGAATGGGGCAACGATGGCTTTGTTTACGTGCCATACGCTTATGCAGGTGCCACTTTTAATGCAAATGGAAATTTTACGGGAAATTGGTGGACCCCCGAAGTATACCGCGTACGCAAGAACTATCGTCCGCTGCGAACGATTAAGGTAAATATGGACTACAACCGCCGCTCCGAACTTTACTTAATGGCAGGCGTTTCGAGCGATGTCAATGCCACCTCGCCCGAAAAGTCACAAGCCTTCGACCACTTTAAGTACGCTGGTGACGGCAATTATGGCAATACCGACCCCGCCCCCGAAGTGCCTATGTTAGGTCGTTGGGCTGACAATAAGTTGCACAGCGAACCTATGGAGTTTGGTTACGACTTGACAGACTTAAGCGCAGAATTCGACCAGAACGAAGACCTTAAATACTTCTTTATTATTAAGACCAAAGATTCGGCCATTGGCGAGGGACACATTTATAATGCCTCTATCATCGACTATGCTAATGACCCTGAAGGACTTGAAATTCCTCTCAACGCCCAGACTGTCAACGTGCTAAGCCAAGGCGACCAAACGGTACTGAGTGTTGTCGTTCCAGGGCGTGGCATCAAAGCACCGCTCAATGTCAACATTGCCAACAACCGCTTATCATGGAGTGCTCCCAAGCTTTCGAACTATACGCTCACGGGCTATAAGGTAGTAAAGAACGGAACTACCCTTGCCACGCTCGACAAGGGCACTACCCACTACGACCTCCCCACCGATGCCACAGGCAACTATGGTGTTATGGCCGTTTATGGCGACAAGGAGTCGAGTCTCATCACGGCTAGCGTACCAGTGCCCTCACTCGACTACAATCAATGCATCAAGATGGAGCACAACGGACTTACACTGCCCAATGTATTCACGTCTAAGTACGACAAAGCCACGATTGAGTTTTGGATTCGTCCACAATCTCTCGCCAATTGGAATCAAAGTGCTGGTCCTGGTTGGGGTACCTTTATGTTCCACGCCAATGCCAACGGCACTTTCACGGCAGGTTGGGACACCTCTAACCGTCTGAACGCAACGGGTGCCTTAACTGCAGGCCGCTGGACACACATTTCCTTAGTCGTTGACGGCAACAAGATGACGGCTTATGTCAATGGTTCACAGAAAGGAACAGTCACCTCAAAGTCTTACAGTGGCATAGGAGGCTTTGGCGACCTCGTATTCTCAAGCAATGGCACGCAGAACGACCAGCACGCCTTCTACGATGAAATCCGCATTTGGAAAAAGGCACGCACCGCAGCCGAGATTAAGGCCGACTACAAGCAACAATATGCTACAGGCTTACTACCCTCCCAACTCATCGCTTACTATCGTGGCGACCTGATTGAACAAGACGGCAACCGCTTGCTACGCGACCTCACGTCCAACGGCCACCACGGCACCTTTGCGAATGCTAACTTTTCACTCAATAGTGGTTACGCTCAGACGCTGAAATATGCCACCACTACTCAGGTGGCCATTGAGCAACCCTCCGTACCCATTACGACAGGCCAGTCCGTCACACTTCAGGCCACAGGTTCTACCAACATTCAGTCACTGCGTTGGACGGCCGAAGGCGCAGACGTAAAAGACCTCGTATGCACCGCCCCAACGCTCACTTTCAACCAAGCTGGCGAGCAACAAGTGAAGGTCGTTGCTACCGACGTTACTGGTGCTGAGACAGAAGCTACTATCACGCTCAACGTGACTGCTGCTACTGCCCCATCGGCCGAGTTTAAGTCAAGCAAAACGAACGTACCCACGGGCGACCGCGTCACTTTCATGCCTACCCAGATGAAGGACGGCTATCGCTACCATTGGACGTTGCAAGGAGCTTCTACCACCTCGTCTGACCAACCTTGCGTCACCGTGTCGTATGCCGAGAGCGGCAGCTATCAAGTGCAGCTTACCGTAACGAACGCTGAGGGCCAAAAGGCTACGACCACACAGACCGTCAACGTAACGCCCGTTGCCCCCCAAGCTGCCTTCGACATCGAACCTGCCGTAGTAATGAAGGGCGACGAAGTATTCTTGACCGACCAATCGCTCTACGGTGCTGAACATAGCCGCTGGACGCTCGTTAGTCCACAGACGGCCATGCAGGGCGAAGGCGCACGTATCAGTTTCCGTCCTTCCGTCCCCGGCATCTACGACGTTACGCTGCGAGCCTCCAACACTGCTGGCAGCAGTGAAACAACGCAGAGCCATGCCTTAGTCGTATGCAATGCCGATAGCAAGTCGGGCCTCAGCTTCATGCCCGCAGGTTCTGCTCGCGTTAACCTCACAAGCGTACCGCTTACTACTGGACAGGACATCTTCACCATTGAATATTGGATGAAGCCCAACTCGCTACCCGCCGTATGCAACGGCATTGGCGAAAACACTTCTACCTTCCAATTGCAAACGGTTTCGACAGGACAAATGCGCCTTTACATCAACGGCAAATATGCCAAGTCAGCCAACGGCTACGTTGTTCCCAACGAGTGGCACCACTATGCCGTCACTTACTACAGAGGCTACGTCTGCTTCTATCGCGACGGTATACAGATCAGCCGCAGTTCTGTCAACGGTACATTCCCCTCTCTTAGTAGCTTTAGCTTAGGTAGCACAGACGCTCCAATGTGTGGTACGATTGACGAATTCCGCGTTTGGAACGGCTTCGCCTATAACGAGTACGATCTGAAGCCTATGCACGACAATAGCATCGCTCCCTTATCGGCCGAGGACGTGAAGTCAGCCGAAACGGCAGGCTTGAAGGTGTACTATCAGTTCAATCAAAACGGAGGCAACGTCAAAGACCTCACCTCTAACCACAATACAGGCCTTCGCGTAGGCTTTGGTCCCGACGGCGATGCTTGGGGCGAGTCAAAGGGCGTGTTTGCGCTCAACTTTGACGGTGGTGCCACCGACGTTACGGCAGAGCACTTGAGCAACACACGCGCACCGTTCGAAACGACGGGCAAAGAGTTTAGCGAGGCTTACTCAGGTCGCTTCATGACGCTGAAAGCATGGCAGTTAGAGAACATCAATGCGGAGAAGTACAACACTGGTGCCCACATTGATACGCAGCGCGACAAATGCTTTACGATCACCACTGGCAACGACGGCTTTGAAAGTCTATTAGAGAATCACAAAGTCTACCAGACCATCACCCTGCCTGCAGGTGCCTACGTCTTTGCCGCCAACTATGGCAATTATGAAGGCCAAGCCGACAACTGCTACCTCGTAGCAGCCGAGGGTACTACCCTACCCGACACCAAAGCACTCGACGCGTCGTCTATTGCCTACAAAGCCATGGCGAGCAAGGGTGAAGTGAGTCAAAACCATCTCTTCTTCATTCTCTCCGAACCGACCACACTCAGTCTTGGTCTCTTAGCCAATATGAGCGGTCAACAATGCTTAAGCATCCAGTCATTCACCTTGACGCACTATCAGCTCTCTCCCATGGATGGCTTAACGAGTGGCATTAACACCGCCCCCATTGATACCCCTGCAAGCCTCAACGCTGCCCCCGCCATTTACGACCTCAGCGGTCGCCGCGTCAGCATTCCTGGCAAGGGCATCTACATCATTGGTACAAAGAAGGTAATTCGATAGATTTTTTTGAGTAAACGAGTAAACGAGTTGACAAGTAAGTTTGTTTATAGCCCAAAAGGTAACTTACCCGTCAACTCGTTTACCCATTTACTCGTCAACTCAAGAACTTGTCAACCCGTCAACTCTCATATTTTTTCGTACAAATATTGCACAATTCAAAAAATACTCGTACATTTGCAATCGCAAAAGAGGCACAATACGTGTCATGCCATAGCATTTTGCATCGGACTTGTAGCTCAGTTGGTTAGAGCAACAGACTCATAATCTGGAGGTCCTAGGTTCAAGCCCTAGCTGGTCCACCTCATTAGAATAGTGCTAATCGCTTATTATTTAAGCCTTTAGCACTTTTTTATTTGTCTGTACTTTCTTTGGGGCGCACAACTTGCAGCCAAAGGCACATCAACCTTATGCTATTTTGTTGACTAATTGTTGACTAATAAAAATTAGCGTAAGATGCTTACAATCAAAGCAGAGATTAAAAGACAAGAGCAAAAAGCGGACGGCACTTATAATATTAAGGTGCGCTTTACGCTCAATCGAAAGGTGAAAAGACTGTCAACAAGCCTATTCATCAAACCGTCTGACTTAACCAAGACAGGCAATTTCAAGAAAGGGACTGCCATTTACAAAGAGATTGAACAGCTTGTTACAGGCTATCAGCAGAAATGCGATGCTATGCAAGTTGACATAAACGGCTACACTCTTGATGAAATTTTCAAGCGTCTAAAGTTTGGAGAGCAGAAAGACAAAGAGATTGATTTCATACAGTTCTCTCGCCAATGGATAGCCAAAGCAACCATCAAAGGCGCAAGCAACTATAAGACGGTTATCAATTCTCTCATTTCTTTTATGGGCAAAGAAGAACTGAACATAAAAGAGGTTACTGTTTCGTTTATCAACAAATACACCAAATATCTGAACCAACGCAGAAACGAAAGAATCAAAGAGTTGGAAGCTAATGGGAAACGCATACCGTCAAACAGGATGATTTCTCTATATCTTGGCAGTTTGCGCCACCTTTACAAGGAAGCACAACGCAAATACAACGATGTGGAGAATGGACTTATACTTATTCCATTCTCACCATTTGACAGCATTTCCATTCCAAAGCAAGAAGCCACTCGCAAGAGAGCACTTGATAAAGGCATCATCAAAAGAATCTACAACCTCCCTTATAAAGAGATAGGAAAGGGATTGAAACACACCTGTAGATTTGACCTTGCCAAAGACTGTTTTATTATGTCGTTCTGCCTTATAGGAATGAACTCTGCCGACTTATACAATGCAACAGAATTGAAAGACGGTAAACTGACCTATTACAGAACAAAGACAAAGGACAGGCGAAACGACAAGGCTAAAATGGTGGTTGAAGTTCCTACTTTCGTCCAACCTCTAATAGAAAAATACAAGGACAAAACAGGAAAGCACCTGTTTAATTTCTATCAGACCTATGCCAATAGCAAGGCTTTTAACAAGGCTATCAACTATGGCTTGAAAGAGATTGGCGAACTTTTAGAGGTTGACGATTTGGAATACTATGCAGCTCGCCACTCTTGGGCAACAATCGCCCTCAATAAAGTTGGCATAGACAAATACACCGTCCACGCAAGCCTCAACCACGTAGATGAATCTATGAAAGTAACAGACATCTACATTGAGCGTGACTTTGCGAATGAGAACAAGGCTAATGCCAAGGTTCTAAAATACATTTTTGGATAAGAAAATACAAGGGCATTCCGTAGCACATACGGTTTGCCCTTTATTTTTCAGATAAATTCGTAGCCATTTTTTCGGCTGCCATCATCAAGCGTTATTTTTATTGCTTTCACCTTGAAGCCATACGTACTTTCCAAATGGCTCGCTACCCCTTTTTGCTGAATGCCATATTTAGAATAGACCGCATTCATTTTTTCCTTTATCGTTGAAACAAGCATCCTTGTACCAACAGGAAAGAGAATACTAAAATCCTCTAACAAGCGGTGCGTTTTTCGTTTCTTTAGCAACTCATTTTTTAGATTACTCTCTTTATAACCAAGAGCCTTTATCCTATCATAGCCCAATGCATCATAATATACCGCCAAGTCTTCATTTTGTCGTTCCATCACTCTATTCGCAAAGTGGAACTTAGCCAAGTCCTTGTTTTTGCGATATTCACAGTAGCGTTTCATCCTTTCTGCAAAACTCTCCTTTTTAATGATGCAGTCTAATTGCTCCTTATAGTCCGATTGGAGTTCTTGCCCATCTACGGCAAACCCATTTTCTTCTAACTGTCGCTTAACAATGAGGCTATTCTGATAGTTTCCTTTCTGAACATCATAAGCAAAAAGGTCATTCAGATAAGCCATCTTGTTTATGGAGAACCTATCCTTTACCGCATCATACCACACGTAACTTTCACTATACTTGTTGATTTTCTGCAAAGTCACAGTTTCCTTGATTAGTTCAGCCCTAAGGTCTTTATCGTTCATCCCATTTCTATATTCGGCATTTCGTTCGGACGTGTGAAGCCTTTTCTCCAAGAAAGCCTTATACTCTCCTTCTTCTTCCTCGCCAATATCCACATTATAGATGAAAGTAATTTCCTTTCTAAAAGGATTTACGGCTAATCGTTGCCTCCCTGCTATCTGCCTAAGTTCGGTTGCAATATCAATGGAAGTGTTCACCCTCTTATTGTCGCTTATAACAAAGGTAGATGCACAAGTAGAATAGAAATCGCATCCTGCAAAAGCTGTGGAAGTACAAAACGTAATCATTTTGTGAGCCTCCCCTTTAAGCGGAATCCTGCCAAGCTCAAAGCCTTTTCCTAATTTCTTTATCAGCGTCTCATTTTCAGAAGATGAAGCTACAATAATATTCACCTCATTTGGCTGCAAATTCGTGTGCTTGATGATGTTCAGAATATTATTCACGCTATTCAGAAATATCACGCATTCCTTAGATTCTACCACTTTACCGCCAGCCTCAACACTTGGAAAAATTCCTTTCTGATAGTTCCTTACTATCTCTATCGCATTGTTGACAGGAGATTTTGAAACGAGCCTGTTGACTTTTATCCTATCGAAGCCATTCCACCTTAAAACATAATATGGGACACCCTTAAACCAATCCATTTGCAACATATACTTGTCCGCTATTGGAGTAGCAGAAAGATAAGTAACATACGGAAAAGTTCCTATTGCCTCCATCAGCCTCATTTCCGTTTCAGACTTGAAGCTGCTATCAATAAGCAAATACTGATATTCATCAACAACTACCCTCCAATCGTCTTTAGCAGCAATTAATCTCGCCAAACGTGGCATAGAATCATAAGTAGCCAATATCTTAGGCTTTTCCGCATTCCTCAAATAGTCTTCTATCTCCGCATTTGTCACATCACCATAAACCGCCAAAGCACCTTTGTGCTGTTGGCACTTGTTCTTTATCAAGTTAATTCTTGGGCAACAAATTATAGTCTTATAGCCATCTACTAAGGCGAGGGTTGTCGCACCACAAGCCGTTATCCCTTTGTTTAATACCCCACAAGGCAATTCAAAGCCTTTCCATTCTGTCAAATAATTTACTTTGTTTGGAACATCAATCACTTGTTTCATAACCGTTTGATTTACTCTTAAAAATCCGCATCTCTTTACTCTTGTCTATTTTCTTATCTATTACTCTTACTCTATTAAGACAGCCAAGACAAAAAATCAGACTGTCCGAAAATCTATTGCTTCTATTTTCTATCTAAGGACACCAAGAAAGAATATCAGACACTCCCTACAAAATAAAACCGAAAGCAATATTTCTCTCGGCTTTACTCTCTTGAAACAAGCGAAAACTTGATTTATATGTGGGGAAGGTCTGACAGAAAGTTATTCTTCCCTTGAACCTCTTATATGAGCAAATATATACTGCTCCGAGCATTTTTCCAAATTAAAATCATCGTCAATTCCATTTTTCTTACATTCTTCATTCATTTGATACCACACTACCATAAAAGCATTTTTTCATAGAAACGAAATAGAGGGAAAAATATTGCATATCAGAATGAAATAAAACTACGCAAAAACATAGCCGAAATATAGAAAACGAAACTTAACTAAAGCTAAGATTAAAAATCCCCCCTTTACACCCTATCTAAAAAACAGAGGGCTATTGTACAAGCGCAAGTTTACAACATCTTTCTATCCCCCTACAAGATTTAGAGGGAAAGTAAAATCAAAAGTTACATATTATTTCCGAATACGACATTTATTCTACACAATATTGTTAAAATTGGAGCATTTCCTAATTTTAGTCGTTAAAAAGAAGAGATTATCAACGCTTTTTCGTACCTTAGCAACTGACATTCGTAAGTTTGTCAAGACATTTTAGGAAACGAAGAGCGTTATTGAAACTCGCCTTTACCATCAAATTCTCGCAAAATTTGAATACACAAAAGGGTCGGGCTGCAACAACGCTCACGCTACGGATATATACTATCCCGAAAGGGGTAACTATATACTCGCATTGCGTGAGTGGCTGTTGCTTATCCATTTGTGTAGGCAATGCGAGAAGCCTGATGGTAGGATAAGCAAAATACAGTCCTCACGCTTTTTGCATTTATAAACTTAGAAGTTCCAAAGGGGGATGAGGGACAAGGCGGAATAGAATTATGAGAATGCCTATTTATCATACTACGACCATGCCATCAATGGAACTACGCATTTACCTTTCAGAATTGGCTACTATAGCTGCATTAGCAAAAGTTGCAAAACAAACAGAGATTTACAACCAAGCTAAAGAAGCATACGACCATCTTGTGTCTCAATATAATGAGCAAGCTCGCCCTAAAAAGAAAGGCTTTTGGGAACAATTCAAAGACAATTTGACTTTTAGAGATTTAGATATAAACTCAACAGAATCGCTACAAAGTCTTGAAGAAGATTCTACATATAATATGTTTGTTAGAGCTTACTCAAATCGTCCCATATACGAAACAAATCAAGCTTTAAACGAACAGATACAACAATTCAATAACAAACATCATCAATAACAACTTAAAATAAAAAAAAATGAAAACAATTAGACTTATCGGAATGGCAATTTTAGCCATAGTAATTAGTGTTAGCTTCATCGCTTGTTCAAATGATGATGACAATGACAAGGAAGCCTCAACATCATTAGTAGGCACAACTTGGAAAGTCACTTCTGTTGACAATGCTGATGAAGATTTCAACAGTTGGACTAACGTAACAGCCACATTCAACGAAAATGGCACTGTTACTTTCAACCCTAACACAGGTTGGAACTACACTCGTTGGACTTTGAACGACAAAATATTAAAGATTGTCGTTGGTGAGGATGCAGCAGACGATTACATTGAGGGAACAATCTCTATCAATGGCAAGTCTGCCACATGGAACTGCTATTGGGCAGATGTGGATGGAAATTGGACTAACAAGGACAAGACCCACGCAATAGTTCATTTGCAGAAACAGTAGAACCGTGCGGATATGCCTTGGAAAATTACGGAAAGATGCTTTACTCCTTTACAATAAAAAGGACTGAAATACGTTATTATATTGTAAGTAGCCAGTGGTATTTCAAAACATATCCGCAACTGACTATTTATAAACAAGAGCAAAAGCAAGGTCTATTGCAAAATTCACCTTATTTGCTTAGAGAGCAGTTGTTGACTGATTGTTGACTAATTGTTTCTCGCAGAGTGTTCATTAACAGTCAGTGATATAGCACAAAGGACTTGTAGCTCAGTTGGTTGCACACAAAAGCGCAGCTTTCGTGTGCCGCAGAGAGCAACAGACTCATAATCTGGAGGTCCTAGGTTCAAGCCCTAGCTGGTCCACGCTTCTATTACAGCGACTTACGCCAAGGCGTAGGCCGCTGTTTTTTGTTTCTGCGTAAACAATGCGTAAACGAACTGTTTGAGTTGGAGATGTTTACGCTGTGATATTTTATGAAACTCCCTATCATTCCATAAGATGTTATATCGTGTCTTGTTTTAATGTGCGATTGAAGTATTTTGCTTCATTCCAATAAATTTCTCATTGAAACATGATACATTGTCATGCAAAAGCCTTACCTTTGCGATGTCTATACTCATACCGAAAGCCCCGATGGGCAGAGGTTGGGTAGACATATACATAATAAGGCGTAACTGTACGCTTTGGTTTTGACAGTGTAAGAACTTCGCAAACTCTCAACTGCTAGTCAAAAACAAAGCAACGGGAACGCCTCATGGGGTGTATTGTATACAGCCCTTATTGGTTTCGGACGGTTATACTGTTCGTTGTCATTGGGGGAATTATATACTTACATCAACGTGGGGCTTTCGGCGTTGCTCGTTTCGACTGGCAGGGCAATGCGAAGGCCTTTACACTGTGGGACGAGTGACAGGACTGGCTCCACGTTTCTTATTTTTGTATATATGCCAGTTAGAATCGTTATCAACTCTGTGGTAGCCAAGAGTCAAAATTTGTCGAACTATGGCTATTGCATTAAGACATCCAATTGCAGCAAAAGTTAATGACAGAGCAAGTTTTTTACGCACTCTTTTAGAGGAATATCCAAGATTCTTGAATGAATGGGAGAATAGCACAGAGGAAGAATTTGCACAAACAGCTAAAGACAATGCTGATGGTGACAAAGAGACAGAGTCTACAATATATTCTTCGCTTTGTTCTGCATTTAATGATAATGCAGATAGAATGAATATATTTTATCAGTCGGTTTTCTTGATGTGCTATTCATATTATGAGAGTTGTGTAGCGCAACTAAGCAAAAACACGAAGACTAAAGAAGTCATACAAGCGATATGTAAGTCTAAGAATATCTCATTGTCAGAAGAGTCTCTCAATGCTATTGACTACTTGCAAAATGACATAAATGACTTGAGAAACAATATTTGTCATAATAATTTTGGAACATACCGTAAGACAAATTCCCTAAAAAGACTGTCAGAACTTAATATTGGTTTTGATTATGATGACAACACTTTGATTTTTACAGATTCAAAGCTAATAATAGATGCTTTGGATAAGATGCATATGGTCCTACATGAATTGTGTGAAAAGTTAGGATATGAAAATATAACATATAGTAGAAAACTAAAATAAAAAGAAATTATGAAAAGGTTTTTAACTTTAATATATACAATATTTTTCTCTATCCATGTGTTGTCTCAAATTAGTTCTACTGGGTATACACTTAAGATAAAAGCACCATTAGGTGACCAATGCACATTAGAGGCCCTTAAGAATTATCTCAATTCTAATAGTTCTAACTTAGATCCAATAGAGGGGCTTTATGATGCGAAATGGACTAGTCATGTTACTTATACCCGCTATGGCTCACGCAACTTTGAAGATTCTTATTGTATAGCAGTTGTTAGAGGAGAAAATGGTTTTTATCTTTACGCGCCGTATAATAATGGCTACATTTTACAAAGTTGGCTTTTAATTCAACGTATAGGTAATACGCCCTTATATAACTTTATTTATCTTGACGAAATGGAAGTAGGAATAGAAAAACTCATTTCGAGCAAGGAGCGAGTTCTATTAAAAGATAATATGTTTTGGATATATTCACATGCGTTTTCTAATTCGGAGAGATCACACATGACAGGTAGCGATGGCATTTGTACTTATACTAGAGAAATTTCTGCTATAAAATTCTTTCCAACGCAACTTAATGATAATGAGACTCCATCACAATGGTCTGGAACAGGTTTCGCAATTAATAATAGATGTATTGCAACTAACTATCATGTAATAGAGGGCGCAAATAGTATTAAAGTAAAAGGCGTTCAAGGCAATTTTAATACAGAATATAGAGCAAAGGTTGTCTCTGTTGATAAGATTAATGATTTATCAATAATAGAAATAGAAGACAAGAAATTTAAAGGTTTTGGTTTTATTCCATACAAAATAAAAGCAGATGCCTCAAATGTTGGTGAGGAAATTTTCGTCTTAGGATATCCGTTAACAGCAACGATGGGAGATGAGATTAAACTAACAACTGGAGTAATAAGTGCAAAAACTGGATTTAAAGGAAATGCTGCGCTATATCAAATATCTGCCCCCATTCAGCCTGGCAATAGTGGTGGTCCCTTATTTGATAGTCATGGAGACCTTATTGGAATAGTCAATGCCAAACATAAAGATGCAGAAAATGTTAGCTATGCAATTAAGGCTTCATATCTCCTAAATATAATGAAAAAGGTAGCGCTGAAGAACACCTTTTCTCAAACGAATTCTATTTCATCACTGAATCTTAGTAGTAAAGTTAAGAAAATTCGAACCGCTGTATTCATGATTGTCTGTTCAAAATAAGATATCTACCAATATGAACAAAAAAATATCAACAATAATTATTCGTCTATGCATAACATCAGTGTTTATTTTTATAGCAACATTATGCAATGCAAAAGGTAATGAGCCAGGAAATAATCTTGGTAAAACAATTAGCGAATTACGCCAAGTTTTTCCTAATGCACGTTATGTGCGCACTGAAACTAAAGGTGATTTTTATACTGATGGAGAAGACCCTTCGGAAGGTCTAAGCTGCTTCTTTTACTTGAAGAACAATAGAGTTATTGAAGAATGTATGATAATACAGAGCAATGATGGCTTTCCCAAAATGGTATACGACCAATGGATAAACACATTCTCCAAATACATGTCAGTAGCTGCGTTTGGTGATGGAGTTAATCATATGTGTTTCTCTACATTCTCTATGCATATAATGTTCTTTGCAGAGTATGGCAAAAACACAGCCTTATTGGTTTACCAAGCAGGTGGAGTTAATAATGGTATTACATATAACGATTTTATGAACAAATGGAGCCGATAGGTATGAAACGAGTTATTATTTTATGTGTGTTATTGACCATGGCATTGTCCATGTCATCGCAAAATATATCAGAAATGCGAGAGTATTTCCAAAACAACAAAAACTATTTAGATCCGATAGAAGGCTTCTATGATGTAGAAACAGAAGGTGATTATGTGACGCCTTTTGTTCATCGAAAGTATGCAAAAGAGCAGCTCACCCTAGTCATAAAAAGAAACTATGGGAACAATTTCGATGTTTACATAGAGGACAATGAAGGAGAAATAGGTATGTTCGGTGAGATTAAAATAAAGAAAATAGGCGAAACTAATGTCTACTATTTTAGTTTTGAAACGAGCAAATGTCGTACCTACTTAATAGATAACCATTGTCATTTTATCGCAAAATTACAATTTGATTATAACACAGCTGTAAAATTTACAGGGAATAAGAAACTTGCTCCCTCTGTAAAAATATATTATAGCTTTGATTGCATAAAAACGTACCCGAATAATTAGTAAATATAGAAGTAGAGAGGATGAGGTGACTTCAAATCACCCCATCCTCCGCTTACTTACCTAAGTATGACGCAACAAAATAGACAATCGAAATGACTGTATAAAGGAAACACGGCAAGAATATCCAAAGCAGAGCTTTAACCCCCCCATTCGACAGCCAAACACCTTTATTCCTTGCATCATATTAGACATATCATAGAAATGGCGAGTGAGGATTTCCTTATTCGCCTTTCGGTGGTCTTCAAGAAGTTTGAACTCGTTTTCAATGAGTTTCTTCCTGTTGTTGGTTACCTATTCCATATCAGCATCATCTACCTTGGCTTTACCAGTTATATTTTTATGTCTATACGGTCATGGCTTGCCCTAAATGCATAACGATAGCATAGGTCATGGCTTTTTATATATTGCCAAATAAATGGAGTATCTATGAGGTCGTTTAACTATCATACTTGTTGTAGAAGTATAAATTAAACTTGAAAACGAGTCGTATACTATCTAATACAAGGAAAAAGTGGCAATATTGCCAAAAATTCCGTGTACATACTATCTTGCACGACTAAAAAATGTCAGAATTGGCATTTTTTAGTCGTGATGGCTTGGCAACATGAATTAAATCTACCATCTTTGCATTACCGGAAAGTGCCAATATTGGCAAAAATAAGGAATGATATGGAAGAGATAAAAAGAGACAGATATCTTAAGCAGTTGATAGATAGCCAGCAAAACGGCTTTATCAAAGTGATTACAGGAATCCGCAGATGTGGTAAGTCATATCTGCTGAATGTTTTGTTCTATCACTATTTATTGGATAATGGAGTGGCTAAAGACCATATCATCCGCATTGATCTTGAAGACCGTTTGAATAAAGAGCTACGAAGTCCTGATACAATGCTCCATTATGTTCACGACAGGATTAAGGATAGTCAGCCGTACTACATCATTATAGATGAAGTGCAACTGATGGATGAGTTCGTGGATGTATTGAACAGTTTCCGTCATATTAATAATGCTGACACCTATATAACTGGCAGTAACTCTCACTTCCTGTCATCAGATATACCCACAGAGTTCCGAGGCCGAGGCGAAACGATACATGTGAATCCACTGTCTTTTTCCGAATTCTATTCTGCCATCGGAGGTGATAAACAAGATGCATGGCGTGAATATTACACCTATGGTGGTTTGCCCCTTATCCAATCATTTGACACAGAGCAGAAGAAAATAGGATATCTTAAAAACTTGTTTGAAACAGTATATCTGGCTGATATTATAGAGAGGCATAAGGTACAAAACGAAGACGAAATGCGCGAATTGGTGCTCATTATGGCTTCTTCCATTGGCTCGCCATGCAATCCGACAAAACTATCAAACACCTTCAAAAGTGTAAAGAATGTCAATATCTCAAATAAGACCATTTCAAATTATCTCAATTACTTGTCTGAATCGTTCCTTCTAAACAAGGCCATCCGCTACGACATAAAAGGTAAGAAATATATCAATACACTCTCCAAATACTATTTCTCAGATATAGGTTTGAGAAATGCCATTCTGGATATGCGCCAACAAGAGGAGACGCATATCATGGAAGACATCATTTATAATGAGCTTATCACACGTGGCTATAGTGTGGATGTCGGAATGGTGGAAATAAAGAAGCAAGACAAAAACGGCAAGTGGGTTCGCATTCAACTGGAGGTGGATTTTATCGCCAGTCTCGGCAGTAAAAAGTACTATGTACAATCAGCCTTGTCAATTCCGGATAGGGAGAAAGAGATACAAGAATCCCGATCACTGATGAGCATAGATGATTCTTTCAAGAAGATTATCATTGTTAAAGACCACATCATGCCCCGTCGAAATGAAGAAGGTATTCTTACAATTGGGCTTTTCGATTTCTTGCTCAAAGAAAACAGTTTGGATTTATAGCCTCTGAATAAAGTGTTTGTGTGGGTTAAGAGAATTCCTCCGATTCCTGCGTAAACAATGCGTAAACAAACTGTTTGAGTTGGAGATGTTTACGCTGTGATATTTTATGAAACTCCCCATCATTCCATAAGATGTTATATCGTGTCTTGTATTAACGTGCAATTGAAGTATTTTACTTCATTCCAATAAAGAATGATGGACGTGATTGGAGGCATTTTGAAATGCCAAATTGGCACTTCATACTGGTGAAATGGGTTTGCATAAGTCTAAGCATTCAAAAATCATCAAATTCTTTCCAATATTTGCAAAACTGGAAAGAATTTGATACAATGATTGCCCATAAGATATATCATTGGGATAGCAAAGAGTCTAACCCTTCTCCTCTAATATAAGCCCTTTTCACTTTGTTTAATGCGATCTCTGTTATAATATTTTTTTTCAGCAAACCAATGATGTCGTTTTTTGCAGTGGTTGGGCTAATTCCAAATTTCACCTGCAGATCTTTTATCGTTATTAATGCTGTAGAATCATCCGCATATAATTTAATAATTTGTGCTTGACGTTCATTGAAATCACCCATGCGCAAATATATATTTGCTGCTTTTTTTTCGTTTTGTTTTCTCTTGATATAATCTTGTAATTGCTTAAAAGATTGTTCCAACACTCTTAGATTGTACGAAACGAAGTAACCAATATCCATGTCATCAGCCTCTGTGTATAAGAACGCTTTTTCATAGGATTTTTTTGATTTGGCAATAACTCTTGAGATGGAGAGGTATTCTGTCAACCAGTATCCTTGTCTTAACATGTACCAATAAAACATAGCTCTAGCAGTACGTCCATTACCATCAGAAAAAGGATGGACATAGGATATCATGAAATGGATGGTTATTCCACGAATGATAGGATGAATAAATTGTTTGCTATTTCTTTCATTAAAAAACTCACAGAGATCATCTACAAACTGAGGAATTTCCGTATAGGAAGGCGGAGTATGGACAATTTCATGCGTGATACCATTCTCTACCACAACGTCATTATTATTCCTAAAACGTCCTGCGTCATCAGGATTCTGCATGGTTTTCTCTGTCATTAGACGATGTATCTGCAATAACAACTCTTCGGACAAAGGTTCTTCTTTATGGCCAACAATAAATTGAATTGTTTGATAGTTATTATGAATCATTTGTTGGGATTTGTCTCTCGGAGTCATTTTCTTCTTAAGCATTTCTTTGGCGACCTTTCTTGTTGTTGCGGCTCCTTCCATTTGACTGGAATATATGGCTTCTTCCATTAACGAGCTAACAAGATATTGTTCCTTATTTTTGGAATCAATAGTTGAGTCTGCTCCCCAACTTCCTCCCCAAAACATGTCAAATTCATGACACATTCTCTGCATCACATTTGTCAAACTCAAATTCACTCCGTATTTCCCCCATACTTTCACCATACTTTTTAGTCTGGAGGCTTTGACAAAGGTCCACAGTCGCGTAGGTGTATATCCGGCAGGGCACTTTTTGTATTTTACAGTATCCCAATAATCGAAGGAATTATTGATTTTTTCCACAATCTCTTCGATTTGTATATTTGGAGGAGATATTATAGCTTTAAATAAATCTTCCTTATTTATGTCTGGAGTTCTTTCAATTACCATACTATTGATTTTTTGCGCAAAGCTATCAAATACTTTCCAGTTTTGCAAACATTGGAAAGAATTTGGTGATTTTTCCGTTGGCAATTTTAACATTTTAGCCTATGTTTCGCAATTTTCAAGGAGTACATTTGTTGTATACCCCCAAAACGCTATTGCCCTTGCCTTGGGACAACGACCAGACTCAAACAACGCAAGCCGCCCACGTGCCACCAGTCGGTAAAGACGAGGCGCGTGAGCGGCTTGTTAGCTTGATGAAGGGACTACGGGATCAATCGTCTGATGAATTATTGAATGGATAGTGCCAAGGATAATACCAAGGATTATACCAAGGATAATAGCAGGTATCAGGGTCAAAGTCGTCGGTAAAGATGGATAGAACGATATAACTTATAGCTGCTACAATAATCGAAATATAAAACAAAGAGAAAAGCCAATGATAAACACCTTCTGTCCACCAGATTGAACTATACGACAATATCATGACTGGTACTGATAGGTCCCAAGCGATACGCCACCATGTTATAAACTGCTTTTTACGTTTGCTTGATGCTTTATGTTGCATCACCTTATAAGTATTGTGATAAACATAAACGGAACGCATCTTGCCAAAATGGAAAGCTATGGCTATAACAAACAACGAGGTCAGTATGTATCCTGCCGCCCCATGCAAGCGCCCTGATAGTTGCAGCTTGAAAAAAAAGTATACAAATTCTATAAAGAACACCAACGAAGCATAGCCACAAAAGCGGGCCACTATGCGTGCGCGCTCTCTCTTCGCTTGTATTTCCTTTAGGGGTACGCGCTCTTTGAGTTTCTGTTCGCTTTTCATATCGCAATAGGCATTAGTTTCGCAAAGGTGTGACTTTATAATTTACCAACCAAGTAAAACTCAATAAATATATGGCTTCAAAAGAAATAAAATTCAACACAGTTCAAGGCTACGATAAAGTCCGAGCATCTTGCCCAACTTCAACAGCTCTTAAACCAAGCTATCAAAGCATGGAAAATCGTATTGGAGAATCACCACTCCGAACAGATGAAGATGCTCCCTGAGCATGAATCCAATATGCGCAAAATCCTCAGACGGAATGATGGTGTTTGTTTTTCTGCTCTTTACTTTTTAGAATATTATCTCGAACTCGCATTTTAACTATCATACTTGGGTATGAGTATGAAAATCATACTCGAATTAATATCTATAACCTATCCAATCGCGCAATTACCAGTTCTTCATACGCCTGTTTCTGATCTTCGCTGAGGAAGGAATCTTTTATGAGCTGTTGCCATTTGGGAAACACCTTATGAAACCCTGCAACAAGACGCTGTACAACATTTTCTTCCAGTCTCATTGTCTTTGCAGCATTAAGGAAGTCTGCCAAACGGAGTTTTGTCTTCTTTCCCGCAAGAGTAAGTGCCAATTCCTCCTTGTCCTTAGGATTGGCAATGGCAACATTCAGTAGGTCATAAGCAGGCGTCAATTGATAGTCTTCAGCAGGTCGATAAAGCGAGAAGTTCTTTAGGTGCATGTCGTTGTTGCCAGTAATAAAGCAGAAGAGTAGCAACTGCATGTAATTCGTAAGGTCGAGTTTGGGGGTGTTGCTGTACTGCAAGATTGTCTTCGCTATCTGCTCATGCGATCCTTTGTATTTATATTCCGTAGGGTGCAACGTGAGTTGGCACATGTCTTCCATGTCTATCTTCTCCCCATTTTCTGTGCGGTCAATACGCTTTGTGATGTACCCAAGTTTCCCATCAGCCAAACGGATAAGACTATGAGGTACAACACTAATCCTTGCTGCTTCTGCAAGGTGCATCGTCAAGTCCTCGTTTTCTGGCAGTTGTTCGTAACTCTCCGTTTGTGGTTTGAAGATATAATCTCCCCAAAGTCCTACGATAGTCAGTCGGCTGCAGCCATCGTGTTTGTCAAGGTTCAGAGACAATTTGGGTTGAACGCCTGTCAGAGATGTTTGAGAACGAATGACCTGCTCGGCTAATTGGTCGAGTTCCTCATGTTTGTACTCCAGCAATGGCACATCCTTTGTTCCAAAGAATTTTCGGGCACATCTTGGATGAAAGTCTTTCTGACCTCCTTCCAATTCTTTATAGCAATACAAGCATTTACACATTGTCTTCTCCTTCCTTGTTTATGGATACAACACTGACAGAACCGACACACTCCTTACAACATAACAGCAGTAGCGACATTCGGTCAAGAATGCTGATGTCAGTATTGCGAAGTGCGACGTCAAGCAGCCATCCTTCTGGTATCAGCCCGTCAAAGAATGGGAATAGTACAGGACTTACGAATGTCTCCGTTTGTAATGGGAGTGTTAGACTTACAGGTAGCGCATCTCCACGTTTGAGGTACGCTTCATCATAACAGAAGCGGTATTCGCCACCATCTTCTGTCAAAATACCAGCAAGGACTTCCTTTCGATATATCTCTGCTTGTCTCATTGCTTTTTAGTTGGTGTAAGTTCGTAGTTAAACAGATCAAGTAGCTGGTTGACCTTATCCATTCTTAACGTCGGCTTCCCCTGTTCCAAATTGCGTACAAAGCACAAGCCTACGCCAGACTTCATAGCAAGGTCTTCTTGCGTAAGACCATATTCCTTACGCAGTGCCTTAACCACCATCGACAACTTTGTCTTTTCCATATAAATTATATTATTTCGAATGCAAAATTACAATATCATTTGCCAATTACATGCTTTCTGATATAAAAAGCATAATATTCAACATTTTTATATGCATTCTGCTATAGTTTTTTATTTTTTTCAATCATTTGTGGAATTAAAGCATGAATGATAGTCGCCACTCATACCTATAGACTATTAGCGTAAACAAACATTGTCAGTTTACGCAAGTTGAAAGTTTGAATTTCTATGCACTGAATAACATTCAAAAGACGGCGGTCGACAAGTATGCCGACGCGAGGACGCGTCGCCCACAAACAAAAAAGGGCGTTAAATTGCGGTATACCGATTTTTCTATATATACGTAATTAAAAGGGGCATTTTAACTTTCATGTTTCATTTATGTTCGTAACATTTTGAATATCAAGGTGTTGATAATATGAAACATATACGTTGAATGTTTCATTTATGTTTCACTTATGTTTCACTTTTGCAACGTACTGGAACAGATAAAAAAACACTGAGGGAGCGCAATCACGCTCCCACAGTGTTTTTAAATCGCTCCCACAGTGTTTTTGAATCGCTCCCACAGTGTTTTTTTCTTTGTAGTCAATGCGCTATTTTCCCCTCCTAATGAAAAATGAAACTATGAAACTAAAAATGAAACATCGGACTGCTATGTTTCAGCGGATTAACACATTGATTATCAATAGTTTAGACACTAAAAATGAAACATGAAACAAAAATCTTCGGCGGTAAAAACGCGTAAGGGTTTTATAGCGTAATCCGCTGATTCGCTTGTAGAGGTTTTTGTAGAGACGAACTAAAAAAGAACGATGAATACGTACATTTTTGAGAAAAATGCTTGTATTCATCGTTCACACTCATTTCTTACACGATTGTCTATATTTTGTTACCCTAATAATGCACGACAATCTTTCTATGTTACCTTAAAATCACTATTTCAATTCGAATACGTGGCTTGTGCCCTCATCGGGAGTAAGCACGTCTAATCCTACCTTCATCAAGTAGTCGCCACTAAAGCGCTTGCCATTAAAGTCGAAAGTCGACTGTGTGCCAGGCATAAGGTTGATCTCCTCTACCGTATATTGACGTTGGGGGTCAAGACCCTGCATGCGCACCTTCAAGAGACGTGGCTCCTTGTAGCGGGGGTGGAGATTGTAGGCAAAGAGTACAGCATGGCTCTTATCCTTCGACACGTAGTTCAAAGCACTATGGTCCGTTTCGTAAGGCGAAACAAGGCGATATTGGTCGCCGTCAAGAATGACGGGTTTCAAGCGTGACCAATTCTTCACAGCTTGTTGTACGAAGGTGTAATCATCTGTTCCCTTCAAAGGCTTGAGGTCGATGTCGAAGCCCAACTTGCAAGAACTGCATACGTCGGTACGGAACTTTACAGAAGTATTTTTGTTCCAGTTCGTTACGTGCGAGCCCATCGTTTTGGCAGGGAAGAACTTTGACAAGCTCCATTGAATGTAGAGACGTTCGTAGGGATCCGTATCGTCTGAGCACCAGAACTCGGTAAAGTACTTCAGCGCTTCGTAGTCCATACGGCCGCCACCACCCGAACAGAGCATCATGGGCAAGTTAGGATATTTGGCCTTAATGCGACTCATTACGTTGTAGACACCGCGCACGTGGTCAATGTAGGTATTGCCTTGGTTGGCCTTGTGATAGGGCGAGTAGATGTTGGTGATAGGACTATTGCAATCCCACTTAAAGTAAGCTACATCGGGATTTTCGGTCATGATGCGGTCTACTACGCCAAACACGTAGTCTTGCACCTTGGGGTTGGAAATGTCCAACACCAATTGGTTGCGATAGTAATACGTCTCGCGGTTGGGCTGCTGAATGACCCAGTCGGGGTGCTTCTCAAAGAGCTCGCTCTTGGGATTGACCATTTCGGGTTCTACCCAAATGCCAAACTTCACGCCTGCTGCCTTGGCATCGCGTACGAGACCGGGAATACCTTCAGGCAGTTTGCTATGCGTTACGTCCCAGTCGCCTAAGCCGGCATGGTCGTCCTTACGCGGATATTTATTCGCGAACCAACCATCGTCGAGCAAGAACATGTCAACGCCTAAGTCCTTGGCATCTTTCATCAGTTCTGCCAGGCTCTTTTGATCGAAGTCAAAGCCTGTATTCTCCCAGTTGTTGAGCAAGCTCAAGCGGTCGCCCATACCCATGTTGACTTGATAACGGCGTGCCCAGTCGTGAAGGTTGCGGCTGGCTTGCCCTACGCCAGTGCTGCTGGTGGTGAAGATAAACTCTGGGGTAGTGAATGTCTCACCAGCACGGAGTTTATAGTCGCTGGCATACGGATTGATAGCTGGAATGACGCGCAATCCGCCAACGTTGTCCACCTCAAAGGTGAAACGGAAGTTACCCGTCCAACCAATCGTACCGAGCACAACGTTGCCTTCATTCTCCTTGGCGGGCTCGTTCAGTCCGAGTTCAAAGAAGGGTTCCGTGTGCATGGCTGCACGTGTGCCCAACTTCGTGTCAATTATCTTTTTTCCTGCGGTGAGTTGTACCGTTTCGGGTTGTCCTTCCTTTGCCCAATCGCTATGGTAAGAGGTCAAGAAGTACTTGGAAGCGTCAAAGTAAAGCATCGTGCTACTATAGCGCCACAAGGTTACAGGATTCTTCTCGTTATGGCTTATCTCCGTCCAAGCCTTGATCACGTTCTCCTTGTCGTAAGCGGCATAGTGCAACTTTACGGTGTCAGGGTATTTATTGTCCTGCAAGGTGATGATCGTTTCCGTTCCACCGTCAATGGCCTTTGTCTCTACGCCTTTATAGTAAAGGTAAGTGGTCATGTTGCCATCAGCATGGGTAATAGCCACAGCAGGTTCAAAATAGTCTTCGTTGCCCGACCCTGCATAGACTTCATGGCCGCGCGTACTTACTGCGCCGTCTGAGGCAGCATAGGTGTTCCAAGTGAGGTTGTCGTAATCGGCGGCGTTCTTCAGTTTATCGCCAAAGTATACTTGATAAAGACGACCTTTGGGCGAAACCTTCAACACGAGGTCAGTATTGTTCGTACTTACGCGCACAGTTTGTGCGTCAACGGCCGTTGTGGCCATAGCCATAGCCATCAATGCGATAGCTGGACGGCCGAGTTGCTGTATGATGTTCATCGCTTTTTTATATTTTTTTTGTTGACAAGTTGACAAGTTGACGAGTTAACAGGTAAGTTACCCTTGTTCTTTTATAGGGGTAAGCAAAGCAAACTTACCCGTCAACTTGTCAACTCGTTAACTCAATTACTCGTCAACTAAAGAACTAAAACTTAAAGCTTGCGCTAAACTCAAAGGTTAAGGGACGGAGGTAACTACCGCTCATATACTTACCTGCGTATTGTCCAGCATCTTCCTTCTTAATGAGTTCAGAGCCACTGATTGTACCCTTCGCCCCCTTTTGGTTTAGGAAGTTAACTACGCTGGCTCCGAGTGAGAGACGCTTGTTGACGTTCCAATTGATACCACCGAACGTTTCCCAGTGGCCATTAAAGTAGAGCGCCTCTTGGAGGTTGGCGTAAGTCTTACCAAAGTAGCGGAATGAGAGCCAAACGTTCAAGTCCTTCGTGATGTTATACTTCGGGTCGAGCTCGATAAGGATTTGTGGGATTTCCTTTACAATCATATTGTTCGCATTCACCGACATCTGTTGACCGTCGCTAAACGTTACGCTGGCATTGTAGTTCTTATACACTGGCTTCTGATAAGTAAAGAGCGCGTGCAATGAGAAGTTTTTGAAAGGCTTAATCTCGGCCGTTGTGGTCCAACCTAAAGTCTGAATATTGTAGATAAGCAATACGGTCTTACCCTCACTCGTACCAGGTTTGGTCAGGTTTTGCTGGTCGATATTGTTCGACTTCGCAATGTAAGTGACCATTGACGAGAGGTCTAACCATTTGTTTTTGTAATAGATACCACCGCGCACCAAAGGTATCGTCACGCGCTTGTACTGCTCAGCCGTTGGACCAGTGCCTGCATAGTCGCTAATACGTGGAAAACGCGTTGCAATCGTTCCGTCGGCCATGACACCAAAGCCACCTACCACATCGTAAGTAAGTTGGACAGTAGCTGCATAGTTCAACTTATTCTTTGTAACATTGGCTGGGTGGATACTATGTGCTGTGCTTACGATTTGGCCGTTTTCATCGCGATTATAAGTATTGAAGTCGCCAAGATGGAACCCAGAAAAACGCGACTGAGCGATTTGGTCGGCCGACATACGATAGTACTCTAAGCGACCACCATAGTAAAGGTTTAGCTTCTTGTTGATCTTCCAATTATCCGTCAAGTATACGGCCAACTTATTTTCCGAACCTACCGTGTACTCTGGACTGAGTTCGTTAAAGCCATAGAATTGTGTGCGCTTAGCCGTCTGTGTGGGGTCTGTTGGATCGGTCGCCATACCATAAAGCACCTGCGGATAGCGTTCAACAGTACCTGTCCACTGCAATGACGATGAATGATAATTCAAGTGATAATACCATTCATTAAGACCAAGACGAACGGCATGACGGCCAAACTGTTTGTTGAGTTCGGTGGTGAACATACCACTTGTCACCTTGCCGAAGTGTAACCACGTGCGACGGCCTTCAATGAGTCCTTCATACGGATTTTGTCCGTTTTCATCGAGGGTATAGCCATCAGCCGCCGTTACTTCACTAATGGTGCTACCACCGAAATCGACGAAATTGGCTACGGGCACGTACATAAACTTGGCATCAAACTTCCACTGCAGTCCATTATCGAAACGATAGTTAGAGAGGAGAGCCACTTCATGTGAGCGGTTTTCACTGCCCTTATTGAAGTTCCACGTCTTCTGTTGGCCATTCATAATGTCGGTGTAGGTATAAGCCCCATTACGTGGCACGTAAGAGTCGCGCCCTGGGTCGAAGCCATTCACCTTCTTGATAGATCCATCGCCTACGTAAATGAATGGGGCTGCATTGGCAAAGTTGCCTGGATTCTTGCTATTGGCGTGCTTATACTGTAATGAGATGTAGCCCTTTCCCTCGCCCAATATGCGTGTAAGACCTGCATGATAAATCTGCGTGCGGTCGGCATAATCAGTAAATTGGAGTTTGAACGAACCGGGGTCGAAGTTTTGATACGTTCCTGCATTATAGAGCCAATTTTTGCCGATTCCACCGTTAAAGTTGAGGTCGAAGTTCTGCATACCGAAGTGGTTCATGCGGTAGTTAAGCTTGCCATGGAACTGTTGTTGACCAAAGTCGGTAAAGCCTGTAACGGCATAAGCGATATTGCCCGTTGTAATAGCCGACTCTGAAGGGGAAAGTAGGCCTGTACTGCCCAGACTGGCATCGTTGCGCCAATGGGCCGAGAGTTTGTGAACAGACGATGAATAAACGGCGGGTAGGCCATTTTCATATACATTGACATCTTCGCTGGGCAAACCTATCTGTATCTCACGTGGCTTGTTTGCATCTGCAGCATTTAACATTACATTGCGCTCTTCGCCTTTGCCGTCTTGGCCTGCTGCCTCTTGTTGTGCGTGTGCTTGTAAGGTTGAGGCGAGCAACACACATGAGGTAAGCGCTTTAAAGGTAACTGATTTCATGGATAACATTTTGTTTGGTTGAGTTTTCAGTCGAAACGGCCATTTGCAAACCATTTATTGCAAAACGCCGTATTTGCGTTTTCGACGACAAAATTACGGCTCGACACATCAGAACGCTATAGTAAGTAAATGGTAAGTAGATTATTTTATGCAATACAACACTATTATCTCATTGAATATCAATGCTTTAAATCGAATAAACAAAAAAGCGTAAAGTAGATATATCTGAATTAAAAGTAAATCACTACATTTGCAAAATCAAATAGAAAAGGAGCATTAATAAGTATTAACCTTTTGTTCCAAGTAGGTATTCAAAATTAGTTGATATGAACATGATTATATAAACTAATTTTGAATACCTACTTAAACCCAATTAGTGAACACCATGACCTTACATCGCATTGTTTTACTACTCGTATGGCTCTGCGGACTATCACTGCAAGCCTCTACGCTCGACGACTTAACGCGACTCGACCACTACGTTGAGCAGCGCGCTGCCTTCGTCAGCGCTAAGCAACACCGCATTGACAGCATCAAGCAGCAATTACAACGACCCATCACGGCTGAGGAGCGACTGAACGTTTACAATTGCATCTTTGAAGAATACTATACCTTTCGATTTGATTCGGCTATGGTGTATGTAAAACGGGGATTAGACTTGGCTTATAAAACAAAAAATAGCATTTTCATCGACAAATTCCGCATTCATCGCGGACTGCTCTTAGCCACAAGTGGCTATTACAGTCAAGCAGAAGCCATTCTCAAGAGCATACGTCCCGACTCACTGCCCGATCAGGTGAAATTTAACTATTACTACTCCATGTCGTGGCTCTACAACTTTTGGTCAGCTTATTGCAACGACCGTGAGTTTGCCCCACAGATGAACGCATTGCGCTTGCGGTATCTCTTGCAAGCCATAGCACATACGCCACGCGGCAGTGCTATGTATCACTACCTTCATGGCGAAGCGGCTTTCTACGGAAATCAGCACGAATTGGCTATGCGCTACTACCACCGCGTGCTGCGCCAAGTAGGTGTAAACAATCGCCTTTATGCCTCATCGGCCTATGCCTTGGCGCGCGGCTATAAGATGCTCCACCGTTGGGACTTATACGAACATTACATGGTGGAAGCGGGTATTTCTGACCAGGTATGTCCACTTAAAGAAAACTTAGCCTTGCAAGAACTTTCGCTCTACTTGTATGAAAAGGACGAGCGATACTCCAGCCGCGCTGTGAAGTACATCTACTGCTCGATGGAGGACGCGCAGTTCTACAACAATCGCTTGCGCATGCTTGAGATTTCTCTTATATTTCCTAAAATCGTAGCGGCCTATCAATCGCAGATAAATCGCCGCACCACGTTACTTTATTGGGGCTTTGGTGGGGTAAGCATTTTGGCTTTACTACTTGGGGGCATGATTGTGTTTGCACTCAAACAGAACAAGAAGTTAAACCACCGCCGTCTACAACTGCATGCACAAAATAAGCTGTTGGCTGAACTCAACCAACAGCTTAATGAAACAAACCAACGACGAGAAACCTATCTACGCCTCTTTCTCGACCTCAGTGCTATCTATATTAGTAAGTTGGACAACTTGCGCAAACTGGTCATGCGCAGCATTAAGGCGGGCAAGACGGACGATTTGTTGTCAAAAATCAGCCGCACACGCATTCAAGAGGAAGAAGCGAACTCCTTTTACAGTCGCTTCGACCGCGCCTTTACGTTGCTCTACCCCGACTTTGTGTGTCAACTCAATGCCTTACTGCGCGATGATGCGCAGATTACGCCTCCTTCAGATCATGCGCTGACCACTGACCTACGCATCTATGCCTTGATGCGCCTCGGCGTGACGAATAGTCAAGAGATTGCTACCCTACTCTTCTACTCGACCCAAACTATCTATAACTACAAGACAGCGATAAAGAACCGCGCCAAGCAGCGCGACACGTTTGACGAGGATGTCAATCGCCTCTGTAAGGGGGAGATACGTTCAAATTGAAATTTGAAAACTTAACATGAATGAACATTAACAAAAAATTAACGAAATAATTAATGTTCAATTAATGTTCAATTAATGTTCAATTAATGATAATTAATGTTCAAAACAACGCGTGAAGCGCGCCTAAACTTAAACGTTAACTATTTATGTTATGCGCTTCGCGATTTGTTTTGAACATTAATTATCATTAATTGAACATTAATTATTTCATTAATTGTTTCGTTAATGTTTTATTCTTGTTCTGTTCGCCAAATTGCAGTTTGCATTACTCTCCGCAGTCCTCTAATAACTTAATGGCATCTACGTATTGGGCGATACCAAGGGCTACTTCTTTGGCTGCCTTCATGGCGAGAACGACCGTTTGCGGACGGTGTACAACGTCGCCCCCAGCAAAGACGCCACGACGTGTTGTCATGCCCATAGGACGTTGACCTACGATTACGTAGCCCTTCTCGTCTACCTCTATACCCGTTGTGGTACTGACGATACGGTTAGCAGGACGCGAACCAATGGCTAAGAACACGCGGTCGAACTCTACGGTGTGTTCTCCCTCTGGGGTAGAAAGGCGAATGGCACGCACACGGCCTTTGTCATTGCCCAAGAACTCAATAGAGTTGGTCTTCCACATAAACTTTACGCCTTCTTTTACTGCATCATCGTACTCGCTCTTGATAGCGGGCATCTCTTCTTGCGTACGACGATAGATAACGGTCACGTCTGCTCCTAATCGACGAGCCGTACGAGCTGCGTCCATGGCCACATTGCCACCACCAATCACAGCTACGCGATCGCCTTTGCGAAGGGGCACCATTTCGTAGGGCATTGCTCCTTCTACGTAGGCATTGACATTGTGTAGGAAGTCGGTTGATTGAGTTACGCGGCGTAGGTTGGCACCCGGAATATTGAGGTTCTGAGGCAAGGCCGTACCTGTGCCCATAAATATGGCATCAAAGCCTTGGGCAAAGAGGCTATCAATGGTGACTTTGCTTTCGGGTGAACCTACCAAACAATTGGTCACGAAGTGTACGCCTAAGGCTTCTATGCGCTTCACCTCATTGCGTACGACGGCTTTGGGTAATCGATATTCGGGTATGCCGTACATCAATACGCCCCCCAACTCGGGTTGTCCCTCAAAGATGGTTACGTTGAAGCCTTGACGCGCCAAGTCGCCTGCGACGGTAAGACCTGCCGGACCTGAACCGATAACGGCTACCTTACCACGGGTCTTTTCGGGTATGCGCTCATGCGTTAGGTTCATTTCGGCATCAAACTGAGCGATAAAGCTCTCTAATTTACCTACACGCACGGGATTGCCCTTGCGACCTAACACACAGTGGCCTTCGCACTGTTTCTCGTGTGGACACACACGGCCACATATAGCGGGTAGATTGGTCTTCTCGTGTAAGATGGTCATGGCCTCCCCCATGTTACCCTTAGAGAGTTCGTGTATAAAGTCGGGTATGTTATTTTCAATCGGACACCCTTTGCGACATTGGGGTACTTTACAATGTAAGCAACGCTTGGCCTCTTCTATGGCCTCACGCGTGGTATACATGCGATTTACTTCTTCAAAATAGGTGCTATGCGCACTTTGCTGCATAGGTTGTATGTTGTTGCTTTCCATTCTTCTTAAAATTGCACGTTCTTTTGGTTGACATCTTTTTGAGGTGACACGTTTTTTGGTTGGCAAGTGGACGAGTTAACAAGTTGACGGGTAAGTTTGTTCGCTTGTTGACAGCTACTATTACGCATCAACTACAAAAAACAAACTTACCCGTCAACTTGTTAACTTGTCAACTTGTTAACTCGTCAACTCGCCAACTAAAAAATTATTTTATTGTCTCAATCACCTCATCAATCGTGAGGCTTTGTTGTTCGCCCGTTTCCATATTTTTGAGAGCAACCTTGCCTTCAGCCATTTCTGTTTCGCCAACAAGGGCTACAAAAGGAACATGGTGAGCATTGGCATAGCTCATTTGCTTCTTCATCTTCACAGAGTCGGGATAGACTTCGGCTGAGATGCCTGCTTTGCGAATGGCAGCAGCTAACTGCAAGCAGTGTGCGGCCTCTTTTGCGCCAAAGTTGATGAAGAGAATGCGCGCACCAGAATTGGTCTCGGCTGGATAGAGGTCGAGTTGTGTCAGTACGTCATAGATGCGGTCTGCACCAAACGAGATACCTACGCCACTCAATCCTGGCAGACCAAAGATGCCAGTCAAGTTGTCATAACGGCCACCGCCTGTAATAGAACCTATCTGCACGTCAAGCGCCTTTACTTCAAAAATGCAACCTGTATAATAGTTCAAGCCACGTGCCAAGGTAAGGTCAAGTTCTAACTCATTACGCAAGTGGCTTGCCTTGAGCGTATCGAGTACGAAAGCTACTTCATCTACACCCTTCAAGCCCGTCTCACTCTGTGCTAAGACTTGACGCATCGTGTCGAGCTTCTGCTCATTGGTGCCAGAAAGGGATATAATGGGTTGCAACTTTTCTACTGCCTCATCACTCAGACCTACGGCACGCAGTTCTTCGTTTACCTTATCAAGACCTATCTTATCGAGTTTATCAATGGCTACTGTGATGTCTACAATCTTATCAGCAGCACCAATAATCTCAGCGATACCGCTCAGTATCTTACGGTTATTAATCTTAATGCAAACGCGAATGCCAAAGCGAGTGAACACTTCGTCTACAATCTGCATTAATTCCACCTCATTGAGCAAGGAGTCGGAACCTACTACATCGGCATCGCACTGATAGAACTCACGATAGCGTCCTTTCTGAGGACGGTCAGCACGCCACACGGGTTGTATCTGATAACGCTTGAAGGGCATCTGCAACTCATCACGATGTTGTACCACATAACGTGCAAAAGGTACGGTGAGGTCGTAACGCAATCCTTTCTCGCAGAAGCGAGCTGCCAATTGTGCCGCATTCTTCTCGCTATACTCTTCAGCTGATACTTCACCACGGAAGTTGCCTGAATTGAGTACTTTAAATAGTAGCTTGTCACCCTCTTCGCCATACTTGCCCATAAGGGTAGAGAGGTTTTCCATTGCTGGCGTTTCGATCTGACGGAAGCCATAGAGGGCATATACCTCACGAATGGTGTTGAAGATGTAATTGCGACGCGCCATTTCGACTGCACCGAAATCGCGTGTGCCTTTAGGTATACTAGGTTTCTGAGCCATTGTTTCGCTTTTATTATTTCGTTTTGGTGACAAAGGTACGAAAAAAATTAATGAATAATTAACGAAAAATAATTAATGAAATAATTAACGGCAAATTATCTGCCTAATTGGGGGGCGGGTTTGTAACCCGCGGCAGCAGCATGTTATGTTCTCGCGCTAAGCGACTATAAGTAGATGTTCAAAGCATGCTGCTGCCGCGGGTTACAAACCCGCCCCCCAATTAGGCAGACAAATTGAAGTTGACACGCTACTTCATTTCGTCCCAGAGTTTGCCACTCCAAGGTCCATTGGTAGGACGATGTTGTCTGTTTGAATAAGTTTTTCCTCCATATATTATAAACTGATATTAAGAAACAATCATAAAAAGTTCCCCTACAACTTGTCTTCAAGTCATAGGGGAACTTTTTATGATTTATAAATTTTACTCAGCAATCAGTGAGAACTCTGCTCCTGAGGCAAAGTCCTGACCACCTTGCTCGTTGAGCGCACGGAAACGAATGTAACGTGCCTTAACGGGCTTGCTGAACATTACACGCTTGAGTTCGGCATTGGCTGCAAACGTACCCTTGTGAATAGGTTCGCCCCAATTCTTGCCGTCCTGGCTTACGTAGATTTCGTAATCCTTCACCCAACCATTCGTGCCACTCTGGCGAGGCAAGAAGGTGAAGCCCTTCATAACCTTCTGCTCAGCAGCATCAAAGTCTACCCAGTGAGGATACTTGGCCAAGGTGATAGAATACATCGTGTGCCACATGGTTGCAGGGTCGCCATCTACCATATTGGCTGCACTGCCGCCATTCGGCTCTTCAGACGAAGCGAAGACTACCTGAAGGGGTACACTCTCTACCTTGTCGTAGCGCATAGACGTCTTCATCGAAGGATTGTCCTTATACCACGTTGTAATCGTACCTCCAGCACGCATATTAACAGGTGCAGTATAAGCCGTAGCCTTCTTGCTACCATTCAAGGCGTACATAATCGTGCGACCCTTAGCAGGTGAACTGAGTGTAACGACGCCTGTGCGGCTATGTTCAATGCTGATAGGTTGTTCGCCTGAAAGAGTTACCTTAGCTACATCAGCGGGTTGTTGACCTGCAGCTACGGGACGGATAACGAAACCGAAATTGTAGTTGGTGCTACGTGCTTGGTCTTCAATGAACGGACCGCCTTGACCACAACTTGCACCACCCAAACCTGTCACCTTGGCATCGAGGTGGAGGTAAGTACCGTCGCTTGCAGGCAACTGATAGATGTGGGCTGCGGTGGTCATCTGCTGCTGGCTCCAAGGCAATGCTGATACAGACATTACGCTATCGGCTACAAAGGCTACGCTGGCACCTGCATTGTTGCTGAGGGCGCACCAACGCACCTCTTCGCGGTTGCCCATAGCTTGGGGCTTAGGCAGAATGATGTCTTGCTTACCCACTTCGCCTTGGTGGAGTTCGATGAACTGACCTGTCTTACGGTCGGCATAGTTGTTAACAGGGCCACGACCGTAGTACTGGAATTGACTGAATGCCTTGGGCAACTTCATTGCATAGCCAATGCGTGGCAACACGACGTTAGAGCGGTTGGCCGAAATGGCACTTTGCAATTCGATAGAGCCGTCGGGATAGATGGTATAAATCTGGTTGGTCGTAAACTTGAAGTCGTCGGCCGTGAGCGCATGCTTGCCCTTATTGAAGGTGTAAATCGTTTCGGGGTCGCGGTCGCGGTCAGAGTACACCTGTTGGCAACCCTCGCGGCCTTGGCTCTCGACGGTGAAACTTACTTGGTAAGAGCCGTCAGCCTTCTTGACTACGGTAGGAGCATTGAGTGCCTTGTGCTGCAAGTCGTAAAGGCCATTCTTGAACCATTCGTTATGGAAGCCAATACCGGCATCGTTGTCGGTCGGAGCGCGGAAAGCATCCAACTTAGGACCATTGCCTACTTCAACAATCGTATTGCCATTATAGGCGAGCGTGTTGATAGCACCTGATTGGAGGTCGAAACTTACGTTGAAGCCATTACCGCTAAAGGTGAGAGCCTTAGCGGTCTTGTTCATCTTGACCGCAGTCTTATTAGTAGCAGCTACTTGCTTTATAGCAGGAGCCTTTACGTCAGCACCCTTCACGCGCAATTGTTCTTCCATTTGTACGTAGCCCTTCTTAGCCCAAGGCATGTCCTTGCCTTGCAAGAACTGCACCTTAACGAAATATTCGCTAGTGGGGTCAAGTTGACTGTAATCGTAGTTGAGTACGTACTCTTGGCGTTCACGCGGACCGAGAATGTTCTTTGCACCCATCAACGGACGATTGCTCTCAACGCAAACACCGTCTTTATAGAGTGACCAAACAATCTGATAGCCCTTCAATGGCTCGAAATAGTTCTTATTGAAGATTTCGATACGGCCTTGCTTCAAGTCGACAGCCTTCACGCCAACATTCTGATATACCTTCTTTACCTCAAAGTATTGTGCCTTGGGCGAGAGGTCGGGACGCATCACACCATTCATACAGAACATACCGTCATTAGGCTTGTTGTCCTTACCGAAGTCGCCACCATAACCCCAGAACTTTTGTCCAGTCTTCGGGTCAGTACCTTCCATGGCTTGGTCTACCCAGTCCCAGATAGCACCACCCATAAAGAAGTTGGTGCTTTCGATGGCATTCCAATAGTCTACTAAGTTACCCACCGCATTACCCATTGAGTGAGCGTACTCTGAGATGTGGTAGGGGTACTTCATGTTATAGTTGCCCTTTACGGCACCTTGCACCCAAGCGATAGAGGGATATTGGTTAGAACCCATGTCGACAATATCGTTGTTGCGCTCATATTGTACGGGACGGCTGGTGTCGTACTTCTTGATTGCAGCATAGCAATCCTTGAAGTTGTCGCCAGGGCCAGCTTCGTTACCAAGGCTCCATATTACAACTGAAGGGTGGTTGACGGTGCTATGCACCATTTCCATATTGCGTGCAATGTGAGCATTGCGGAATTCAGGCACGTGTGAGAGGCTCTCCTTACCATAATAATATTCGTGGCTTTCGATGTTAGCCTCATCTTCCAAATAGATGCCGTACTTATCGCAGAGGTAGTACCAATAGGGAGCATCGGGATAGTGAGAGTTGCGCACGTGGTTGATGTTGCCACGCTTCATGAGGAACACTTCCTTTTCCATTTGCTCACGGGTGATGTAGTGACCCGTCTGTGGATTGTTCTCGTGACGGTTTACACCCTTAAACTTAATGGGCTGACCATTGAGGAAGTAATAACGACCTGCCAAGCCAAACTCGTCCTTCTCAGCTGGAGTGTCTTTGATCTCAATCTTGCGGAAACCTACGTTAGTAGAGAAAGTTTCTACTACATGGCCCTTCTTATCTTTCAGTTCACCCACCAAGGTGTAACGATAAGGAGCCTCAGCACTCCAAGGCTTAATGCCTTGCCCAGCCTTGAGCGTAACTTCTGCTGTGAGTTCGCCCCCCTTGCTTACCTCGCCTACCTGTGCCGTAGCGGTAACGTTAGGTACGAGGGTATTCTCATCACTGTACAACTTGTTTTGATAGAGTGAATAAGCGATGGTGTACCCCTTAGCAGCCTTTGCCGTCAAGTTGCGCACCTCGGCTGAGATGTGAAGTGAGGCATCGGTGAATGACGCATCATAATCGGGAATGGCCTTCAGGTCGCGCACTTGTACCTTGGGTTTTGCTGTCAAGGCTACGGTGCGGAAGATACCCGGCAAGCGGAACATATCCTGACTCTCAAGGAAGGAAGCATCAGAGTTGCGATACACCTCAACTGCAATGACGTTTTCACCCTTCTTATTAAGGTAAGGAGTGATGTCGAACTGTGCCAAGTTGCGTGAGTTCTTTGAGAAACCTACGTAATGGCCGTTGATGTAGAGGTAGAAGAAAGAGTCAACACCGTCGAAGTTAACGTACACTTCCTTACCGTCCCAATCAGCTGGAATGGTAAAGGTGCGACGATACGAACCTACTTCGTTGCGATTCTTATAAGTCATCCAGTTTTGTTGCGGCGTGCGCATCACACCGCCTTTCCAATCGCCCACCTTTACTTGGTGTTGGAAGATGACACGCTGGTTAGAGTAGAGCGGTTCGCCATACTTGAATGTGCCGTCGCTTTGTGCACCTGCCATGTTCCATGACATGGGTACTTGTATCTTATCCCAACCTGAAGCATCGAAGTCTGTGCGATAAAAGTCCTTGACACGTTCGTCAGGGTTCTTGGCCCAGTGGAACTGCCATTGGCCATCAAGACTCTGCCAAAGCGAGCTATTCTCGGGCAACACCTTGCGGGCTTGGTCAACATTGGCAAATGAGAAGAACCAAGCATGCGGCTGCTGCTTATTATAAGCTACCGAATCAGGACTTTGCCACTCCCAGCCAGTAGGGTTAGGCATTTGTCCATAGTAAAAACCTCCCAACGGTGTGATTTGTGCCCACATGGGAGCAGACATCAGCGCCGCTAAGAGCGTCATCGTTGTTTTGCGCATAATGATTATGTTAAATGGATTTGTATTTTTCTTGGGAGCAAAGTTAATGCAAACAGAGCAAAGATAAAAATAAATAAAGATAAAGAAGAAGTTTATTAACGAAACAAACGTATATTTGCAATAAGAACTTATTCAAGTAAGTATTCAATACATCACAACCTATAATATCATGGAAAAGATTCACGGATTAATCGACGCTCCTTTTACGCCTTTTTATGCAAATGGCGAAGTCAACTACGAACCTATTCAGGCTTATGCTGACCTCTTGGCTCGCAATGGACTGAAAGGCGTATTTATTAATGGTTCTTCGGGCGAGGGCTATATGCTTACCGAGGAAGAACGCATGTTGTTGGCTGAGGCTTGGGTAAAGGCTGTGCCCAAGGACTTTAAAGTTATCGTACACGTAGGTAGCACTTGCGTAAAGAGCAGTCGTCGATTGGCCGAACACGCACAGAAGATCGGGGCGTGGGGCATTGGTGCGATGGCTCCTCCTTTCCCAAAAGTCAATCGCATCGAAGAGTTGGTAAAGTACTGCGAAGAGATTGCTTGCGGTGCGCCTAACTTACCTTTCTACTTCTACCACATCCCTGCTTTTAATGGCGCTTACCTCTCAATGCTTGACTTCTTAAAGGCCGTTGACGGCCACATTTCCAACTTTGCCGGCATAAAGTACACGTTTGAGAGCCTTTACGAATACAATAGTTGCCGCCGCTATAAAGACGGCAAGTTTGATATGTTGCACGGACAAGACGAAACGATTCTTCCCTGCTTGGCTATGGGCGGTGCTCAAGGTGGCATTGGTGGTACAACCAACTACAACGGCCGCGTATTGACGGGCATTTTGGAGGCATGGCAAGCTGGCGATCTCGAAAAGGCACGCGAACTGCAGAACTATGCGCAAGACGTAATTGATGTGATTTGTCACTTCCGTGGCAACATTGTAGGTGGTAAGCGCATCATGAAACTTATCGGACTTGACTTAGGCCCTAACCGCACACCTTTCCAAAACGTTACCGACGAAGAAGAAGTACAACTGCGCAAAGAACTCGAAGCCATTGACTTCTTCACTCATTGTAATAAGTAGTTTTTAGTTGACGAGTTAACAAGTTGACGAGTAAGCTTTTTATCTTTATAGAAACTTACCTGTTAACATGTCAACTCGTTAACTTGTCAACTTATCAACTCATTAACAGCCTCAAACAATAACCATGAAAAACCTCCTTCTATACCTCCTTTCTTTTTTCATAGTGCTACCCTTGGTCGCACAAAAGGCTTCACCGCCTAACGACAATGCTTTTAATACGGTAAATTATCGTTCGATTGCTCCCCTACGCATAAATGGGGAGCAGGGTGTTTCTGCCCCTTTTGTAGGCACGATAGGCAAGAGCGTGTTGGTGGCTGGTGGTTGTAACTTCCCTACCACACCTGCAGCGCAAGGCGGCAAAAAGCAATTCTATGCCGACATCTACGAACTCACCAACATTGACGACGACACGCAACAGTGGCACAAAATAGCTCAACTTCCTCAGCCCTTAGCCTATGGTGTGAGCGTGAGTGTGCCTCATGGTATGGTGTGTGTGGGTGGAACAGGCGATGGCCAAACGAGTTCGGCACGGGTTTATCTTTTACATACCGACCGACAATCACATCTATTGGTCGACGAACTGCCCTCACTCCCCCTTGCCCTCAACAACATGGCGGGAGCTTATGGTGGTGGTTACATTTACGTGGCAGGCGGACTCTCCAATGGCAAGGCTGTCAATGCAGCCTTTCGTATGCGTTATCCACATGGCAAGGAATGGGAACGATTGCCCGACTTCCCGGGTGCAGCGCGTGTACAACCTGCTGCAGCGGTACAAAATAACGCGACTTCATCGTGCTTTTACTTAGTGGGTGGCTTTGCTCCGATTGACGGAGACCAACCAGCAGTGGCACATACCGACGGATATTATTACAACGCTGCCGCACGTCAATGGATAAAAATAGCTGATATCGTGCCGCACGGACGCAGCGAGGCGATGACGTTGGCTGGCGCCTACGGCATTAGTTCGGGCTGCGCCCATATAGTCTTTGTAGGTGGTGTGAACAAACAACGCTTTGAACGGGCGGTAAATATGCCTCTTTTGCTCAAAAAGGCCGAATTCACCGCTAAAAAGTATCATACGCAAGCAGCCATTCAGGCTTTAGAAAGCTTAAAGGCTGAACAAGCCGCATATCTATTCCACCCCGAGGAATGGTATCAATTTAACGATGAATTGGTTATTTATCATACCATTACCAATACTTGGGTGACTGAAAGTCAATCGCCCCTATTGGCACGTGCAGGCACAGGCATCGTGAAGTGTGGCAACGAATGGGTTGTCGTAAATGGCGAGACGAAGCCAGGCATACGTTCTTCGGCCGTAACGGCTATCAAGATGACCATGCGCCCCACGTTTGGTTGGTTGAATTGGACCGTACTCATTGCTTACTTGGTGGGTATGGTTTTGTTAGGCTATTACTTTATGCGTCGCGGAGGCGATGCCGACGACTTTTTCAAGGGAGGTGGCCGCATTCCTTGGTGGGCAGCAGGTATTAGCATTTATGCTACGATGCTGAGTGCGATTACCTACATGGCCTATCCCGCCAAGGCTTATGCTACGGATTGGACGTACTACCCCATGTTGGTAACCATTCTCATCGTCTCCTTCCCCGTCATCAAATACTATCTGCCCTTCTTCCGCCGCTTGAACGTAACGAGTGCTTACGAATACTTAGAACGGCGTTTTAATGCGACCACACGGCTCATGGCCTCGGCTCTATTTATCATTTTCATGGTAGCACGCATGGCCATAGTGCTTTACTTACCTTCATTAGCGCTCACGGCCGTTACGGGCATCGACCTTTACATTTGCATTGTACTCATGGCGCTTGTCACCATTGTCTACTGCACCATGGGGGGTGTCGAAGCCGTTGTTTGGGGCGATGTAGTACAAGGCTTCATTCTTGTTGGTGGCGCACTCTTTGCTGTGGGCTACCTCATTTGGGGTACGGAAGGTGGCTTTGAAGGTTTTTGTCAGATTGCCATGGACGACAACAAGTTGCGCCTTTTCAATTGGAGCTTTGACTACCGTTCGGCCACCTTCTGGGTGATCATCATAGGCGGAATGGCCAACAACTTAATATCCTACACGAGCGATCAAACCGTCATTCAGCGCTATCTCACAACGAAAGACGAGGCGGGCGCACGCCGTAGCATTCTGCTCAATGGCGTAATGAGTGTGTTTGTTAGCATTGCCTTCTTTGCCATTGGTGCAGGATTGTACACATTCTTCAAGACGCACCCTGCAGAGTTGGACTTTACCATGGCGAAGGCCGACACCATCTTCCCCTTCTTCATGATGAGTCAATTGCCCCCAGGCATTGCAGGGCTACTCATTGCAGCTATCTTTGCAGCAACGATGAGCACGATCTCTTCCAACATCAACTCGGTGGCCACGGCCTTTAGTGTCGACTTCTACAAGCGGTTTCGTCCCTCTACCACTGATAAGGCCACACTTACTGTAGCACGTCGCACCTGTATTGTTTCGGGTGTATTGGGTATGGGCATAGCCTTGCTCATGGCCACATGGGACATTCTTTCGTTGCTCGACTTCTTCCAAGAAATCTTAGGATTGCTATCGAGCGGTTTAGGTGGTCTCTTCTTAATGGGTATTTTCTGTCCGCGCATTGGTGGTCGAGCTGCCCTCATCGGTTTTGTATGCGGAGTCGCAGCCGTGTTCCTCACGCGCTACCTCACCGACACAAGTTTCCTTTTATACGGTTTCATCGGCATGTTCAGCTCCATCATTGTTGGTCTCATCTGTTCGTGCTTTATTCGCGAAAGCAAATCGCTTGCTGGCCTTTGCTGGAGGGAAAGAATTTAGTTTAATGAGTTTAATGAGTTTAATGAGTTTAATAAGTTTACCCCATTAAACTCATTAAACTCATTAAACTCACTAAACTCATTAAACCCATTAAACTCACTAAACTCCCATATTATGGACTTTAAACAATTAGCAGAGCAATATAAAACAGAATTGCTCGACAAAGTAATACCTTTTTGGCTCAACCACTCCCAAGACACAACATACGGGGGCTACTTTACCTGCCTCGACCGCAAAGGCGAGGTGTACGACACCGACAAGTTTATCTGGTTGCAAGGCCGCGAAGTGTGGATGTTTGCCACTCTCTACAATAAAGTGGAGAAACGACAAGAATGGCTCGATTGCGCCATTCAAGGTGCAGAGTTCTTAAAGAAGTATGGCCACGACGGACAGTTGAACTGGTACTTCTCGCTCGACCGCGAAGGACACCCTTTGGTAGAGCCCTATAACATATTCTCTTACACCTTTGCCGTAATTGCCTTCGGACAATTGAGCATTGCCACAGGCAATAAGGAGTATGCCGACATCGCCAAACGCACCTTCGACGTCGTACTCTCTAAGGTAGACAATCCCAAAGGCAAGTGGAACAAGGCCGCTCCTGGAGCGCGCTCGCTCAAGAGTTTTGCCTTACCCATGATATTGTGTAACGTAGCGCTTGAGATAGAGCCTTTACTCGATGCCGACTTCATGCAGCGCACGATTGATACATGCATTCACGAAGTAATGGACGTATTCTATCGTCCTGAATTAGGACTCATTGTTGAAAATCTGAGCACGGACGGCGAACTCGTCGACTGCTTTGAAGGTCGTCTGCTCAACCCAGGTCACGCTATTGAAGCCATGTGGTTTATTATGGACTTAGGACAACGCTTAGGTCGTAAAGACTTAATAGAGAAAGCCGTTCAAATAGCTCTCAACGAGGCTGAATATGGTTGGGATAAAAAGTACGGTGGCATTTTCTACTTTATGGATCGACTTGGACACCCCTGTCAACAATTGGAATGGGACCAAAAGCTCTGGTGGGTACATATTGAGACGCTTATTACTATGCTCAAAGGCTATAAACTCACGGGCAACAAGAAGTGCTTAGAATGGTTCGAACGTGTACACAACTACGTGTGGACACACTTTACCGACCCCGACTATCCCGAATGGTACGGCTACCTCAATCGCCAAGGTGAAGTCCTGCTCCCCCTAAAGGGTGGTAAGTGGAAGGGCTGCTTCCACGTACCCCGCGGCCTCTTCCAATGCTGGCAAATGCTAAAGGATATGTAAGATAGGTTTTTAGTTTTAAGGTCATGAGATTATCAACAGGATGTAACTTTATAATCTTATAACCTTAAAACGTAAAATTCGCTATTTTTAGAAATAACCTAAACACTACTAAACAAGAATGATAAAAAAGAGCGTTTTCATCGCATTATTCAGCCTTTTTAATGTATTCATAGGCTGGGCACAAACGGCCCATTATAATGTAGTTCCACTACCTAAGAGCATTCAATATGCTAATGCGGGTGACTTTATCTTAAATAGTCAAACCACAATTGCCTATCCCAAAGGCAAGAAAGCGTTGCATCAAAATGCTATACTCTTGGCACAATATATTCAACAAAGCACGGGGCTGCAATTAAAAGTCGTTACGAAGGCAAAAGACAATAGCATTACGCTGCGTCAAAATTTAACAAGTAACCATACAGAGGCTTATCAGCTAAAGGTAACAAAAATGGGCGTTTTCATCGATGGTGCCTCAGACGCTGGTTGCTTCTATGGCATACAAACGCTGCGCAAAGCATTGCCCGTGGGGAGGGTGCAACAAGTCACCCTGCCCAGCGTTGAGGTAGAAGACTACCCACGATTCAGTTATCGTGGCGCTCACCTCGACGTAGCGCGCCACTTCACTACGGCCGACTCTATCTACCGCTTCATTGATATGTTGGCCCTTCACAATATCAACCGTTTTCATTGGCACTTGACCGACGATCAAGGTTGGCGCATCGAAATAAAGAAGTACCCCTTACTCACCAAAATCGGCAGTTGGCGCGAACAAACGACCATTGGTCACAATTCAGGCCGTTACGACGGCAAGCGCTATGGAGGTTATTATACACAACAACAGATTAAAGACATCATTAAGTACGCTGCTGATCGCTACATTACGATCATTCCCGAAATTGACATGCCCGGCCACATGCAAGCTGCCTTAGCTGCCTATCCCGAACTCGGCTGCACAGGCGGGCCTTACAAGGTGTGGCAAGAATGGGGCGTAACGGATAGCGTGCTCTGTGCTGGAAATCCCAAAACTTACCAATTCATCGACGATGTACTCGATGAAGTGGTACGACTCTTCCCCTCTGAATACATTCACGTAGGGGGTGACGAATGCCCAAAGAAGGAGTGGAAACGCTGTGCCAAGTGTCAAGCGCTGATTGCAGCACAACACTTACAGGCTGACGAGCGCCACACAGCCGAAGAGCGTCTGCAAAGCTACTTCATTAAGCATGCCGAGCAACATCTTAATCAATTAGGGCGTCAAATGATTGGTTGGGACGAGACGCTCGAAGGCGGATTGGCTCCTAACGCTACCGTCATGTCATGGCGAGGCGAAGGTGGAGGCATGGAGGCTGCACGCCAACATCACAAGGTGATTATGACGCCCAATACTTACCTTTACTTTGACTACTATCAGAGTGCCGACAAAGCGCACGAACCTGAAGCCATTGGTGGCTACCTGCCTTTGCAACACGTGTATAGCTACGAACCCATGCCGCGCCAACTCAAGGCCGACGAGCAGCCATATATTATAGGTGTGCAGGCCAACTTATGGACTGAATACATTCCGTCTTTTCGCCAAGTGGAATATATGGAATTGCCTCGTATGGCCGCATTGAGCGAAGTACAATGGTGCAGTCCCGAACAAAAGGACTACAATGCTTTTATCAAGCGTCTGCAGCAATTAGTCAAAGTGTACGATGAAGTGGGCTATAATTACGCTCGTGTGGTGTACAACCCAACGCTAACGTTAGCCACAGACACCACAAGTCGCAGTATCGTAGCTACGCTCTCTACAATAGACAATGCCCCTATTCACTATACGCTTGACGGAACAGCGCCCACCCTTTCATCTCCCCTCTATAGCGAACCGATACAAATAAAGCAGCCCTGCACACTGCGAGCTGCTGCTTTTCGTTCGTGGGGCACAACGCCTGAGGTGAGCGAAACGTTCCACTTTAATAAGGCTACGGCCTGTCCCATTCGCCTCTTACAAAAGCCTCACCCACAACAGGTGTATGGAGGCCCGACCTTATTAGTTGACGGATTGACGGCTGGCGACACCAACTATGCCTCTGGCCGTTGGATTGGTTTCTGTGGCAACGACCTTGAGGCCGTCATCGACTTAGGGACTCCCCAGAAACTTCGTCAACTCTCGCTCAACACGTGCGTAGAAAAAGGCTATTGGTTATTTGATGCACGCCAAATACTCGTTGAAGGGTCCACCGACGGCATCCATTACGCCACGCTCGGCCAACAGGCCTTTCCCGAAATGAAGGAGACGGACCCCAACCAAATCAATCGTCACACCGTCACGCTCACCACGACTTCTCCTATTCGTTACGTTAAGGTAATGGTGCAATCCGAACACCATATTCCCGCCTGGCACCCAGGCAAGGGCAACCCTGGTTTCGTATTCGTTGACGAATTAAACGTTGAATAGAACCTTTTATAAAGCTTTCAACTAACAGATAAGCTACAATTTGAAAGCTTAACATGAATATTAACGAAAAAAATTAATGAAATAATTAATGGATAATTGATGATAATTAATGTTCAAAACAAAGCGCGAAGCGCATAACATAAATAGTTAGCGTTAAAGTTTAGGCGCACTTCGCGCGTTGTTTTAAACATTAATTATTATCAATTATCCATTAATTATTTCATTAATTTTTTTCGTTAATATTCATGTTAAGCTTCAAATTATTACTTCTCGTAAGCCTTAAGAATGTTCTCCGCCGTTTCCTTCATCGTTTCGGCTGAAAGTTGGAGTTTCGGTTTACGAAAATCCATGTCACCCTCGCTTTGCAACGGAATAAGGTGAATGTGAGCGTGGTTAACTTCCAATCCCAACACAGCCATACCAACCTTGCGACAAGGGTAAGCCGTCTGAATGGCTAAAGCCACTTTCTTAGCAAAGACTATCATTTCGGCCAATTCGTCGTCAGAGAGGTCGAAAATATAGTCCACTTCATGCTTTGGCACAACTAAGGTGTGACCTTGAGCTACAGGGTTGATATCAAGGAATGCATAGAACTTATCGTTCTCAGCACACTTGTATGAGGGAATCTCACCCGCAATAATTTTACTAAAGATTGTCATGGTACCAATGTATTAATGTGTTAATATGCTCATGTACGCCTAAACATAACGCGCGCTTTCCAGCACGCGGTAACAAAATCATCGTTCGCGTACTGGAAAGCACGCGTTACGTAGGCGCACATTCGCACTTTTTTAAATCGAAATGTTTAAGATCTCAAGGTGAATTGTTCCTTGAGGAATCTTTACTTCTACTACATCGCCCACCTTCTTACCAAGTAAGCCTTGTGCAATAGGAGTCGTGCTTGAAATCTTTCCTTCACGCAAGTTAGCTTCACTTTCACTAACAATCGTGTATTTCATCACCATACCATTCTTCACGTTCTTCATCTCGACCGTAGTAAGAATTTGTACGGTGTCAGCCTTAATCTTTGATTTGTCAATGATTTTAGCCTCTGCGATAGCCTTCTTAAGAGCTGCGATGCGGCCTTCGAGCTTTGACTGATTCTCTTTCGCAGCATCGTATTCACTATTTTCAGAGAGGTCACCCTTGTCAGCAGCCTCAGCGATAGCAGCTGAAGCAGCAGGACGCTCAATTGATTCCATGTGACGGAGTTGGGCTACCATTTTGTCGTAACCCTCTTGTGTCATGTAAGCCATAATAAAATTGCTTATAGTATTATTTTTTGTTTATATTTTCAATGTTGAGGTTAGTTAAGTTAAAGTCAAAAAAAAACCGAAAGAACTCCAGCACCATTTTTGTGCGTCGGAATCCTTTCAACTTCACCTTAATAACTATTTCCAAGTGCAAAAATAGTCCTTTATTTTGAATAGGCAAAATTAAACCCTTTATTTTGGCCTTTTTACCGAGAGGTGTCAAACGTACATTAACACAAAATCCACTTTTAATGTTAGCTTTTACGCTTTCACGAAAACTTAATGCCGAAAACTTTGCAAATCAATCTTTAATTCAATAACTTTGCTCTCAGAATAGAAAAACTCTATTCAATTAACCCAAAAACTTAAAAAACGCGTATGAAGAAGATTTTACTTTCATTATTTGCTTTGTTAGCAGTTACATTTAGTGCAAATGCTGAGACAAAAGAAGTTGTATTTGACTTTACAGCTAACCCTTGGAATCTTCCCTTAGGTTCGGGCACAACCTCACCTTCTAAAGATGCTGGTGACATTTCTGCTCCTATCGTACAAGACGGTGTAACCATCTCTTTCACCAATTCTACTGATGAAAAAGCAACTCCTTCACGTATGTGGAGCGTAGGCGGTAAAGGTCAATTGCGTGTTTACACAGGCAATTCTATCACCATCACTGCTCCTGAAGGTATGAAAGTTGGTATTGTTGAAATTACCAAAGGTTCTAAATATACCGTATTTACTCCCTCTGAAGGTGAATTTAGCACATTAGGTACTACTTGGACTGGTTTCACACAAGCCGTAACTTACACTGCTACAGCACAAGTTCAAATCAACAAACTTGTCGTAACACTTACCGACAAAGCACTTGACGCTCCTGACGAACCCAAAGCAACAGGTGATGGTACTTTAGCTAACCCTTACAATGCCATTGCTGCCTTAGAAATAGCTTCTAATCTTAAGTCAGGCGCTATGACTGAAAAGGACGTTTACGTTAAGGGCATCATCTCTACACTTGATGCGAAAAATGTATATGGCACACAATTTGGCAATGCAACCTTCTATATTTCAGAAGATGGTACTGCTAAAAACGAATTCTACGTATTCCGTGCCCTCTATCTTGGCAACGAGAAGTATGACGACGAGTCTAAGACCAACATCAAGTTGGGTGACGAAGTTATCATTTGTGGTAAGTTAATGAACTACAACGGTACTGCTGAGACTGCTGCTGGCAAGGCTTACCTCTACTCTCTCAATGGTGTTACTACTGGCATTAACAATATCACTGTAGCTCCTACTGCTAAGCAGACTATCTACAGCATCGATGGCCGCAAACTCAACAAGTTGGTTAAGGGCATCAACATCGTTAATGGCAAAAAGGTGATTAAGTAATCATTTATTCCAAATTTCCATTATACAATTGTTTTTAGGCTTACACTTGGTAACTCTTGTGTAAGCCTTTTTTGTTGATAAATTGCAGTTTATCATCCAAAGCCGCTTTTTGCTCTACACAACCCTATATGATAAATCGGAGGTTCCCTTATTATTTTTAATGATTTAATGCCATACAATTAGCCGCAGAACTCTAATTTTGTCATACAAAACTTGAATCCTAATAAAAAACTATATATATTTGCAAATTAAAGCATAAATTACGCAAATGTTTGTAAACTATAAAAACACGCTAACTATGAAAGTTAATAAGTTAATAGGTAAAGGAATGATCGCTTTAGCGGCATGCTTTATGGCTATGCCAGTACAGGCACAGCAAGATAAACGATTAAAGGATACTTACCCCTACGGCTTTCTGAGCGCAGCGGGTGGAGGATTGTGGACAATTGATAGTCAACTTCCTACAGGCCGCAACCGATTTATCCCATTAGGCCAGGTAGGCATCGGTGGCATGTTTTGCCCCTATGTAGGCCTTCGTGCTACATTCGACGTTGGTGCTGAGAAGTTGCTCGTTGATGGTGAGAAGACCAAGAAAACTTACTTATACACTAACTTTGACGGTTTAATTGATATCACCAATTTCTTCTATGGTGCTCGTCCCCATTTGCTCCACCTTTATGGCATTGGCGGTGTAGGTCTTGGAACGTTGCCTACAGAGTCGCGAACGACAAGCTTCCCCTACAACGTGCGAGCAGGTGGCCAACTTGAAGCACGCATCAATCAGTCATGGGGCTTTTATGTCGAAGCCTTGGGTGTAAAACGTAACAATGTGCCACAACCCACAAAGCAGTGGCAAGTGCAGACGATGATCGGTGTGAAGTATTGCTTCACAGGAAAGAATAATTACAAGGCTGACGCCAATAGTTCTTCAGTTGTGCAGGACTATTACAATGCGCAAAACGCCTTGAATGCCAATGCTGCTGAAGCTGCTGCACGCGAGAAAGCACAACGCGAGGCTGCTGCCAAAGCCGCTGCCGAACGTGCTGCTGCAGAGCGTGCCGCTGCAGAGCGCGCAGCTGCCGAAAAACGCGCTGCTGAGAAGCAAGCCGTTTGTCAGCCCGTCAACATCTTCTTTGACTTGGGTAAGACCAATGCCAAGAATGTGGATAAGCGACTGAAGAGCATTGCCGATTACGTAAAGCAATATCCTAATACCAAAGTATACGTAACGGGGTATGCTGATGCTGGCACTGGTTCTCCAGAGATAAACCTTGCAGTGTCAAAGTCACGTGCCAACACGGTGGCTACTATCCTTAAGCAGGAATATGGCATTAAGGATCAAAACCTTGTAGTAGACTATAAGGGCGACACCGTTCAGCCTTTCGCTAATAATGATGACAACCGCGTAGTAGTTGTTGTAGCTCAATAATCCGTATCATAAAAGTTGAAGGTTATTGTCGAGGTCTCCCTTTAATACAGGTGCTATGTTTCGACAATAACCTTCCTTGAAGTCGTCTAAACTTTTATGAAGTTCAAGAAAAAGTTTAAACATAATCTTCGTCAGAAAAGTTTAGACGACTTCCTTATTCCTCCACCAGTGTGAAGCAATTTCTACGAATTTTATTTCATCGTGATCACCTAATCATCTCGGTGCTGGCAGTGATGATTCTCAGCTTGTTCTATTTCGTCTCGATGAATATCTCCTTCTTAAGTCCAGTGGCGCGCGCTATTAAGGACTTTTCGATGTCCGACCTTTATTATCATATCCTTTGGACAGGCGATGAGCCTGAGAAGAGTGAGGTTATTACCCTTGTCGACATCACCGACCTCCACAAGCGTGGGCAGATAGCGCAGACCATCGAAGAGGTGAACAAGCAGCATCCCAAAGCCTTAGGACTTGACATTATATTCGAAGGGCTAAAGGACGACTCTATAGGCAATGATAGTTTGGTCAATGCGCTCTCAGACTGCTCTTCCGAGACGGTTACTGCTTTTAAGCTTCTTGACTATAATGCGCCTTCCAAGACATTTACCTCTTCGCTCCACTCTTTCTTCATCAACGATGTACCTTTAATCGAAGGTTACACCAATGTGTTGAGCAATGGTACGAATGGCAGCGTGCGTCAGTTTAGCATATCGCGTCGCACGAGGGAAATGGAAGTATATTCATTGCCCGCCATGCTCTACATGTCAGCTATCAACGACACACTCCCCAGTAGCGTGAAAGAGCCAGAAGATCGTATGATAAATTACGTGCCAACGCGCTTCCCTGTGGTGCGCTATGACAGCATTGCTCAGAAGGCCGACCTCATACGTGACCACATCGTTCTGTTGGGTACCGTCAATGAGGAACAAGACATGCACTATACTCCCTTGGGTAAGATGCCTGGCCTTGAGGTGCAAGCCTTCTCGCTGCAAACGCTGCTCTCACAACGCGACATTCATGTTGTGAGTGAAGTATGGCTCATAATATTAGCTTTCATCTTCTGCTATTTGACACAGTTTATACAATATGGAGCTGTTCGTTTAGTAGCACGCCGTACCGATACAGTGAGTATCTTCCTATCAGGTTCCTTCCTCTTCCTGCGTGTTATCACCTTCTCTTGGTTGGGCCTTTTAGCTTGGTTGGGCTTTATCTTGTACGTAAAGTGCAACATCTATTTGGCCATGACCTGGATATTTGCACCGGTCGTTTTGGTAGCCGAGTCGCGTGGTCTTTATTCAGCCTTTGTTAAGACGCTCTGTCTCAAACACCACGACCGCTTCAAGTGGCTCAAAAGTTCCTTATATTATGTAGCTCCAGAGGTAAAGACCGCTTCTCATGATAATGAGGAATTGCGCGTTGAAAGTGGTTCGGCTGATGTAGCTGATGTCAATGTGACCGATAATGATGTGCTTACCCCATCGTCTAACAACTCATAAATAGAGCGTATCATTCAGATAGGCCTAAAGGCAATACGCTCTATTCTATAACCCTATAGCATACAATATGAAACACGTCTTATCTATTTTATTTCTATCGCTTGCCTTTGCTCTCTCTGCACAGGCTCAAACTTATGCCGTATTCTCTGTGCGTGGTGATGTACGCATGATGAATAATAAGAAGTCTATCCCTTTAAAGTTGCGCCAGGATATTCACGCTTCAGATAATGTAATCGTACCAGCTACGGGCAAACTCATTTTGCTCGATAAGGGCAATAGCAAACTCTTTACCATTAATAAGCCCTACAGTGGCACTGTGTCAAAACTCATAGCCGACAACACCCGTTGTTCTATGAAGAACCTTTCAAAGCAATATCTTCGCTATTTGATTGGACAAATGTCGGGTAAGGGCGTTATCGAAACGCGCACTTGCTATATGGACCGTACTGCCAGTGCTTATCGTGATGTTGAAATGGACTCTACAGTCACTGATTCTACTATAGTTGTAGAAGAAAATCGTTAAAAGTTAGCAATAGGGGGCAGTTTCGCCCCCTATTTTTTCTTCGTTTTATGTTTTAAGACTATGAGGTTACTGAAGTTTCGGATTTAGCAAGGGCGGGCTGAAAGCCCAATGGAGCACATAGCCCAGG
>ERZ1023670.26-NODE-26-length-56464-cov-34.830914_pt1 | contig 56464 bp, 46 predicted proteins | sample MGYA00380342_ERZ1023670 | MGnify/ENA primary metagenome ERZ1023670 (study PRJEB33179, sample SAMN07448984) | human gut metagenome | biome: Human-gut; feature: Human associated habitat; material: Faeces | host: Homo sapiens | place: India: Bhopal | collected...
GCGACTTTGATGAGTTGGCGAGTCATAAGTTTAAGAGCATCGACCTGAGCGGTGCAAAAATTGTGGCTTATAATTACTTTGACGCTGATATGGTTCCTAAGTATGCATTTGACAGCAACACCAGTCTGGAGAGTTTCAAGATGCCTGCCGGAGTCAAGGAGTTAGGTTTCAATGCTTTCAGATTAACCAAGCTGAAGGAGATTGATTTGCCGGAGACGATAGAGGAGTTCGGTCGCAACACCTTCTGGGGCTGTTCTTCTTTGGCAAATGTATATATTCGCCATAAGGAGGCTCCTTACTGGATCAGCTGGTGCGTATTTGCCAATAAGGGTGATGTAACCCGCACGCTGCATCTCTATCCGGGCAGCAAGGCGAAGTATGAGGCTCATTCATACACCAAGAACTGGATAGTATACTTTGATAATGTGGTAGAAGATCTGGAGCCTACCGGCATCCATTCAGTAACATTGGATAAGGAGACTGGCAATAAGGCCATTTACGACCTGAACGGCCGCAGAATACCAAATGTTCCATCTAAGGGTATCTATATCCAGAATGGAAAGAAGATGATTAGAAAATAATCATTTGCTGACGATAAATCAATTAAACAATAGAAAAGTCCCCTGGTGCCGCAAAGCATCAGGGGACTTTTTTAATCACTACTCATTAATCACTACTCACTATTAAAAGTAATAGGTGCAGCCGATTGTAGCAGCACGGTTGCCAAAGTGCTGGCTGGCAATATCATGGAATCTGCCTTCCAGGGTAAGGTGCTTGCCGATATTCTTGTAGACTCCTACTTCCGCATAGAGATTGGCAGGGGTATAGGCAGGAGTAGCAGTATGACGGTAAGTACACCAGATGAGATTGGAAGTAAGGCGCCAGCCGTCTGGCAGAGTAAGCTGAGGAGCCAACTTGAAGACGGCAAAATTGTGATAGCTTGTATCTCTTGATGATGTCTCTTCCACTGGCGTTTCTGCCCGCTCCCAGAAGTAATTGAAGCCAGCGGTAAGGCGAAGGATGCCGGTATGCCAGAAGGCGGTGGTTCCGATGCCTAATGTGTTGTCGTGGTTGTTGTCTATCAGATGCTGGTGAATGTTCTTCACCGAGGTGCTGACCACGAAATTCGGCTTGCTGTAGGTATACTTCAACTCCATAACATTGGCAAGACTATTCCTGATATCAGTGGTATAGGTAGGCTTCCATGCGCCCTCCATATCTCCCGCAGTCACAAAGTCGCCAAATTCCGGATTGAAGATGCGGCGGCAGAAGGTGCCTTGCAGGGTATGACCCGGAGTGAAGGTATAGTATGCACTGAACGAGTAGATATGGTTGTGGGTGGTATGCTCCCAGTTGCTGATAGAAGTAATCTGCTTAGGGCGGAAATTGATGATACGGTATCGTTCACCAGCCATGAATCCCCACTTGCCGATATTGTAATCCAGCTGGACATAGAAATCTTCATAGTTGGAATGGTTGATGTAATCAGCAATGCAATTCTTCTCGATAGACAAACCGCCCTCAAAACCTGCTGTAATCCAAAGGTCTTTGGTAAGGATTGGAGAGGCGTACTCTATAACGGCAAACGGATAGGTGGAGTGGTTCTGGTAAGGGAAGGTCTGGCTTTCTTCCTGGGTTCTGCCATTGTCGCTGATATGTTCTGCACCCAAGGTGAAGAGGATGCTGGAACCATTGTCGCCGAGTGTCCGGGTATAGTCTGCCTGCAGATGATAGGCACGTACATAGTCGGCTGGTGAATGAGTGAAATGATTGCGGGTATAGGTCTGCATCGCATCCACTTCGAGTATGTCCTTGCTGGTTGGAGTCCAGAGCACATTGAGTTTGGCTCCCTCATGCGAGTAATGGTTGATGGTATTGGAACTCTGGTTCTGATAAGCATCCTTATCGCTATTGGAGGTGCGTTGGAAGTTGCCTTCTACGTGGCTGAGGATGCGCAGGTCATCCTGCTGGCTCAGAACGCTGACAATTCCCTTGCCACCGCCGTAGGTATCACCAAATAGTCCTACTCTTCCGCTCACACCATTTTCGCCCTTGCGGAGAGTGATGTCGATAACTTTCTTCAGACTGCTGCATCCCTTCATTACTTCTGCATTCTGGCAAACCTTGATGCTTTCAATCTCACGAGCCTTGAAATGGTGGAGCAGGGTAGCATAGTCGAGTCCGTATTCCTGATTGTCGATACGGATGACGAACTTTCCATATTGATTGGCAAAGGGATCACCGCCAATGATGTTGTTGCCATCGAGGCTGATTACCTCTGGACACATCATCAGAACATCGAGGAGAGATTCTTCACCGGTAAGTTCCATCTCTGAAACGTGCATGATGTATCTGTCGCCAATATGTTCTATCGGGGCTGCGTTCATCTGTGGCAATGTACTGCCAAGAAAACCAGCCAGACACATCAGGCGGGTATTTTTAAGAAGACTGTTTAATATCATATATAATAACCATTTAAGTTTTTTCAACTTGCAAAGATAGTGCAAAAAGAGGAAATAGCGAAATTTTTCCCTAACTTTATGGTTCTTATCATGAAAAAATCAAGAAAACAGCAGTGTAATCAGAGGAATGGTGATGATGCTGCCCAGGGTGGTGATGAAAGTCATCTCAGTGATGAGCGATGGATTGCGGCCGTATTTCAGGCAGAACATGGTGCCGAAACTGGCTACAGGCATCGCTATGACTACCGTATTGATGTTGTTAACCAAATCGTGGACACCACACGCCTTGAACAGAAAGTAGATGCTCAGAGGAACCACGACAAGGCGAAGAACAGAAGAAATGTATACCTTCGGACTTCCGATAATCTCCCTGACGGGAAGTTTTGCCATGGAAGAACCGATTATCATAAGAGCAGCAGGAACCGTAACATTTCCTACCATCGTCACAGGGCGGGCAATGATGTCGGGGGTATGGATGCCGAAAGCTACCAGAAGGGCGGCAAGGAAGGCTGCCAGCAAGGCTGGACTCACCAATACCTTAGGATTGAACTGCTTGATGCTGTATTCGCCCTTGATGAGCATCACACCTGCCGTAAAGATGAAGAAGGTATTGGGCATATTCAGCAAGGCTGCATAAAAGATGGCCTTAGGACCGAAGATGCTCGATACGATAGGGTATCCGATAAAGCCCACGTTGGCAAACATCAAGGCAAAGCCTATCATACCCTGGTCGTCATGGTTCTTGGTGATGAGGCGTGGAACCCAGAAGCCAAATACCAATAATAATATATAGGTGAGGAAACCGACACCTAAAAGGGGGAGGATGAGCGTGCGGTCGGGCAACTCATCCCCCATTACGGATGACAGCACCAGCAGTGGACAGGTTATGTCCACTACGATGCTGGATAGTTTCTTGTCAAATTTGTCGCCCATATAGCCTAACTTGCAGGCGACATAGCCTAAAATTACGATGATGAACAATACCACCATCACTTCTAAATTCTGCATTATCCTGAAAACTTCTATACCTTATTTTATCTATAAATCTCTTTAATCTATGAATCTCTTGGTGATGTCTCCGTAGTTTTCTATACGGCGGTCGCGGAGGAATGGCCACCAACGGCGTACATCCTCGCTGTGCTTGAGATCGATATCTACAACCAGGCTTTCTTCCTCCTGATCGCTTGCACGGTAATGGAGCTCACCCTGAGGACCGGCAACGAAGCTGCTGCCCCAGAACTGGATACCTCCTGTCTGTTCGCTAGGATCAGGTTCAAAGCCTACTCGGTTTACGGCAACAACAGGCAGACCATTGGCTACCGCATGACCGCGCATGACGGTGGTCCAGGCTTCTCGCTGTCGCTGCTGCTCTTCCGGTGTATCATAGGTTGCATAACCGATGGCTGTAGGATAGATGAGCATTTCTGCTCCCTGCAATGCCATGAGTCGGGCTGCTTCCGGATACCACTGGTCCCAGCAAACCAAAACACCCAGTTTGCCTACTGAAGTCTGGATAGGACGGAAACCGAGATCGCCTGGGGTGAAGTAGAACTTCTCGTAATAGGCAGGATCGTCTGGGATATGCATCTTGCGATATTTGCCGGCGATACTGCCATCCTTCTCGATAACGACAGCCGTGTTGTGATAAAGTCCTGGTGCTCTGCGTTCAAAGAGTGAGGTTACGATAACCACACCGAGATCTTTCGCCAGTTTGCCATAGAATTCTGTTGACGGACCAGGGATTGGTTCTGCGAGATCGAAGAGCTCAACATCTTCTACCTGACAAAAGTAGAGGGAATTGTGAAGCTCTTGAAGAACGATGAGTTCCGCACCGCGATGGGCAAGGTCGATAATGCCCTCAGCAAGGCGGGTTTTGTTGTTGGCTATATCTGCCGTATTATGTTGTTGTAAAATACCGAGTTTCATTTACTTTTCTGCTTTTTTTACTTTGAACTTCTTTACTTTGATTTTTTTTACTTTGAACTTTTGATTTTCGAACATCTGACTTTATGACCAGTTCTTTATGTCTGCCACTGGGCAGCCTCTGGATATGCGTTTTTGTCTCCTCTAAGAGCTCCTTCAGGCAATTGCATGGTGAGGCAGTGGATGCTGCCATGCTGGCGAATGATGGTTCGTGAGTCTACACCGATGATGTCTCTGTCAGGGAAGGCAAGCTGTATCTGCTTGCGTGCCTCCTCGTCCTTCGCTGGCTGATTATAGGTTGGATATATCACAGCCTTGTTCAGAATCAGGAAGTTGGCATAAGTGGCAGGCAGGCGGTCGCCCTTGCTGTCCTTGTCTGTAGTCAGGCGGTCACCTTCGTCAAAGATAGGGTCTGGCATCGGGAGCTTGAGCAGGCGATATGGGTATCCTTCCCAGGTGAAAAGAGATTGAAGCTGCTTTTCAAGTGCCTGGAAGTCTTCATATTGCTCATCTTCCGGGTCGTCACACCCTACATATAATAAGGTGTCGTGAGGAGCCACTCTGACGATGGTATCAATATGGCCATCTGTATCATCACCGATGAGATTGCCATGATCCAGCCATACCACTCTCTTGAGATGGAAGAAAGTCTTGAGTAGATGATCGATGCTGTCATGGTCGAGCGGCTGGTTGCGATGAGGAGACAGCAGACACTGTGAGGTGGTAAAGAGAGTGCCTTTACCGTCACTTTCTATGCTGCCACCTTCCAGTACAAACCCCTGATGGTTTTCCATGTCGGCATTGAAGGCAGCCATATAGTATAGCTTCAGATTGATGGCATTGTCTTTTTCCCATCTGAATTTCTCGCCCCAACCGTTGAATTTAAAGTCGAGCATACGGATTGGCACCATCCATGTGTTTTGCTTTTTCCGCAAAACCATCGTGATAGGGCCGTGGTCACGTGCCCAGGTATCATTGCTCTCTACCTCGTAGAGATGTATACGGTTCATTTGCTCCTGATTCAGATGGTTTTCCAGCAGGAGCTGGATACCAGTCACGTCGGGTGTAGCTACAAGCAGATGCTCATAGCGGGTAATGATGTCTGCCAGTTCCAGATAAGTCTGGTTTATCTCTGGCAGGTAGGGCTTCCAATCGGTGCCCGCATGTGGCCATGTCAGCATGATGGCACTTTGTGGCTCCCATTCTGCTGGGAGTGCGAAATCGCAAGGCAATGTGGATTGATACATAAGCTATACTTTTTAGTCAAATTCCAAGCTCGGCTTTTTGGGCTTCGCTTTTTGTCTGTTTCTTTTTGTTATTTCTAATATGTTTGCAAAATTAATAAAAAATCTACAACTTTCGAGTTTTTTTGTGGAATATTTTATGCAAAAGCAAAAGTTTTTATTAAAAAAGATTAAAGGGAGCATGGAATGAGAATAAAATCAAGGAAAAATGCTTAACTTTGCAATCTAAAATGATAAAAAACAGGCGAAATCCATGTCGGTGGGAATGATAAGCGGACTGGATAAGTCTTTTAAAACATAACAATAGGAGCGTGAAAATAAAACAGGTAGTTGATGCCCTTGAACATTACGCGCCTCTGCCCTTGCAGGAAGGATATGATAATGCCGGCCTGCAAGTTGGATTGACAGAGGCGGTAGAAATGTCAGGGGCATTGTTGTGTCTTGACGTCACTGAGGAAGTGGTTGAGGAGGCTGTTCAAAAGGGATGTAATCTCATCATTAGCCATCATCCGCTGATATTTCGCAAGTTGGCGAGAATATCGGACGAAAACTACGTTCAACGTACTGTGCGCAAGGCGATTAAGAACGATGTTTCTATCGTGTCGATGCATACCAATATGGATGCTGCGACGGGTGGTGTGAACTTCAAGATTGCCGAGAAACTGGGACTGAAAAATGTCCGGTTCTTCGGTGGAGAAAAGGAAGTTGACGGAGTGAAAGGCGGAAATGGAGTCATCGGAGAAATTTCGGATGAGGATATTCTGCAAGCTGCTGAGGCAGGCAAGCTCTCTGAAGAAGTGAAGAATCACTTTGCAGAAGGTATTGCTGCTGACGATCTGGTGCTGCTGCTGCGTGAAAGATTCGGTGTAGAGTGCGTGCAGTGTAATCAGCTTCTGCGCCGACCAATCCGCAAAGTGGCGCTATGTGGCGGTTCGGGTTCCTTCCTGTTGGAAGATGCCATCAAGGCTGGAGCTGATGCCTTTATCACTGGCGAGATGAGCTATCATGAATATTTCGGCCATGAGCAGGAAATACAGATTTGCGTCATCGGACATTATCAGAGCGAGCAGTTCACCAGCGAAATCTTCCGTAGCATAATCCAGGAGCAGTTCCCGGAAGCAAAATGCTATATCTCGGAAATTAATACGAATCCAATTATATATTTATAAAATTAAGGTTTAAAAATAAGATACACAGAATTATGGCAAAGAAAGATCCTACAGATTTGACAGTGGAAGAGAAGTTGAAGACTCTCTATCAGCTTCAGGTTACCTTGTCTGGCATTGATCAGAATCGTGAGTTAAGAGGTGAGTTGCCTCTCGAAGTTGAGGATTTGGAAGACGAGATTGCTGGTTTGACCACTCGTATTGAGAATATTCAGCGCGAGATGGAGCAGTTTGACCGTGCAGTATCTCAGAAGCAGCAGGAAATTGCTGATGCGCAGGCTAGCGTAGAGCGCTATCATGCTCAGCTCGAGACTGTAAGCAACAACCGTGAGTATGATACTTTGAGTAAGGAAATCGAGTTCCAGGAGTTGGAAATCGAGCTTTGCAATAAGAAGATTCGCGAGGGATTGCAGCAGATTCGTGAGCGTGAGTTCGACTTGCACAAGGCTGAGGAGCAGAAGGCTGACCGCGAGAAGGGCTTGGTAGAGAAGCGTTCTGAACTGGAAGACATCATGGCTGAAACCCGTGAGGAAGAGGAGCGTTTGAAGGAGAAGGCTCTGGAGCTTGAAAAGAAGATTGAGCCACGTTTGCTCGCTAGCTTCAAGCGTATCCGTAAGGGTGCTCGCAATGGTCTCGGTATCGTATACGTACAGCGTGATGCTTGTGGTGGTTGCTTCAACAAGATTCCACCTCAGCGCCAGTTGGACATCAAGATGCACAAGAAGATTATCCCTTGTGAGTACTGTGGCCGTATTCTCATCGACCCTGAATTGGCTGGTGTCAAGGTAGTTACTCCTGCTACAGAAGAGAAGCCAAAGCGCAAGCGCGCTATCCGTAAGAAGAAGGCTGAAGACGGAGAATAAAAAATAGTAAAATAAAAATCGCCCTGAAAGAGTAAAAGCAGCATTTTTTCTGGCTTTTACTTTTTCAGGGCGTTTTTTGTTAGATTCCTCTTGCTTTAAAGATGCGTTCCTTGGCATCGTTTATTTCCTGGAATTTCTTTTCTGCTGCACGGCGTACGTCTTCGCCCAATGCTGCCACCTTGTCGGGATGATGCTTGAGCGCCATCTTGCGATAGGCTGCTTTTACTTCATCATTGGAGGCTTCCGGACTGATGCCGAGTATACGGTAAGCGTCAGCAAGACTGTCTGATGATGAGCCGCTCGCAAGATTGAGCATCTGATCAACGTCTTCTGCTGATAATCCCATGTGGATGGCTACTTCCTTGAGTGCCTGTATCTCTGCCTGGGTTACAACACCATCGGCTTGGGCTATCATAACCAGGAAGTTGAGCAACTGAAGGCGTTGTTCGTACATCATATTGGAACGTATCTGATGGCAGCTGTCTTGAATGACGCTGCGATACTGTTGCATGCCAATACGTTTCTGCTGTTCAAAGAGTTTGAGGAGGATTTCTTCTCCCTGCTGTTTGGCTGCTTCGCCAAAATTCTGTCGGAGGAAGTTGCGTACCAGCTCCATCTCTGAATGCATAATCTTGCCATCGGCATTGATGATGTATGAGGAGAGTACGAGGAGCGAGAACATGAATGAGTTTCGCTCGCCTTCATAGTTTCGGCGTTGCCCGCTGTAGGCTTCATAGGCATTGCTATATTCCCGATTGTTGTATCCCTCCTTGTTTACCTCGTCCAGTCCGTGGTCGAAAAGAGAGCCTAGGGCAAAGCCAGCCAGGGCTCCGAGAGGGCCGGCGGTGATGAAACCGAGAAATCCGCCTATCCATTTTCCTGCTGCCATAAAAAATATCGGTATTTATGTAAGGTGTTCTCTTTATGAATTAAGAAACCGTTCTTTTTTGATTGAAAAGAAAATGTCCTTCTCTCGTGTTGTCTTGAGCAGAAGGACAATTTTCTGTATCTTTATGGATATTCCTCTTTAGTTGTTGAAGTAATAGAGGAATGATGCGATTCCTGAGAGGGCTGGCTTGCGCTGACCTTCAATCTCAATGCTGAACTTGATGCTGGTCTTACAGATGCCACGAAGGTTCTGGATGTCGTGGAGGGTAGCAACAAGGCGAACACGTGAACCAGTGATGACTGGCTGGCCGAAACGCATCTGGTCCATACCGTAGTTAACGAGCATTTTGAGGTTGTTTACCTCCAGAATCTGCTGCCAGAGATAAGGCAATACTGAGAGGGTAAGATAACCATGAGCGATAGTGCTATGGTAAGGGCTCTCAACCTTGGCACGCTCTACGTCTACATGGATCCACTGTGGATCGAGAGTTGCATCTGCAAACTTGTTGATACGTTCCTGGTCAATCTGCAACCAGTCTGATTCTCCTAACTTCTCACCGAGGTGAGATGCAAATTCCTCATAGGAATTGATTACTAATTTTGCCATTTTTATCTATTGTTTAATGTTTGGTTTTAATGTTTGTTGCTTTGAGAGTAGGGCGAGTCTTGTTTTTCTGAAATCATGATGGTGATGATCTGGCTTTAACGCTAACTCAAACTCTTGCTCTCCGCCTTAGTCTCTTCTGAAAATATCGCGGGTATACACTTTCTCTTCTACATCATCCAGGCATTTGTCATATCGGTTGGCAATGATGGCCTGACTCTGCTGCTTGAATGCGTTGAGATCGTTCACAACCCGGCTGCCGAAGAAGGTGCTTCCGTCTTTCAAGGTTGGCTCATAGATGATAACCTGTGCGCCTTTAGCCTTGATGCGTTTCATGACACCCTGAATGCTGCTTTGACGGAAGTTGTCGCTGTTACTCTTCATGGTGAGTCGGTATACACCGATGACGCATGATTTCTCTTCTTCCTCGTTATAATTGTTCTGGTTGGCATAGTCATAATAACCTGCCTTATTGAGCACACGGTCTGCAATGAAATCCTTTCGGGTGCGATTGCTCTCTACAATGGCCTGGATCAGGTTTTCTGGCACGTCTGCGTAGTTTGCCAGCAACTGTTTGGTATCTTTTGGAAGGCAGTAGCCGCCATATCCGAACGAAGGGTTGTTGTAGAATGTGCCGATGCGGGGATCTAAACCTACACCATCAATGATGGCTTTTGTGTCGAGTCCCTTCATCTCGGCATAGGTGTCCAGCTCGTTAAAGTAGCTTACGCGGAGAGCCAGATAGGTATTGGCGAAGAGTTTTACGGCTTCAGCCTCGGTTAGTCCCATAAAGAGGGTTTCGATATTTTCCTTGATGGCACCTTCTTGTAAAAGGGCTGCAAAGGTATGGGCAGCCTTGTCTAGTCGTTCATCGTCTTTTGGTCTACCAACGATGATGCGGCTAGGGTAGAGGTTGTCGTAAAGTGCCTTGCTTTCACGTAGGAACTCTGGTGCAAAGATGATGTTGTCGCTATCCATCTTTTTGCGAATATTTTCTGTGTATCCTACTGGAATAGTACTCTTGATAACCATAATGGCTTCAGGGTTTACCTCTTTTACTAACTGGATTACTTCTTCTACATGTGATGTGTCGAAGTAGTTTTTGACAGGGTCGTAGTTAGTAGGGGTGGCAATAACTACGAAATCTGCATCCTTGTAAGCTGCAGCTCCATCGGTGGTAGCTCTGAGATTTAGCTCTTTTTCGGATAAGTATTTCTCTATATACTCATCCTGAATAGGAGAGTGGCGGTTGTTGATGAGATCTACCTTTTCCTGAATCACGTCTACAGCCACTACTTCGTGGTGCTGGCTAAGAAGTGTGGCGATACTCAAACCTACATATCCAGTACCGGCTACAGCGATTTTTTTTATATTTTCGTTTGCCATGTTGCTTGATGAATTATATGTTTTAGGCACCTCAAATGATGTTGGGCGTCTGTACATTTTAACTATATTTTTTGCAAAGGTAGCATAAAAGGGGGAGACTACAAAAAGAAATGGGATTTTTTATCATAAAATAACCCTCTCAAAATTTGCGAATTTTAGAACGGCTGATTAATTGGCCGGAAATTCGCAAATTTTGAAAGGAGATAATATGTGGCTAAAGTGTCAATAAATCCGAATAGTTAGGGATATCTTCAAGAAATAAATATTTTTTACCGTCATAATCCATCTTGCAAATGTAATGTTCCAACCCGTTACTTACAACCAGAAAGTCGACATGGAGTAGGAGGTTGTATGTTGAAACTTGATCGAAAACTTTTTGAGTGATGGGAATGTGAGGAGCCTTGTATTCTATAATCATTCTGGGTTGAAGTTCCCGGGAGTAGAGAACGCTGTCGGCACGCAAAACTTTGTCACCGCATTGCAGCTGGATTTCATTGGCGAGTAGTGCTGCTGGATAGCCCTTATGCTCGATGAGAAAGTGGATGAAGTGTTGGCGCACCCATTCTTCTGGAGTGAGTGCGATATATTTTCTTCGTAGAATATCGAGGATTTTTGGTTGCTGTTTGGTGCCAGAAATCTTCATTTCGAAAGGTGGTAAATTTAAGCGAATCATATTTTCTATACCTTATTATATATTATATACTATTATTTTCTATACCTTATTATATTTCTAGTTCGAATTATTTTTGTATCTTTGCATGCAGAAATGCAGGCTGTAATAACTGGCAAAAAGCGAGAATGGAAAGCCTGCGTGATTGCAGCAAAATTGCTTGTGCAAAAGTACAAAAAATAATTCAATGGCAGAAAAGAAAAGTGGAATAAGTTACGAGCAAATCATAAAAGATTTGAAGGCTCGGAAGTTCGCGCCTGTCTATGTTTTGATGGGCGATGAATCTTTTTATATAGATAAGATCTGTGATTTTATCAGTGAAAATGTGCTTAAACCGGAAGAGCAAGACTTCAATCAAACCGTGGTTTTTGGCGCTGATGTCAATGCTATGCAGGTGGTTGATATGTGCAAAGGTTATCCGATGATGGCAGAATTTAGAGTAGTCGTGGTTAAGGAAGCTCAGAATTTACGAAATTTGGAACCGCTGGAAAAGTATCTCCAGAATCCCGTAAAAACTACGATTCTTGTTTTGTGTCATAAAAACGGAAGTATTGACCGACGTAAGAAGTTTATTCCGCAAGCTGAAAAAGTGGGAGTGGTTTTTGAAAGCAAGAAGCTTTATGACCGTCAGCTACCTGGTTTTATTGAAACTTACCTCAAGAGCAGAAAGTCTACAATAGAACCCAAGGCTACTCAGATGATAGCGGATCATATTGGTGCCGATTTGCATCGTCTTACTTCGGAGCTTGATAAGTTGCTCATTTCTCTTCCTGAGAAAGATCGGCGTGTCACTCCTGAATTAGTAGAGAAGGAAATTGGGGTGAGCAAGGATTTCAATGCTTTCGAACTTCGGAGTGCTATTATAAGCCGAGATGTTTATAAGGCAAATCTGATAATAAAATATTTTGACAGCAATCCAAAGAGTGGTTCGCTCTATGCGTTACTCCCAATACTCTTCAGTTATTTCCAAAACTTGATGATTGCTTATTATGCACCCAATAAGCAGAATGAAAATGAGCTTGCAAAATTCTTGGATTTGCGTGGAACTTGGGCGGTGCGTGATTATATCATAGGAATGAGAAACTATTCCGGCATGAAGGTGATGGAGATTATTGATAAGTTTAAGGAGGTAGATGCGAAGAGTAAAGGTCTCGATAATCCATTTACTTCGGCAGGCGAATTGATGAAGGAACTTATATTTTTTATTCTCCACTAGTTGTGAGGTGGAGTAGGCGAGCTTCTGTTGGGAGTTTTCTCTCGGCAGAAGCTCGTTTGCGTTTTCTCTCTTTAAAACCAGGTTAAGCTGACTTGCTGCCAACTAGCGTTTAGCTTTGTAAATTCTTGCGGAAAGGGGTGTTTTGAGCGGTGAAAATGAGATTTTTCAGGGTTCTGAAAGTGCGTTTTTTTGCTCAAAAATGATAAAAAAGGTGATTTCCTGAGCTAGATGGCTATTTTGTGGATTTAGCTCAAATAGCATATAATATTAATGATTATCAGGTATTTATGCAAAATAACCCCTTTCATTACTCGCATATTTTCGTTCGTCTCCTCCTGTGGGCTAGAATACGACGAAAATGGAAAAAATAACCATTTTTCGTTGCCCAAAAATTGATGTTTGTATTTTTTAAGGTTTATGTTTTGAAAGTTTATTAATATGAATTTATAAAATGTAATCTTGTGTTTTAGTTTATAAATATAAATATCAGAAAACTAAATAATCTTTTTGTTGATTTATATTCATGAATATAAACGTGAATTTCGCCTTTTATGTTGATAAATGTATAAATATACATGGCGGTTATGTTACTTACATCTAACGGAAACCCAGTTGTTTATATGATTATATTGCTTCATAAACATAGTTGTTTTTGATGGATAATAGGATAATAATGTATAAAACGTTCTGTTATTGATGGTATTGGTTAGTTAGTAAGCTAATAATCAGTGAGTTAAAAGAAAATGTTAAAGAAATGGATTGTTAAATGTTTTGTTTTAGATGTTGATGTTTATAAATGTAAACATAAAAACTGTAGAGCAGTTAAATGGATATTTAAATATATAAATATAAAGGTAAAGTTTAAAAACCTAAAATATATCACAAAAGTTTGGCTATTTCGATTTTTTGTTTTATCTTTGTAAAATCAAACCGAAATGGCGTAAAAAAACGCCTGTTCGGAAATAAAACATAGAAATTAGACATAAGTGAACGCTTAATTTTTAGAGTATGAAAGATAGAATAAAACAGCTGATGGATGACCAGCATCTTACTCAGCAAAGCTTTGCCCAGATGATAGGTAGCACACCTGCGACACTGAGTAATATTTTCAATGGAAAGACCAATCCGTCACTCAGCATTGTGGATGGTATTCATAAGAGTTTTCCGCTGGTAAATGTGTATTGGATACTCTATGGTACTCCTCCTATGTATAATAGTCAAGAGGCTCAGGGTGATGGGAATGACAGTCTGGCTAATGGTTTAGATCCTATGAATGAAGGCTTAGCAGTGAAGACGGCAGGTATGCCGGTTAGTTCTGCCAGACCTGCAGGCTCTTCTGTTGAAGCTACTCTTGATTTTGGTGTACCTGGTGAGGCAGGCTCGCCTACTCACCCATCGCTTTTTGAGCAGCCTCAAATGCAAGGTGTTAATCGTACACCTAAAAATATTGCTCAAACGGCAGTAAAGTATATGGACAAACAACAGAGGAGGATAACTGAGATTCGTATTTTTTATGATGATCAGACTTGGGAGACCTTTGTTCCTAAAAAGTAAATTCCGGAACTTTTGAATGTGGTTTATGTATGGACTGAAACCCCAAGGTTCCTGGTCCATGGTTGCATCCTGAGGGATAATAGAAGTAGACAAGGCATCCTAAGGGTATTTACAAATTCTGAAAAAAAACTCTGTTTCTTTTCGTTAAGTCAGATTTTTGGTGTACCTTTGCATTTAGAAGTCACGTATGCATGGCTTATATGAAAGGATGCAATAGTGTGATGTTCATACATATTATATAATAAGCATATAAAATTAGCATAAAGATGAAAAAATATGTTCTCGACCTAAAGGTAGTTTCTATTGAAGCGCTCAGCGATAAGCACGTTTTGATAAAGCTTACCGATGAAAAGCCTTTGCCAGAAATTTTGCCTGGCCAATTTGTAGAAGTAAAGGTAGACCATTCGCCTACCACAATGCTTCGCCGTCCTATTTCCATAAATTATGTGGATCGTGAAAATAATCAGCTTTGGTTGCTTGTGGCAATGGTTGGAGATGGTACTCGTCAGCTCGGACAGTTGAAAGCTGGTGATTCTCTCAATTGTATGTTGCCTCTTGGCAATGGTTTTACAATGCCTACCGAAAAGAGTCAGAAATATCTGCTTGTAGGTGGTGGCGTAGGTGTTGCTCCACTTTTGTATTTCGGCAAACTTATCAAGGATTTTGGAGCAGAGGTTGTATTTCTGTTGGGAGCCCGTTCTGCAAAAGATTTGCTTGAGCTGGATGAATTTGCTAAGATTGGTAAGGTTTGTATTACTACCGAAGATGGTTCTGCGGGCGAAGTTGGCTTTGTTACCAATCACTCGGTTTTGGAGAATGAGAAATTTGATATGATTTCTACTTGTGGTCCTAAGCCGATGATGGTAAGCGTGGCTCGCTTTGCAAAGAAGGCAGGTGTAGAATGTGAGGTCTCTCTGGAGAATAAGATGGCTTGCGGTGTTGGTGCTTGCCTCTGTTGTGTAGAGAAAACTACTGAAGGAAATCAGTGTGTTTGTAAGGATGGTCCTGTCATCAATATCAAAAAACTCACTTGGGATATTTAGTGAAGCAGGAAAATAAAGAATGAAGTTGCCCCTTGCTCTAACGGTGGGTGGGAAAAGTGAAGAAACTTCTTACATTAGAGTGGGGAACGGTATCGGAAAATCTTTGTTTTGTAAAAACATTTTAAATGATTATTAAAAGATTATGGCTGATTTAAGTGTAAATATAAAGGATTTGAAATTGAAGAATCCTGTGATGACAGCATCGGGTACTTTCGGCTACGGCTTGGAGTTTGCTGATTTTGTTCCATTAGAGGAAATCGGTGGTATTATCGTTAAAGGTACAACTCTGGAACCTCGTGAGGGAAATGACTATCCGCGTATGGCAGAAACACCTCAGGGAATGCTTAATTGCGTGGGACTTCAGAATAAGGGTGTAGATTATTTCTGCGAACATATCTATCCTCAGATAAAAGATATTGATACCAATATGATCGTGAATGTGAGCGGTCATTCTCCTGAGAGTTATGCAGCATGTGCTGAGCGTATCAATGAATTGGATAAGATTCCTGCTATCGAGCTGAATATCTCTTGTCCAAACGTGAAAGATGGCGGTATGGCATTCGGTGTTACTTGTGAAGGTGCCGCAAGCGTTGTGAAAGCTGTTAGAAAGGCATATCATAAGACGCTTATCGTGAAGCTTTCTCCTAACGTAACCAATATTGCTGATATTGCCCGTGCTGTAGAGGCAGAGGGTGCAGACTCTGTTTCACTTATCAACACTTTGATGGGTATGGCTGTTGATATTGAGAAGCGTCAGCCTTTGTTGAGTATTCGTACAGGCGGCTTGAGCGGTCCTTGCGTGAAACCTGTGGCTTTGCGTATGGTTTGGGATGTAGCGCATGCTGTGAAGATTCCTGTAGTTGGTTTGGGTGGTATACAGAATGCCAAGGATGCTATCGAATTCCTGATGTGTGGAGCAACGGCTATTGAGATTGGTACTGCCAATTTTGTTGATCCTGCGGTTACGAAGAAGGTAAAGGATGGCATTAATGAATGGCTTGATGCACACGGATGTGCTTCTGTTACCGAAATCATTGGCGCCATCTCGTAGTTTTCCACATTAATTAAATAGAAGGATAATATGGATTTAAATGAGATGAATCCTGTGCTCTTGATTGCTACCCTGACTCAACAGATTGTGGAGCAGGAGAAGATAGCTGAGGCTGAAGTCGGAAATGCAGAAAACAAGACTGCCCTGAGTGAAAATCTTCTGAAGCGTGGGCGGCTGTTGATGCAGATGGGCGACAAGGAAGGAGCACAGCAGGATATGCAGCGATATCTGCAACTGAATCCTGAAAAGATAGAAGAGTTGACTGGTGAGTTTAAGGCAGAAGGTAGAGAACACTGTCATTAGACTCAGTTTCCGTCAGAAATGAGTAGCAGGAATCTATTTTCTTCTGATAAAAATCTGCAAGAAATAAGCTTTTTCTGATAAAAATCTGCTAAAAAAATGCTTTAGAACAGAAAATATAAGCAAAATTCAGAAAAAAGTGACAAATTGTTTGGTGGTATCAGATAAAAGTGTTACTTTTGCAGTCGTAATATTAACAATTAAAATAATAAGACAATGAAGAAGTTGAACGCATACTTTTTTAGCTATTACTTTTACTTTGCAAGCGATTGTAAAGCGGGAAGTTGCGTGTAAATTTCAACTTAGGATATTAGATTCTTTGAAATCATCGAAACGGTCCCGCTCTATACAGAGTTGGACCGTTTTTCGTAAACGTTCTTAAGTAAACATTGGGTTAGAGATAAGAAACAAGGCAATGAAGAGAATAGCAATACAAGGAGAGTTGGGATCTTTCCACGACATCGCTGCCCATCAGTATTTCGAGGGTGAGCAGATAGAGCTGATATGTTGCGCCACCTTCGAAGGGGTGTTTGAGAATATCAAGCGCGATCCAACCGTGGTTGGTATCTGTGCCATAGAGAATACGATTGCGGGAAGTTTGCTTCACAACTATGAGTTGTTGCGGGAGAGCGGCACGACTGTTGTGGGAGAACATAAACTTCATATAGAGCATAGTATCTGCTGCTTGCCTGATGATGACTGGAGTTCCCTCCAGGAAGTTCATTCTCATCCTGTGGCTTTGATGCAGTGCGGTAAGTTTCTTGCCAATCATCCGGACTTAAAGGCTGTGGAAGCAGAAGATACTGCCGGATCAGCAGCCTATATCGCTCAGCATAAGGTGCATGGATGGGCGGCTATCTGTTCTGTTTATGCTGCCCACATGTATGGCATGAAGGTATTGCAGGAAGGAATCCACGATAATCCGCACAATTATACCCGGTTCCTGGTGGTCTGTAATCCGCAGAAGGCGGCTCTGCTTCGCCCTATTGAGAAAGCAAACAAGGCTAGTATCGTCTTCAGCTTACCTCATACAGAAGGATCGCTCTCCAAGGTACTCACCATTCTTAGTTTCTATGACATCAATCTGACAAAGATTCAGTCGTTGCCGAATATCGGACATGAATGGGAATATCTCTTCTATGTGGATCTTACCTTTGATAATTTGACACGTTATCGCCAAAGTATTGATGCCATCACACCGCTGGTCAAGGAAATCAAGGTGCTTGGTGAATACGAGGAGAAGGAATAGATTGAAATTAATAGTTAATAGTTGACAGTTAAGAATTAAAAATAAGAATTATGATACAACCAGCCAATAGAGTAACGGAAATACAGGAATACTACTTCAGTCGCAAGCTGAAGGAAGTGGCTAAGTTAAATGCCGAGGGCATGGACATTATCAGCCTTGCCATTGGAAGTCCAGACATGCCGCCTTCTAAGCAGACTATCGATAAGCTCTGCGAGGTAGCCAATAATCCTAACGCACATGGTTATCAGCCTACAGTGGGCATACCGGAATTGCGTAAGGCTATGGCTGGATTTTATAAGCGTTGGTATGATGTAGACCTTGACTGGGCTACGGAAATCCAGCCGCTTATCGGTAGCAAAGAGGGTATTCTGCACGTAACGCTTGCATTCTGCAATCCTGGTGATGAGGTACTCATTCCTAATCCAGGTTATCCAACTTATACAGCCATCAACAAGATTCTTGGAACCAAGATTACTTATTATGATCTGCGTGAGGACAATGGGTGGCAGCCGGATTTTGAGGCTTTGGAGAAGATGGACCTGAGCCACGTAAAGCTGATGTGGACCAACTATCCTAACATGCCGACAGGCGGTGTGGCGAAGCGCGAAACCTACGAAAAGCTGGTGGCATTCGCCCAGAAGCACAACATCGTGGTGGTGAACGACAACCCATATTCGCTCATCCTCAACGAGCACCCAATGAGCATCATGCAGGTGCCTGGTGCGAAGGATTGTTGCATCGAGTTTAATTCCTTGAGTAAGAGTCATAATATGCCAGGTTGGCGTGTGGCGATGATTTCAAGCAATAAGACATTTATTTCTTGGATTCTGAAAGTGAAGAGCAATATCGATAACGGATCCTTCCGTGGTATTCAGCTTGCTGCAGCCGAAGCCATGCTCAACAATACTGATGAGTGGCATCATGAGAATAACATAATGAACTATCGCCGTCGCCGTGATCTCGCAGAAGAAATTATGAAGGTGCTCGATTGCCAGTTCGATCCTAATCAGGTGGGAATGTTTCTCTGGGGTAAGATACCCGAGAAGTATACAGATGTAGAAGATCTCACAGAGAAGATTCTCCATGAGGCTCGCGTGTTTATCACGCCAGGATTTATCTTCGGAAGTAATGGCAAGCGATACATCCGCATCAGCCTCTGTGCCAAAGATGAGAAAATGAAGGAGGCTTTGGAAAGAATAAAAAAAGTATTTGAATCATAAGAACATAAAAATATACGACTATGGAATTAGAATTAGAACCATTGAATTTTCCTAGTGACCAGGAACGCCCTTGTATCATTGCAGGTCCATGCTCTGCAGAGACAGAAGAGCAAGTGATGACTACCGCAAAGCAGTTGGCAGCTAAGGGTTGCCACATGTTCCGTGCAGGTGTTTGGAAGCCACGTACCAAACCAGGAGGTTTCGAGGGAAATGGCGAGGTTGCTTTACCTTGGATGAAGCAGGTAAAGGAGGAGACTGGTATGCTCACAGCTACTGAGGTGGCTACTCCTGAGCATGTAGAGCTCGCCTTGAAATATGGAATCGACATTCTCTGGGTAGGTGCACGTACATCCGCCAACCCATTTGCCATGCAGGCTCTTGCTGATAGCTTGAAGGGTGTGGACGTTCCGGTATTGGTAAAGAATCCTGTAAACCCAGACCTCGAACTTTGGATTGGTGCTCTCCAGCGTATTAATCAGGCTGGTATCAAGAAGCTTGGTGCTATCCACCGTGGTTTCTCAAGTTTCGATAAGAAAATCTATCGCAATCTTCCAATGTGGCAGATTCCTATTGAATTGCACCGTCGTCTGCCTCAGTTGCCTATCATCTGTGATCCTAGCCATATCGGTGGTCGTCGCGATTTGATTGCTCCTCTTTGCCAGCAGGCTATGGACTTAGGTTTTGATGGTCTTATCGTAGAGAGCCATTGCAGTCCTGATGATGCCTGGAGCGATGCTAAGCAGCAGGTTACTCCAGAAATTCTGGATTACATTCTGAGTCTTCTCGTAGTACGTGATGAGCATTATTCAACAGAAGGTCTGCATCAGTTGCGTGGTCAGATTGATGAACTCGACAATCAGCTGATGGATCTCTTGGCTAAGCGTATGCGTGTATGCCGTGAGATTGGTACTTACAAGAAGGAGCATAATATGACTATCGTTCAGACCAACCGTTATAACGAGATTCTTGACAAGCGTGGTGCTCAGGCTTCGCTCTGTGGCATGAGCCCTGAGTTTGCTGCTCAGATTTTTGAGCACATTCATGAAGAGAGTGTTCGCCAGCAGTTGGAAATATTGAATCAGAATTAAATTAAGTGAAGAGTGAAGAACGAAGAGTGGAGAATCCAAATGCTTTGAGGGCTTGGGTTCTTTGCTGTAGTTTTTCGTTTAAACAAATGATACTGTAGAATTCTTTGTTCATCACTCTTCACTCTTCACTTGAAAAATATGAGAATATTAATCATGGGAGCAGGAAAGATGGGAAGTTTCTTCATCGACCTGCTCAGCTTCGATCACGAGGTGGCTGTTTTTGAAAAGGATGCCAAGCGTCTGCGTTTCACCTATAACTGCTACCGCTTTACTAAAATGGAGGAGATAGAGATGTTCCGTCCCGAGCTTGTCATCAATGCAGTGACGGTAAAATACACTCTTTCAGCCTTCGAGGAATTGTTGCCACATCTTTCTCACGACTGCATCATTTCGGATATTGCATCCGTGAAGACTGGCTTGCAGGATTTCTATGAAAAGAGTGGCTTCAGATTTGTGAGTACGCACCCGATGTTTGGTCCTACTTTCGCCAATTTGAACCAGCTTTCTGAAGAGAATGCTGTCATTATCAAGGAGGGTGACTATATGGGTAAGATTTTCTTCAAAGACCTGTATCAGAAGTTGGGATTGAGTCTTCATGAGTATACTTTTGATGAGCACGACCAGACGGTGGCTTATTCGTTGAGTATTCCTTTTGTGAGTACTTTTGCATTCGCTGCGGTTATGAAACATCAGGATGCACCTGGTACCACCTTCAAACGTCACATGCAGATAGCCAAAGGGGTATTGAACGAGGATGATTATCTGTTGCAGGAGATACTCTTCAACCCTTATACAAGTGGTCAGGTAGCGCAGATTCGTGAAGAGCTTGCCGAATTGATTGATATCATCGATCATAAGGATGCCAAGCGCATGAAGGTATTCCTCACAAAGATCAGAAATCATGTGAAGGAAGATATAGAAATCAAGAAAACATAATTATTAATAATTTAAACTTATATAGGGAGTCTTGTATGGGAATATAAGACTCTCTGTTTTTCAAGAAAGATTGTAAAACATAAAAGAAGAGTAGTAATGGACGAACAGACAAGTCAGAAAGGAATAGATATGAATGAGCAGCAAGCTCAGGTTGATACCTCTGCCGCTTTTCAGGTTGTAAACGAGGGCTTCTCTACCCGTGAGGCGATAGAGGAAGCCAAACGTTGCCTTCACTGCAAGATTCCGCAGTGTAAGAAGGGATGTCCTATTGAAAACGACATTCCTGACTTTGTGCATGAACTCTCTATGGGTAATATGGGTGCTGCAATGAGTATCCTCAATGCAAAAACAAATCTGCCTGCTATCTGCGGACGTGTATGCCCTCATGAGAAGCAGTGCCAAGGTCATTGTGTGCTGGGAAAGAAGGGTAAGCCTGTACAGATAGGAAAACTGGAACAGTTTGTTGCCGATTTTGATACGAAGATGAAGCTTTCCCGTGAACGCTTGCCGCAGAAGACCCGTGGCCGCATTGCTGTCATCGGTTCTGGTCCTGCAGGTTTGACTGTTGCGGGAGATTTGGCTCGTCAGGGCTTTAATGTCACTATTTTTGAGGGACAGGCAGAGCCGGGAGGAGTCTTGATGTATGGTATTCCTGAGTATCGTTTGCCTAAGAGCGTTGTACGTGATGAGATCAGTAAGATAGAGGCTCTCGGTGTGCAGTTTATCACTAACTGTATGGTAGGTGAGAACAATATTACCATCGACAGTCTTTTCCGCGCAGGCTATGATGCCATCTTTATGGGTACAGGTACCAGTGTACCTCAAAATATGGATTCCACTCCAGGTTCAAACCTTCACGGTGTCAGCCAGAGTACATATTTCCTGCACAATGTAAATGCCTATAACGAAGGAGCTTTGACTCGTGATATGGTGCCTTTGCGTGGTGGAGAGAAGGTTGGTGTGATTGGTGGTGGTAATGTGGCTATGGATGCTGCTCGTACTGCTATTCGTCTCGGTGCTGATGTAACCGTGCTTTATCGTAAGACGCAGGAAGAGATGCCTGCCATCAAGAGTGAGTATGAGGAAGCGCTCAAGGAAGGGGTTAAATTTGAGTGGAAGACCACCGTTGAAGCTTTCCTCAAAGGTAAAAATGGCCGTCTTGGAAGTTGTGTATTGAATACTCCTGAGGGCGAAAGAGTTGAAAAGTTCGATCGTATTTATCTGGCCATTGGTTCGAGACCTGCCAACCGTATTGTGTCTACTACCGAGGGTATAGAGGTAGATGAGAAGGGATACGTAAAGGTGGTGGAGCGTCCTTTCGGTATGACAACCCGTCGCGGTGTTTTTGCCGGAGGTGATGTGGTCCACCGTCCTCAGACTGTTGTCTTGGCAATGAAAGCAGCCAAGGAAGTGGCACAGGGTATCGCTCAGTATGTGGATGCCATCAAGTTGCTTGAAGAGGCTAAGCGTATTGAGAAGCAGGGTATTGCAGAATAAATCCCTTATTTGCAGACTGGCGACTCTGGTATATTTTATAGGGGCACCTTTGTTTCTTTGATAGAGACTGAGATGTCCCTATATTTTTTATAGTTCTCATCAATTTGCTAGCATTATTTCCCTCCCCGTTGGGATAGGAATATCATTCTCTTTGAATGACGCTGCAAAGATACGAAATCTGAAAACGCTACTTCATACTTTCTCATACTTTCTCACACTTAGATTATGGTTCACCGAGAAAAAAGAGCAGGACGCTTCCTGTTTGGTATTACTTCTTATCTCCTTGCTGCTTTTGAAGTATAAGTATCATACTTACGGGGTGAAAGTGACATACTTATGGGATGAAAGTATCATACTTAGTCCTCGACAGTAACCGCAGGGCGTTTTTGGCAAATCTGAACTCTGAATGCTGAATACTGAAAAAACCTGCGTTAAATATGTGTTAAATATATAGTGTAACTATTTATATATCATTCCTTTATATTCTTTCTTGATCGCGCTGTATATCAAAGATGTAAAACCGATAAGTTCAGCTTCAGATGTTCAGAAATCTGTTACGAAAATAAAAAAAAGGGGATTTACCCTTTAAATGAACTTAAACTTCTTAAGGAAATCTAAGGAGTATCAGATTTTATCATTACTTTTGTATTTAAAAGAACAAAATAAAGCAAAGATATTTGCTACGAACAAGGAAAAGATAAAAACTGAGGAAATAAACATGAAACGAATGATATTGATTTTTGTAGTATTGCTTGCTATGATAGGGCAGGTTGCCTATGCGCAGAAGACATGTGTCATCGCATCGGCAGAAGATCATGTGCCTATCCGTGAAGCACTTATCCATACCAACAACAATCATTGGGCGAGAACCGATTATCGGGGCTATTGGACGATGCGCTACCAGTTTGACTCTGCAACAGTATCGAAACCTGGTTATGTGAAGGCAACTATTCGATACAAGGAATTGCCTGATACAGTGTTTCTCTTACCGGAAGCCAAGCAGTTGGGTGAGGTAACCGTTTGGGGCAAGAACCAGGAAAACGTCGACAAGGTGAAGAGCCAGGCCTGCCAGGAAGCTGTGGAGGCAGGCAGAAATGCCGCACTGGGACATACCCGTCTGGTAGGCTTCGACCTGGGCAACGTGATGGACAGGCAGGGGCGTCGCGACCAGAAACATCTGAAGGAGGCCAGGAAGGTGTTCTCGAAGATGGAAAACAAGGATCCGCTCATCAATGCCTACGAAAAAGCTACGGGAAAGAAGTATGAACTGAATAATCCTATCAATCTGAGCGCTAACAAGAAAGAAACTTTTGAAAAGCAGGATGAGACCAAGCAGGAATCATCAGAGAAAATGCTTCCAAATGTTCAAAATGATGCAAAAGAGCAAGAAAATGAAAAATAATTGAGATTGAGTTGGCTTTCTCGGAAAAAGTTCGTAACTTTGTGCCCGAAATAAAAAAGTACAATTAAGAACATGTTTGAAAATTTAAGTGATAGATTAGAACGTTCCTTCAAAATCTTGAAGGGTGAAGGTAAGATTACCGAAATCAATGTAGCTGAGACTATGAAGGATGTGCGCCGTGCACTCCTCGATGCCGATGTCAACTATAAAGTGGCAAAGGAATTTACCAACAAGGTGAAGGAAAAGGCGCTCGGTATGAATGTGTTGACAGCAGTGAAGCCTGGTCAGTTGATGGTGAAGCTGGTTCATGATGAACTTGCAGAACTCATGGGTGGAGAAGAGGCTCCATTGAAACTCGAAGGTCATCCTGCCATCATCCTCATGAGCGGTCTTCAGGGTTCTGGTAAAACTACATTCAGCGGCAAGCTTGCCAATATGCTCAAGACAAAGAAAGGTAAGAAGCCATTGCTCGTTGCCTGCGACGTTTACCGTCCTGCTGCTATCCAGCAGCTCCATGTTGTGGGTGAACAGGTTGGTGTTCCTGTATATAGTGAGCCTGATAATAAGGATGTATGTATTATTGCCGACCATGCTATCCAGCAGGCAAAGACCAATGGCAATGACGTGGTCATCGTCGATACTGCCGGTCGTCTTGCCATCGATGAGCAGATGATGAATGAGATCAGTAATCTCAAAAATCATCTTCATCCTGATGAAACTCTCTTTGTTGTTGACTCAATGACTGGTCAGGATGCTGTCAATACAGCCAAGGAGTTTAATGACCGTCTTGATTTCAATGGTGTTGTATTGACCAAGCTTGATGGTGATACCCGTGGTGGTGCTGCCCTCAGTATCCGTACCGTAGTTACCAAGCCTATCAAGTTTATCGGTACCGGTGAGAAGATGGAGGCTATTGATGTGTTCCATCCTGCTCGTATGGCAGACCGTATTCTCGGAATGGGTGACGTTGTATCTCTCGTAGAGCGTGCGCAGGAGCAGTTCGACTTGGAAGAGGCAAAGAAGTTGGAGAAGAAGATTCGCAAGAATCAGTTTGATTTCAACGACTTCTACAATCAGATACAGCAGATCAAGAAGATGGGTAACATCAAGGACTTGGCTGCCATGATTCCTGGTGTGGGCAAGGCTATCCGCGATGTTGATATCCCTGAGGATGCATTCAAGGGCATCGAGGCTATCATTCAGAGTATGACTCCTAAGGAGCGTACCAATCCAGCTATCCTCAATACCTCTCGTCGTCAGCGTATTGCAAAGGGTTCGGGTACTAATATCCAGGAAGTGAACAAGCTTATCAAGCAGTTCGATCAGACTCGCAAAATGATGCAGATGATGACAGGCAACAAGATGGCTCAGATGATGAGCCGTATGAAGGGTATGCCAGGTATGCCTAAGATGCCAGGAATGTAAGAGTAAGTACAATCATAATCATAATTTCAAATGCAGCTAATAGACGGAAAGGCGACAGCAGCCGCCATTAAAGAACAGATAGCCCAGGAGGTAGCCCAGATTGTGGCTAACGGAGGAAAGCAGCCACATCTGGCTGCAATTCTTGTGGGCCATGACGGAGGTAGCGAGACCTATGTGAAAAACAAGGTCTTGGCGTGTGAAAAATGTGGATTTAAGTCGACCCTTATCCGCTATGAAGAAGATGTTACCGAGGAAGAGTTGCTGGCTTGTGTGGATAAACTGAATCATGATGATGACGTTGATGGCTTCATCGTGCAGTTGCCTCTGCCTAAGCACATTGATGAGCAGAAGGTTACGATGGCTATAGATTACCGCAAGGATGTGGATGGCTTCCATCCGGTCAATGTGGGAAGAATGGCTATTGGTTTGCCTTGCTTTATCTCGGCTACTCCACTTGGCATTCTCACTTTGCTGCAGCATTATCAGATAGAAACAAGTGGCAAGAAGTGCGTTATCCTGGGCAGAAGCAACATCGTGGGCAAACCTATGGCCCAGCTGATGATGCAGAAGCAGTATGGCGACGCCACTGTCACCGTGTGCCATTCTCATTCGGCTCATCTGAAGGAGGAATGCCGAGAAGCAGACATCATCATTGCTGCTATCGGCAAACCTGATTTCGTTACTGCTGACATGGTGAAGCCGGGAGCCGTGGTCATTGATGTGGGTACCACCCGTGTGCCTGATGCATCGAAGAAGAGCGGATTCCGCCTGAATGGCGATGTGAAATTTGATGAGGTGGCTGAGAAATGTTCGTTCATTACTCCTGTGCCGGGAGGTGTAGGACCGATGACGATATGTTCTTTGATGAAGAATACGCTCGCTGCCGGTAAGAAGGAATATTACAAATAAAGTATTGATAAAATACCGGATTGGTAAATATCTCGATTTTATGAGGCAGGGCGCAGGAATGCATCCTGCCTTTTTTTGTATGCAAAAATAATTAATAACGAAATATGAAGAAAAAAAAGTATTTGTTTTTTTCTGCGGCTTTGCTTGCCTTGACTCAATCTGTTGCGCAGAATCCTGTCAATGATAATCCTGCTTATACCATAGTAGGAAAGGATTCTACATGTCAGGTTTTCATATATTCACCTGCCGAGAATCAGGGACTGCATCTTGCTTATTTCACTGATGATGAGCGCTGGATAGATGTAGGACAGTTGTGTGCCAGCGATTTTGGTCCATGGGGCAGCGAGAAGAAAATGTATCGTCCTTTTGTGATGAAGGCAAATGATGGTACCTGGCGTGCACTTTGGAGCGTCAATAGCCGTTCGCCTCAATTTGCTGTGGCATATTCGGAAGATCTGGTTACTTGGCGTCCACAGGATTATCCCATCATGAAAGAGAAGGGTATCACGGATGTGGCTGCTTATCAGATGGATGATGGTTCTTTTGATATCTATCTGAAGACTGCCAAGGGGAAGAGATATGTTCATGCCGATAAGAATTTCCGTACTTTTGAGGAGGATTCGCTCGAAGCTACTGCTGATGATATTCTCTGGCAGCGGGATACTGCTACCATCAATGGAAAACGATATGAAGGCAACGACTTTGATATTCCTGCAATTCATCTTGATTATATCCGTTCCTGGCATAAGGCTCTCGCTGAAGAGAATCGGGAGAACAGCCGGCAGTTGCCCCACAATGAAGCTGAGCTTCAGGCATATCTGAAAGAAAAGGGTACTGAGTTGGGAAGTGGTAGTGAAGTGACCGCTCAGCTTCATGTCAAGCCTCAGAAGTCGTATCGTATCTCTGATAAACTGATAGGTATCTTCTTTGAAGACATCAGTAGGGCTGCCGATGGTGGTCTATGTGCTGAGCTGCTGCAGAATGGTGATTTCGAATATAATGGCGAGAAAAAAGGGTGGAATGCCACTACTGCCTGGATGGGTGTTGAACTTTCGCCTTCTACCGGTGATAAGAATGCTCCTGCCCGAATCTCTACAGAAAATGGCGTGAGCAAGAATAATTCTCATTTTGTCATGATGGGTTCCCTACCTATATATAACAAAGGTTGGGAAGGCATCGCTATCAAGCGCGGTGCTGCCTACGATGTGAGTCTATATGCCCGATGCATTGATGGTAAGAAAAAACAGCTTACCGTGGCGCTTGTCGATAAGGAAGGACTTCCTATTGCTCAGGCTAAAATGAAAATACAAGGTGCTGCATGGGGGGAATATAAAGCCCAACTCATCGTTACCGACAAGTATAAAGGTGATTGGGGAGATGGCAAGGATATCCGGTTTGCCATTATCCCGAAGGGTGAGGAAAAAGTGGCTGTAGACCTTGTGAGTCTGATGCCGCAAGATACCTATAAAGGACATGGATTAAGAAAAGACTTGGCTGAGACTATCGCAGAATTGAAGCCACGCTTTGTCCGTTTTCCTGGTGGATGTATGCTTCATGGACAGGGCTTGGAGAATATTTATCATTGGAAAGAGAGCATAGGTCCGCAGAAAGACCGGAAGCCAGCACTCAACGTCTGGAATTATCATCAGACTCGTAAGCTGGGATTTTTTGAGTATTTCCAGTGGTGTGAAGATATGGGAGCAGAGCCGCTGCCTGTATTAGCGGCAGGCGTGCCTTGTCAGAATTCGCAGCCTAATGCTGATGGAATCTGTGGTCAGCAGGGAGGAATCCCAATGGCAGAGATGCCGCAGTATGTTCAGGATGTGCTTGACCTGGTGGAGTGGGCGAATGGTGATCCTTCCACTTCAAAGTGGGCTAAGATGAGAGCCGATGCTGGTCATCCTGCTCCTTTCAATCTCAAGATGGTGGGAATCGGTAACGAAGATCTGATTTCAACAGATTTCGAGAAACGCTATCTGATGATATGTAAAGCTTTGAAGCAGAAGCATCCTGAAATAGAAGTTATAGGTACGGTGGGTCCATTCCATTATCCTTCTTCTGATTATATTGAGGGCTGGAAGATTGCCAAGGAGAATAAGCAATGGATTGATGCGGTGGACGAACATTACTACGAGAAACCGGGATGGTTCATCAATCATCAGGACTACTACGATAACTACGACCGTAAGGCACCGAAGGTTTATTTGGGCGAGTATGCAGCCAATGGTAATAATGAGTTAGACCGGGCTTTGGCTGAGGGCATCCATCTTTGCAATGTAGAGCGCAATGCCGATGTTGTTGAGATGACCTCTTATGCACCATTGCTTTGCAAGAACGGTTACAGCAATTGGAATCCGGACATGATTTATTTCGACAACTCAGAGAAGATTCGTCTTACCGAAAGCTATAAGATGCAGAAGATGTTCGGGCAGCATGCTGGTGATACCTATATTGCTTCAGAACTGAATTTGTCTGCAGCCTTGAAGCGTTATGTAGGTACCAGTGTAGTAAAGGATTCTAAAACCGGTAAGACCTGGCTCAAGGTGGTGAATGCATTGCCTCGTACACTCAAGCTTCAGGTCAGTGGCTTTGGTGATAAGGTTGTAGAAGTAAAGGGACGTTCTGCCCAGGTTTTTGAATTGTAGTTTTTTATCAGATAACATAGAAGTATCCACGGAATGCATGAATATTGCAGAATTTCATGTGTTTCGTGGATTTTTGATTGCACAATTCTATATAAATGTGCGCATTCTATAATAAATCGTAAGCAATTTATTGTATTTTCTAACAAAAAATAGCGTTATTTTGAAAGTTTATGCGAAATTAGTTGGTTATTACATAAATTCTCTGTATCTTTGCACTCAATTATAGAATCGGGAGCATTTTGAAGGCTCTTTTTCATGATATTGAATAGAAAATTTAGATAAGAAAGATATGAAACATCCATTAAGAAGTAGCGTCTGTACTGAAGGCAGAAGAATGGCGGGTGCCCGAGCTCTTTGGGTAGCTGCAGGTATGAAACACGAGCAGTTTGGTAAACCAATTATTGCTATCGTGAACAGCTTTACACAGTTTGTTCCGGGTCATACTCATCTTCATGAAATTGGTCAGATTGTCAAGAAGGAAATTGAGGCAATGGGTTGCTATGCAGCCGAATTCAATACCATCGCTGTAGACGACGGTATCGCTATGGGTCACGACGGAATGCTCTATTCCCTCCCAAGTCGCGATATCATTGCTGATTCTGTGGAATATATGGTGAATGCTCACAAGGCCGATGCTATGATTTGCATCTCTAACTGTGATAAGGTAACTCCTGGTATGTTGATGGCCTCTATGCGCCTGAACATCCCTACCGTATTCTGTTCTGGAGGTCCGATGGAAGCCGGTCGCTGGAAGGGGGAGAATGCCGACTTGATTACAGCTATGATTAAGGGTGCTGATACCAGCGTGAGTGATGAGGAGATGAAGCAGATTGAGCAGTGCGCTTGCCCTGGTTGCGGTAGTTGTTCTGGTATGTTTACTGCCAATTCCATGAACTCTCTTACTGAGGCTATCGGCTTGAGTCTTCCTGGCAATGGTACTATTCTCGCTACTCACAAGAACCGCATAGAACTCTTCAAGGCTGCGGCTCGTCAGGTTGTGAAGAATGCCTATGCTTATTATGAGGATGGTGATGAGAGCGTATTGCCACGTAATATTGCTACCCGTGATGCATTCCTCAATGCCATGACTCTTGATATTGCTATGGGTGGTAGTACCAATACCGTGCTCCATCTTCTGGCTGTAGCTCAGGAAGCTGGTGCTGACTTCAAGATGGAAGATATCGACCAATTGAGCCGTAAGGTGCCTTGCCTCTGCAAGTTGGCGCCTAATACTCAGAAGTATAGTGTGCAGGAATGCAACCGTGCCGGTGGTATCTTGGGTATCCTGAACGAACTTAACAAGGGTGGTTTGATTAATGGTGCTGTAAAGCGCGTGGATGGTAAGACACTCGATGAACAGATGAAGAAGTATGATATCACTGGTGCAGAGATTGATCCTGAGGCAGACCGCATCTATCATTCTGCTCCTGGCAGAAAATTCTCTACTCAGATGGGAAGTCAGGATGCACAGTGGGAAAGTCTTGATACAGATAGAGAGAATGGTTGTATCCGTGATCTCGAACATGCTTATACCAAGGATGGTGGTCTTGCTGTTCTCTTTGGTAATATCGCACAGAATGGTTGTGTCGTGAAGACTGCTGGTGTGGATCCTGTGCTTTGGCATTTCGAGGGTCCAGCAGTATGCTTCGATTCTCAGGAAGATGCCTGCGAGGGTATCCTTGGTGGTAAGGTGAACTCTGGTGATTGTGTGGTCATCACACACGAAGGTCCTAAGGGTGGACCAGGTATGCAGGAGATGCTTTACCCTACCTCTTATATCAAGAGCCGTCATCTCGGAAAGGAATGTGCCCTTATTACTGATGGTCGTTTCTCTGGCGGTACATCAGGTTTGAGTATCGGACACATCAGTCCAGAGGCTGCTGCAGGTGGTAACATCGGTAAAATCAAGGATGGTGACATCATCGTCATAGATATTCCTAGCCGTTCTATCAATGTGAAACTCTCTGATGAGGAGCTTGCTGCGCGCCCACAACAGCCATTGAAGCGTAATCGTGTGGTAAGCAAGGCTTTGCGTGCATACGCTCAGAGTGTAAGTTCGGCAGATAAGGGTGGTGTTAGAATCATCGATTAATTTTTCCAGCTGAAAAATAAAAAAGATAGTTTGAATTAATCTGAGAGAATTTTGGGGTTTCTTTCACGGAAATCCCAGTTCTCTTATCATTTTTATATATTAGATAAATGGCAAAAGAAGTAATAACAGGAGCTGAAGCCTTGATGCGCTCACTGCATAACGAAGGGGTTAAGACCATCTTCGGTTATCCAGGTGGCAGCATCATGCCAGTGTTTGATGCACTGTATGGTTACACGAGAGGAGAGAAGAAGATGTTTGATCACATCTTGGTACGTCATGAGCAGGCTGCTGCTCACGCTGCACAGGGCTATGCCCGAGTCAGTGGCGAAGTGGGCGTAACACTCGTGACCAGTGGTCCTGGAGCAACTAATACTCTTACAGGTATTGCTGATGCCATGATGGATTCTACACCTATCGTGGTTATTGCCGGACAGGTAGGTGTAGGGGCTTTGGGTACAGATGCTTTCCAAGAGGTTGACTTGGTGGGTGTTACCCAGCCAATCTCTAAATGGGCTTATCAGATTCGTCGTCCTGAGGATGTTGCCTGGGCTGTAAGTCGTGCGTTTTATATTGCCCGCAGTGGTCGTCCTGGTCCAGTAGTGCTCGACTTTACAAAGAATGCTCAGCTTGCAACTTGTGAGTGGGAGCCTGTAAAATGTGAAAAAGTTACATCTTATAATCCATATCCAAAGATTGATGAGAAGTCTGTAGCTGAGGCTGCTGAACTCATCAATCAGGCAAAGAAGCCTTTTGCCCTTGTGGGACATGGTGTAGAATTGGGTGGAGCGCATAATGAATTGGTTGAGTTCTTGGAGAAGGCTGATATTCCGGCAGGTCGCACCTTGCTCGGTCTTTCTGCTCTTCCTAGCAATCACCCCCTCAATATGGGTATGCTTGGTATGCATGGTTCTTATGCAACCAACATGAAGACCCAGGAATGCGATGTGCTCATTGCTATCGGTATGCGTTTTAGTGATCGTATTACCGGTGTTCCTTCCAAGTATGCCAAGCAGGCTAAAATCATCCATCTGGATATTGATAAGGCTGAAATCGACAAGGTAATCAAAACCGATGTTGCTGTTGTTGGTGACTGTAAGCAGACCCTGCCGGCAATCACTCGTCTTTTGAATAAGAATGTTCATCGTGAGTGGAGAGATTCTTTTGAGGAATATCGTCAGCAGGAGCAGGAAAAGGTAATAGAGAAGGATATTCATCCTACAGAGGGTCCTCTCTTGATGGGTGAGGTTACCAATGTGGTTACTGAAGCTACTCATAATGAGGCTGTTCTGGTAAATGATGTCGGTCAGAACCAGATGATTTCCAGCCGTTACTTCAAGTTTACAAAGAAGTTGAGTATTGTAACCAGTGGTGGTTTCGGAACCATGGGCTTCGGCCTTCCTGCTGCTATCGGTGCTACTTTCGGTGCTCCGGATAGAACAATCTGCTGTTTCTTTGGTGATGGTGGATTCCAGATGAATATTCAGGAATTGGGTACTATCATGGAGCAGCAGGCTCCAGTAAAAATGATTCTTTTGAACAACAATTACTTGGGTAATGTCCGACAGTGGCAAGACTTGATGTTTGGGGGACGTCATTCTTTCACCCATATGCTGAATCCTCATTATGAGGAGATAGCCAAGGCTTACGGCATCCCATACGATGTGGTTATCGACCGCAAGGATCTAAAGGAAAAGGTTGAGAAGATGATAGCCACTAAGGGACCATACCTTCTGGAGTGTGCCATCAAGGAGAACGAGGACATCGTACCGATGACTCTGCCTGGTAAGAGTGTGGAAGAAATGCAGCTTGAACTTAACTATTAAGATGTAGCTTAGCTTCACTATTAAAAGAAAAGGACAATGGAGAATAATAACGAAAAGAAATTATATACACTGCTCGTTTACTCAGAGAATATTGCGGGTATCCTTAATCAGATTACCGCAGTATTTACTCGTAGACAGGTTAATATTGAGAGCTTGAATGTTTCTGCCAGTAGCATTAAGAACATTCATAAGTATACCATTACCGTATGGAGCGATCCTGAGCAGATAGAGAAGATCAACAAGGCTATTGAGAAGAAAATCGATGTCGTGAAGAGTGATTACTATACCGATGATCAGATTTTCATTCATGAGGTGGCTCTTTTCAAGATTTCTACTCCTATTTTGTTGGAGAACCCAGAGGTTTCGCGTACCATTCGTAAGCATGATGCGCGTATGATGGAGGTTAATCCTACTTACAGTACCGTGCTCTTGGCGGGATTGACAGAGGATATTACTGATCTTTTCCATCAGCTTAATAGTTATGATTGCCTGTTGCAGTATACTCGTAGCGGACGTATTGCTGTAACAAGAAGTTTTGATGAGCCAATTTCTGACTATTTGAAGCAGAATGCAGAAGATTAAATGATAAGAATAGGAGCCTTTGTTTTCCTGCAAGTAAAAAATGTAGGGAAACAAGGGCCTTTTTTTATTATGAGTATAGTTTTTAGCAAGTCGTTTTATTCTTGTATATATAAAAAGGTGAACTGATATAAATAATATGTAAAATAGACTTGGTATTTTTAGTACGGGACAATTGATTTAAAGATCTAGTAAAATGAAACCAGAATTATTAAGTAAAGTAGGACGATACGAGTTTTTGGCAGAACCATTCCATTGTGATTTTTCCAGCCATCTTTTTATGGGGCACCTGGGCAATCATCTGCTCAATGCTGCCGATTTTCATAGTAATGACCGTGGGTATGGAATGAATTACCTGATGCCTCGTCACAAAACATGGGTGCTTAGCCGACTGGCAATAGAAATGACAGAGATGCCAAAGTCTTATGATAAGTTTTTCGTAGAGACTTGGGTTGAGAATGCTATGAAGTATTTCACTGCCCGTGATTTCAAAATCTGTGGAAAGGTAGATGCTTCTTCTGCGGATATAGAAGAAAAAATCTATGGTTATGGTAAGAGTGTTTGGGCAATGATAGATACTGATACCCGACAGCCTGTTGATATTTTCAGCATCAATGATGGACTCATCAAAGAATATATTGATGAAGAAACACCATGCCCAATAGATGCCAGCTCAAGAGTAAAAATGAGTAAGGATGCTAAATTGGTGCGCACAATCAATACTTATTACAATGATGTAGACGTGAATGGACACATCAATTCTGTGAAATACATAGAACATGTCCTCGATCTCTTTGATTTGGATTATTACAGAACTCACTTTTTGCAACGATTTGAGGTTGCTTATGTAGCAGAAAGTCATCAAGGTGACCAACTCAATTTCTATTTGGAAAAAACAAATGAAGTGGAAAAATGCGAAGAATATTGCATAAAAATAACAAAAATAAGCAAAAATAGCTCAAATGAGGTGGAAATCGTAAGAAGTAAGATGAAATTTACAAAAAAATGAAAGAAAAATTTGGTGGTTTCATGGGAATTTCTTACCTTTGCAGTCGGAAATAAAAAATAAAACCCAGAGCCGCTACCTTGGATAGGTGGTGGACGGATCAAACAGGCTCTCTTTGGATAAGAATACAGCTCGCATCCGTATGGACAAGTATAACCCGCGGCTCCACAAACGGCAAGCCGCACAAAAAAAATAAAAATTATGGCAGAAATGAATTTCGGTGGCGTAATGGAAACTGTTGTCACCAGTCATGAATTTTCATTGGAGAAAGCACGTGAAGTATTGAAGAACGAAACTATCGCAGTTATCGGTTATGGTATTCAGGGTCCTGGTCAGGCATGTAACCTTCGCGATAATGGTTTCAACGTCATCGTCGGACAGCGTCAGGGTAAAACCTATGAGAAGTGTCTGAAGGATGGTTGGGTTCCTGGTAAGACTTTGTTCTCTATCGAGGAAGCTGCTGAAAAGGGTACTATCATCTGTATGTTGCTTTCTGATGCCGGTCAGATTGCTTGCTGGCCAAAAATTAAGCCACACCTCACAGCAGGTAAGACTTTGTATTATTCACATGGTTTCGCTATCAACTGGAGCGATCGCACAGGCGTAGTTCCACCTAAAGATATTGATGTTATCATGGTTGCACCTAAGGGTTCTGGTACTTCTCTCCGCACAATGTTCTGCGAGGGTCGTGGTTTGAACTGCTCTTACGCTGTATATCAGGATGCATCTGGTAAAGCAGAGGAAAAGACTATTGCATTCGGTATTGGTATCGGTGCAGGATATTTGTTCAAGACTACATTCCAGCGTGAGGCTACTTCTGACCTTACTGGTGAGCGTGGTTCTTTGATGGGTGCTATCGAGGGTCTCTTGGAGGCTCAGTACGATGTACTCCGTGAGAATGGTCACTCTCCATCTGAGGCATTCAACGAGACTGTTGAGGAGTTGACTCAGAGCCTTGGCCCTCTCTTTGGTGCAAAGGGTATGGATTGGATGTATGCTAACTGTTCTACAACAGCTCAGCGTGGCGCTCTTGATTGGGCTCCTCGTTTCCGTGAGGCTATCAAGCCAGTTATGGAGTGGTTGTATTACTCTGTTAAGACTGGTAATGAGGCTCAGATTTCTATCGACAAGAACTCTCAGGCTGATTACCGTGAGAAGTTGAACGCAGAACTCGAGGCTATGCGCAACAAGGAAATGTGGCAGGCAGGTGTTACTGTACGTAAACTTCGCCCTGAGAACAACTAATTTTTTTCTCGTACATAATGTTTAAAAGGGAACGGTCCGTGATGGGTCGTTCCCTTTTTTATGTGTTTAATGAATAGTTTTTCCTATCTTGTCAATTAGTTCTTGCAGTTCAGATTTTAAAGCTAATTCTTTCCTAGCCAAAAGCTGAACTTATCTGTTATGATGATATTTTCCGCTATTAAAAATTTCACAGCCTTGTTGATCATCTGAGTTGGAGCTTTGATTGTTCTCAACTCTTGCATGTCATGCTTTTGGTTATCTGAAAGCATGTTCAGTATCTGTTCTGATACATTGTTTAATACTTCATCCGTATTGCGGGATTTTCTGTTTTCCTGGCAAACATCGCAATGTCCACAGTCTTTTCGGGTTTCTTCACCGAAGTAGCGTAGAAGTTGTCTGGAACGGCAAACGATATCATTATTGGCATAGGTGATAACGCTTTCAATGCGTTTGGTATATTGTTCTTTTCTATCTTCCCATGCTGATTTCGGTATGATGATGCGGTTGCCATCTTCTCTTTGTCTGATATAGGTGATGTATGGTGTCTTGCGTTGCGGTATGAAATCTACGATATGGCGTGAAGAAAGATTCTTTAGAGTCATGTAAACCTGCTGCACGCTGATGTCGCACATTTGTGCTATCAGGTTTTCGCTGATATATACGTAGTCGGTAAAGAGCCCGCCATAGGTGCGCAGCAATGCCGTAATAATCGTTTCTTGGTTGCTGGGTAAGTTCTCTAAGAGATATAAATCATTGCGGTTCAGGCAAAACTTGAGTCGGGCTTTCCCGTCAGGGTTGTCCTCGTAATGGATATATCCCGAACGTTCCAGAATGCGCAGGGCAGAGTCTACCTGGGTTGGAAAGAATTTATATGTGAAGCAAAACTTTTCTATCTCAAAGACAAATGTCTTACCGCATCCGCTTCCTACGCCAATCTGAAAGAAATAAGCAAGATGTTCGTATACATTCTTGATGAAGTCCTTTTCAGGGAAGGTATCATTGATGCGTTTTTTAAGTTTTACTTCATCGTGTCCGTTGTATAGCAAAACAGCATAGGCACGCTGACCGTCTCGACCAGCTCTTCCTGCTTCCTGGAAATAAGCTTCCAGTGAATCAGGACAGTCTATATGTATTACTAAGCGTACGTCTGGCTTGTCTATACCCATACCAAAGGCATTTGTAGCCACCATGATGCGTGCTTCATCAGATTGCCATGCCTTCTGGCGTTCGTCTTTTACACTGCTGTCAAGTCCGGCATGATAGAACAGAGCTGTTTCACCGTTTTTGTTGAGTATTTCTGCTATTTCCTTGGTGCGTTTTCTGCTTCTGGCATAAATGATGGCTGATCCGTCTACACAATGTAGTATGTGGAGCATTTCGCCAATTTTATCCGCACAAGGTCGTACGATATATGATAAGTTTTTGCGTTCAAAGCTCATCTTGAAAAGATTGGGCTTCTTGAACTCCAGTTTGTCCATAATGTCGTTTATGACATCAGGAGTAGCTGTTGCAGTAAGAGCTAGTACGGGGACATCAGGTTTCATCTTTCTGATATCAGCGATGCTGAGATAAGAGGGACGGAAATCATATCCCCATTGGCTGATGCAATGGGCTTCGTCGATGGTGATGAAGCTCACGTGAATGTGGCGTAGCTTTACTTGGAATATTTCTGAAGCTAATCGTTCTGGCGAAACATAGAGAAATTTAGTCTCGCCAAAGATACAGTTTTCCAGTATTTGTATAATTTCGCTTCGGGAAAGTCCGGTATAGATTGCTTCTGCCAGGATGCCTCGTTCACGAAGGTGCTGCACTTGGTCCTTCATCAAGGCAATGAGTGGGGTTACTACGATGCACACCCCCTTCATGGCTAGGGCAGGAACCTGGAAGGTGATGGACTTTCCGCCTCCAGTAGGCATAAGACCGAGGGTATCCTCTCCGTTGGCAATACTTTCTATAATTTCTTTCTGTATGCCACGAAAATCAGGATACCCCCAGTATTTATGTAATATCTCTAGATATTGATCTGTCACTTTTCTAAGTTGATGATGATTATAATCCTTCGTTTGGTCGGATATCTTCTATTTGTAATTGAACTTGCGTCTTCTTGAAAATATTATCCTCTATGGTGTAGGCGATGTCAAAACTACGCTTACTCTTGATATATCGTGAAGCCGCACTCTGGCCAAAGGCAATTCCGTTCATTACATTGCTTGATTTTGAGTCTACCAGCTCCAGCTTGATATGTTCCTGCTCTCTGCCCACTACCTTGCTCGTTCCGTAGTCATATACCTGACGAGTACAGAAGATAGGTTTAGGGTTTGATGGACCGAAAGGAGAGAATTTCTTGAGATCAGCATGCAGATGCTTGGTGATGTCGCGGAAGTCTATCTGTGCATCAATGTTGAGTATCGCTTCTGTCAGTTCTGGCGAAATATGCTCTTCTACATACTTTTGGAATCGGTCTCTGAACTCCTTCACATTTTCCCATTTCATAGTCAAACCTGCAGCGTAGGTGTGTCCGCCAAAGTTGATAAGCAGGTCTTCGCAGCTTTTGATAGCTGAATAGACATCAAATCCCGTTACGCTTCGTGCAGAACCCGTAGCCAATTCTCCTTCTCGGGTAAGAACCACGGTAGGGCGGAAATAAATTTCCGTGAGTCGTGATGCTACGATACCGATTACGCCTTTCTTCCAGTCTTCGTCATAGAGCACGATACTGGAGTTGTGCTTCATCGATTCCAGCCTGGATACGATGCCGTTGGCTTCCTCAGTCATCTGCTTGTCTATATCCTTGCGCTGTTCGTTGTATTCATTGATGTGGCGAGCCATGCGCAAGGCTACTCCAAGATCTCTTTCTACCAGCAGGTCAACACTCAGCTTGCCGTTTTCCATTCTTCCTGAGGCATTGATGCGTGGACCTATCTTGAACACGATATCGCTCATGGAAATTTCTCGTCCGGTGAGTCCGCAGATATCAATGATTGATTTCAAACCGATGTTCGGGTTGGTATTCAATTGTTTCAGACCATGGAAAGCGAGAATCCGATTTTCATCTATCACTGGTACAATGTCTGCTGCAATACTTACTGCGCAGAAGTCGAGTAATGGGATGAGTCTTGAGAAAGGGATGTTATTGTTTTTAGCGAAAGCTTGCATGAATTTAAAGCCTACGCCACATCCGCAAAGATGCTTGAAAGGGAAAGGATCATCTGGTCGCTTAGGATTCAGTATGGCCACAGCTGGTGGCATCACGTCGTCTGGAACATGATGATCGCAAATGATAAAATCTATGCCAAGGCTTTTGGCATATTCTATCTCCTTGATAGCTTTGATGCCGCAATCAAGGATAATAATAAGTTTTACACCTGTTTCGTGGGCAAAGTCTATTCCTTTCAGGCTTACACCATATCCTTCATCGTAGCGATCGGGGATGTAGTAGTCGATATTAGAATAGAATTGCTGCAGAAACTTGTATACCAGTGCGACAGCTGTGCATCCGTCTACATCGTAATCTCCGTATACGAGAATACGTTCCTTGCGTCCCATTGCATCGTTGAGGCGGTCTACGGCAATATCCATGTCTTTCATCAAGAACGGATTGATGAGGTCGGAGAGCTGTGGACGGAAAAAACGTTTGGCTGCCGACTCTGTCGTAATGCCCCGATGGATGAGAAGCTGTGCCAGAATAGGACTCATGCTCAGCTTATCAGCCAGTTCTTTAGCTGATTTCTGCTGTTCTGGTGTTGGTTCTTCGTAATTCCATTTAAAATGCATTTTAATTATTTTTTATTTCTGCTCCAAAGTTACAAAAATAAAATGACAAACGAGAAAAATTGCCATGGAATTTAACATTATTACAAAGAAATAATAAAAAAAAGGCAGCAAAACCAAGTTTGCTGCCTTTAAATATCATTGTTTTTATTAGATGCCGAGCTTTTTGCGGATATCCTTAGGGATGGCATTCTTGTTAACCATGAAGTCCATAGTCTTGTAAGCTACGAATGCCTTGGTCATGTACCATGTGCCCTTGTAGTCACCATACTCACCCCAAGAGTTCTTTACCATGTAGTACTCCTTGCCGTTCTGATCCTTAGCGATACCGTAGATGTGCATACCGTGGTCATCGGTAGTCTCCCAGTTATCGAAAGCTTCCTGGCGCATAGCCTGTGTAGGAGTTACCTCTGGAGCGTTTACGCCGAGTGAATCGAACTTCTCCTTCTTCTCGTCCTTAGAGAGCTTGAACCAGTGGTCTGCATCTGTACCTGCCATAGAACGTACCTTCTTCACGTCGTAAGCGATACCGAGACCCTTGCGTGTGAAACCGTCTTCTGTTACGTCACCGCCCCAAGCAATAGTATAACCGTTGTTTACAGCGTTGTCGATAATCTTGCAGATGTCGTCCATTGGAACGTTGTAGCTCAAAGGCCAGCGCCAGTTGTCCTGTACCTCAACAGCAAACTGACTCCACATTGGGTGGTGGGTATAGCTGGTGATGGTTACATAGTCATCGAGATTCAAACCGAGGCTCTCGCAGAATGACTGTGGAGTATATTGCTTGCCCTGATAGGTAAACTTCTCTGGAGTCTTACCGATGTAAGAGTCGATGATGCCCTGAAGACCGCTCTTCCAAGCAGAAGAAATTTTCTTAGCATTGCTCTTGGCAACAGCTTCTACGTATGGTGTCATCACATCGAAGAACTCACCGAAGTTGGCAAGTGAGTCACCTGTCAATGTACCTGGAGCTGGCATTGCAGTCTCTGGTACGATACCATAGTGCTTCAAAGCATACAGTACATCGTATGCGCTACCACCCTGTGAGAAGCTTACGTCACCGTGCATTCTGACAGCCATTGTGGCGCGGTCCATGTATGTCTTGTTGGCAACGAACATCTCGCTCAAGTCATATGTCTTGCCTGTCTTCTTCAAAATCTCGCTCTCAAAATAGCTGAGAGTAGAGTAAGCCCAGCACGTACCACTACGGTTCTGGTCTTTGATACTTGTGATTGGATTCTGCTTAACTACTGTAAATACAGGCTTGTTCTTAGCGATTGCCGCAGAATCAGCTGCAGTCTTTGCATTTGCACCTGTAGCAGCCAAAGCAAGCATGGCTGCAAAGATCATTGATTTCTTCATGAAATTTTTCTCTTTTATTAATAATGTTTATACTCTTATATTCTCTCTGTTTGGGAATCCTCAAGTTTTTCTTCTTGAGGATCCTTTGTTGTTTGTCTAAAGAATTTCTTCCCGATGTGCAGCCATGTATTCCTCTACATCTTTTGGATGATAAGGAATGCGGTCTTTACCCAAGAATCTACAACCGTCTTTGGTGATGAGTAAATCGTCCTCGATACGGATACCTCCAAAGTCCTTGTAGGTTTCCAGCTTGTCGAAGTTAAGGAATTCTGCACAGTGACCTGATGCCTTCCAGTCGTCGATGAGGGCAGGGATGAAATAGATTCCCGGTTCATCTGTTACGACGAAACCTTCTTCGAGGCGGCGGCCCATACGCAGGCAGTTGGTACCGAACTGTTCCAGGTTAGGACGAACTTCCTCATCGAATCCTACATTGATCTGGTCGAAATTCTCCATATCGTGTACGTCCATTCCCATCATGTGACCTAATCCGTGAGGCAGGAACATGGCATGAGCACCAGCCTTGACAGCCTCTTCTGTATCACCCTTAGCAAGTCCTAACTCCTTGAGCTTGTCAAACATCAGACGGCATACTGCAAAGTGAACATCTGCGTATTTCACACCAGGCTTGGCAACTTCGAGTGCATAGTCGTGGCAAGCCTCTACAATTGAGTAGATTTCCAACTGGCGCTGGGTAAACTTACCGCTTACTGGCATGGTACGTGTATTGTCAGAGCAATAGTTGTTGATGGTCTCGGCACCGGCATCGCAAAGAGCCAGTCTGCCAGCTTCCAGAATACTCATGGAAGGATTGCCGTGCATAATCTCACCATGCTGACTGAAGATAGTAGGGAAACTAACCATTGCTCCATAAGAGTTGGCAATTCCGTCAACTTGTCCGCCTACAAATTTCTCTGTTACTCCTGGACGAGTCAACTTCATGGCAGTGGTATGCATCTTGTAACCAATAACTGCAGCACGTTCCAGTTCCTCGATTTCTTCAGGAGTCTTGGAAGAGCGCATCTTTACCACAGCCTTGATGAGATCCATAGAGGCCTCTTCCTTTTGCTGGTTAGGATGGATGCCGAGGAGATCGAATATCTGGAGCTTGATGTCAAAGCGGTAAGGAGGCAGGAAATGAATCTTGCGCTTCTTAGACATGGCATCATTGCAGATAGTCTTCAGAGATTTCATAGGTGCAGAGTTGTGGACACCAACCTGTTCTGCCAAGTCGTGTACGCTTTCCACGCTGCCATACCATACGATATCTTCTATATCTATATCGTCACCGATCAATGTCTCGATGTCGTTGTCAATATCTATTACACCTACCAAACCCTCACGCTGCTGTCCGAAATAGTACAGGAATGTAGAGTCCTGGCGGAATGGATAATATCCGTTGTTGGGGAAATTACAAGGTGAATTGTTGTTTCCGAAAAGTATAATTATACCGCTGTTTACGAGCTTCTTGAGCTCCTGGCGGCGACTGATATATGTATCTTTACTAAACATATTTTTAGATTTTTACTTTATTTTGCTGCAAAGTTAGTAATTATTTCCCAAAAAAGTGTTATCTTTGCAAGCAAAATTTAATAAATCTCTAGAATTTATAAATAATTAATATAAAAATGCACTTTTCGGGGTAAAATGTGTCAGGATTTTGTCCTTGATGAGAGCAAAATGATAATTTAAGGTAAGTTTGTTATAGTTGTTATGAAAATGAATAAGAATACAGGGTTAGTGCTGGAAGGTGGTGGAATGAGAGGCGTTTTCACCAGCGGTGTACTGGATGCTTTTATGAAGTACGATTTGTACTTCCCCTATGTGGTAGCTGTTTCGGCAGGTGCTTGTAATGGCATGTCGTATATGAGTAGGCAGCCTCGTCGTGCTCGTATTTCTAATATTGATTACTTGGCACGTTATCAATATATAGGTGTCCGTCATCTTGTTACTCAAGGCTGCATATTTGATCGTGAGTTGCTTTACGACAAGTTTCCGAACCAGTTGCTTCCTTTTGATTTTGATACTTATTTTAAATATGCCGATAGATTTGAGATGGTAACCACCAATTGCCTCACGGGGCAGCCGATGTATCTTTCTGAGACTAATCAAGAACGTCAGCGTGCGCTTGATATTGTAAGAGCTTCTAGCAGTTTGCCGTTTGTGAGCAAAATCGTGTATGTGGATGGTATCCCGATGCTGGATGGGGGAATTGTTGATAGTATTCCTGTACAACATGCATTTGATAAGGGATTTGGGCATAATGTGGTGGTTCTTACAAGGAATAAAGGCTGGCGAGATACGGGCAAGGATCGTAAGTTACCTTATTTATATAAGAACTATCCTCGTCTTCGTGTGGCTTTGAGTCATCGCCATAAAGTTTACAATGAGCAGATTCAGCTGGTGGAGGATTTGGAGGCAGCCGGCAAGATAACCTGCATTCGTCCTATCTGCCCACTGGAAGTGGGGCGCATTGAGAAGGATACAGCTAAGCTGGAGCGCCTATACGAAGAAGGTTTCGCACTGGGCGAAGCCTTCTGCAAGAAATTAAGTGATTACAAATAAATGCCCATTAGAAGCTGTAGGTTCTTTTGTTTGGTGGCATTTATGATTAGGAATAAATCAATAAGCCACCAAATACCACAGCCTCCACATGTTAGGAGCTTGATGATGCCTAGTCCTGTGTCGCCAATATAAATCCTGTCTATGCCTAACGAACCGACAAGAACTGACAATAGGATGGATATGGTAGGATCTTTTGCTTGAGCTAAGATAATGCTGGCTGTGTTGTAGTCCATCGTCAGTATTTTTTCTTTGATGACATTGATGGCTTCAAGGGGCAGTTTGTTACAATAGATTGCAATGAGTTGTTCTACTTGTTGCTGTTCCATTCTGAAAGGTATTATAAGTTTAATATGTTTCTTGCTATAAACCAAATAAAAAATGTAGTTACATATATTCTTATTGCAATTGTACTTTCTAAGATATCTTTTAGTCTAACTTTTATTTTGCTATTGGGTAAATAGTAAGTGACAACTATCATGATAACATACGGTAAAGCGTATAGTAAATAATAGTTATAATGGCATGCCCTTATAAAATCTCCTTGCAGTGCTGTGTGAATAAACCTCTGTATCCCACAAGCCGGACAATTTAGTCCAGTTATTAGTTTGATAGGACATTTTGGCCAAAACCAATATTGTAAGGGGTTATATTTATATAAAATTAGTAGACCGATTATAACTATTATTAATAATGTATATCTATTGATGTGCTTCAATGTATCTCAAATCTATAATTGTGATGCCAATGCTGCACCATAGAAAATGACGTAAATTACCTGTATTACAAGACCTATTATGATACCGATGATACTCCATTTTTTGGCATCTTGAGCCATTAATGTAGCAGCTTCGTATTGTTTTGTGAGGTAAAGCCCATTTACTTTGCTGGCTTTTATGATGCCCACAATGCCAAATGGCAAACAGCAGCAAACGGTGCAAACAATAGCCAATACCAAATTGTTGTCAGGCTTTGGAGGCATAGGGGTAGAAGCTTGTTGCTCTTGAAAGTTTTGTTCCATGATGTAAGAATATAGACCATTTGGTTTTACATTAGGCATAGTCTGGTCTTTTCGCTATGCCTAATCTGAAGTTTGTTTTTAGATGTTTATTCTTTCAATAAGTCAGGGCGCAAACGCTTGGTTCTCTCCATGGCTTGGTCGAATTCCCATTGACGGATTTTTGCTTCATTGCCGCTCAGTAATATTTCTGGTACTTTCCATCCCTTGTAATCGGCAGGGCGGGTATAGATAGGAGCAGCAAGAATGTCATCTTGGAAGCAGTCGGAAAGAGCACTCTGCTCATCACTGATGACGCCTGGAACCAGTCTGATTACTGCATCTGAGATGATGGCTGCAGCCAATTCTCCACCGGTTAACACATAGTCGCCTACGCTGATTTCTCTTGTGATGAGATGGTCGCGTACACGTTGGTCTATTCCCTTGTAGTGGCCACACAAAATGATGAGGTTGCCCTGCATGGACATCTCGTTGGCAATCTTCTGGTTGAAAGTTTCGCCGTCAGGTGAAACGTATATGACATCGTCATAGTCGCGTTCGGCTTTCAGTGCAGCAATGCATCGGTCGATAGGTTCGCATTGCATCACCATGCCGGCACTTCCACCGTAAGGATAGTCATCTACTCGTTTCCATTTATCTAATGTATAGTCGCGCAGATTATGAAGATGAATCTCTGCAAGCCCCTTCTTCTGCGCACGTGCCAGGATTGATTCGTTGAAGAATCCTTCTAGCATCTCTGGTAATACTGTTATAATGTCTATTCTCATATTACATGCAAAAGTAATAAATAAAGTGGAATGCTCCAAATATTTTTTGCTTTTTCTTTTTCTTTTCTTACTATTTTTTGTTTTTCCTTATTTTTTTCTTTGAATTTGTCGTTTTGCGGTGATTTATTGATGAAAAGAGCATAAATATGCAGCAAATTTATCAAAAACGAAGAAAAATAATAGCAAAATGCTAAATTTCTAATAAAAAGTGCTACTAATTGCAGAAAAATTTGTATTTTTGCAAACAAATAATTAGTAGTATGCATACTTTTATAGAAAAGAGTGCATGCATGAAAGTGATAATAAATAATAATTAGTGAATAAGATGATACTGGACATTGAAATGCTGAGAAGCTTTTATGCTTCGTATTCGGAGAGTGTAGCACAAGCTAAGGCTACTGTGAAACGACCTCTTACTTATGCCGAAAAGGTGCTTTTTGCACATCTTTTCGACCCAACTCAGTTGCGACCATATAAAAGAGGTATAGAATATGTTGACTTCCGACCTAATCGCGTGGCGATGCAGGATGCTACGGCGCAGATGGCGCTCTTGCAGTTCATGAATGCGGGCAAGGATAAGGTTGCTGTGCCTGCTTCCGTTCATTGTGATCATTTGATTCGCGCTGATGTGGGCGCTAACATCGATCTTCCTGAAGCTTGTAAGACAAATAAAGAGGTTTACGATTTCTTGAAGTCCGTATCTCAGAAATATCATATCGGTTTCTGGGGACCTGGTGCCGGTATTATCCATCAGGTTGTACTTGAAAACTACGCCTTCCCTGGAGGTATGATGGTGGGTACCGATTCTCATACTCCTAATGCTGGTGGTTTAGGAATGGTTGCAGTTGGTGTAGGTGGTGCTGATGCTGTAGATGTGTTGACAGGTCAGCCATGGGAGCTCAAGATGCCTCGCCTTATCGGTGTTCATCTAACAGGTAAACTTTCTGGTTGGGCAACTCCAAAGGATGTAATCCTTGAAATCCTTGGTATTCTTACCGTAAAGGGAGGTACCAACGCCATTCTCGAATACTTTGGTGAGGGATTGGATAGTATCTCTACTACAGGTAAGGCAACTATCTGTAATATGGGTGCTGAGTTGGGTGCAACTTGCTCTATCTTCCCATTCGACCAGAATGCAAGCGAATATCTACGCAAGACTGGTCGTGAGGAAATAGCATCTCTTGCCCAGCAGAATGCGAAAGAACTCCGTGCAGATGATGAGGTCTTGGCTAATCCTTCTGCTTTCTACGACCAGATTGTAGAAATAGACCTTTCTAAGGTGGAGCCTCATTTGAATGGTCCATTCACTCCAGATGCTGCAACACCTATTTCTCACATGAAGGCTAAAGGTCCTGCCAATGATTATCCTATGGTGGTAGAGGTTGGTTTGGTTGGTAGTTGTACCAACTCTTCTTATCAGGATCTTGCCCGTGCGGCTAGTGTGGCTCGTCAGGCTTACGAGAAGGGTATTGAAGTGAAAGGTCAGCTAATCATTAATCCTGGTTCAGAGCAGATTCGCTATACTGCCGAGCGTGATGGCATCCTCGATGACTTCAAGAAGATTGGAGCTCTTATCATGACCAACGCCTGCGGTCCTTGCATCGGACAGTGGAAGCGTCATACAGAAGATAATACTCGCAAGAATGCTATCGTTACCTCTTTTAATAGAAACTTCCGCCGTCGTGCCGATGGTAATCCTAATACGTTTGCCTTCATTGGAAGTCCTGAGCTTACTGTGGCCCTGACCATCGCTGGCAGATTGGATTTCAATCCTGCTACAGATACTTTGCTGGACAAGGAAGGCAACAGCGTGAAGCTCGATGCTCCTACAGGATTTACTTTCCCTCCAAAGGGATTTGCCGTAGAAGATAAGGGATTCATTGCTCCAAGCGAAGAAAATGCAAATGTTGAGGTTGTTATTGCTCCTGACAGCAATCGTCTTCAGAAACTGGCTCCGTTCGCTCCTTGGGATGGTAAGGATTTGGTAGACATGCCTTTGCTTATCAAGACGGAAGGAAAGTGTACCACTGACCATATTTCTATGGCTGGACCTTGGCTGAAGTTCCGTGGACATCTTCAGAATATCTCTGATAACCTCCTGATGGGTGCCGTGAACGCCTTTAACGGTGAGAGCAATAAGGTGAAGAACCAGTTGGATGGCAATTATGTTGAGGTTTCTACAGCAGCTAAGGCTTACAAGGCACAGGGAATCAGCAGCATCGTGGTTGCAGAGGATAATTACGGTGAGGGATCTTCTCGTGAACATGCCGCTATGGAGCCTCGCTTCCTGAACGTAAAGGTAATCTTGGCTAAGAGCTTTGCCAGAATTCATGAGACAAACTTGAAGAAACAGGGTATGCTTGCTCTTACATTCTGCAACAAGGACGATTATAATAAGGTACAGGAAGACGATCGTATCTCGTTGACTGGTCTTAAGGAGTTTGCTCCAGGCTCTAAACTCACCGTTACCTTGAAGCATAAAGATGGTTCTGAGGATAGTTTTGAGGTAGAACATACCTATAATGATACACAGATAGCATGGTTCAAGGCTGGTTCTGCTTTGAATTTTGCAGCAAAAAATAAGTAGTCATGAACAAAGAATATTTAATATATAAGCTGAGTGATGAGGTTAAAAACTCATGTAAGATAGATAAGGAGGCATTCAAGAAGTTTAATGTAAAGCGTGGACTTCGTAATGAGGATGGCTCTGGTGTATTGGTGGGACTGACCAATATTGGTAATGTTGTGGGTTATGAGCGCGATGCAGATGGCAAGTTGACTCCTACAGAGGGTAAACTTTACTATCGTGGCTATGAGCTGGATGATCTGGTAAGTCCACTTCTGAAGGAAAAGCGTTGCGGTTTTGAGGAGGTTGCCTTCCTCTTGCTCTCTGGTCAGTTGCCTGATAAGGAGGAATTGGAGGCTTTTAAGGAGCTTCTGAACGACAATATGCCACTCGATCACCGTACAATTACTCATATTATCGAGTTGGAGGGTAGCAATATCATGAATATTTTGGCTCGTTGTGTGCTCGAAATGTACACATTTGATCCAAATCCTGATGATATCAGCCGCGATAACTTGATGCGTCAGAGCATTGAGCTGATAGCAAAGTTCCCTACTATTATAGCCTATGCATACAATATTTATCGCCACTCTGTGCAGGGTAGAAGTCTTCATATTCGTCATCCTCGTGAGAATCTCTCTATTGCAGAGAACTTTCTTTACATGATGAAGCATGAGAACTATTCTGAACTGGATGCGCGTATGCTCGATCTTCTCTTGATTATTCAGGCAGAACATGGTGGAGGTAATAACTCTACTTTTACTGTGCGTGTCACTTCTTCTACTCGTACTGATACCTACAGCTCTATCGCAGCAGGTATCGGAAGTTTGAAAGGTCCTTTGCATGGTGGTGCCAATATCAAGGTTATCAATATGTTCCACCACTTAAAAGAGGCAATCAAGGATTGGACCAATGTAAACGAATTGGATATTTATCTCAAGCGTATGCTCAATAAGGAGGCTTATGATAAGACTGGACTTATCTATGGTATCGGTCATGCCGTTTACACATTGAGCGATCCTCGTGCTGTGGAATTGAAGCGCTTGGCTGGTGAACTTGCCAAGGAAAAGGGCAGAGAGGATGAGTATAATTTCTTGAAATTGATAGAGCAGGAGGGTATCAAATGTTTGCAGGAACATCGTGGAGGAAGTAAGCCTGCGTGTGCAAATCTTGACTTCTATAGTGGCTTTATCTATGAAATGATAGGTTTGCCACAAGAGATTTATACTCCAATCTTCGCTATGGCTCGTATTGTGGGTTGGACTGCTCATCGTATAGAGGAACTCAACTTTGAGGGTCGTCGTATTATTCGTCCTGCTTATAAGAATATACTTGGTGAGCTTGATTATCGGCCGCTTGATGAAAGATAAAACGGTGATTTTTTTGTAATATATAAAAGCTGGCAATACTCGTTGTGGGTATTGCCAGCTTTTTTTCTGATAGACAGTCTATAAAGGATGGCTATGACGTTTCTATTGTCTGTTGGAGAACAGATGCAGTCAAGGTGCTTGTTTTTTTGTTACTTTTTGAATGTGTTTAATGAGAGTCTACACTTTTGATGCATAAAAAACGTTAATAATTCACGAAAAAGATGGTGTTTATTCGTAGTTCTCAAAATAATGTGATAATTTTGCAACTTGAAAATACATTTTCAGGTGAAAGATGAAAGTAGGGGTCTAGTTATAATAAATTTTTGAACTTAGATTTCTGCATGAGTTTAAAAATTAGTATTAATTAAAATGGATTGCAACATGAATTCCGTTTTTTGCCAATTGAATTTCTTATGGTGATGGACGGAGCAGAAAATAAAAAAATATGGAAAAAGAGTTTGAAGATTATTGGCTTAAACATCAAAAAAGGCTGATATTAAAATCACCAAAGAACTTGAGGGAAGAGTATCTTGAGTCTACACATCTAGATACCCCGATGGATTGGGTGTGCTTTGTTTTGCCGATAGCTGTTGGTATCATACTTCAGCCTAGATTGAATTTTGAGAGCGAAATTCTGTCATGGGGAGTTGTTTTGCTCGTTGTGGTCGTACTTTTTGCGTTACTTCAGATGGTAAAGCCTTATCTGCAAAAGAAAAAGACTACGATTCAGGCACTGGATGCCATTAAAAATTTTTATTATGAACGTTATAAAAAATATGGTCTCGACAAAATAGAGTCTTGGTCATAATCATGATATGCGTTGCGACATATTCAAGATAAGAATATGTCGCAACTTTTTTACACTATCACGAGATCGCTCATGATATCGTCTGAAATATAGAGTCCTTTTGGGGTGAGCGATAAGTGGTCATTCTCTATCTTCATCAGACCGCGGTTAATATGCTTTTGAGCTTCCGAGGCAAGTTTGCGTGCAAGCTCTTCTCCAAATTCTTCTGCTACATGTTCTATACTGATACCGTCAGAAGTACGTAAGGCGGTAGCGATGAGATCGTTGTATCGGGAATTGATACCAAGCTCTTCTTCTTCTGATGGTAAAACTCCTAGTTTTATCAGTTCAATATATTGTGTCAGTTGATTAATGTTCCAGCTTCTTGTAACAAAAAGTTGCCCTCCTTTATGGATGCGTTTATATGAATGGGCTGCGGCTCCGATACCTATGTATGGAGTTTCGTGCCAATAGCTGCTATTGTGGCGTGAACGATAGCCAGGGCGTGCAAAATTGCTGATTTCATAGTGTTCGTAACCTGCCTTGGTAAGAAGTTGTATCAGTGTCTCGTACATGTTCCGGCTCGTCTCTTCATCAATTTCTTCAATTTTACCCTGTTCTAATAAGCGATAAAGCAAGGTTCCTTCTTCATACATCAAACTATAAGCTGAGATGTGTTCTACATTCAGACTGATGGCTTCCTGGATATCGCTCTTCCATTGCTCGATATTTTCGCCGGGAAAGCCGAACATGAGGTCAATACTGATATTGTTGATAGCAATGTTGCGTAGGCGTTCTACGGCAGCCTTTACTTCTTGAGCGTTGTGGCGACGATGTAAAAAGCGCAAACGCTGATTGCTGAATGTTTGTGCGCCCATGCTGATACGGTTGACAGGGAGCTGTTTGAGGGTTTGGCAAAACTCATCTGTAACATCATCAGGATTGCATTCCATCGTGATTTCCATATCGCTATTAATATCGCTTATATATTTATTGATACCATCGAATAATCTGATGAGTTGTTCGCCTGTAAGTTGACTGGGAGTGCCGCCTCCCAGGTAAATGGTTTCTATCTTTTCTCCTTCTTCCAATTCTTGAAGAATAGGGCGCAGAGACATTTCTTTTATGAGCGCATCTACGTATGCATCCCTTAGTTTGAGGGATGTAGTGCTGTAAAAACCGCAATAAATGCAGCGGCTTTCACAAAATGGGATATGTATGTATAATCCAGCCATATTTTTTTACTTCCAGTTATTCCTTCTAGCTTACCCTTATTTTCTTATATATAATAAGGTGTAAGGAGAATTTCTATATTTAACAAAATGCAAAATTACTAATATGTTTTAAAAATAGGCAACTTTTTCGATAAAACTTTTGGAAGTATCAGAAAAAAAACGTAATTTAGTACCATGAAACGGAAAAACCGCATGGTTGGACTGTTGAAAACAACTAGCAAATTTAATGTATAACCCTTAAAAATCTATAAGCGTCATGAGAGTATATCAGACAAATGAGATTAAAAACATTGCATTGCTGGGCAGTGCGGGTAGCGGCAAGACTACACTTGCCGAGAGTATGTTATTTGAAGCAGGCGTTATCAAGCGTAGAGGCTCTGTAGAAGCGAAGAATACGGTGAGCGACTACTTCCCAGTTGAGCTGGAGTATGGTTACTCTGTGTTCCCTACCGTTTTTCACGTGGAGTGGAACAACAAGAAGTTGAATATCATCGACTGCCCTGGTAGCGACGATTTCGTTGGTGGTGCAATTACATCACTTAACGTAACTGATCAGGCAGTTATCCTTATTAATGGTCAGTATGGTCCTGAGGTTGGTACCCAGAACAATTTCCGTTATACCGAGAAGTTGGGCAAACCTGTTATCTTCCTCGTTAACCAGCTTGACTCAGACAAGTGTGATTTCGATAACCTCATTGCAACTATGAAGGACATCTATGGTCCTAAGTGTGTGCAGATACAATATCCTATCGAGACCGGTCCTGGCTTCAATGCTCTCATTGACGTCTTATTGATGAAAAAATATTCTTGGAAACCAGAAGGCGGTGCACCTATCATCGAGGATATTCCTGAGGAGGAAATGGATAAGGCAATGGAACTTCATGCTGCGCTCGTTGAGGCTGCTGCCGAGAATGACGAGGGCTTGATGGAGAAATTCTTCGAGAGTGAGAGCTTGACAGAGGATGAACTCCGTGAGGGTATCCGCAAGGGATTGGTTACCCGCAGCATCTTCCCTGTATTCTGCGTTTGTGCAGGTAAGTCGATGGGCGTTCATCGTCTGATGGAATTCCTGGGCAATGTGGTTCCTTTCGTAAGCGAGATGCCTAAGTTGCACAATACCCGTGGTGAGGAAATTGCTCCTGATACCAATGGCCCTGAGAGTGTTTACTTCTTCAAGACAGGTTTGGAGCCACACATCGGTGAGGTTAGCTACTTTAAGGTGATGAGTGGTTCTGTCAAGAACGGTGACGACTTGACCAATGCCGATCGTGGTTCTAAGGAACGCATCGGACAGATCTATGCCTGCGCTGGTGCCAACCGTGTGGCAGTGGATCAGTTGAATGCCGGTGATATCGGCTGTACCGTGAAGATGAAGGACGTTAAGACGGGTAATACCTTGAATGGAAAGGGTGCTGAGTGGCGCTTCGACTTTATCAAGTATCCTAACCCTAAGTATTCTCGTGCTATCAAGGCGGCTAATGCCCAGGATACAGAGAAGCTGATGGCTGCCCTCATTAAGATGCGTCAGGAAGACCCTACATGGGTTGTTGATCAGAATAAGGAGTTACGTCAGGTCATCGTTCGTGGTCAGGGTGAGTTCCATCTCCGTACATTGAAGTGGCGTTTGGAAAATAACGAGAAGCTCAACGTTACATTTGAGGAACCTCGTATTCCATATCGTGAGACTATTACCAAGAAAGCTCGTGCAGACTATCGTCATAAGAAGCAGAGTGGTGGAGCAGGTCAGTTTGGTGAGGTGCATCTCATCGTAGAGCCTTATGCAGAAGGTATGCCTGATCCGACATCGTTCACTTTCAACGGCCAGGAGTTCAAGATGAATATCAAGAGCCGTGAAGAGGTTTCTTTGGAATGGGGTGGAAAGTTGGTGTTCCTCAACTCTGTTGTAGGTGGTGCCATTGATGCCCGATTCATGCCTGCCATTCTTAAGGGTATTATGGACTGTATGGAGCATGGTCCTTTGACTGGTTCTTATGCTCGTGACGTTCGTGTAATCGTATATGACGGAAAGATGCACCCTGTAGACAGCAACGAGTTGTCGTTCATGTTGGCTGCACGTCATGCCTTCAGCGATGCTTTCAAGCAGGCTGGTCCTAAGATTTTGGAACCTATCTATGATTTGGAAGTCTATGTTCCTGCCGACTATATGGGTGATGTAATGAGTGATCTTCAGGGACGCCGTGCTCTCATCATGGGTATGGATTCTGAGGCTGGCTATCAGAAGCTCAGTGCTAAGATTCCTCTCAAGGAGCTTGCGAATTACTCAATTTCTCTCAGTTCACTTACAGGTGGTCGTGCTTCTTTCACAACCAAGTTTGCCAGCTATGAGTTGGTTCCTACCGACATTCAGGGCAAGTTGATTGCTGAGCATGAGGCTGAGTTGGCTAAGGAAGCTGAGTAGTTTGATTTTTCATTTGCAACTATATTGAAATACATTAGTTTGAGAATTATCTCTCTTATATAAATTAAAATTTTATGTTGATATGACCAATGAGGGGGCGTGCATGTGATATGTACGCTCCTTTTTTGCCTTCTTGTTTGGATGCTAGTTATGTATATGAAATTAAAAATAGTATTTTTGGTTAATTCATATAAAAACCGATTAAATAATTAACTGTTTTGTGTTAACTAATTAAGAATTTTCCTATCTTTGCCCCCATGAAAAAGAAAACGATTTGGACCATAGCCATTATAATGGGCTTTTCGTTCCTTGCTCTGCTCTTTTTGCAGTTGAGTTACATCCAGGAGATGGTTAACATGAAGAAGGAACAGTTTGACGAATCTGTCAACAGAGCCCTATATCAAGCTTCAAGAAATCTGGAGCTGAATGAAACCTTGCGCTATCTTGAAAAAGATGTCAATGAGACAGAACGTAAGGCAGCAAAGAAGGATTCTGCGGGTACTCGTAGTGGCTTGCCTGATGGCACAGTGCAGCAATCGCATCAGTACTCGGTAGTGGGGAAGGATGGTACGGTATACTCATCCTTTGAACTGAAAACCATCGCCATTAGTCCTGGTAATATGCCTAAGGCGATGATTTTGAGAAGCGATAAGAATTCGCTCAGTGAAACTCAGAAGTCGCTGCAGGAAATCGTCAAGAATCGCTATGTTTATCAGAAAGCATTGCTGGATGAGGTAGTTTATTCCATCCTTTATTCTGCATCTGACAAACCTTTGAAGGAACGTATCAACTTTAAGCAGTTGGATCAGGACCTGAAGGCTGAGATGATGAACAATGGCATTAACATACCATATCATTTTACTGTAACTACACAGGATGGTCGTGAGGTGTACCGGTGTCCGGACTATAGCGATGAGGGCGAGGAATACAGCTATTCACAGGTGCTATTCCGTAACGACCCACAGTCGAAGATGGGAGTTGTGAAGATTCATTTCCCTGATATGAATAGCTATATCTTCTCAAGTGTGCGCTTCATGATACCAAGTATAATCTTTACTTTGGTATTGTTGATCACCTTCATCTTTACCATTGTGGTTATCTTCCGGCAGAAGAGGTATACGGAAATCAAGAATGATTTCATCAACAATATGACACATGAGTTGAAGACGCCTATAGCCAGTATCAGCTTGGCTGCTCAGATGCTCAATGATTCCTCTGTTTCCAAGAGTGAGCAGATGCAGAAACATTTGGGTGGTGTGATAAATGATGAGTCTAAACGACTTCGCTTCCTGGTAGAGAAAGTGCTGCAGATGAGTATGTTCGACCGTAAAAAAGCGGTATTTAAGAAGAAAGAGCTCGATCTCAATGAGATGGTGGAAAATATCGCCCATTCGTTTACGCTTCGTGTTGAGCATACAGGAGGTAAGGTGTATACCGATATAGAGGCGATTGATTCTGGACTCTATGTGGATGAGGTGCATTTCCAGAATGTAATCTTTAATCTGATGGACAATGCGGTAAAATATCGCAAACCGGATGAACCTCTCAACATTACGATGAAAACCTGGAATGATGAAGAGCATCTTTATCTCTCTATAACTGATACCGGATTGGGTATGAAAAAGGAGAATCTGAAGAAAATCTTCGATAAGTTCTATCGTGTTCATACTGGTAATGTACATGATGTGAAGGGATTCGGTTTAGGATTGGCCTATGTGAAGAAAATCGTTGATTTGCATGATGGCGAAATCAAGGTAGAAAGTGAATTCGGTAAAGGTACCACCTTCACTATAAAACTGCCGGTAATACATAGTTAAAAAAGAAATTGATAATTAAGAATATTAACAAATAAAAATTGATTAAGATATGGAAGAGACAATTAAGATCTTGCTTTGTGAGGATGATGAGAACCTGGGTATGTTGCTTCGCGAATATTTGCAGGCAAAGGGTTATTCTACAGTTTTGTGTCCAGACGGCGAGTTAGGATTCAAGGAATTTACAAAGAATAAGTATGATATAGCTGTTCTTGACGTGATGATGCCAAAGAAAGACGGTTTCACCTTGGCACAGGAGATTCGTCAGGCTAATGCCGATCTGCCTATCATCTTCTTGACAGCCAAGACTTTGAAGGAGGATATCCTCGAAGGTTTCAAGATTGGTGCTGATGATTATATCACCAAACCATTCTCTATGGAGGAGTTGGTGTTCCGTGTAGAGGCTATCTTGCGCCGTGTACGTGGTAAGAAGACTAAGGAGAGTACCTTGTATCACATCGGTAAGTTCGTGTTTGATACACAGAAGCAGCTCCTTACCATTGGTGACAAGCAGACTAAGTTGACAACCAAGGAAAATGAGTTGTTGGCTCTTCTCTGTTCGCATGCCAATGAAATTCTGCAGCGTGATTTCGCTCTCAAGACAATCTGGATTGATGACAATTACTTCAATGCTCGCTCTATGGACGTATATATTACAAAACTTCGCAAGCACTTGAAGGATGATGATCAGATTGAAATCATCAATATCCACGGTAAGGGTTACAAGTTGATTGTACCAAATCAGGATTAATAAGCTAGAAAGACAGGCAGAGTGTTCTGCTGGTTAAAAGATAAGGATGAGTCGAAATTATCGGCTCATCCTTTTTATTATCGTATTGATATATCCCGCTACACCAGCTAGGATAAAAAACAAACCTGCGTAGAGCATACTGTTGCTCTTGATGTTCATCGCAAAGCTGGCAGCAAGTAGCAATACGCCCAGTACGATGAAAGCCATGCCCATGGTAGGGAGGGCACGGAGTGAATTCTTCAATTTCTGATTCTTCATAATCTTCTTGTTTTTTTTATTTTCTTCCTATTTTTATTTTGTATTTAATAAGGTGTAAACCTTTGAAATGTCTTCTAAAAGCTTTGTAAAAGCTAAAAAGAACTAATATTCTGTGCAAAAGTACAAAAAAAATTTGGTTAATTCAAGAAAAAGTCGTACTTTTGCACCGCAATTCGTGAAAAGGGTGTTTGATGACATCTTTTATGAAGAGCAAAGTATTTATTAATAACAATTTTTAATTATCAAAAGTAGTATGAATCAATACGAAACCGTTTTCATTTTGACTCCCGTTTTGTCT
>ERZ1023670.29-NODE-29-length-55559-cov-31.920060_pt1 | contig 55559 bp, 44 predicted proteins | sample MGYA00380342_ERZ1023670 | MGnify/ENA primary metagenome ERZ1023670 (study PRJEB33179, sample SAMN07448984) | human gut metagenome | biome: Human-gut; feature: Human associated habitat; material: Faeces | host: Homo sapiens | place: India: Bhopal | collected...
CTTGAGGTTTACATCTTTGTAAAGCACTCGCTTACCGAATTGAATTGCAAGATTTTGTACTGTTATCATTCTTGTTTACTAAATATCTTTTTCTGAATTTATCTTTAATTTGTGTGCAAAGTTACGAAAAAATATTTGTATATCAATGATTTATTGGTAAAAGTTGCTTTTTTTTAGTTAAAAACACAGCTCTTCTTTGTCATTTTGCAGAAAAGTCTTACTTTTGCATGCTAAAAGGCATCAACGATATCCCAATACCGTTGAATATGTGTTACGAACAAATAGATATAAATAACACGAAACAGCAAATTGAAAATGAAACAACAAAATAATAAGGGCTATTTTTTTAATAAGCATACCAACAATGCTTACGGCTATGGCAATCCGAATGAATATGACCACTACAAGGTGGAGAAGCCGGCGCAGTTGTTGGAATGGCTGATGGAGAACGTAAAGGGTCCCAGCAAGACCAAGATGAAGCAGACGCTGCAGGGTAGAGGAATCAAGGTGGATGGCAAGACCATCACCCAGTTCGACTATGCTCTGAAACCTGGCATGAAGGTGAGCGTAAGCAAGACCAAGAAGAACCAGGAGGTTTTCAAGAGCAGATACATCAAGATTGTTTATGAAGACCGCTACGTCATCGTGGTTGAAAAGAACGTGGGCATCCTCAGTATGGCTGCCGGACATTCTACGCTCAACGTAAAGACCGTACTGGATGATTACTTCCACAAGACCCGACAGAACTGTCAGGCTCACGTAGTTCACCGTCTTGACCGTGACACTTCGGGATTGATGATTTACGCCAAGGACAAGCAGACCGAGTTTGCGCTGGAGGATGACTGGCACCACAACGTATACGACCGCCGATACGTTGCCCTGGTTTCCGGAGAGATGGAGGAAGACGAGGGAACCGTTGCCAACTGGTTGAAGGACAACAAGGCATATATTACTTATGCTAGCGAAACAGACAATGGCGGCAAATATGCAGTAACTCACTTTCATACATTGCAGCGCACTACCGAGCATTCCCTGGTAGAATATAAGCTGGAGACGGGTAGAAAGAACCAGATTCGTGTACATACAGCAGATATGGGCCATCCTATCTGTGGCGACATCAAGTACGGAAACGGTGATGACCCATGCGGACGTCTTTGCCTGCATGCTTATGTGCTCTGCTTCTATCATCCGGTGACTCATCAGCCAATGGAGTTTGAAACTCCAATTCCTAATGAGTTCATCAGAGCAATGAAGGAAGACAATAAGCCTTATGATGCTGGCAATAAGCCAAATCATGCGAACCGCAAACCATTCAGAAAGGAGGGACGCAATGGATAATTTCCTTTATTATGCTTTTGCGCTAGTAGTCCTGGTGGTAGGCCTGTTTATTCTGAAAAAGGTAGCCACCTGCATGATTAAAATGGCAGTAGGCGTCATCATGATTGCCGTTCTCTTTGCTATTTACTGGCTTTATCTGTCGTAAAGCAACGGGTGTTTCATGCCTTGTCCAACAGCATGGAGAGATAGACAAAAATACGTCCCGACGTACCAATCACTGCGTCCCGACGTAGCAACCTCTACGTCCCGACGTAGTTCCGGCTGCGTCGCCACGTATTTTCAGCTCCATCGGCAGCTGGCAGATGAGCAGTATCCTTCTTCCACAAAAAGTGATAAAGTCACTCGTCACTCGTCACTTTTTGTTTTTTTCTCTTTTTCCAAAAGTAGGTTGATAAGCCTTAAGAATAAAAGATTATAATAATTATATATATATTAATGTGCGCGCGTACATTATTATATAAGAAATATAATATATATATATATTAATATGATATCTTCTTTTTAACAATAAGACAATATCTCAAAAAATAAAAAGTGACGAGTGACGAGTGACTTTTTCACCTTCAACAAAATAAGTCCGGCAAGAATGAAGCATCACTTCACCTTACCGGACTCTTTTACATATCTTTTTACCCTATATTTATCAATTGAAGATTAGAGGATAGTCTTCACAGCCTCCAACATACCCTTCTCCTGGATGAGGTCGAGATCCTTCTTAACCAACTCTGTCAAGCCTGGAACTGTCTCGTTCAGGTTCTCATGCCAGATGTAGTCGAAGCCGAGTACGCCTTCTGCTACCTTCTGGGTGTCGCCAGTAGCCCAAAGCTCTGTGAGCTTGTCCATGATCTTCTGGTCGTCGTTTGGCTGGATAGGAGCACCGTCCTCACGAACACCACCCTTATAGTAAGTGATGATGGCAGCAAGACCGAATACCAATCCCTGTGGCAACTCACCCTTACGCTCCAAATAGATCTTCACGCCTGGGAGGTCGCGAGTCTCGAACTTAGGGAATGAGTTCAGCATGATGCTGGTTACCTGGTGGTCAACGAATGGGTTCTCGAAGCGCTCCAATACGTCAGAAGCGAACTTCTGAAGCTCGTCCATAGGGAGGTTCAATGTCTGCATCAACTCTTCGAACTGTACCTTGTGGATGTACTTGCCCAATACTGGGTGCTCGCAAGCATCGCGAACGATGTTCACACCGCTGAGGTATGTAACAGGGCTCAATACTGTGTGAGGGCCATTCAGGAGAGTAACCTTACGCTCGTGGTATGGCTTCTCGTTGTCTGTGATGAGAACGTGGAGACCAGCCTTGTGAGCAGGGAACTCTTCCTGCATCTGCTCTACAGTCATGTTCTCAGCCTTCTCGATTACCCAGAGGTGGAAGCTCTCAGCCTTTACTACGAGGTTATCCTTGTAGCAAACCTTCTGCTGGATTTCCTTGATGGTATCGCGTGGGAAGCCAGGAACGATACGGTCTACGAGTGTAGCGCAAACATAGCAGTGGTTGGTGAACCACTCCTTGAAGCCCTCGTAGTCAGCACCCATGTCTTCCTTCCAAAGCTCGATATACTGATAGATGCACTCCTTCAAGTGGTGACCGTTCAAGAAGATCAGCTCGCAAGGCATCAAAATCATACCCTTAGTTGGGTCGCCCTCGAAGAACTTGTAGCGGTGGAACAGCAACTGAACCAATTTACCTGGGTAAGAAGCAGCTGGAGCATCTGTGAACTTGCAGGAATCATCGAATGCAATACCAGCCTCAGTTGTGTTAGAGATGATGAAACGCATCTCTGGCTGCTCAGCCAAAGCCATGAAAGCCTGGTTCTGAGAATATGGATTCAATGCACGGCTGATAACGTCGATACGCTCCAATGTGTTGACTGCCTGACCGTTCTCCTTGCCCTGAAGGTTCACGTGATAGAGGCAATCCTGACCGTTCAACCAGTCTACCATACCGCCAGGCAATGGCTGAACGACAACAACAGAACCGTTGAAGTCAGTTTTCTTATTCATATTCCATACAATCCAATCAACGAATGCACGGAGGAAGTTACCTTCACCAAACTGAATAATTTTCTCTGGAGCGACGCTCTTAGGAGCAGTGCGCTTGTTTAATGCTTTAAGCTCTTTCATGATTTGTTATTATGTTTGTTATTCGTTTTACTATTAGTTCCATCCCAGATGTCATATCTATTTCTTTAATCGATATTGTTATCTTTCTGAAATCTGATGCAAAGGTATAAAAAAAATCGGTACATTATATCGGAAATGTTGAAAAAACGTGCGTAAAGGTTTACGAAACTTTACAAAAAAAATCTTTCCATAACTTCTGGAAAGATGAACGAGCGAGATACGGGAGTCGAACCCGCCTCACAGGCTTGGGAAGCCCGTGCACTACCGATGTGCTAATCTCGCTTGAATTAGCTTATCGTACATAATGACAAGAGAGCCACGAGCGGGACTCGAACCCGCGACCCACGCATTACGAATGCGTTGCTCTACCAACTGAGCCATCATGGCATAACTCTTTTCTTAATTATCTGCAAAGGTAATGAATATTTTCCGAACATAGAAAAATATTACCGAATACTTTTTTGAAGTTAACTTTCATTAACGGAAAGAACCCCGTTTATTAATATAATAAGGTGTAATGCCAAGTCCTCATTATATGCCTTCTGCGCTCTTACCCGTATAGGCAAGAGTACAGAAGTGGATATTCATCATGCATGACGCATGAGGAAAATGCTATGGTCGATGCATGCAGGAAGTTCTTCCTTGTAATGCGTAACCATGATCATGGTCTTATTGTTTCGCTTGCAAAAAGCCTCGATGACGTCCTTAACCAGACGGCGATTGTAATTATCAAGACCATGCAAAGGTTCGTCGAGGATAAGAAGTTCCGGATCTTTCACGAAGGCACGAGCCAGAAGAACCAGACGCTGCTCACCGCTTGAGAGTTTCAGGAAGCCACGCTCCTCCAATCCTTCCAATCCAAACACCTTCATCCAGAAGCGGCACTTATCCATATCTTCATCCTTCGGCTTTACATAAAGTCCTACGGAATCCATCAAACCGCTTGCCACGATTCTGATGGCAGGGAGATCGCGCTGGTATGAACGGTGAAGCTCAGGAGAAACATAACCGATATGCTTCTTGATGTCCCAGATACTCTCGCCGCTGCCACGAGGATTACCGAAGAGGGCGATGTCGCAGGCATAACTCTGAGGGTTGTCTGCACATACCAGACTCAGCAAGGTACTCTTTCCGGCTCCGTTTTGTCCGCTCAACGCCCAGCGTTCACCGTTGTTAACGGTCCAGTCCAGATCCTTCAAGATGATGCGCTCGCCATATTGAATGCGAACCTTGTTCATCTTGACCACTTCCTGGCTCTTATACTCACGGTCACTATAAGGCAAATTGATGATTTTCTGTTCTAGCTCATCACTCAACATCCGGCTTGGGACTGAAGTGCGCTGAGCCAGATACTCTTCCTTGGCCAACTTCGGCATAACCTTCATGTCCTTTACTTCCACTACGTGGGTGATAAAGTCAGGAATGTCGTCGCTCTTGCTCAATACGAGGATAATCTGCAGGGCATGCTCCTGTGCCAAAGTCTTGAGGAGTTCCTTCAGCTGGTCGCGGGTATCGGCATCGAGTCCGATGAACGGATTGTCCATGATAAGGACGCGTGGTTCAGAGAAGAGGGTAGAAGCCAGCTTGAACTTGCGCAGCTCGCCGCTGCTCAACAGGATGGTGTACTTGTCGAGCAGATGCTCCATGTGGAAGAGTTCATAGATATGCTTCTGCAAATTGCGTCGCTCTGGAGTATCTTCGCCCGCCATGTTGTAGGCCTCTTCCAGCTTATCCTTCACTATCGGAGTGTTCTCATCAATTTCGAGCTGGTTCCATCTCTGCTGAAGAAAATAAGTGCGGTCGTTGTCACCACCATAGGTGTCACGGAAGGTGATATACTTGATGTTATCGCTCACCATCTTCTTGGTGCTAGGTGAGAAATCATAATCAGGGTCGTGCATTAACAGAGGGTGTCTGCCGACAATGATGTCAACAAACATCGACTTTCCACCACCATTTGGTCCAACGATGGCGACATGTTCACCTTCGCAGGACTCAAAGTTTACAGGCTCGGCCATACGCCATTCCGGCATACGAGTCACGCCATCTTTAATGCTAATAATCTTTTGCATCTCTCTTATAATTTATTTATGTGTTGTGCGATTGATGGCAGCCAGAAGTTTGGCTTGCGGCCCAGTCATGCCGTTGGTGCCGCCAATGCGCGACTGGTTTTTCTGTGCAAAATCCTTCCAGCTGCTATAATGCTTGTCGCTGATCTCCGGTCTGCCCATTTGCAGGAAATGGCAGTAAGCAGCGCCCAGTGCATCGGTAGCATCCATGAACTTCGGCATTTCATCCTCCTTGATGTTAAGCATGCGTTGCAGCATCGCAGCCACCTGTTCCTTGGATGCCTGCCCCTGTCCGGTAATTGCCATCTTGATTTTCAGAGGAGCATATTCGTGGATGGGCACATCGTGATGGATGGCAGCAGCGATGGCAACTCCCTGAGCTCTACCCAGTTTGAGCATCGACTGCACGTTCTTTCCAAAGAAGGGAGCCTCAATCGCCATCTCGTCAGGGAGATAAGAATCGATGATGCCCGTAACCCGCTCGAATATCTTGCCGAGTCGCAGATAAGGATCCTTCTCCTTGCGCATGTCAATGACACCCATCACCACCAACTCAGCCTTATTGCCCATGATGCGTATCACACCATAGCCCATCACGTTGGTTCCCGGGTCAATTCCAAGAATGATCTTCTCTGTATTATTCTTTTTCAATTTCTGATTCTCTGGTTAAAATTATCGGTCCATGTAAGGATTGTGCGCCAGTTCCTCGCCAATGCTGGTAGCATCGCCATGACCAGGAAGCACCTTGGTTTCATCAGGGAGCATACCCAGATGGCGCAGGCTGTTGATGATTCGGAACATACTGCCACCAGGGAAATCGGTACGGCCGATAGAACTCTTGAAGAGGGTATCGCCGGTAAACGCAACATGCTCAGCCTCGCAATAGAAAGTGACGGAACCGTTGCTGTGACCAGGAGTCTCAATAACCTTGAACTCATGGCTGCCGAACTTGATGATTTCATCTTCCTCGAAGAAATGACCGATAGGAGGGAACTTCGTATCCAGCTGCATCTGATAGAAGGTCTCTGCCTGATGGGCCAGCCCCTTCATCAGCTTCTCATCGCCCTGAGCCACTTCCGGCTTCAAGCCAAACTCCTTATAGATGGTGTCGTTGCCGAAGTTGTGGTCAAGATGGCCATGGGTAACGAGCAGATGAACCGGCTTCAGTTCGTTCTTGCGGATATATTGGGTGATGGCATTGCGCTCTTCAGGATAGAACGCTCCACAGTCGATGATGACGCATTCCTTGGTCTCATCACTTACAACATAGCAGTTCTCCTGCAACATGTTGACCTGGAATCTTTCGATATGTAACATTTTTACTTTGAACTTTGAATATTGAACATATTACTTTGAACTTTGAGCTCCTTTACTTTGAACTTTGAGCTTTGAACATTGAACTTTATGATTAGTAAAGGCTATTGAATTCTTCACTCTTCGTTCTTCACTCTTCACTTCTACGCTGGAACATAGATGAGCTGCTTGTCTTGCTTGAACCATTCTTCCTCGAAGAAGGTGCTGAGCGGAGTGATTTCTGCCACATTGCGGTAATCCTTGAGCTCTTCCTGCAGATTACCGCCCTTCAGGCAAATCAAGCCATTAGGCAGAGCGTTCTGCCCCTTCTTCTTGAAATTCTTCTTGATGATTTTCATCAGGTCAGGCAACTGCATCACAGCACGGCTTACCACGAAATCATACTTTCCTTTCTCATCCTCACCACGCAAGTGCTCAGCCACAAGATTCTTCAAGCCGATGGCAGAAGCCACCTCATTGCACACGCGAATCTTCTTGCCGGTTCCATCGATGAGCTTGAATTGGCATTCTGGGAAGAGGATGGCAAGCGGAATACCCGGGAAACCGCCACCACATCCGAAGTCAAGAATCTCTGTACCAGGACGGAAATTGATGGCCTTGGCTATTGCCATGGAATGAAGCACATGGTGCTCATAAAGGTTGTCAATATCCTTACGGCTGATGACATTGATCTTGTTGTTCCAGTCGCGATACAGCTCATCGAGCGCTGCTATCTGCTTTTTCTGCTCATCAGTAAGATGGGTGAAATATTTCTCTATGATGTTCATCCTTCTATTATCTTTCGTTTATATTACTTATTTAAGTGAATCTTTTAATATATTAAGGTGCAAAGTTAACGCAATTAAAGGACAAAACAAAATTATATAGCTTTTTTTATATATTTATTTAGATTTTGGTTCCAACTTATTAAAAAAATGTGTACCTTTGCACCCGAAAAAGATGTTGTAGAGCAGAAAATTGCATAAAAACTGCTTGCCCGACTCTATCAGATTGTAAAACATAACAGATATTATAGAATAGTTAATATGATAAAGGCTGCATTATTTGACCTGGATGGCGTAGTGTTCGAAACCGAATCACAGTATTCCATCTTCTGGGGTATGATTGGACGTGAATATCATCCGGAAATTCCAGATTTCGAGTACCGCATCAAAGGACAGACATTAGTACAGATTTATGATAAGTACTTCTCTGAAGATTCTGTTTTTGCTCATATCAAAGGTTATACCGATGTAAAGTCAGAACAGGATAAGATTACTACTCGTCTCAATGAATTTGAGAAGAATATGTCGTACCCTTACATCACTGGCTTCGAAGACTTCATCAAAGACTTGAAGCAGAATGGCGTAAAGTGCGCTGTAGTAACGAGTAGCAACGTCCAGAAGATGCAGAATGTCTACAGACAGCACCCGGAATTCAAAGGCTACTTTGACCGTGTATTGACCAGCGAAGACTTCGCCAAGAGCAAACCGGATCCGGACTGCTACCTGAAGGGAGCAGCATGCTTTGATGCCAAGCCGGAAGAGTGCGTAGGACTGGAAGACAGCTTCAACGGCTTGAAGGCTGTACGTGCTGCAGGTGCATTCACCCTCGGACTTTCCACTACCAATTCCAAGGAGTCGATTGAGCCATTTAGCGACTATGTAATTGCCGATTATACCGGCTTTACATTTGCCGACTTAGTGAAAGTTGTAGAAGAAAACAAGAAGTAATAAATACAGAAAAAGATAATATAATAATCATGGGATATTTATCTACTGACAAAAAGAAAATTACAACCAAGACGTTTGCTGAAATGAAAGCAGCAGGCGAGAAGGTTACAATGCTTACAGCTTACGACTTTACGACTGCAGGCATTCTGGATGCCGCTGGCATCGACAGCATCCTGATTGGCGATTCAGCCAGCAATGTAATGGCTGGAAATGCAGATACTTTGCCAATTACTGTTGACCAGATGATTTACCATGCCCGCAGCGTGGCTCGTGCCTGCAAGCATGCCTTCGTGGTATGCGATATGCCTTTCGGCAGCTATCAGATCAGCAAGGAAGAGGCTCTTCGCAATGCTTGCCGCATGATGAAGGAAACAGGAGTAGACGCACTCAAGCTGGAGGGCGGCATCGAAATCGCTGATACTGTCAAGGCTCTGGTAGACGCCGGCATTCCTGTGCATGGTCATCTTGGACTCACTCCACAGAGCGTCAACAAGTTTGGCGGTTATGGTATCCGTGCCAAGGATGAGGCTGAGGCTCAGAAGCTCATCAGCGATGCTATCGCTCTTGATAAGGCTGGCGTATTTGCCATTGTTCTGGAAAAGGTTCCAGCTAAATTGGCGGCTGAAGTAACACGACAGGTGAAAGCCGTAACTATCGGTATCGGAGCCGGCAACGGTTGCGACGGACAGGTTCTGGTCTATGCTGATGCTCTTGGTATGACCCAAGGCTTCAAGCCAAAGTTTCTGCGCCACTTCGCCCAGGTAGGCGAGGAGATGCAGAAGGGTGTGAAGGCATACATCGACGCCGTTAAGAGTACAGAATATCCAAGCATAGAGGAGAGCTATTAAGCCTCCTCTCTACATTTTAGCGTCATATAGTTCATAAAGTTTTTGGTTATGGATACACAAAACACGCCCATACATATTAAATTATGGCATCGGGACTTCTGGAGACTCTGTTTTGCCAACCTGCTTCTGATGACGAGTGTCTGCATGCTCATCATCGGCATACCTTATTTTATGACCATTGAAGGTTATCGTTACTGGCAGATAGGAGTTGTAGCAGGTGCTTACGGCTTTGGCTTATTCCTTCTGGGTGGCTTCTGTTCCTATCTCCTGCAACGCTATCGCCGCAACAGAGTATGTCTGGTTTCTATCTGTTGCGTGGCAATCAGTCTCATTGCACTCTATTATCTGGAGACCTTCTGGAACATCAAGTTCGGCTTTGGAGTTCTTGTAGCAACACGAGTAGTACAGGGCGCATTCTTAGGACTGGCACAAATGGCCCTGACCAGCACGTTGGTAATTGACACTTGCGAGTCTTTCCAGCGCACCGAAGCGAATTATATCACCTCCTGGTTCGCCCGACTATCTATTGCCACGGGACCAATTATAGTTTGGCTTGTTGATGATTTTTCAGACATGCACCTTATCTTCCCGGTAGCTTCCCTGTTGGCCCTTGGAGCTTTCGTACTTGTATCGCTGGTAAAGTTCCCCTTCAAGGCTCCCTCTGAGCACTTGCCGCTTTTCAGTTACGACCGTTTCTTCCTGCCACAAGGGATTCCGCTGTTCATCAACATTGTACTCATATTGATAGGCGCAGGAATGTATTTTGCCATTCCTCATAACCTGACGGTTTACCTGATGTTTCTGTTAGGACTGCTGATGGCTATTGTTGCAGAGAAATATGTCTTTGCTGATGCCGACTTGAAGAGTCAGGCTCTCGTGGGCTTGGTATTAATGGGAGCAGCCGAATTCATTTCATTAAACGACCAGGATTTTGCCGTAGAGGTGCTTGTGCCCTTGCTGCTAGGTATGGGAATAGGTGTGATCGGTAGCAGATTTCTGCTTTTCTACATCAAGCTGGCCAAGCATTGTCAGCGCGGCACCAGTACCAGTACCTTCTTTCTGGCATGGGAATTTGGGTTATCATTAGGTATTGCGATAGGTTTTATGTTTTTGGAAAAAGCTTACAAGCAAGTTCCGGGCGTCAATAACGTCATCTTCAACCCAACCGTTCACGAAGTGCTTGTTCCAGGCATGATATTTACAGGTCTGTCACTTGTCCTGTATAATTTCGTCGTACATCCCTGGTATATGAAACATCGTAATCGCTAAGGTTACTTATATCATCCAGCCCTTCCTAAATATGACATTTTATTGAAAGAAAGATTCCATATATAGGAAGGGTTTCATTAAAAGTTTCTAAAAATAGCTTTTGTGAAACATTTTTAATATTATTTAGTTAGCATTATTCGCTTTTGTCCCCATAATTCAGTACTTTTGCGTTTGATTTAAGAGGGAGGGTGTAGATATGCACCCTAATTCATCGTAAAAAGTAGAATAAAACGTAAAATTATATTATAAGAATTATGGCAGAAGCTATTGATATCCGTGAGTTGAACATCCGGATTGAACAACAGAGTCAGTTTGTTACCAATTTGGTAATGGGCATGAACAAGGTCATCGTAGGTCAGAAACACCTTGTTGACTGTCTTCTCATCGGTCTTCTCTCTGACGGTCACATCTTGCTTGAAGGTGTGCCTGGTTTGGCGAAGACTCTCGCAATCAAAACATTGTCACAGTTAGTAAGTGCAGACTATAGCCGCATACAGTTTACACCAGATTTGTTGCCAGCCGACGTGGTGGGAACACAGATCTATTCTCAGAAAGATGAAGCCTTCCACGTAAAGCGTGGTCCGGTGTTCGCCAACTTCGTTCTGGCTGATGAGATCAACCGTGCTCCAGCCAAGGTACAGAGTGCTTTGCTCGAGGCAATGCAGGAACATCAGGTTACCATCGGCGAACAGACATTTAAATTGCCAAATCCGTTCCTGGTAATGGCAACACAGAACCCGGTAGAACAGGAGGGAACCTATCAGCTTCCTGAAGCTCAGGTGGACCGTTTCCTTCTCAAGGTCATCATTGACTATCCAACTATCGAGGAAGAAAAGCTCATCATCCGTGAGAATATCCAGGGCGGTCTGCCAACGGTTACTCCAGTAACTACAGCAGAAGAAATCCTGAAGGCCCGTAGCATAGTAAACGAGGTGTATATCGATGAGAAGATTGAGCAGTATATAGCCGACATCGTCTTCGCTACCCGTTATCCTGACCGTTATGGTTTGGGCGACCTGAAGGACATGATTACCTTCGGCGGTAGTCCTCGTGCCAGCATCTCACTTGCCAAGGCTGCCCGCGCCTATGCTTTCATCAAGCACCGTGGTTACGTGATTCCTGAAGATGTTCGTGCTGTGGCTCACGATGTTCTCCGCCATCGTATCGGTCTCTCCTACGAGGCTGAGGCTAGCGAAGTAACCAGCGAGGAAATTGTAAGCCGCATCATCAACAAGGTGGAAGTGCCTTGATGAAGTAAGTGAAGAGTGAAGAACGAAGAGTGAAGAATTCATTTGCTTAGCTAATCATAAAGTTCAAAGTTCAAAGCTCAATGTAAAGGAGTTCAAAGTTCAAAGTAAATAAGTTCAAAGTAATAAGTTGGATACACAAGATATCTTAAAGAAAGTTCGGAAGATTGAGATCAAGACTCGCGGATTGAGCCAGAACATCTTTGCCGGTCAGTACCATTCTGCCTTCAAGGGCAGGGGTATGGCCTTTGCCGAGGTGCGCGAATACCAGTATGGTGACGACGTGAGAGACATCGACTGGAATGTCACGGCACGTTTTCATCGTCCTTTCGTCAAGGTGTTCGAAGAGGAACGAGAGCTTACCGTGATGTTGATGGTGGATGTGAGTGGCTCGCTCGACTTTGGTACGATGCGCCAGATGAAGCGCGACCTGGCAACCGAGATAGCTGCCACCTTGGCTTTCAGTGCCATCCAGAACAACGACAAGATAGGTGTCATCTTCTTTTCCGACAGAATAGAGAAATATATTCCACCTAAGAAGGGTAGAAAGCATATTCTTTATATCATCAGAGAAATGCTCGACTTCCACCCTCAGAGCCAGCGTACCAACATAGGCTGTGCCTTGGAATACTTCACACGCGTGATGAAACGCCACTGTACGGCTTTCCTCATCAGTGACTTTTACGACCAGAAGGATTATCAGCATGCCTTGCAGATTGCCAACCAGAAACATGATGTGGTGGGCATTCAGGTATATGACCCGAGAGCCAAACAGTTGCCTGACGTAGGATTGCTGAAAGTAATGGATGCAGAGACAGGGCATGAGATGTATATTGACACCAGTTCCAAGAAGTTGAGAGTGGCTCATGCACAGAATTGGTTCCGACGCCAGGACAACTTGCGCCAGCTCTTTGCCAAAAGCAAGGTAGACTGGACTTCGATAGCAACCAACGAGGATTTCTCCAAGTCGCTCCTGGCACTGTTCAAACAAAGAGGATAAATTGAGTGAAGAGTGAAGAATTCTACGGCTTTACTAATCATAAAGTTCAAAGTTCAAAGCTCAAAGTTCAAAGTAAAGCAACAATGTTGAAAATTAAGAATATCATATTGACAATGGCTCTGATGGGCTGTTCTGGTTTGGCTTTCAGCCAGACAGTGGAACAGCGCATCGATTCTTTGCAGATGCTTATCGGACAGCAGACCATCCTGCACCTCAAGGCTACAGCCCGAAAGGGTGCCAAGGTGGTGATGCCATCCTTCAAGCCTCAGGCCCAGATAGTTCCAGGCGTTGAGGTGGTGGAGCAGAGCAAGGGCGACACCATGCATGTAGGTGACAACCAGATGGTGGTAAGCCGCGACTATACCATCACATCTTTTGATGAGAAGGTGTATGCCATCCCGGCACTCAATGTGAAGATAGACGGTAAGAACTGCCACGGCAACCCATTGGCTCTGAAGGTGCTCACAGTACCCGTGGATACGGTTCATCCCAATCAGTTCTATCCTCCCAAGACGGTGCAGGAGAATCCCTTCCTCTGGAGTGAGTGGAGCTTCGCCTTTTGGTTGAGCTTTCTGCTGTTAATCGTCTGTGGAGCAATGCTCTATCTGCGCAACCGATTGAAGAAGAATAAGCCTATCATTGCCCGCATCCGTATCATCAAACGTGTGCCTGCCCATGAGAAGGCATTGAAAGAGATTAACGACATCAAACAGCATCACAGTACATCGAACCAGGAAACACAGAAGGAGTACTATACTCACCTTACCAATGCGCTGCGTGAATATATAGTAAACCGGTTTGGTTTCAATGCCATGGAGATGACCAGTACTGAAATCATTGAGAACCTGCGTGCTTCTGGTGACCAGAAGATGATAGACGAATTGAGAATGCTCTTCTCAACAGCCGACCTCGTCAAGTTCGCCAAATATGAGATTCCGATGAATGAAAATGATGCCAACCTGGTAAATGCAATTAACTTCATCGACCAGACGAAGACCAATGAGCTGCCTAAGGAAGAGAAAATTGTGCCTACGCTCAGCAGCGAGGACCAGAAGTCTCAGCAGCAACGCCGCCTTATCAAAACACTGCTTTGGATAGGAGGCTTCAGCGCTGTTGCTATCTTAGGCTATATCATCTATCAAGTTGTCATGCTGTTGATGTAAAACCCATCACTGATAGATAAAATCATCAGAGTGATGCAAACTATAAATGTTATAAGAAATGGAATTTGCAAGTAAAGCATATTTTCTGCTACTCCTGTTGCTGATACCTTATATCTTATGGTATTTTCTTGGGAGAAAGAAAAGTGAGCCAACTATGCGCATGAGCGATACCCGAATGTATCAGTATGCGCCAAAGAGTCTTCGAGTGCGACTCATCCATCTGCCTATGGTACTGAGATGCATCGCCTTCGTGCTCATTGTGTGTGCCATGGCTCGCCCACAGACTCATAATTCTTGGGACAACAAGACTGTGGAGGGAATTGACATCATGCTTGCTATGGACGTATCAACCTCCATGCTTGCTGAAGACCTGAAGCCAAACCGAATGGAAGCGGCTAAGGATGTGGCAAATGAGTTTATCTCAGGTCGTCCTACCGACAATATCGGCTTGACCATCTTTGCAGGTGAAGCATTCACCCAATGTCCAATGACTACCGATCATGCCAGTCTGCTGCGCCTGTTGCAAGATACAAGAACTGACATTGCCGCACGCGGACTCATCGATGATGGTACTGCTGTAGGTATGGGTTTGGCAAATGCAGTAAGCCGATTGAAGGATTCCAAGTCAAAGAGCAAGGTGGTGATTCTCTTGACGGATGGCAGTAACAACATGGGCGACATATCGCCTATGACAGCTGCAGAAATAGCCAAGAGCTATGGCATCCGTGTTTATACCATCGGCGTGGGAACCAACAAGGTGGCTCCATACCCAATGCCAGTAGCTGGTGGCGTGCAATATGTCAATATTCCAGTAGAAATTGACACGCAGACCCTGCGCGACATTGCGCAAACCACAGACGGTAACTTCTATCGTGCTACCAACAATGCGGAGTTGAAGAAGATTTATCAAGATATCGACAAACTGGAGAAGTCAAAATTCAATGTGAAGCATTATGCCAAACGCTATGAGGCTTATCAGCCTTTTGCCTTGGCAGCACTCCTGGTATTGCTCCTGGAGATTTTGCTCCGCATTACTTGGCTTAAAAGAATACCGTAAATATTTAGAACAATGTTAAGATTTGAAGATCCTATATTTCTCTGGCTACTATGGCTGATACCTGTACTCATATTGGTACGCTTTATAGGTTGGAGAAAAAGAAGGGCAAAACTGAAAAAGTTGGGAGACCCTGAGTTGCTCAAACAGTTGATGCCCGACATATCCAAATACCGCCCAACGGTGAAATTTGTGCTGATGCTTGCAGCCCTGGCATTACTTATCGTGATGGTGGCGCGTCCGCAGATGGGTAGCAAGGTTTCTCACGATAAGCGCAACGGAATTGAGACTATGATCTGTCTGGACATTTCCAATTCCATGCTGGCAGAAGATGTGGCACCATCCCGTCTCGACAAGAGCAAGATGCTGATAGAGAATCTGGTAGATAACTTCAGCAACGACAAGATTGGTCTTATCGTCTTCGCTGGCGATGCCTTCGTGCAGTTGCCTATCACCAGCGACTATGTTTCTGCCAAGATGTTCCTGCAGAACATTTCGCCAAGCTTGATACAAACTCAAGGCACCAACATAGCCCAGGCTATCAGTCTTGCCTCAAAGAGTTTCACCCAGCAGGAAAACATCGGTAGGGCTATCATCGTGATAACTGATGGTGAGAACCATGAGGTGGGTGCTCAGGATGCAGCCCAGATGGCCAACAAGAAAGGCATCAACGTGTTTATCCTGGGTATCGGTAACGCCAAGGGTGCTCCAATCCCTATGGGAGACGGCTCTTATCTGACAGATAATGCCGGTAATACGGTAATGACCGCCTTGAATGAGCAGATGTGCCGCGAATTGGCACAGGCTGGCAAAGGACAGTATATCCATGTAGATAATACTAGCGATGCAGAAAAAGCGCTCAACGATGACTTGGCTAAATTGCAGAAAGGGGATATGACCAGTGTCATCTACAGTGCTTATGACGAACAGTTCCAGGCTGTAGGAATCTTGATTATTCTCTTGCTCCTCGTTGAGGTCTGCATGATGGAAGTGAAGAATCCTATGCTCAGGAACATCAAGTTCTTTAAGAAAGATTTAAAGAAATGATATAAGATATGAACTATATACATTATATAATAGTAACGGTAGCTTTTCTGTTGGTAGGTGGGACAAACGCTGTCGCACAAACCGACCGCAACTTGATACGCCAGGGAAACAGGGCTTTCAAGTCCCAGAAGTGGGCAGCTGCTGAGACCCAATATCGCAAGGCTATCTTCAAGAATCAGAAGAATCCACAGGCGATATACAACCTTGGCTGTGCCTTGCTGATGCAGCAGAAAGATTCACTGGCAATGGTTCAGTTTGGTAATGCTGCACAATTGGAGAGCAATATCTTCCGCCGCTCCAAGAGCTATCACAATATGGGAGTGGTGATGCAAAACCACCGGGAATATGCACAGGCCATCGAGTATTACAAGATGGCTTTAAGATGCAACCCTCAAGACAATGAGACTCGTTATAATCTTGCCCTCTGCAAAAAGTTGCTCAAGAACAACCAGCAGAATCAAAATAACAAGAACAATAAGGACAAGAATAAAAACGATAAAAACAAGGACAAGAAGAACGACAAGAACAAAAATAAGGACGGGCAAAATAAGAACGACCAAAACAAAGATAAGCAAAACAAGAATCAGGACAAGAATAATTCTGACAAGAACAAGCAGAATCAGGAAAAAATGAGTCGCGACAATGCCGACCAGCTCTTGAACGCTGCTATCCAGCAAGAGAAAGCTACGAAGCGCAAGATGCAGAAGGCAATGAGCCAGCCACGCCGAAAGGTATATGACAAAAACTGGTAGCTCTGTCTCTTTAGATATTCATTTGTAAGATAAAGAATATAATTTGTAATTAGACAATAAATATGAAACATATAGGTAGGTTTACTATCATCTTGATGATACTGATGAGCGTCAGCATAAATGCTGTTGCCCAACACCTGAAAGTATCGGCTCCATCCCATGTAGCGGCAGGTGAAAACTTCCGTGTTGCGTATACCATCAATGCACGCGACGTGGAGGAATTCCGTATGGGAAACGTGCCGGATGGGCTGGAGGTCATTGCAGGTCCATACACATCGCAACAGTCCAGTTATCAGATGATAAACGGACATACATCATCATCTTCTTCCGTAACGATTACTTATACGCTTTATGCAGCCAAGAATGGTGTTTTCACCATCGCTTCTTCCCAGGTCCTTGTAGGGGGAAAGAAACTGGCATCCCGCGCTGTTAAGATTAATGTTACCGGACAGGCTGCCCATAATCCTAATGGTTCTACCAAGATGCATGGAAGAAATGATAATGATGAACCTCATATGCGACAGGCTGGTTCCAGCATTTCTGGCAGCGACCTCTTCATCAAGGTTTCTGCCAACAAGAAACATGTCACAGAACAAGAACCTATCTTGCTGACTTATAAGGTTTATACTCTGGTTGAACTTACCCAACTGGAGGGTAAGATGCCTGATTTGAAAGGTTTTCATACTCAGGAAGTTCCGCTTCCTCAACAGAAGCAGTTCCATACAGAGATGGTCAACGGCCGTCCATACAAATGCGTGACCTGGAGTCAATACGTCATGTATCCACAGATGACAGGAAAGCTGGAAATACCTTCCATCAATTTCAAGGGAATCGTTGTCCAGCAAAACCGTAATATTGATCCTATGGAAGCTTTCTTTAATGGAGGTTCCGGTTATATTGAGGTTCACAAGGATATCAAGGCTCCGGGTATTACCATTTCGGTTGACCCATTACCTCAACGTCCTGCTGATTTCTCAGGCGGAGTAGGTAAGTTTAATATTTCTGCCACTATCGACAAGAAAGAAGTAAAAGCCGGCGAACCTATCAATATACGTGTGGTTGTAGGAGGTATCGGAAACCTGAAGCTGCTGAAACAGCCTATTATCGAATTCCCGAAAGACTTCGATCAGTATGATGCAAAAATAACAGACAAAACCCGACTTTCAGCCAATGGTCTGGAGGGCAATATGATTTACGACTTCCTTGCGGTACCTCGCAATCAAGGTCAGTATACCATACCAGCCATCGAATTTACCTATTATGATACATCATCATCCAGGTATAAGACCATCAAGACTCAACCATTCACCATCAAGGTTGATAAGGGTGACGGCTCAAGCAACAGCAATGAAGGTGCTGATTTCAACAAAGACAAGGACATTCATACCCTGAAGCTCGGCAAAGACTGTCACCAGAACATCAACGACATGTTTTATGGCAGCGCAAGCTATTGGATCTGTCTGTTGATTCCTCTGCTTGCTTTCATCGCATTGATTATCATCTTCCATCGCAGAGCTATGGAAAATGCCGACATCGTCAAGATGCGCTCCAACAAGGCAAAGAAGATGGCAACCAAGCGCTTGAAGAAAGCTCATCTCTTGATGGTAAAGCACAAGCAGGGAGAGTTTTATGATGAAGTATTACGTGCTTTATGGGGATATATCAGTTACAAACTGAATATACCTGTAGAAAAGCTGAATCGTGAGAACATCCGCGAGAAAATGATTTCTCACAACGTAGACGAAGATACCATCAAGAAGTTTACTACTGCTATTGATGAGTGTGAATTCGAGCGTTATGCACCAGGCGATTCAGTGGGTAATATGAATCATACATTCAATGCTGCAATAACAGGAATCATGGAAATAGAGAATGCAATCAATATGGCACGTAAGAAGCGCAAGACCAATCGCAACGGATATTCCCTCATCATGCTTCTGGCAATGATGCTTGGCTTCACTCTTGAGGCTGGTGCCATCACCAAACAGAATGCAGATACAGAGTATCAGAAAGGCAATTATCAGCAAGCGATTCGTGATTACGAGGAGATATTGAAGACCAGGGCATCTGCTGCCATCTATTATAATCTCGGCAATGCTTATTTCCGTACAGACAATATCACGAAGGCTGTGCTCAACTATGAGCGTGCCCACTTATATGCACCTGGAGATGAGGACATCAATTTCAATCTCCAGTTTGCAAGAAGCAAGACCATTGACAAGATTACACCGGCATCAGAAATGTTCTTCGTCACATGGTACAGGATGCTTGTCAACTACACGAGTGTTGACAATTGGGCTAAGATTGGAATCTTCAGTATCATCATGGCGTTGATACTCGTATTGGTTTATCTCTTTGGACCTCAGCTCTTCATGCGTAAGATAGGATTTTTCGGAGGCTTGTTCTTCCTGATTTCCTTCCTGATAAGTAATCTGTTTGCCTATCAGCAGAAACAGGTTCAGATAAACAGGACGGGTGCCATCATTATGGAACCATCGGTAAATATCAAGAAGACACCAGCCAAACAAAGTGCTGACTTGTTTGTCCTGCATGAAGGAACCCGGGTGGATATTACCGACAAGACAATAAATGGATGGCGAGGCATTCGTGTTGCTGATGGCAGAGAAGGTTGGATAGAAACCAAACATATAGAGGAAATATAATGGATTTCAGTAAAATACAAGACATGGACATGCAGGTGTTGAGCCTTTTCAATGGTAGCGACAACATCATGCTTGACCAGATGGTACAGATATTAACATCGGGCCTGACGTGGATACCACTCTACGTCATGCTCTTTTTTGTTGTTATGCGCAACAATGAGACGATGGGGCAGATAGCCCTGGTGGTGGGAAGCGCAATCTTCTGCGTTCTATTTGCTGATGGACTGGTTGACGGCATCATCAAACAGCTGGCTGAGAGATGGAGACCTTCAAATGATCCTACATTCAAGTATATGGTGCAGGTTGTGGACGATATCCGTCTGAAGGGTTATAGCTTCTGCTCTGCACATGCTGCCAATACGATGTCGCTGGCTGTTTTCTTCTCCTTACTTATCCGTAGTAAAATGCTCACGATAACACTGGTAATATGGTCTCTCATAAACTGTTGGACGCGATTATATCTAGGTGTACATTACCCTTCAGATATTCTTTGCGGCATGATTATCGGTATCATCGTTGGCATTCTGGTCTATCTGCTTTATTACAAGATTTATCGTCGGATCTCTCCAAAGATTAATTATATCTCCAACCAGTATACAAGTACAGGATATGATCATGACGATATCGATAAGGCAATGGTCATTTTAATGCTCACATTGGTATATGTAGTGACAAGAAGTGTTGTCATGGCTGGTTTCGTTTAATAAACTCTATTTAAAAGAATACAATAAATAAAACATAATGGATACAAAACATATTAAGATAAGCGATTATAATTACGATTTGCCTGATGAGCGCATCGCCAAGTTTCCTATCTCACAGCGCGACCACAGTAAACTGCTGGTCTATAAGCATGGCGAGGTGAGTGACGATGTGTTCTTCCATCTTCCGGAATATCTGCCAAAGGGTGCCATGATGGTATTCAATAATACCAAGGTAATCCAGGCGCGCATGCATTTCCGCAAGGAGACGGGAGCCCTCATCGAGGTGTTCCTGATGGAACCTGCTGCACCTACCGACTATGAGCTGATGTTCCAGACATCGGGTCACTGCTCATGGCTCTGTATGATTGGTAACCTGAAGAAATGGAAAGAGGGAAGCCTGAAGCGAGACTTCGAAATCAAGGGTCATCAGCTTACCCTCTCTGCTACCATGCGCCGTGGAGATGCGCTCAGCACAGAGGCGGCAGAAATGGTAGCCAAGGGTGGCGGCACCAACTACTGGGTGGATTTCGACTGGGACAACGAGCATGTTTCCTTTGCCGAGATTCTCGAAGCAGTGGGAGAGTTGCCTATCCCTCCTTATCTGAACCGCAAGACCGAAGAAAGTGACAAGACCACTTATCAGACCGTATATTCCAAGATCAAGGGTAGTGTAGCTGCCCCAACGGCCGGTCTGCATTTCACCGATGCGGTGCTCCAGGACCTGGATGCGCATGGCATCGACCGTGAAGAGGTAACCCTTCATGTAGGAGCGGGAACCTTCAAGCCGGTGAAGAGTCTTGAGATAGAAGGTCATCAGATGCATACCGAATATATCGTGGTTCATCGTCGCAGTCTGGAGAAGCTCATCAAGCACGAGTGCCAGATCATAGCCGTGGGAACCACCAGCGTGCGCACCATCGAGAGTCTCTACTATATGGGTGTGCATCTCATCAAGCATCCTGAGGCAAGCGAGGAGGATTTGCATGTAAAACAGTGGGATCCATACGAGTTGTCGGCAGATGGCAATCTGGTGGAAGGCATCACTCCGGTGCAGGCTATCCAGGCAATCGTCGATTATCTCGACCGCAACGGATTGGAAGCCCTTCACTCCAGCACACAGATCATCATCGCTCCGGGTTATACCTATAAGATAGTGAAGATGCTGGTTACCAATTTCCATCAGCCTCAGAGCACCCTCCTTCTCCTGGTGAGTGCCTTCCTGCATGGTGATTGGAAGAAGGTATATGATTATGCCCTCTCTCATGATTTCCGCTTCCTGAGCTATGGAGATTCCTCCCTGCTCATTCCGTAAGGAGAAGAAGTCAGAGCAATAACAGAACTGCTAATCATAAAGTTCAAAATTCAAAATTCAAAGTTCAAAGTAAGATAATATGATTTCAGTAGAAGGACTGAAAGTAGAGTTTGGCGTAAAGCCACTTTTCAATGATGTAAGCTTCGTAATCAACGACCGCGACCGCATTGCCCTGGTAGGTAAGAACGGTGCCGGCAAATCTACGATGCTGAAGATTCTCTGTGGCTTGCAGAAGCCAACCTCCGGCGTGGTGGCTATCCCAAACGAAACCACCATCGGCTACCTGCCTCAGGTGATGAAACTGCAGGATGATACCACCGTGAAGCAGGAAACCCGAAAGGCTTTCGCCCACAATACCGAGATGAAGGCGCGCCTCGACAAGATGCAGCAGGAAATGGCCGACCGCACCGACTACGAGAGCGAGAGCTATGCCCAGCTCGTGGAGAAATTCACCCAGGAACATGATCGCTATATGATGATGGGCGGTGAAAACTACGAGGCTGAGATAGAGCGCACGCTGAGCGGTCTGGGTTTCACCCGTGAAGATTTCGACCGTCCTACCCGGGAGTTCTCCGGTGGATGGCGTATGCGTATCGAGTTGGCAAAGATCCTGCTCCAGAAGCCGGATGTGCTCCTCCTCGATGAGCCTACCAACCATCTTGATATCGAGAGTATCCAGTGGCTGGAGCAGTTCCTGGCGCAGAGTGCCAAGGCGGTGGTGCTGGTAAGTCACGACCGTGCCTTTATCAATAATGTAACCAACCGCACCCTGGAGATTACCTGCGGAAGGGTAGAGGATTACAAGGTGAAATACGATGAGTATGTGGTACTTCGTGCCGAGCGCCGTGAGCAGCAGCTCCGCGCCTACGAAAACCAGCAGAAGGAAATAGCCGATATCAAGGATTTCATCGAGCGTTTCCGCTATAAGCCAACCAAGGCTGTACAGGTGCAGAGCCGCATCAAGCAGTTGGAGAAAATCGTTCCTATCGAGGTGGATGAGGTGGATACCAAGCAGATGCATCTCAAGTTCCCTCCTTGTCTCCGCAGCGGCGATTATCCGGTCATCTGCGATGAGGTGAGAAAGGATTATGGCGAGCATACCGTCTTCGACCATGTGACCCTTACCATCAAGCGTGGCGAGAAAGTGGCGTTCGTAGGTAAGAACGGCGAGGGTAAATCTACCCTGGTGAAGTGTATCATGGGCGAGATTCCTTTTACGGGCAATCTCAAGATAGGTCATAATGTTCAGATTGGTTATTTCGCACAGAATCAGGCACAGCTCCTCGATGAGAATCTTACCATTTTCCAGACCATCGACAATGTGGCTACCGGCGAAATGCGCCTCAAGGTGAACGATCTGCTGGGTGCCTTTATGTTTGGTGGCGAAACTTCCGAAAAGTATGTCAAGGTGCTGAGTGGAGGAGAGCGCAGTCGTCTGGCGATGATCAAGCTCCTGCTCGAACCGGTGAATCTCCTGATTCTCGATGAGCCTACCAACCATCTCGACATGCAGTCGAAGGATGTGTTGAAGGAAGCCATCAAGGCATTCGACGGTACCGCTATCATCGTGAGCCATGACCGTGAGTTCCTCGACGGACTGGTAGATAAGGTATATGAGTTTGCCGGTGGTAAGGTTCGTGAGCATCTGGGCGGTATCTACGATTATCTCCGTGCCCACAATGCCGAGAGCATCAGTCAGGCACTGGCGAATCAGGTCGGAAGTCAGAATATGTCATCTGCCGGCTCTCCATCTTCTTCATCATCATCCTCTGCAGATTCTTCCGAGGCATCCTCCGGAAAGCTCAGCTATGCCGAGCACAAGGAGCAGCAGAAGAAGATACGCAAGGCTGAGAAGGCGGTGAAGGAATGCGAGACGAAGATTGAAAAGCTCGAAACCCGCAAGGCTGAGATTGATGCCCTCCTGATGAAGCCTGAGAATGCTACGAATATGGAACTCGTTACCGAATATACCGAGCTGATGAAGAGCCTGGATGAGGAAAACGAGAACTGGATGATGCTCTCCGAAGAACTGGAGGAAATCAAGAATTCATAGTTAAAACAATAATAAATAACGAGAAAATGAAAATGAAGTACATCCTTCCGATGATGATGCTCGCAGCCATGCCTTTGGCTGCTGATGCTCAGAACAAGTCGGGACTTGTCATGAGCAATCTTGACAAGACAGCAAAGCCTGCTGATGATTTCTATCAGTTTGCTACCGGTGGCTGGCAGAAGAACAATCCGCTGCCTGCTGCCTACAGCCGTTATGGTAGTTTCGATCAGTTGGCTGAGAACAGCAACAAGCGTATCAACTCTATTCTTGATGAACTCAAGAAGAAGACCTACAAGGCTGGAACCATCGAGCAGAAGCTTTCCGACTTCTACAAGTTGGCGCTCGATATCGACCGCCGCAACAAGGAGGGCATTGCTCCTGTAAAGCCTCTCCTCGACGAGATTGCTGCTGCCAAGACCAAGGCTGAGCTCCAGAACTTGCAGGTGAAGTATGCCATGCAGGGCTTGGGCGTAGGTTTCGGTACCGGTTTCGGTGCTGACGAGAAGAACGTTACCATGAACATCTACAATGTGATGCAGGGTGGCTTGACTCTCGGTTCCAAGGATTATTACCTCAACAACGATGCTGCTACCGTAGCCATCCGTGAGGCTTTCAAGACCTACGTGGCAAAGATGTTCCAGCTCTATGGCTTCTCTGCTGCCGATGCTGCCAAGAAGGCACAGAAGGTATTCCTCCACGAGACCAGTCTTGCTACTATCTCCAAGAGCCGTACCGAGCTCCGTGACCCACAGGCTAACTACAACAAGATGAGCCTGAAGCAGTTTAAGGAGAATTATCCAAACATCCCTCTCGAGGCATTGGCTAACGGCGAGGGCATCAAGAGCGAGTATATCCAGGAGATGATTGTGGGTCAGCCTGCATTCATGGCTGGTTACGACAAGATTACCGCCGCTGAGGATGCTGAGACCTTGAAGGCATTGATGGAGTGGAGTGTCATCGGCAGTTCTTCTGCTTATCTCACTGATGAAATCCGTGAGGCAAACTTCGATTTCTTCGGCAAGACCATGAGTGGCAGAAAGGAAGACCATCCATTGTGGAAGCGTGCTACTTCTCAGGTAGATGCTCAGATGGGTGAGGCGCTCGGCAGAATCTACTGCAAGAAATTCTTCCCAGAGTCTTCCAAGAAGATGATGGAGACTTTGGTCAAGAATCTCCAGGTGAGCCTCGGTCAGCGTATCGATGCTCAGAAGTGGATGAGTGCAGAGACCAAGGCTGCTGCCCACAATAAGCTCGATAAGTTCTATGTCAAGATTGGTTATCCTAACCAGTGGACCGACTATAGCAAGCTTACCATCGACCCATCCAAGAGTTTCTATGAGAACGTGATGGCTTGCCGTCAGTTCCGCAACAATAAGGAGATTGCTGAGAAGGCTGGTAAGCCAGTCAACAGAGATGAGTGGCATATGACTCCACAGACTGTGAATGCATACTATAATCCTACCACCAATGAGATCTGCTTCCCAGCAGGTATCCTTCAGTATCCATTCTTTGATGCCAAGGCAGATGCGGCATTCAACTATGGTGCTATCGGTGTAGTGATTGGTCATGAGATGACTCACGGTTTCGACGATCAGGGTCGCCAGTATGATGCCAGCGGTAACCTGAAGGATTGGTGGACCGCTGCTGATGCTGAGGGCTTCAACAAGCGTGCAGATATGTATGCTGATTTCTTCAGCAACATCAAGGTATTGCCTGATCTGAATGCCAACGGTCGCTTTACATTGGGTGAGAACCTTGCCGACCACGGTGGTTTGATGGTATCTTTCAATGCATTCAAGAATGCGACAGCCAAGAAGCCTTTGAAGAACAAGGATGGCTTTACTGCTGCTCAGCGTTTCTTCCTTGCCTACGCTGGTGTATGGGGTCAGAACATCACCGAGAAGGAAATCCGCAACCGTGTAAAGAACGATCCTCATGCGCTTGGCAAGTGGCGTGTAGATGGTGCTCTTCCTCACATTGATGCCTGGTATGAGGCATTCGGTGTAAAGCAGGGCGACAAGATGTTCATTCCTAAGAATGAGCGTCTGGAACTTTGGTAAAATGAATAAATCGTAATTAATTAAAGGATGCTATAGAAATTTAGCATCCTTTTTTTGTTTAAATCGCCTAAAATTAGTAACTTTGCACCCAATTAAAAAGAAAGGGAAAAACAGAATATGCCATTAAGACTACCGGATAAGCTTCCTGCAATAGAATTGCTGAAGCATGAAAATATTTTTGTGATGGATGAAAGCCGCGCTCATAGCCAGGAAATTCGTCCATTGAAGATCTGTGTGCTCAATTTGATGCCGCTTAAGATTACAACGGAAACAGACCTTGTGCGTCTGCTCTCCAATACGCCACTCCAGTTGGAAGTTTATTTCATGAAACTGAAGAGTCATACTCCAAAGAATACACCTATAGAACACATGATGATGTTTTATAAAGACTTCCAGGAATTGTCTAAACAGAAGTTTGATGGCATGATTGTAACTGGTGCACCTATCGAGACCATGGAGTATGAAGATGTGCAGTATTGGAAGGAAATCACGGAAATATTCGATTGGGCACGCACCCACGTTACATCAACATTGTATATCTGTTGGGGTGCTCAGGCTGGATTATACCATTTCTATGGAGTTCCAAAATATCAGCTGGATAAAAAGATGTTTGGTATATTTCCACAGAAGCCGCTTGATTCTACTCTTCCTATTTTCCGCGGATTCGATGATTATTTCAACATGCCGCATAGTCGCCATACTGAAGTGCGCCGTGAGGATATCATCAAGGTTCCGGGACTCGACATTATTGCCGAATCGCAGGAAAGTGGAGTCAGTATCGTGATGGCACGAGGTGGAAGAGAGTTTTTTGTTACCGGTCATCTGGAATATGCCCCAAATACGCTTGACAAGGAGTATAAACGGGATATGGGAAAACGTGATGATGTTGACTTGCCGAAGAATTATTATTACAATGATGATCCGATGCAGGCACCATTGGTAACATGGCGTGCTCATGCCAATCTCTTTTACAGCAATTGGATCAACTATTACGTTTACCAGGAGACACCATACAATATTGATGATATCAAGTAAGCTAAAGTTTAAGAAGATATAGATAATGAGAACACTGGAACTTTTGGCACCAGCCAAGAATCTTGAATGTGGAATTGCAGCCATTGACCATGGTGCAGATGCAGTTTATATCGGTGCACCAAGATTTGGTGCACGTGCTGCAGCCGGCAATTCTCTGGATGATATCAGACAGCTATGCCGCTATGCCCATCAATATCAGGCAAAGGTGCATGTTACGGTCAATACCATCATTTACGATTCTGAGCTCAATGATACGTTGGATATGATCCGTGACTTGCAGGAGGCTGGCGTTGATGCCCTCCTCTTGCAAGACATGGGAGTATTGTATGCATTGCAGGGTAAGGGTCCTTCAGCTGTAGACTTCACCTGGACAAGGGAATTACACTCAAGTACACAATGCGATACACGAAGTGCTGAAAAAGTAAAATGGCTTCAAGCTTTAGGATTCAATCGTGCTGTCCTGGCAAGAGAACTCTCCGTTAAGGAAATCTCCGACATACATCAGGCTGTTCCAGACATGGACTTAGAGGTATTTGTCCACGGAGCATTATGCGTAAGCTATTCCGGCGTATGCTATGCTTCCGAGAGATGCTTTGGCCGCTCTGCCAACCGTGGCGAATGCGCCCAGTTCTGTCGTATGAAATTCAACTTGCTGGATGCGGACAACAAGGAAATAGAACATCAGCGTCATCTCCTTTCCTTAAAGGATATGTGCCAAATCGACAATCTGGAGGCTTTGGCTGATGCTGGTGCCTGTTCATTCAAGATAGAAGGAAGATTGAAGGATGCAGGTTATGTCAAGAACGTTGTTTCAGCCTATAGCCAGCGCCTTGATGAAATCTGCAGGAAACATCCCCAGAAGTATGCACGCCCGTCTTTTGGACGTCCACGATATGAATTCGAAGCCAATTTAAAGAAGACATTCAATCGTGGTTTTACAAACTATTTTCTGAAAGGACGCCAGCCGGATATTGCAAGTTTCGATACTCCGAAGGCAATCGGTGAGTTTGTAGGCAAGGTCAAGGAAATCCGTGGCAACAGTTTCAATGTAGCCAGTATCTCCAGTTTTACCAATGGTGATGGCTTGTGCTTCATCAATGATGAGCACGAATTGGAAGGTTTCCGCGTGAACCGTGCACAGGGCAACCGTCTGTACCCATTGAAAATGCCAATGAACTTACGTCCGGGAATGGGCTTGTATCGTAACAATGACCAGGCTTTTGAAAAGATTCTCGCAGGGAAAACAGCTGAAAGAAAGATTCCTATTAAAATTACGTTCAGTCTGTATGATGAAGATGGACACAGCGGATTCTCTGCAGAAGCGCAATATGTCAGTGAACAGGGAATAGGATGGAATTCTGATGATTCTAACTTGATGGGTAAGGCTGTTGTGGCTTTTGAACACAATCTGGCACAAAAACCTCAGCATGATAATATTGTCAGACAACTCAGTAAGCTCGGCGGTACCATCTACGAGTGCAGGGAGGTGGAGATAAAAAATCAAGCTGACAACTATTTCATTCCAAGCAGCGTACTTACAGAGTTACGCAGAAATCTGATGGAAGACATCGAAAAGAATGCAGATATTTCATCAAGCGAAAAAGCTGTTTCGGGCAGTCTGAGCAGCGCAGAAGATAGTTTGCAGGAAAGCAAGGTGAAAGTCTGGCAGAGGGAATATGGCAAATATGGTTATCTCTACAATATTGCCAACAAGAGTGCACATGAGTTTTATAAACTGCACGGGATGAGTCATACGGAGAATGCCTTTGAATTAAGCAAGACCTCTTTTCAAGGCACGAAGACCGGTGAAAGTCTCATCATGCAGTGTCGCCATTGCATCCGCTACTCCCTTGGCTATTGCGTAAAACGTGGCGGCAGGAAGCCAACATGGAAAGAACCGCTGTATCTGGAGTTGGGCGATGGCAGAAGATTCAGACTGGAATTTGCGTGCAACGTTTGTCAGATGAATATTTATTCAGACTAATTATCACGTCTCAATAAGATGAATAAGCTATAGAAATATGATGAGAATGAAACACATATATATTTTACTGTTACTGGGCATCACATTGATGCTCAGTAGCTGTTATCACCGTCATAATTCTCATCAGCAACATGCAGCACTCATAGAATATAGCGATAAGCAGCTGGATTCCATTTCCTTTTCTACCACACACCATTATACCAATAAATTCAACTTTATGGTATTCAAGGATTCTCTCATACTTGTCAAGCAGCTGCCTGAAGAACTGATGAGTGAATTGCAGGTTGATTCGTTTGCCGTAGAGAAAGGCAGGCTGCTGGTAGTAACGGATATCCGTATGGTTCCTCAGGATTCCATCGATTCCGTATGGGTACAGCTTGCAACAGAAGACAATACTTTCGGTTGGACACGGGAATCGAAAATGCTGCAACAGGTAGTTCCTGATGACCCAATATCAGAGTTTATCATGACATTCAGTAATGTGCATTTACTCATTTTCATGGTCATTATTGTTGTGATAACTATAGCTTATCTCATACGCAAGGTGAGTTGCAGCAACATCTATATAGTGCATTACAATGATATTGATTCCCCATATCCTACGGCATTGGTCATACTGGTAGCAATCTCTGCTGCATTCTATGCCACCATTCAGACTTTTGAACCGGAAACATGGCGGCATTTCTATTTTCATCCCACGCTCAACCCATTTGCGGTACCTCGCATTTTGGGATTCTTTCTTGCTGCCGTATGGTCAGTTATCATAGTGGGGATAGCTTGTATTGATGAAGTATATCACCGGTTGCGATGGGGAGAAGGCGTATTGTATCTGGGTGGACTGGCTAGTGTCTGCGCTTTAGATTACATCATCTTCAGTGTGCTTACTTTATATTATATCGGCTATGTATTATTAGTTGCCTATATCTGGTTTGCTATCACAGCATACCTTAAAAGGAAATAACTTGGGGTGACTTTGCCTGGTTGATGACCGGCGCCTGCCATCATTTATCTTCCGCCAGGGTCATCATAGATAACCGTTTGAAGACACATAAGGCGTTTTCTTCGATTGCCGGTGCAAAGATATGAAAATTTTCTGTATCTGCCAAATTTAGGCATGTGATAAGGAGCGATTTTCAGCAGCTTACGATTTGAAACTTAGATAAAATAACAAACTCTATATTTTATGGGCACATCTCTATGCTTTTCGGCATAGAAAACTATGTTTTGCGTTATAAATCAGCATATTACAAAGTAATAACCGTTTACGGGGAACGTGTTCAGTATTCAGTATTCAGTTTTTTTCGCTGTTGTTACCATCCTCTGTATAGATAGTATATTATATATATATATAATATAAAATAATTACTTACAATTTGTAACCACAAAATGGGTAACTATCGCGAAAAAAACTGAATACTGAATACTGAATACCCTCTTAGGTACCACACGACCTGGGTATAATGACAGGATAAGGGGAAAGTATAATAGAGGAATGGAGCAGAAGATAACGAGAAAATTCCTGGATGAAATATCCCCTTTACCTAGTACGTACTAGTACGCGTACATAGTACGTACTAGGTAAATATAAAAAAAAATCCGTATCTTTGCACCCGTAATCAGACAAGTAAAGTGGGGGACAAGGACAGCTCACCTACACGCAGACAGAGATGGAGGTGTCTGCAGAACGACTTCGGCAAGAGGGGTAGGGCGATGATGCAGCTAATCTGTTTTTTATATTTTCTGATCATAACCATCAGAAATCTTTTTGCCTAAAGCCAATGCGCCTATCACGGAAGCCCCCATTGCCCTGAGCTTTTCTGCAAATCGGGAAATGGAACCACCCGTAGCTATCATGTCGTCAAACAGCAATACCTTCTTCCCCTTGAAGAAAGACTCATCAATATGAAGTGTATCTGTTTCATCGCCATCTTCATCCTTCTCTGTCGTATAGCTAAAGGCACCGTAAGCATTCTGAAGTCCGGTCTGTGCACATACCTGTTCGCTGAAACTGCGGAAGCGGCGCTCTGTGTGCTTTTTCAATGAGGCAGGAATGCAGACAAGCGTAATGGATGAACCTTCATCACCCAAAACATCTTTAAGATAGGATACAACCATATCAATAGCCTTTTTTAAAGCTTGCTGATGGTCTATTTCTGTAGTCAACTCAGAGTTTCCTTTAAAATTGACAATAAGGTCACGCTTCTCCCATTCCTCTGGCGAAAGTTCAAAGGTACCAAAGGCACTGAAAGCCGCATAATCGACCAACCAATTGTAGTGAAGACCATCGTTAAGACATGGCCATTGTTGAATGTTTTCTGAAATAGCTGCCATAGACAAGATTGATTTTTCTAATTACTAGTATATGTTCTATTGATAGCGACTTTCTAACTTGATAGCTACCATCTGCAAAATTATAAAAATATATTGATATAGCCATGCTTTTTATCGATTTTTTGTTTTTTTTATTTTGTATTGTCTTCGAAAAGCAGTAACTTTGCACTCGAAATCAAAATATACATAATTATATATGACTAGAAAAAGTAAAATTCACGAAATCCGTGATTACATGATTATTGCGTTTGCAATGATTGAGGGAAGTATCGGCCTTAACATTTTTCTGCTTCCAAACCATATTACGATGGGTGGAGTAGGAGGTATTGCTTCCATCTTATGTTGGGGATTTGGCATTCCGGTATCTGTGTCCTACTTTGCACTCAATGTTTTTTTGCTGATTATAGCCCTTCGCATCTTAGGCTATAAATTCTGCCTTAAAACCATTTATGGAGTGACTATCTTTGCCATTACCTCACGCATCATTGAGACCCAGACAGTGGGAATGACTCCTCTCCTGCACGATCAACCTTTCATGGCAACGGTTATCGGCGGTTTCTTCATGGGAAGCAGTGCAGGACTTGGACTTTCAGCCAATGGTTCTACGGGAGGTAGTGATACGGTAGCCGCCATGATCAACAAGTACTGGAACATTTCCTTGGGGCATGCTATCATGATTTGTGACCTCTGCATCATTACCAGTTCTTATTTGGTTCTTCAATCTTGGGAACAGGTCATCTATGGCTACGTTTGTCTCTTTGTGGTATCGATTTGTGTAGACCATATTGTCAACACACTTCGCCGCTCGGTACAGTTCTTTATCATTTCAGATAAATATCTGGAACTGAGTGCAGCCATCAATACTGCTGCAGATAGAGGATGTACTATCATGGATGGTCATGGATGCTATAGTGGCAAAGACGTGCACATGCTCTTTGTGCTGGCACGTCAGCGTGAATCGCAGAAAATATTCCGTCTGATTGATGAAATAGACCCTGCTGCATTTGTCAGTCAAAGTGCCGTTATCGGTGTGTACGGTGAGGGATTCGACCGTTTCAAAACCGGTAGGGCAATCAGTATTCCTGGTAAAAAGAAGCTTGTTGCGAGCTTTAAATCATAATTTCACAGAAACAAGAAGAGGGTGAGTCATGGACCTATGACGCACCCTCTTCCTCTTTTTAGAATATTAAAATTATTTTTTCTTCATTCCTTTATAGACAAGGAAAGCTACTACTATCACTGCCAAACCTAGGATTATATAGCCTAATTCATGGCTGTATTTCAAGGCCTGCTGATAAACATCCTGTGTGGTCTTATAGTCTGTATACTTATAAATACCCCATCCGATAGTAGCCAGAACCGTATTCCATACACCTGCACCTATTGTGGTATAGAGCAGGAATTTGCCGACATGCATACCTGCCAGACCGGCTGGAATACTGATAAGCTGACGGACAGCTGGCACTAAACGACCAAAAATGGTAGAGGCAGCACCATGCTTGCGGAAATACTCTTCTGCCACTTCAACCTTCTTACGGTCTAGCAAACACATGTGCCCAATGCGACTATCTGCAAAACGATAAATGATAGGGCGACCCACCCATTTTGCCAAACAGTAATTAATCAACGCACCGAGGTCTGCACCGATAGTTGCAAAAACAATGACCAGAAGGAAAGACATTCCACTGTTTGGATCCATCGCCTTCCACGCTGCTGGCGGAACAACAACCTCAGAAGGAAAAGGAATGAACGAACTCTCGATAGCCATGAACAGTGCAACCACCCAATAGCTCAAATTATCTAGAATCCAAAGAAAAAGATCTGCTGTATTCATTATCCTATATAATCTAGTGCTTATGTATGGGTTAGGAGTTAAGAAGTATTACAGTATTTCCATACCATAAAAACTTCTAACTCCCAACTCCCAAGAAATTATTTATTCTGCTTAGCCCAAGTATCTTTTAAGCCAACAGTCTTGTTAAATACAGGTTTTTCTGCAGTACTGTCAAGATCTGCCATGAAGTAACCGATGCGCTGGAACTGGAGATATTCACCTGGCTTCTTGCCGGCTGCATACTCCTCAACATAGCAGTTCTTATAATCGTGGAAACTTTCCGGATTGAGCAGCTCACGGAAGTCGCGCTCATCAGCAGAAGGATTCTCGATGGCAAAGAGTCGGTCATATTCACGAACCTCAGCCTTTACGCAATGATCAGCAGATACCCAATGGAGTGTACCCTTCACCTTGCGGTTAGCACCTTCCATACCGCTCTTGCTGATTGGATCGTACTCAGCCTGAATCTCAGTGATAACGCCATTCTCATCCTTGGTACAGCCCGTACACTTCACGATATAAGCATTCTTCAAACGAACTTCCTTACCAGGAGTCATACGGAAGAACTTCTTTGGAGCGTCTTCCATAAAGTCAGCACGCTCAATCCAAAGATTCTTAGAGAAGGTAATGGTATGTGAACCATCAGCCTCATTCTCCGGGTTATTGATAGCCTCCATCTCCTCGCTTTCGCCTTCAGGATAATTGGTGATAACGAGCTTTACCGGGTCAAGCACAGCACTTACACGACAAGCTTTCTTGTTCAAGTCCTCACGTACAGAAGCCTCCAGGAGAGCCATATCATTAAGGGCGTCAAACTTGGTATAACCGATACTGTCGATGAACATGCGGATGCTCTCAGGAGAATAACCACGACGGCGCATTCCGCAAAGTGTAGGCATACGAGGATCATCCCAACCGTTTACCAAGTGCTCATCTACCAATGTATGAAGCTTACGCTTACTCATTACAGTATAGGTAAGGTTCAATCTGTTGAACTCAATCTGACGTGGACGGTTATCATTCAAAACATTGTCAGTGCCGTCCATTTCCTTCAAAAAGTCTACAAACTTATCGTAGAGAGGACGGTGAGGAACAAATTCCAAAGTACAGATAGAGTGGGTTACACCCTCAAAGTAGTCACTCTGTCCATGAGCAAAATCATACATAGGATAAGCATTCCACTTAGTGCCAGTACGATGATGTGGAGTATGAATGATACGATACATGATTGGGTCACGGAAGTGCATGTTAGGGTTAGCCATATCGAGCTTGGCACGAAGCACCATACTTCCTTCCACAGCCTCAGGAGTATTCATCTTTTCAAAAAGAGCAAGACTCTCTTCAATAGGACGGTCACGATAAGGACTGGCAGTACCAGGAGTAGTAGGAGTACCCTTCTGTTCAGCAATCTGCTCAGCAGTCTGCTCATCAATATAAGCATGACCTTTCTTGATCATCCAAACAGCAAACTCCCACAACTTCTCAAAGTAATCAGAAGCATAATAAATATTGCCCCACTTAAAGCCAAGCCACTGAATATCCTGAAGTATATTTTCAACATATTCATTGTTCTCCTTACTTGGGTTGGTATCATCAAAACGGAGATTGCAGACTCCATTATATTTTTCAGCAACACCAAAGTCCATACAGATGGCCTTAGCATGACCAATATGAAGATAGCCATTAGGCTCTGGTGGGAAACGGGTTTGTATTCTTCCACCATTCTTACCTTCCTTGAGATCTTCTTCAACTAATTGCTCGACGAAAGAAAGACTCTTCTTCTCTTCAAGCTTCTTTTCCTCATTAATTGCCATATATTTTATTATTATATTGTTATTTTTGGTGCAAAGATACAAATTTAATTGCAAGTACGGAAATTATATAAACATTATTTATAATATCTGTGCAGATTATCCCGAAACATGTTCTTAAACATATAAAAAAATTTGTTTATTTCATAAAAAACAGCTACCTTTGCACCCGTTATCCTGAATACAATCTTTTTACCTTAAAGAAAGCTAATACCTTTAAATAGAAGCACCCCCACTGCGAAGTGGAGGTGCTTTGCTTTTTATGTCATTCTATAAAAGTGAATTCCAACGCTTTTATTTAGCTTCAACAGCTTTGCGGAAAGTCTCATTCTTCAGCAAAAGAGATCCCTCTTCTGTATCAATAACTGCCTGATCCTTTACCTCTGCATCCAAACCTTTACGAACAAGATAGATATTAACTGACGAAGCCTCTGGCTTAACCATGAACTCCCACTTGAAAAAATCCTTATCAAGACCGGTTGTCTTTACGGTGAAGTCACTATTGACAGTAATGATACGCTTACCATCAGCGCTCTTGTATTCACCGGCAACTTTCTGCTGAGTGGCAGAATCGGTAATTACCTCTACAACAGGTTCAGCTGCTGGAGCTTCCTTCTTTGTCTGCTGGCATGCTGCGAATGCAAACATTCCTAAGGCAATAGCCATAAATGTTATTTTCTTCATAATTCTTATATTAATATGTTAATAAATAATTTTGTTTCATCCAATCTGTTTATGCTTTATCTTATGTTTATACCGTAAATCATCAGTATCCCACTTGCGCAAATAATAATCCATATAGATATGAGTCCTGTCAAGATAGGAACGTACGAAAAACGCAGGTAATTCTTTGGCTTGAAACTATCAGCATATTTTCTCAAGAAATGCTGAAAGATATAATAGCAAAGTGTTGCATAAATAAAACCGATGATTGTTCCTACCAACACATCACCAAAATAATGCACACCCAGATACATTCTGGAATAACAGGTTATGAGCGCCCAAAGACTAAGGAATAGGGTCAGTTTGCTCCTTCGTACCAGATATCGCGCAAAAAAAGCCATACTCCATGCATTGGCAGCATGAGATGACGGAAATCCATAGGCTCCTCCACGATAACCCTGAACAATATGAACCATCGGGGAAATCGGATTGTCGGGATTGCTCGGGCGCATTCTTCCTATCATAGGCTTCAACAGACCTGAGGCTGTCTGATCACAGAGCGCAATGATGAGTGTTATTACTATCAGAGTGGTAAGCACAACCTTGACAGGAAAGTTTCTGACCATGACAAAGAGAAAGCTTGCATAAAACGGAACCCACACGAAACGATCGGAAAAAATCAACATGAAATAATCCCAAAAGTCACTATGAAAGCCATTGAAAAACAGAAAAATCTGCATATCAATGTGTTCTAATTGTTGAATGAATTCTATCATTTTTCTTTCTTTATCTACTGATTTTATTCTATTTTTTGCTTGCTATATCATCATACAACTTCTGCAAATAAGCCTGTCCACGTTTTAAATTATATCCCTTTTTACCTTGATCGTATACAACCTTCTGTGCCTTATTGTCATAGATGATAGAATTATCTTCAGATACCATTCCAAAAGCATCCGGCACATCGAAAAAGGCAAACTTAGGCGTTGCATCACTCATCATGTTCTTGCTGAACAGGAAATCCTGATGCTTCACGCCCAGCTGTCCGAGAAGGGTTGCTGCTATATCGTTCTGTGAACCAATAAGTGCTACCTTCATTGGACGAGCAATAGCGCCACCTGCCAGGATAAGCGGAATCTGATAACGTGATCTGTCAAAATTATCAAGATGTTCCTTATATCCACCTACATGATCAGGAACCAATACCACCAGGGTATTCTTCCATCGTGGAAGTTTACTATACTCTCTGATAAGATGACCAACAACACTATCAGTATATGCAAAAGCATTCAGACGCTTGTCTTTTAATCTACTATACGGCACGTCAAACGGTTCATGACTGCTGGATGTCTGGAAGATGCGCAACATAGGATGTTTGACATTCTGCTCCTTTTTCAAATCTTCCAGTAATTTTTCAGCCACTATATGATCGTGTACTCCCCATTTGCTTAGCTTATCTTCAATCGGGAAATCAGCATCAGATATAATCTTCTGATATCCTTGCGAAACAAGATAGGAACGCTGATTGGCAAAATCGACATCACCACCATAATAATAAGCATTCTGGTAATTCTTTGCCTTAGCTAAAGAACGGGCTATAGAAGGCAATTGTGCTGTCTTGGCAGGGTAACGCATGATACTCATTGTAGGCTGTGCAGGATAACCACTCAGAATAGAAACCAATCCTCTATCAGTACGGAAGCTATTGGCATAGAAACGCGTAAAGAGGATGCTCTTCTGCGCAATGGAATCGAGCTGAACTGCTACATTCTTAACCTTGCCCATAGACGGCATGATGTCGTTGGCAAAACTCTCCATGATGACAATCAGAATGTCAGGATTTCCCGTCTTTCTTGCCTCTTCATTGAGAAGAGGGTAGGTATTAACATCACTGGAACTGACCAACTCCTTAAACAGCTTGTCAGCCTCAGCATCATCCATATAGCGATATTGAGCTGCAAAATCTTCCTGATGCGAAAGCGACTCAAACAGGCTAAACATCGGATTAACGGCTGCATGATTAAGAAATGCATCCTGGCAAAAATAAGCCTTACCTGTATTATTTGTTGACACTGTGACTCCACCACGGATAGGAAGGAAAAGCAATGCTGTGAGCACTAACAGAATGAGCGATGAACGAAGGCGATGACGCTCTATATCGCTATCGTATAAGGAACGACGCCCTCCTCGGTAACTACCAGTTCCATAACTCATATATCGGCTATGATACGGTTTCTTTCTAATGGTAACCCGAAGTATAAACCATACACCTATAGCTGAAACCAGAACTGCCAAAAAAGCAAGGAAGATGTAGAAGAAACTTACACTAGCAATGGCATCTTTAGGCGATGTGAAAAAATAAAAAAGCGGTGTACTGTCCAAAGGAAAATTCCAATACGGATAAAGTCCTAAGTTCAGCACAAAAAGGAATGCCCCCAGGAAGGCGACAATACCATAATAAATATTCAGAATCGGGTAAACCAGTTTCTTTCGAATCCAGATAGACGCCAAAAGCAATAAGCCAGGAATAACCGAGAGATAACCAGCCATTCCTAAATCAAGTGACAATCCATGCCAAATAACTCGAGGCATATTATCCCATATATTAATGGTTTGAGCAGCAGTAGAAGACTTTTCTAAAAGAAGAAATAGAGGCTTCTGTGCCACGAACAACAGCACAAAAATAACGTATGTTTTTATGAATGACAATATCTGTTTCATATCCTAAATTTCATTTATTTGTATATTAACTTGAGTAACATTATCTATATAAAAGATGTATACGAATGCAAAATTAGCCATTTTATTTCATATAAACAATAATTTTCTCTTCTTTTTTAAAAAAAATGGAAAAAAATTTGGTAAATCAAAATATATTTACTAACTTTGTTGTGTCAAATTTATTACAGATATGGCTAAATATAACATTCAACCTAAAAAAGAAAAGTTGGCAAGGTATCAGACCTTGTTGAGCGAGGAGACCAAAGACCGTCTCCACGACGACATCTTACGTATGTTGGTTTCAGAACAAAAGTACAAGGATCCTGCATACAATTCACGGAAACTTGCAGAGGATTTGCGAACAAATTCCCGCTACATTTCTGCTGTTTGTGCAACAAGATTCCACAAAAACTATTCTGAACTTGTGAACGACTATCGTGTAAACGATGCGATGTCATTGCTTACTGACAAACGATACGCAAAAATGAGTGTAGAAGACATTGCCGAAATGGCTGGTTTCAGTACTCGTCAGAGTTTTTATGCAAACTTCTACAGACGCATGGGTATTACTCCTCGTCAGTATCGATTGAATCATAAAGCGAAATACGAGAAAGGAAAGCTATAGGTACAGAAAACTCCTAGCCCTTGGGGACAACCCTGGAAGGCTAGGAGTTTTCTGTATTCATTATTTTCTCAAGAAATGCTTCAGCACCTTGCTGCTTGCATTTTTAGAAATCTTACGTATGGCCTTGTCGCGTATTTGCCGAACTCGCTCTCGCTTTAAACTCATATCATCAGCAATTTCTGCTAATGTCTCATGATGAATTCCAAGTCCGTAGAATTTGCGTACTACTTCTTTCTCACGCTCATCAAGTAAGTCTACACAATTATTCAAATCTTTCAACATTTGCTGAAAGGCTACATTATCATCAGCCATATCAACATCCTGATTCACCAATATATCAAGAAGAGTATATTGATAACCCTCGCTTATTGGTTGGTCTATAGACATTGCCTTGCTGGCATTACGAGGTGCATACTTCTTCTGATCTTTGGGTATACGATAGAGTGCCGACTGCTTATCGACCGTCTCCTGCATAGCCTTTCGAATAAAAGGAGCTGCATATGACACGAATTTGGTTCCACGAGAAGCATCATACTTCTGTGCAGCAGTAATCATTGCAAGCGTACCTTCGCTCACCAGATCATCAAATTCTATTCCCTTTCCCCGGAACTGATTAGCAACAGACTTTACGTAGTTCAGATTTTCACTAACCAATATATTGCAATCTTTTTCTGTCATAATATATTCTTTTTTAGTAATAATAACCCCATCTCTTTAGAAGACCGTTTCTTTTCTGCAAAAATACAGAGAAAAATTGAATCTTACAAATTTTTCTCTGTTTTTTTATCCGAAAAGTATTCCTTCTCCATATTCTTACTTACAAAGACCTGCATAAGGGCATGAAGTACATCTTTCCTTATCTACAGTTGGGCGGAAAGGCAATTCCTTATTAAAGATATCTGAGAGGATTTTTTTGATGCCCTCCCAAAAATCATCTTTAAGATCAGCCACATTCTCTATATAACAGCCTTTACCAAATTTCAGGGTCGGATCGAATTCTTCTGCTCGAGCATTCTGAATAAAAAGCAGTCCAGGCGATACAGGATCCTTTGCAGGATTGAGAGAAGAAGACTGACTTACAATCAAAGCATAGAGGATAGTCTGCAGATAGTAATCATTATGCTTGCGCAACATCTCCGGATTGAACACTTCATCAATACTCATAGGATGAGAGCTGGATGCTCTACCTGTTTTATAGTCAATAACCCGAATCTTCTCTGCTAAGTTTTCTACTCCTGGCTTGCCATTTGCTGCAACAGAATCCAACCTATCGATAAAACCAGATATGGTGATATTCTTATCACCACTGGAAGTAGGCAGGCAAAACTTTGTCTCTATCGGGATCTCCAGACCTAAAATAGTAAATGGTGCCTGGCGACTATCAATAATCAATAACTGCTTCAAATAATTGGCAATCACTTCTCTATTGATAAGTTTCAGTCCGTTATACTTTGGCTGATAGCCATTGCTACTGACCTTGAACAGCTCTTCACGGAAAGCCTGATCAACTATCCGATAAATCAAGACTTCATTTTTAATCGCATTCTCAAAATCTGCCTTTGTTATAACGACAGGGTGGATGAGCTGCTCTTTTCCATCTTTATCTAGCCTAATTGCTGATTTTGCAGCAAACTGCAGGTAGATAAGCTGAGCAGCACGATGGAATATATTACCGAATATGCGATTGTCTATCTCGTCCTCATCTATGAGATCAGGCTCATCCAGTTTTTCTATATACTTATAGTAAAAACGCTTTTCGCATCTCATATATGTATTGATGAAAGTAGGGGATATCTTCCAATGCTCATTCAATTTATTCCATATTGCCTCTGTCTTATTTACTTCTTTATACTCATCGCGACAAGGAGTCTGCCCCAATTTAAACGAGTGACGGTGTACTGGATTCTTTCCTTCTATCATCAACTGCAACATAAAGCGACTCATTTCGCCTGTCTGCCCTTCTTCTGTAGCATTATTATAGGTAAATGCCAAATGCTGGCAACGCTGTATCATGCGATAAAAATAATATGCAGAGATGGCTACCTTATTGTCAATGGTAGTCAATCCATAAGCTTTTCTTATAGAATAAGGGATAAACGAAGCATCGTTGACACCCTTCGGCCACTTTCCTTCATTACATGATAAGACTAGCATATAATCGAAATCGAGATTTCGGGTTTCCAAGACTCCCATAATCTGTATACCTACAGCTGGTTCGCCATGAAATGGGATGCTGGTAGTCTGGAACAATTGCAGAATCAAGCGCTCCAATGTTATTGTATCAACCTTTAAATCGCCACTCTCAACAAGTCCTCTCAGACGATTGATCACCGTATAAGAACGGAAAAGAGACTCCTGGAAGAGCTGATCCACATTCTCTTGCTTTGTAGTATAACCTATCTGCTTGAGAATATCTATCAGATAGGTTAGCAATCCCATATTATACTCATCAAGATTCTCAACCTTATCTATATCTCTGAACAATATGGCAAGTCCTTCATCCTCATTCATGATGAGTGAACTTCTATCTGGATAGAACGTCTTCTTTGATTCCAACTGCTCAATAACCTGCAGATTGAGCTGTGAAATATAACGGGCATAAGGATGTCGTAGGACAGCAAGAACCTGATGCAGGCGATAGGTATTGCTAGACTTAGGATGTCCGATGCCCTGCAATTGAATAAGCTGTTGAATCAGACTATAGAAAGGCGTCTGCTGCAAAGGATATCCGATTGTTATATTTACATGTTCTACCTCCTTTGGGAGAGAATGTAAAACAGTAGGGAGTAAGCTTTCGTCAGCAAGAACAATTGCCACATTGCCAGTCTCCTTGCACAACCCGTTCTCTTTTAGCCAAGTATGTACGTATCTAGCCTGTACATTTTCTGTCGGAGCTGAAAAATAGTTGATTTTCTTCTTCGTGGAAAAATTATCATATATATTCCTTGCAGATTGACCGGACTCGTTCCCGATGTCCTCTGCTTCGAACTTACCTTTATACGAATCGGCATCCAGTTCGTTAGGAAAATATTTCAGATTCTGTCGGATATAATGTCCCGCTTCATGGTTGTTATCCATAAAAGCTTTGTCATAATCCCAATAGAAGACAGCCTTTCCTTCTTTCATCAACCTATCACATAATTGCATCTCCACCTTCTGCAACATATTAAAGCCGACGAAAACATACTTCTTATGTTCAAACTTGAGATTCTCATCAGTCACTACCTGGCGATAAAGCGCACCTTCATAGGCAAGTCCCTGCTGGGCGAGACGACTATTGAAATCGTTGTAGATGTCAAGAAAATGACTCCATAATTGGAGGAAGCGCTTCTTCAATTCCGAATTGTGGTCATCCGAAAAATTACTGAAGAACTTCTGAATCATCTTCTTCTGGTCATTTGTCAGATAGGAGATATCATCAAGTTCATGAATATCTTTTAAGTTGGAGAACACCTGTTGTGCATCTGCCATATTTTTATCAATATCGTCAAAATCGGTAATGAGCATCTGACCCCAACCATAGAAATGGTCTAGAGTCTCATCGATCTCTGTACATTTTACAAATGATTTGTGCAAATCGCATACCAGCTTAATAGGATCAGCTACCTTCAGTGGACTGTTCTGTCGGAACAATTCACTGATAGTAATATATGAAGGAGACCATATAGCATCATGCTCAATCTCTGCAAGATAAGTGTCAAGGAAGAGAGAGGCACGTTTATTAGGGAAGACGACAACTATGTCACTCATATCCCTGCCATATTTCTCTCTCAAATCTCTTGCTACTGATTTAAGAAATGGTATCATAGCTTTATTTTATTTCTAGTTTTGACTATCAAAACTTGTTATTTTCATTATTATTTTACTTCTACGACCTTGTTGGGATAAACATACCACAGATAACCGGTAATGTTCTGGTTTCCCATTTCACGCAACAAGTCCATATATCCACGAACCTGCTCCTGATGTTCTTCCTTAGGCTTACCAAACTTGAAGTCTACAACTACCGTTTCCTTCCCATCTTTCATCACGCGGTCTGGACGGAATTTGACAGCTTTCCCATCCATATATTTCACGATAGAGCATTCATTCAAAACTCGCCAACGGTTCGAGAACCAGTCTTTTACCTGAGGAGAGGCAAGGCGTTGCTTAATCATCTTCTCCAATCTTTCGTTAGATACGTTGTCATCGTAGAGAATGCCATCTATTTCCAATTGCTTGAGTGCACTTTCTACATCATCAGAAGTCTTGATACTAGAAAAAATGCTATGCAAGACCGTACCCATTTTGATGTAGAATTTCTGCTGTTCCTCAGCCTCATCGCCCTCAACAAAGTCGCGGCTCTTATTACTCTGCTTGAATTCCGGTAATTCCGGATTTACATAAAGTACGACATCAACTGGCGCCTCATCTTTCAGGAAGACGTTGTCTGATTCTTTCTTCATTTCTGGTTTTTCTTGCTCTATGATGAGTTCACCATAAGAAAAGTCAATATCTTCAGAAGACTCCGAACCTATACCCGATAATTCTACAGGGACACCCGTACCCTCTAAATTCCTGGCAACATTCTGAAGAACCGATTCTATCAAGTATGCGCGACTGTTCTGATTGCCTCGCTTACCCAATACAAACAGACTATGGCTGGCACGGGTAAAGGCAACATACAGCAGGTTCAAATTATCCACTACATTCTGCAAATGCTCATGATGATAATCCGGCTCATAGATGGATTGCATCATGGTTTTGGCATTGAAGTCAATCGGTACGAGGGGCAGTTCATTGAATGGCTCCTCTTGTGGCTCACACCAGATAGTATTCATTTTTTCCAGTTTCCAGTCGCAGAAAGGCATGATTACATAATCAAATTCCAATCCTTTACTCTTATGGATGGTGATAAGTCTGATTCCGTTAATTCCATCACAATGAATACTTTTCTCATGAATGGTATTGTCCCATTCCTTGAGGAAGGCATCAATGTTGCTGCTGTTGTCAACCAGATATTCATTCATCTTGTCATAAAAGGCACAGACATAAGCACTCTGTTTCTTCATATCTTTTACCTTATCCATTTCCAAGATAGCATAAAGAATCTCCGTAAGCTCAAAGAGAGGCTTTTCCAACAGGGTTTCACGCTGTGACAATATTTTTTCCACTATGTTCGGATTCCCCAGGTACTTGATTGCATACTTAGCAAGAATGGCTTTTGCAATGGCATCTTCAGGACAAGCCATAAGACGCAAAGCCACAACGAGGGTAGAAACAGCTTGTGAAGCATCCAGTCGGAATGCTTCATCAGAGACCATCATAAAATCGGAATTCTCCATAAAGTAGGCTGCAATGTCCTGAATGGTTTTATTGCTACGTACTAGAATGGCAATTTTATTGGCAGGAACTCCCATCGCTGTGAGTTCTGTTACAATTTCCAACGACTGCTTCATCATGCTTTCCGTAGTGTCTTCACCTCCTAGGAGTTGCACATCTACATATCCCTGCTTTTCCTTCTTCTCAGGTACCTGCTGACAAACATCAGCATACGCATTTACCAATTGTTTTACCTGTTCCTGATTAGAGTCTTTCAGCATCTCACACTCTTGCTTGGCTGCTTCTACAAAGAAAGCATTATTAAAGGCGATGATGTTGCGGTCTGAGCGATAATTGGTATCAAGAGTTTTCATTTCGAGCGACTTGGTTCCACCGAATTCATTCTCAATATTATTGAGCAATCGCCAATCACCCGATCTCCATCTGTAGATACTCTGCTTTACGTCTCCCACAATAAGATTTCCTGCATTTTCTCTACTCATGGTTTCCTCCAGCAGAACCTTGAAATTCTGCCATTGTACGGTACTGGTATCCTGGAATTCATCTATCATCACATGATCAAGTTGAGTTCCTATCTTTTCAAAGATAAAAGGCGAGTCACTGTCTTCAACCAAAGCATGGAGCAGAGTCTGAGTATCACTCAACAGGAAACGGTTGGCTACCTGGTTCAGTTCTCTCACTTTTTGATCGATACTACCCAGCAAACGCAACTGGTTGAGATGCTTCATCGTAAGAGAAGCGCTCTTGTAGTCCTTCACCCATTCCGGTCTTTTCTCTTCAGAGAATGTCAAAATTGGATAAAGCGTATCAGATACAAACATAAACAGAGGTGATTGATCCTTTACATCACTTTTCTTGACCCAAGCCTCCGGACCAGCGTAACATTTTTTGAAGGTAGAATTTATCAAGTCATCATCATCATATTTGCCTATCTTCAATTTATTGAAATAGCTCCAGATTCCCCTGGTTTTTCCTGCCAGATCATCAGCAGTATATCCACCTTCTTCAAGACTATCAAAGAAAGTAGCAGCAATCTCCTGTAGCTTCTCTCTTGCCTGGCTTCTGATTTCTTTCATTTTAGCAGTAAATTCCTTGAAGAATCCTTCCTTTGACATGCACTGATTCAAAGTATCAGAATGTTCCTTATAATAATCCTTGAAGATATTCTCACCAAATTTCTTGATAGGTCCAATTACATTCCAACTTCTATCTTCGTCTATGCTTTCCTGAATATAATCCAATATCCAGAAGAGTAGGCGGTCTGTACTGGTTAAACTTTCTATCAGTTCATCCACAGCCTGCTGTTCTACCTGATAATCGTTCAATCCAATACGTAGATTAGCTGCGAGATCAAGTTCACGAGCTAGATTACGCAATACTCCTTGAAAAAAAGTATCAATAGTCTGTACACGGAAGTAATTGTAGTTATGCAAGAGGAGTCGCAGGGCTTCTGCAGCATTCTTTCTTATGACTTCCTCAGAAAGATGAGGCAAGGCATTCTTGATTTGCTCAAAATAGCCATTCGATTCTTCCAGTCCATGAGCAATGCCATAAAGCTGGCTCAATATACGCATCTTCATCTCTTCTGTTGCCTTGTTTGTAAAGGTTACTGCGAGAATAGTGCGATAAGCCATAGGATTCTCTATCACGAGAGTCATATATTCTTTGGCGAGGGTGAAGGTCTTGCCTGATCCTGCACTAGCCTTGTATACAGTTAATTGTGAATTCATATATCGTTTTGAATTTTATCTTATTTCTAATTTTGAAAAAGTTTACCAGTTTCTGAACAGTTCGAAGCCGAAGCGACAACCGATACCATCAAATGAAGCATTATGGAATGCTGCGAAGACACCCAAAGTCATCAGTCGGGTAGTGACTCCATATCCTAATTCTGAATAAGGATGCAGATGTCGGACAACCAGAGAGCTGACATACAACCTTTCCTTCTCCACGAATCTTCCTATCAGTGGAACCCATGCCACTGCCAGCATCGGCGCTTCGTATGTAAAATTAGTGCGGACGTAATAATCACTGGCATTATACCATTGAGAACTGAGCAATTCGAACTCTCCACTCCAATCATCATTCCAGCCTCCCGGAATGTTATTGTCATGGAAATTTGTATAATCTACAAAATCCCAATGATCGCCTTTCCGCGTATAGAAGCCGCTACCTACTCTAAGTGAGTAGGAACGACGACGGGAGGAATAGAAAATACTCTGAGCATCCATTTCAACTCTTTCATAGTCAATATTGGAGCCTAGCAGTCCCTTGATTCCACGTTCATAGTCCAGTGTGAGAACGGGTCCCCGCTTACCTTTGGGCGACCATTGTATCCCAATGGTTGGAGCCGATGACTTATAACTTGAAGGATAGCCGTGAGATGTATAAAACGCCGGATTTACTGCCAGACGCTTATGGTTAACCAAACCCACCTCAAAAGCCAGATGCTGGTTGAAACGCCAATGGTTGGTTAGCTTCAGATAATCGTTTTTGAACTCATAATTGCTGATGGTATCCGTCGGTGTATTGGTATCAACAAACTTCCGGGCCACTCGATTGGTTGTAATATGATTGCCATTACCCATTTCTGCCTTGAAATACCCCTCATGCAGGTTGTTATATCTAAAGATAAGTGGCAATCGGAAGTAGAAACGATGCTGTCTCATACTATATCCACCCTTGAATTGCAAACTGAGCAGAAAGTTATGGTCGAAAGCATATTGCATTCTCAGGTCGAACTTATATACCAATCCTTTACGTTCTGAGTAACCCATATAGAGTGGATTAAAGATAGGACTCAATTTGAAATAACCCTGATTTTCCTTTCCGAAATCTTGCGAAATACGATTCAGTATATTGTCGCCCACCATATCCCAGAGCACATCCTTTACAAAGTTATTTTCTTTATGAGTCAAAGTATCTTTATTTCTGCAGGCCTTGTAGTAAGATTGATAAATGCTCTCTTCGTCCTGGTTCAATTTCTCCGGCCTCACTCTTGCCATGAAGGCAGTATCAGATAACTGCTTGAGCGAATCCGTCTGCAAATCGGGCAAATCATAAACCGTAACATATCTTCCAACAATCTTGTTGCCAAGGAACCGGAAATTCGCTCTCATATCACACTTTTTGGGGACCAGCGACTTAAAGCCTTCAGCTCCCATTTTTACGGAGATAAAGAAGCGGGTCATGTCATATTCACCTTCAAAATCTACCATACTGACTTTTCCGGTCTTGCTGTCAACAATCGCCCTGGTAAGTACCGTCTGCGTATTCTTTATTCTCGGATATGCATAAACCTGAGCCATACCAAAGGGGAGAGGGGTAACAGAATACTTATAATACATCCGATTGGAACGATGAAAAGGGGAGAGGATGTTCTCCTGAAAGAGATTTTCTTCATACACATTTGGAGTCATGTATCTCAACGCCTGCTCCATCGTTCGACTTCTGTGCGGAATAGTACTGATACCAAGAAGCCGCATATTTATCAACTTACCATTAGCATCATGACTCATCCTATTATAATACTCGCTGACAAATTTTCTACCACCTCCATGTGCCACAGCATACATGGTTGGAACGAGCATGAGCAGGGCATTACGCCTATTTGTACGAAGCTGGAATTTTGTATATGCGCAAGAGGTATGAGCTGCTCTACCTGTAGTATCCACAGTTTGGGCATAATGAAATATCAAATGCATCACCGAATCTGCATAGGCATCCTTCGGTGACAATCTTCTGGCGCATGCCCAACAAGGCAGCAACGTGAAGAACAAGAGGCATAATAGATATTTCTTCATACAAATAAAAAATCGGGAACAGAACAGTCTGTACCCGATTGCAAAGTTAACTATATCTGCGCAAATATCCAAATTTTAACCTAGATATTTTGCAAGAATTTTTATATTTCCGGATTCGCGCAACTTTGTAATGCTTTTTTCGCGTATTTGGCGAACACGTTCACGCGTCAATCCCATCTTGTCGCCAATCTCTTCCAGTCCCTTTTCGGTTTCTCCGATGCCATAACATGCACACAAGATTTTGCGCTCTCTTTCTTTCAAGACCTTACCAAGAACAGCTCTCAATTCCTGAGCCATACTTTCATGATCAACGCCTTTGTCTGTACGGCTATCATCACCACTTGACATCACGTCAACCATGGCATTATCGTCATCATCAGATCCGAATGGGGCATCAATACTTACATGATGACCACTCGCCATCATGCTCTGGGCTATCTTGTCTTCGTCAACACCCGTTCTATCTGAAATTTCCTGTACGCTAGGCTTTCGCAGATTCTCTTGTTCAAACTTGTTGATTTCCTGATTTACCTTATTTAGCGAACCAACCTGATTGAGAGGTAGTCTGACTATACGACTCTGTTCAGCTATTGCCTGCAAAATACTCTGACGAACCCACCATACCGCATAGGATATAAACTTAAAACCTCTCGTTTCATCAAATCGCTCAGCCGCCTTGATAAGTCCGATGTTTCCTTCATCAATCAGGTCGGTAAGCGTTAGACCCTGATGCTGGTATTGTTTAGCAACAGACACCACAAAGCGCAGGTTGGCTTCTACCAATCTATTCTTTGCTCTTTCACCGGCTCTACCTCCCTTCCGGATAATTTGAGCCAGTTCTATTTCCTCATCGATAGAAATCATAGGCGCACGACCTATCTCAACAAGATATTTGTCGAGAGCCTCACTATTACGATTTGTTATACTTTTCTGTATCTTAAGTTGTCTCATATTTGCTATACTTTCTTTTAGTTACACCCATTTAAGTGCGAATATAGCAAAAAAAACAATACGTTGTTATTTTTAATAACTTACTTTAACATAATTATTTAACTGTCTCATTTTGAGAGAATTTCATAAAGGCGTCTTTATAGCCATTAAAAACATTGATATCTACCTCGCCTCTGATGCCAGCCACACATCCATCTGGACAGAGCTGCCAGTAAACAAGATGAATGTCTGGCTTATATTCTCCATATCTTGCTATCCATACCAAATAGTTCTGTTTAATATCCGGAGCCATTGATAGATAGCGGTTTACGAATATCTGACTGATGTACAGTATCGGTTTGGTACCCGTAGCTTTCTCCACGATTCTGAGCCATGTTCTTACCCGGCTGAAGAGTACACCAGCACCACCCATTTTCCTGATCTGGCTAGGCAGAGGTTCCACATCCAGCACCGGTGGAAAGTCGCCTTTGCGTATATAGCTGTGCTTCAGAAAATAATGCGCCTGCTGGGCTGCTGGCGAAATCGTACTGAAGAAGTGGTAACTGCCAACCTTGAATCCATGAGCCTTGGCTGCCAGATAATCCTTCCTGTAATAAGGATTCAGCAGCGAAGTTCCTTCCGTACTCTTGATATAGATGTAACGGATAGGGAAGTTGACTGCTCCTGATACCGTTTTCTTACTCAGTCTGCCCAGATGCGTGATGCGCAGCCGGTCCCAGTTGATTGGATATTTCTTTCTTCCTTTTCCATGTTGATATTTGGAGATGTCGATACCATAGATACGCTCGGAAGTATAGACCAGTCGCTCTCCTTTATATCTGTCATTTTTCCATTCACCTACACGAAGTGGCTTTCGAGGAGCGATGCTGAATCCCCAACCATGTCGACATCCTGCTTGCCATTCACCTTCATAATAAGTTCCGTCATACGCCTGCCATCTGCCATATCCGTTTGCTTGATAAAGACTGTCAAACGACCCTTCATAGTAGCCGAGCGAATCCGGTTTCAGCTTATAGTTGATAGAACGGCATAGGGTCGTTCCCCTCGTCAGTGCAAGCGAAGAGGCAAGGCGAGGGGAGAGTGCAGCAACACCATCCGGAGTCGTTTCTGAGGTCAACTGGAAGAGATGGAGACCAGCCGTATTCCTACCGTCCATAGCTTTCAATAGTTCACAAGATTCGCTAGTCCACTTGCCGTCTGCCTGTCTGAAAAACGCTTTATAACTTATGCAGCGCACCAATTTCACACGCCCTTTCTTGCGGATATGTTTCAGAGAATCGAGCATTTTTCTAGCAGAATCTCTTAAGATGATTTCACGCTGAGCATAAGCACTTATTGGATTATACCCAAGGTCTTGAACGGAATGGGAATGTAAATAATAATTCAACTCTCCAACCTTCCATTTTGAGTCAGTATATACACTATCCAGAAAATCAACTTTTTCCTTCAGGAGAGTATCTGCATCAACCTTCAGATAGCGGTTGTCACTGATGCTATTATTGTAGGCTGCAGCCAGCCTGCCCCCACACGAAGGTAAGAGCGCCCATCGGTTCATGAAGTTGGCCGCTAAACTTACTGTATCCTCATCAAAACGCAAAACCAACTTGCCGTCTTGTCTCAGTTCGTAATGAGAATAAGCCTTGATAGTGGCTCTTGCCGCCATTACTCTCTCTTTGCTGGGATTGAGACAGTAATATATCCAATATCCCAGCACTGCCAATATGACTACCAACAGGGCTCCAGCAATGCTGGAGCCCTTGATTCTATTGTTTTTCATTATTCTGTACAAGTTCTATTTCCAAAATTATTTGGGTTTGATCTGTTATCTTGCTCCTGTCAGAAGTTCTTTCACCTACCAGCCAGACGATTTCACCCTGGCTGTCGGTAATAACATGCTGTTTCATCTTCTGTACCACATTCCGCTTGCGGTCAGTAAGATAATCGCTTATCAATTTACTTCCTTTCATACCGAAAGGGTAGAACCGGTCACCCTTTTCGCATAGGCGATAAGTAAGTGGAAAACTTACTTTGTCAGCATCAAGCGTTACTAGATGACTGCTCTTGCTTGGAGTGAAGTCAGCAGTACGCAGATAGCGATGAAGTTTTATTTTCAAGCTTTCCCCTAAGTTGAAATTACCTTCTTCAGGAAAACGAAACGGGCGTTCACTTTGAATGGTGTCCAAAGCTGCCACAGCCGTAACAAGCAATTGGTTCCGATCAATGGCAAGCATATAACTGCCATTCTTCCAAACTTTTCCCACGCCACCTTCCTTAGCTGTCAGACTCGTATAAATATCATCTATCACATCACCATGAAAACCATATTTTCCCAATTCGCTATGAAGCATGTATTCAGGACTAGGAGCCTTAATGATGGATTGCTTTTGTAGAGAAATCACATGATTATTCAAGTCTCTCGCTGTGCAGGAGTCTTCTTCACAACCGTCAGTTTGATGATCACCCATCAAACCTTCCAACATCATTTTCGCCTGCCTCAGATATTTCGCTGTCTGGGCAATGTTCTCTTTTGCGGCAGGGTTAATGGTTTCGAGTAGAGGTATCACATGATGGCGGATTCTGTTGCGTAAGGCATCATCCTCTAGATTGGTAGAATCGGTTACATAATTCTGCCCCTGCAACTGTAGATAATCTAAAATATCTTGACGGCTGATGCAGAGTAGGGGGCGCAAAATATTCCCATTCTTGGGAGCAATGCCAGCCAGTCCATCAACGCCACTGCCTCTGAGCAGGTTGAGAATAACAGTTTCCACATTGTCATCCCGATGATGAGCTACACAGATACCATCGGCTTTTATATCCTTAGCCAGTTGGGCAAAATATCGATAACGCAGGTCGCGGGCAGCCATCTCAATACTTACCTTATGCTGACGGGCATAAAACTGAGTATCAAAATGAATGCGATGCAACGTTATTCTGAGTCTTTCACAAAGACTGACACAGAATTGCTCATCACGCTCACTCTCTTCACCGCGAAGGTGAAAATTGCAATGGGCAGCACTAAGGCTCACACCCAACTGCTTCAAAATAAGGAGCAAAGCCACGCTGTCGGCTCCACCTGATAGGGCGACAATATATCTGCCATGATTTTTGAATAAATCGTGGTGGATGATGTATTTCCTGACGATAGTCTCTACCTTGTTCATTGCCTTGATACTTTACCTACTTATTTATTTAAAAAGAAGTGATATTGTTTTTTTCCGCCTGCTGTGTTTATTCCGCCTGCTCCTTGAGAAATTCCTCAGCTCTCTGCAAGTCTTCCGGGGTATCGATACCTACGGTCTCTACGTCTGTAGTTCCCACCTTAATCTTATAGCCGTTCTGCAACCATCTGAGCTGCTCCAGACTCTCCGCAATCTCGAGCGAACTCTGCGGCAACTGAGTAATCTCCCTGAGCACTTCCTTGCGATAAGCATAGATGCCCAGGTGCTTGAGATAAGGGAAATGATTGAGCCAATCCTCACGTTCCTTGCCTCGAACGTAAGGAATTACGCTGCGAGAGAAGTAAAGAGCAAAGCCCTGATTACTGACTGCAATTTTCGGACTATTTGGATTCTCTACAGCTTCCATAGAGATGAATGCCTTACCCAATGTGGCAATCTGAGTGGTAGGGTCATCAAAGCAATGACAGATGGTATCCAGCTGACTCTTAGCCACAAAAGGCTCATCTCCCTGAACATTTACGATAACATCCCAATCACCGCCAATCTTCTCAATGGCTTCTTCGATACGGTCGGTACCACTCTTGTGATCGGTGCGGGTCATAACTGCCTTGCCGCCGAATGCTTCAACAGCCTTGATGATACGTTCGTCATCAGTAGCAACGTATGCTTCTTCCAGGACTGCAGCTACTTTTTCATATACATGCTGTATAACAGGCTTGCCGCCCAACATAGCGAGAGGCTTACCTGGGAAACGCGTAGATGCATACCTTGCTGGGATAATTCCGATATATTTCATTTTTTTACTCATAATTTTGTGTTATCAATATTTATATATTTATTGTAAACGCAAAAGTACAATAATATTTTGTGTTAACCAAATTATTTTATTCAATTTATACTTTTCAAAACAGCCTATTTACCATAATACACGTTAATATTATTGTACCGTATAAATTATATTCCGTTTCTTGTTGTACTGAAGCTGCCTACGCACCTGAACTATTTAATGAAACGGTGCATCTTCAGAAGGCTGGCCAGGCATGACACGCAGATGATAGCGGTTGCCATCAAAATCTACACGCATGATGTTATTAAATTCAGCTGAAGTCTGCTGCAGATAATTAGCCAAATCAATGGCAACATGACCCATCGTGCGGCGCAGATTGACCTCGATGCATTCATTCACGCCAAAATCACTTGGCATATCAGTAGAAATGACTTGATTCAAGGCATTCATATCTTTAGCATAAATCATCATGTCTACGCCAAACGGACCACTATAGTTACCCTTCAGGGCCGGTTCCATCACATCAATAATATGCTGACGAATCTGCAGTAAACGCTCCGGGCTAACGTATTGGGCCATCATCTCTTCCTTCTTGTCTTCCGAACAGAGAATATTGCCGGAATAGGCATTCTTGATGGTGTCAAAAAGAGATAAGCCACGATAAAGCACATTACCATCCACCATCTCAAACTCCATACCGAAATCCATCACCTTATTATAATAAGGCTCTACAGTAACACCACCCTGACGGTAGATAATATTGCCAACCCATCTTTCGAAAGACGGATAGTCGCTGCCTTCACGGAATTCATCAGCAGATACAAAGCGCACACCCCTGCCACTGCTGCTCCAAGGAGCCTTGATGACAGCCTTACCCCACTCCCTTACGAGAGACTTCACATCAGTCACGGTCTGAACAAATTGAACACCGCTCTGGAGATGCTCAGCAGTCCACTGGCGGCTACTTAACGCGCGTACCTTATTTAATATAGCATCTCCCGGCATGACGATTTCAGGCATTCCGATGCGTTCCAGCTCTCCCTTCAGGCTCAAATCCCATCCCCAGGGATGAACGCTGTCAAGGAATTCTGTCTTTATCAAGTGTTCCAACTGAACCTTAGTGATAAACTCAACCTTATCGACAAGTTTAGTGCCAAGATGGCGCACCTTGTCACGAGCATTATCTATATCGTCGACCAGCACCAAATCACCTTCATCAGCCCATAAGGCAGGGATGAAGGAAAGGTCACTCCTAAGTTGGCGTCCTGCATGTGGAGCAGTAAACTGACGCAAATTTGCGGCCAAAGCCAAATCGTGTTCTGGATTGAAAATATGTAGTTTCATGCTGCAAAGTTATAAATAAATCGTCTAAAAACTGCAAAAACGATTGAATTTTACTTAGAATAGTGCTAAATAAAATAAAAAAAACCACTTTTTGCTATCTAGACTTTGCAAATTAGAAATAATTAATTACCTTTGCATCATAAAATAAAAAAGAAATAAAAGACGACTCATGGAAGAAGCATTCTTCAGAACACATACATACCTCGTAGAGCATACGAACGCGCCAGTTAGACGTACATTGATGGACGAAATAGACTGGAGCGACCGCATGATTGGCATAAAGGGAACAAGAGGCGTAGGTAAGTCTACCTTCCTTCTCCAATATGCTAAAGAGCACTTTGGTCCTACCGACCGCAAGTGTCTGTATGTAAATATGAACAATTTCTATTTCCAGAGTAGAGGCATTGCAGATTTTGCAGGCGATTTCGTGAAGCAAGGTGGCAGAACACTGCTCATTGATCAGGTTTTCAAACAGCCTGACTGGAGCAAAGAACTTAGAAAATGCTATGATCTCTATCCTGATCTTAAAATTGTTTTCACCGGTTCTAGCGTAATGCGACTGAAAGAAGAGAATCCTGAACTGAACGGCGTGGTAAAGAGTTACAATCTGAGAGGTTTCTCGTTAAGAGAATTCATCAATCTGCAGACTGGCAATAATTTCCAGCCATACGATCTGGAAGATATTCTACGCAACCATGAGCACATCATCAAGCAGATATTACCAAAGGTGAGTCCGATGAAGTATTTTCAGGACTACTTGCACCATGGTTTTTATCCATTCTTTCTGGAGCATCGAAACTTCACAGAGAATCTACTAAAGACAATGAACATGATGACAGAGGTAGACATTCTCCTCATCAAGCAGATAGAACTGAAATATCTTACCAAGATAAAGCGTCTGTTCTACCAACTGGCGGTGGAAGGAGCCAAGGCTCCGAATGTAAGTCAGCTCGCTGATAGCATCAATACGAGCCGGGCTACGGTCATGAACTACATCAAGTATCTTGCCGATGCACGACTCATCAACATGATCTATCCTGAGGGGCAGGACTTCCCGAAGAAGCCAACCAAGGTGATGATGCACAATTCAAACCTGATGTACGCAATCTATCCGATACAGATTGACAAGCAGGAAGTGATGGAAACTTTCTTTGTCAACTCTCTTTGGAAAGACCACGTAGTGCACCAGGCAGGTAAGGACCATTACTATACTGTTGACGGTGAGAAGCGGTTCAGAATCTGCGACGCTCAATCTTCCAATAAGATGCGCAATAATCCCGACATTATCTACGCCCGATATAACACGGAGGTGGGTAAGGACAACAAGATTCCGTTGTGGCTCTTGGGATTTCTGTATTAACGAATTTTCGAAAGAAGAATTAAATACAAAACATTTTTAATATTTTATCTAAAAGTAAAATGGCT
>ERZ1023670.30-NODE-30-length-54799-cov-54.392774_pt1 | contig 54799 bp, 42 predicted proteins | sample MGYA00380342_ERZ1023670 | MGnify/ENA primary metagenome ERZ1023670 (study PRJEB33179, sample SAMN07448984) | human gut metagenome | biome: Human-gut; feature: Human associated habitat; material: Faeces | host: Homo sapiens | place: India: Bhopal | collected...
CTGGAGTATAAGCATCGAATACGCCATCATTATGAGTTTTGCAATACTTGTGGAAAATCTCATGAAGCTTCTCTGATGGCTGGTAGCCGTATGTTGTACAAGCCTGCTCTGCCATCTTGATACCACCGTATGGCATGAAGGCACGCTTCAATGGCTTGTCGGTCTGCAGACCTACAACCTTCTCCAACTCCTTAGTACCCTCGCCAATATAAGCGGCACCATAAGCTGTCAATCCTGAAACCACCTCGGTCTCCATATCGAGTACACCACCCTTGGCACGCTCTTCTTTCTGGAGCTCCTTCAACATTCCCCAAAGGGTATTGGTAGCCTGAGTAGGTTCTGCCAGGAACGACTCATCGCCGTCGTAGCTAGTGTAGTTCTTCTGGATGAAATCGCGAAGATTCACCTCACTCTGCCACATGTTTCCCTTGAAACCTCTCCATTCTGTTTTCATCATTTTGATATCCTTAATAAGTTAATAATTAATTATATATTTTGTACACACTGTTTCCTGTTATCAGCTGAATCCTTATACCTTGTTATATATTATATAAAATCCGGCTATCGATAATTTCGATGCAAAGGTACTACAAAAAAACGAAATCCAAGCAGAAATCACAAAGATTTTATCCTCTTTACACTAAAATCATCATTTATGAGTACAGTTTCTGCACAAAAGATATTGAATGTGCAAAAGCAACAAATCTTCATCCAACTTCCGACACCTCGGCATCGTGAATATGGGCAAGGAGGTTACCATCTCAGCCTTCGAGTACTTGCCACGTGCCGAACAGGGAGCTCCAGGAAGCGTAAAGGGCTTCAAGCTCTATGTAAAGAAATAAATGAAAAGAGGGAGACGGAAAGTCTTCCTCTTTTTTTTATTTTGTTTTTTTATACATTATTATTCTAATATGTGAATACTTTTCCGTACCTTTGCACCATAAAAACTATTTATTCTTATGTTGACAGATATTGAAATAGCTAAATCAGTAAAACTGCGCCCTATCAATGAGGTAGCTGCAGAACTTGGAATCCATGAAGACCAAGTAGAAAACTACGGCCGTTACATCGCTAAGATTACTACGGACAAGATTGACACCAACAAGTTTAAGAACCATCATCTTATCCTCGTTACCGCTATCAGTCCTACCAAGGCTGGTAATGGAAAGACCACCGTATCAGTAGGTCTCGCACTCGGTATGCAGAAGATTGGCAAGAAAGCTGTCGTTGCCCTGCGTGAACCATCTCTCGGACCTTGCTTCGGCATGAAGGGTGGTGCTGCCGGTGGCGGTTATGCCCAGGTATTGCCAATGGATAAGATCAACCTCCATTTCACTGGCGACTTCCATGCCATCACAGAAGCTAACAACATGATTGCTGCCCTCCTGGACAACTACCGTTTCCAGCACGAGGCTGAGGGATTCAAGCTCAAGAAGATTCTCTGGCGCCGTGTGATGGACGTCAACGACCGTGGCTTGCGTCGCATCATTACCGGTATCGGTGACAAGAACGGCATCGAGACAGAGGCTGGATTCGACATCACTCCTGCTTCTGAAATCATGGCTATCATGTGTTTCGCAACAAGCGTAGACGATCTCCGTCGTCGCATCGACAATATTCTCCTCGGCATCACTGAGGATGACAAACCATTCACTGTCAAGGATATGGGTGTAGGTGGCAGTATCGTTGCCCTCCTCCTCGATGCCTTGAAGCCAAACCTGGTTCAGACTACCGAGGGCACTCCTGCCTTCGTTCACTGCGGACCTTTCGCTAACATTGCCCATGGCTGCAACTCTATCATGGCTACTGCAGCTGCCCTCGAATATGGCGACTATGCTATCACAGAGGCTGGATTCGGTGCTGACCTCGGTGCTGAGAAATTCTACAACATCAAGTGCCGCAAGACTGGTCTGCAGCCAGACCTTACCGTTCTCGTTGTTACTCTCCAGGCATTGAAGATGCACGGTGGCGTGGCTCAGGAAGATATCAAAAAGCCAAACGTTGCAGGTATGGAAGCTGGCTACTGGAACCTCGACAAGCACGTGAAGAACCTTCAGAGCTTCGGTCAGACCGTTGTCATCGCTTTCAACAAGTTTGCTACTGATACCGATGAGGAGATTGAGGTATTGCGCCAGCATTGCGAGGAGATGGGTTGCGGATTCGCCGTGAACAGTGCCTTCGCCGAAGGTGGCAAGGGTGCGATGGAATTGGCAGAGCTCGTAGTGAAGACCATCGATGAGCGTCCATCTGCTCCTCTCTACTTCACTTACGCTGATGAGGATTCTGTAGAAGAGAAGATTGAGAAGGTTGCGTTCAATCTCTATGGTGCCGGCAGCGTAACCATGAGCGATTCTGCAAAGGCTATGATTGATGAAATCAAGAAGTTGGGTGCAGAGAAGTTCCCTATCTGTATTGCCAAGACCCAGTACAGCTTCTCTACCGATGCTAAGGCTTACGGTCCTACAGAAGGCTTCGAACTCCACGTTCGTGACATCACCCTGAACATGGGTGCTGAAATGATTGTAGTCATCGCTGGTCCTATCATGCGTATGCCAGGCTTGCCAAAGAGCCCACAGGCTGAGCGTATTGATGTGGTGAATGGTGAAATTACAGGTCTTTCATAAATACGATAAAAGGCTGCTTCCCGAAGCGGGAAGCAGCCTTTTTTAATCTTATCTCATGCTGAATTCACAACCGCAATACAGCTGGTTATAGAATTCATTGATTCTCAATAATTCACCACGGCGATTCTGCAAACCGCCCTTTCTCCAATTCATGTCCCACCACTCAACGTCCGGGCAACCTTCTACGGCGATATGTCCGGCTGCATCTATCTGCTGGATATTCTTCCATCTCGAAGAAGCCAGAGTAGTGGTAAGCAGATGGAATCCATGCTCCTGCGCATACCTTGCTGCATGCTTCAAACGATAGAGGAAGCAAGCCGAGCATCTGCTGCCCCTTTCCGGCTCCTGTTCCAATCCCTTGATGGTGGCAAGCCATTCCTCATGGTCATACTCATCCTCTACATACGGCACCCCCTGCGCTTCCAGGAAGCGCATCAGCTCGTGCTTGCGAATTTCAAACTCCTGTAAGGGATAAATGTTACTGTTGCTGAAATATACCGTCGGCTTCATACCGTTGCGAAGCATACACTCTACAATCGCTGACGAACATGGCGCACAGCAGGCATGCAGCAACACTTCATGTCCTTCTGCCTTGCTACCATCAGGAAGTGATAGTTTCACGAATTTATATTGTTCTTCTACTGGAATCTTCATTTTCTTTGAACTAAATAAAAAAAACAAATGGAGTACAGTCCTCTCGACACCCCCCATTTGCCCAAATATATGCGAAAACTAGTGCAAAGATACGATTTTTATTCGTATTCACAAAAGTTTCGGCAAATATTTACCACAATCTTTGTGTTTTAAGAGAGTATTTGTATTTTATTAACGTATACACGTCATTTTAAAGTCCTTTTTAACGTTATTACCGTCATCTCAGGCCATGCTCCCAATCGGAACGGGAAGGAACCGCCAATACCCGATGAAACATTCAGCATCTGACTGCCTTTGCGATAAACACCACCCCACTCCTTGAATGCCATGCGGGCTGGTGTCCACTTGCCTATCTGCAACTGTCCTGCATGTGTATGTCCTGCCAGCGTCAGCTGGATAGGTCGGTTCCATACCTCTCTGCGCCAGTGATGAGGATCATGAGTCAGCAGTATCTTGAATCCTTCCTTCTTCAGTCCCTTCATCGCCTTTGGCAATTTGCTGCGGTTGCTGAAAGGAGGCTGTCCGGCATTCTCCACACCGATGATATCTATGGAAGCCATACCATGACTCACGGTATAGTGCTCGTTCATCAACTGATGCCAACCCAACTGGCATTGATAGTTATAGAGCAGCTTCCAGTTGTTTTTCAGTCCGCCTAGCGTATGATTGTTACCATACTCACAGTAATCGTGATTGCCCCATACCGAGAAGATGCCATCGTGGGCATGTAGCTGCTGCAGCGTCTCCAGATAAGGTTCCACCTCCCGGGCATCATTGTTCACCAGGTCGCCCGTAAAGAGCATCATGTCGGGCTCTTCATTATTGGCTGCATCCACCACCTTCTGCACAAAGTCACTGTCCTTAGGGAAAGACCCCAGATGGAAATCAGTGAAATGCAACAGACGGTAGCCGTCAAAATAGGGTGGCAGATCAGGCGATTCATAGGTCACATACCTCATCTCCAACCGCTTCCAGCCCTCAATGAATCCGAAGGCAAACCATCCCGCCAGTGCCAGCGCCGGAAGAAGGGCGAAGAACCACGGCATCATGAAATCAAAGAGGATGAATACCACCTTGGGCATCACCGAAAACAGAATCGTGGTAAAGAGAATGCGGACGGAAAGCTTATGAAAGAAACCCATCTGCAGTCCTACCTCGGCAAGCAGAAGCAGCAAGGAAGGCACCCACCACAGAATGGCTAGCACCCAAGGCCACTCACTCACCCCCAGATGCCAGAGCCAGATGTCGGGCAACAGAGCAAGCCCTGCCATACCTATTATATACAAGAAGGATCTTAAAACCTTTTTAATTACCTTTTTCATTTACCTCTTCAAGTATTACTCAGGTGCAAAGGTACATAAAATTCTGATAAACCGATCACGTTTGTAGATGTTTAACTTTATTTTTTTTGCCAATTCATCTCTTTGCAGTATCTTTGCAAGCCGTAAACTGTAAAAAACATCATCAAATTTAATATGGCAAGAAGACTCAGAAAGAAAAGAATAGCTATCATATTGCTCACATTCACAGCCATCATCGCATGGTCTACACATAGTTGCGTATCACGCTGCACCTCATCTTCGGATAAGGAAAAGGCAAAGGATACGCTCCCCAAGGCACATATCAACGATTCCATCAGCAATGCACTCACCGATGGAAAGGAATACCATAAGATGGATTCACTCGTGGAGAGATACCTCAAGCGATGGGAAATCAACGGTGCCCAGCTTGTCATCACCCGCAACGACTCCCTGCTCTATGCCCGCGGCTTCGGATGGGCAGATAAGGAAAGGGGCATCCGAATGGAACCGAACATGCTGATGCGCTTCGCCTCTGTATCAAAGCTTATCACTGCTGTAGGCATCATGAAACTGCAGGAGATGAATAAACTCAAGATGAACGAGAAGGTATTCGGACCTAAGGGAATCCTAAACGATACCACCTACAACAACAGTATCAAGGATCAGCGCTACTACAATATCACCGTAGAACAGCTGCTGCGCCATCAGGCAGGTTTCAACAACTATGCCGGCGACCCGGTATCCTCTACCCGCTACATCATGATGCAGAACCATCTCACTACTCCTCCTGACCATAAGACGCTGCTCAAGATTCTCCTGAAGCGCCATCTGGGTTATACGCCGGGCGAGGGCAAATGCTACAGCAATCTGGGCTACATGATTCTCTCGATGATTATCGAGAAGAAGAGCAGAATGAAGTATGAGAACTTCATGCAGAAGTACGTGCTCCAACCTGCCGGATGCTACGATATGCATATTGCCGGCACCTACTATAAGGACCGTCGGCCTAACGAGACGAAGTATTACATGCACCAGGGCAGTATCCCGGTATATGAATACAATAACAGTGGCAGAATGGTAGAAAAGTGTTATGGCGATACCGACCTTCCTCGCCTCTCTGGTGCCGGAGCATGGTGTGGTTCCGCAGCCGAGTTGAGCCGTCTCATCGCCAGCATCGACGGTATGCCTCATGTCAAGGACATCCTTAGCAAGAAGAGCATCCAGTTCATGACTACCGAGCAGCCCGACCATCAGTATTCCATCGGTTGGAACTACACGCCAAAGAGCAATCGTCCGTGGATTCGTACCGGTTCTCTTGCCGGCACCTCCGCCATTGTCCTGAAGTACCCTGACGGCCAGTGCTGGATTCTCATCACCAACACCTCCACCTGGAAGGGTCACGGCTTCAGTAACGACTCCATGGCATTCTTCGAGAAGCTCCGCAAGCAGTTCATGTCAGATATGCCGAAGAAGGATTTGTTCATATAAATAGGATTTTCTATATAGAAAAAAGATATAGAATGCAAAAAAGTCCCTGGAGATGTTTCCATTCTCCAGGGACTTTTCTTTTGTCGTATCTGTTCATATCTGTTGTATGAACTTGTGTATATCAACATGAAATATATCTTTTAGAAAGTGTACTTCAAACCTACCTGACCACGCCAGCGACTCATGTTTTTATATAAGGGACACAGAGAAATGAATGATCTATTGTAGAATATCTCTATTCTTTTGGAAAAGAAAAGCGAGAACATCACCTATCCAGCAACATTCTCGCTTAACCTTATTTATTTATTAAACTTACTCTTCAGTTTATTCACCCTTAGAAAAGAGGAATGCACCACCTACCTGAGGTGCGTCCTTGTAAGATGTATGATAGCCGATGATGGTAATCTTATCACCAAAGTCCAAGCCAAGCTCACCAGCCTTCTTGCCTTCACCACCCCAGCCTGCAGTCAAGCCATAGACGTAAGCAGAACCAGTTGCATCTGTCAAACCGAAGTTACCGTATGTCTTCAAATCATTTCTCTGACCGGCAAACTCTGTGATGGTACCTTCTATCATATAATATACGTTTTTGTCATCTTTCTTAGTCAGGAAGTCAGCTACAGAAATCTGGGTTACTACCTTCACAGCCTCCAAAGTAGCATTCTTCATCTGACCTGTACCATTATAGATGTCCTTCACACCAGTAAGTGTTACAACGTCGCCTACCTTCAAGCCCTTCTTCTGGAAGTCGCCCTTGGCACCGATTCCGTAAACGTATGTTTCGCCAGTAGCATCCTTGATGTAGCAATTACCGTATGTTGGATTAGCAACCTTGGTAATGACACCAGTCAGACGATAAACGGTAGAACCAGCCTCTGCCTTGTTGAAGTCTGCGATAGGGCACTCGATGATAGAACCCAACTGATAAACTTTAGCAGTAACAGTAGAGCTCTGCTTGCCCTTGGTAGAAGTGAAACCGATGCTGGAAGAACGAGCACCACCTGCATTGGCATTGGCATGGAATGTAATCTCAGCCTTTGTACCACTGGTAACGATACCCTTAACAGACAACCAGCTCTGATCAGCCTCAGGGATATCAACAGTTACGCCTTCACCCTTTACGGTCAAGGAAACCTTGAAGTCTTCACCAGCCTTGTCCAAGGTATCCTTATCGAGTCCTTCAACCTTGATTAAAGACTTGGTATAGCTCAAAACGGTTACATTTTTCAACTGAGGTGAACCTCCATAAGTGGTTCTAGGACCCTGGATAGTAACCTCATCACCTTCCTCCAGCTTCAAGCTGGCGAAATTTTTCTCATTACCATTGGCATCAAGTGTACCATAAACATACACTTCACCAGTACCATCATTAATATACCAGTTACCATACTGAGTATTAGAAAGCTTGGTGAGCGTACCCTTTACCTTATAAGTTTCTCCATCATTACCTGCCAGAATGTCAGCACAGGTAGAGAATGGAGGATTCAATACACCCTGAATAACAGTGATATACTGAGTAAATGCATCACTTACCAACTTGAAGGTACTGTTGTAAGCACCCTTTGTTGCAGCAGCACTGAACTCAACATGAGTTGTACCTGCACTACCGCCCGTGCAATTGGAAGTAATCCAGGCAGGAATAGAATCCACAGGATTGCCCTTCTTGTCATTGGTAACAAACTTCCAATCAGCAGCAGAAGTAACATCAAATTCAACCTTTCCACCCTCTTGAGGAATAGAGAGAGATGACTGAGAAACCTGAATGCCATCAAGCTGACCTAAGTCCTTGTCATCGCTACAACTTGCAAAGAAGCCTGCAACGGCAATCAATGCGATGAAAAAATATTTAAATTTCATAATTTCGATACTTTATTTATTAGAAGATGTAACGGAGACCCACTGATGCATACCAGCACTGACCGATAGCGTGATATGGTACGAAAGTCTTGGTGTTACCATTGATTGACTTTGGAGTTGAGAAGGTTGCATAACCATCTGCATCCTGACCCTCGTAACGCAAGATACGTGGATCTGAACCAATCTCTGGGTTCAAGTACTTCATGACACCCCAGCTAGAGTTGAAGAAGTTGAGCACGTTCTTCATATCGAAGCTCAACTGAATAGTGTTAGTGTGGCCAGCCACATCAAACTTGAAGTCATGCTTGTAGCTGAAGTCGATACGATGTACCCAAGGGTTGTAAAGGCTGTAAGCCTCTGCATACTCACCCTGATGATTCTTCAGGTAGCTGTTAGCATGTACATAATCCATGAAGCGAGTCTTATCATCCTCAGACTTGAAGCGGAACTCATTATCAGCTACCTGCTTGTCGGTTGGAATATAGATAGCATCATAGTTTAAACCATCACCATTGATATCGTTTACAGTCATGTAAGAGTAGTTGTAACCACCACGCCATGCCTCATAGATGAAGCTATAGTGGTTGTTGCTCTTGTCGTGGATCGTTGCAGAAGCAATGATACGATCAGGAGTTACATTCTGTCCGTTGTGCAACTTGATGTTGTTAGGACCATATACTGTAGAGATATAGTTCAATACAGAAGAAGCGTTAGATCCAGGAAGTGAAGTAACCTCCTTAGATACAGTATGAGTATAGGCAGCCATCAAGTTCAACCACTCCCATGGCTGAGCATTTACCTGTGCAGAGAAAGACCAGCCGTAACCACGGCTTGTGTTCTCAAGTACATAAGCACTTGTACCTACGGTAGAACCCTTAGGATATACAGGGCGGTTGTCTGCACCATTGAAACGTGGGAAGCCCTTGGCATCCTGTACACTCCAGTCGGTCAATGTAGCTGCGTTCAAAGTCTTGTTGAAGATACCTTCCACAGAAACAGACATTGGGAAAGACACAGGAATCTGATAATCGATAGCGAAAGATGTCTTCCATACCTGTGGCAACTTAAAGTCTGTATCTACAGCAGAGATTGCTGAAGGAACAGTACCCTTATCCGGAGTGATGTTCTCTGGGTAACCCATAGAAATCAACTTATTAAGGAGAGCTGCAGCTGTTGGCTTACCATCCTTATCAACAACCAAACCACCCGCAAATGGTTTCATATCTACACCCTCTTTCTTATGTGTCTTAGGATTCCAAGCCTTTGTTGCATTCAGCTGTGCCTGATACTGTATCATACCAGAGTTGGTTGGCAAGTTGGTGAAGAATACCAATGGCAAACGGCCCTGGAAGAAACCTGTACCACCACGGAACTTCAATGTCTTGTCACCAAATACATCATATACGAAACCGATACGAGGAGAAACAGTCAAAGAGCTGTTTGGCCACTTACCAGAGTCGATGTGACGACCATTATAGTCGAGATCGAGAATGGCATTGTTAGTCATCAAGTCAGAATTGTCGAAGAACAGACCATCCAGACGAAGACCATAAGTCAACTTGAACTGAGGAGTCATCTGCCACTCATCCTGAGCGTAGATACCAGCCTTGTTATACTGTACGCGGGCAGCAGGATTGTTGTTGCCACCATAACCATAAGTCAAACATACAATCTCTGGAATACCACCATTCAGGAAGTCGTCGAGACTCTTGTAACGATAGTAACCAGTACCATTACGCTGATAAGCATTGTCAGCCATCTGGTGCTCATAGTTGAGACCGGCGATGATCTTGTGCTTACCGAGATAGTAAGTTACGTCATCCTTGATATTCCATACAGTATTGTGTACGGCATTGTTCCAGGTAAACAACTCATAACCCAAAGCCATATAGTTGTTGGTACCATCAGCATCAGCAGTTCCATCTACACTCTTCTGTCCGCCATCGAGGATATCGATGAATGGGAACTCAGAAGATTTGGTGTAACGGCTATCATCCAACTTAGAGTATGTGAACAGGAACTGGTTAGACAGATTATCTGTGAAACGGCTGTTCAAGTCAACAGTCCAAGAGTTGACGAGGTTGTCATTGGCATACATACTGTTGGCAAATGACATAGAGTACTGAGACATACGGCTACCAGATGCACGTGTACCACCATCCATAGATGATGCGTTAGGAGCCTGCCAAGAACGGTTCTTGGTATAGTTGTAGCGTACAGCCAAGTGATGCTTGTCTGTGATGTTCCAGTCAACACGGAAGAGGAACTTGTAGTTACTCTCGTCTGCAGGGAAGTTGGTCCATGAACCTGTATCGTAACCATACTTTTCCTTTACGAAATTAGAAACTCTCTCCAAATCAGCAAGCTTGGTACGAGAGATATAGTTCGCAGCATCACCGATACCATCCTCAGAACCTCTCCAGCGGTTTACCACTGTAGGAGTCTTGACCATTTCACCGTTAGCGAAGAAGAACAACTTGTTCTTGATGATAGGACCACCGAGAGAGAAACCCCATGTAGTCTGCTGGTCCTTCTCGCGTGCACCAGAAATCTGCTCACGCTCGATAGCATCACCACGCATGTTTTCATTCTTGTGATATACGTAAGCACTACCCTTGAAATTGTTGGTACCAGACTTGGTAATCGCATTGACACCACCACCAACGAAGTTAGTCTGACGAACATCATAAGGAGAGATAACAACCTGCATTTCCTCGATAGCATCCAGAGAGATAGGAGCGCCACCACCAGGAAGCTTTGAGCTCAAACCGAAGTTGTTGTTGAAGTTTGCACCATCCACAGTGAAGTTGGCTGTACGGCCATCAGCACCTGCGAATGACATTCCGTTTCCACCATAAGGAGAAAGACGGGTGATATCTGTAATGCTACGGCTAACAGTTGGCATGTTAGCAATCTGTGCATTAGAGATGTTGGTAGAAGCACCAGTCTTCTCTACACTGAACTTGGAACCCTTTGCTACTACTACAACTTCGCCAAGCTGCTTAGCATCCTCATCAAGGGTTTCTTTCAAGTTGTAGGTTTCACCAAGCTGAAGGGTGACGTTCTTTACGACTTTAGTCTTGTAGCCGATGTAGCTGATCTTGACTTCGTAAGGACCGCCGACACGCATACCATTGATAGTGAACATACCATCAATGTTGGTTACAGCTTTGTAACGAGTTCCAGAAGGAACGTGAACGGCCTCAATCGTTGCGCCAATCACGTCTTCACCACTTGCAGTCACAGAACCACTTAAACCAGAAGTAGTAATCTGTGCCATGGCTGTAGTAACCATAAAGGCCAGCAAAGCCATTAATAAATGCAATCTTTTCTGCATACCTTTTTTATAAAAATTAATTAATAATACGGGGAAAGGATCCCCAAATATCGTTTTCGAGTGCAAATATAAACAAAAAAATCGATATAAATGTTACATCTGCATGAAAAATTGTGTTTTATAACATAAAAAAAATCTGCATTAAGGAAATAACGCAGATTTTCTTTAAATTATTATTTATAACGGGGGTTTGGTTATAATTTTTCGAGGGGCTCGAGGCGGAGGGCTGCCTCGGGGGACTGACCTTCTATACCAGGCGATGGAATCGCCTGGAACGGGGGCTAGGCTCCCTGAGGGGGGACCTGAAGAGGACCTAAAGAGGACCTGAGGAGAGACCTGAGGAGGGACCTGAGGAGGGACCTGAGGAGGACCTGAAGAGGACCTGAGGAGGGGCGGGCTGCCCCTACTCCTTTCTTTGCCAAATGCTCATTACCTTGCGACGGATGGCGAGGATGTTCAGGATAGAGACTATCAGGAACAATAGCAAGCCTAAGCAGATGGATGGGAGCATGGTACCTTCTTCGATGTCAGGGAAGATTGCCTCGATAAACTCCATGTAGTAGCCACGGACGAAGAAGAGGATGACCCAGGCAATGATGAGCACCACCAGGTTGAGCGACATGGTGAGCACCTGATATGGCTTCGCCACATTGGCAGGACTATAGCCTATCAACAGCAGGTTCTCCAACTTGGATGAGTTCTTCTGTACCAGCAGATAGATGCTGAGCATCAGAATGTAGAAACTCAGGATGGAGATGACCAGTCCGATAATCATTACCATGGATACCATCATGCGAAGGAAATAGGTGGTTTTCTCGGCATCAAGCTTGTCGGTTTCCACCTCATATCCGTTATCATCCAGGTATTTGGTGATATTCTCGTCTCCCGGATTGCCTACCTCTACGATGAGGCGGTTAGGATCGCTCTTCTGGTTTGGAGCAAACTCCTGGTTACTCCAGTCCATAAATGCCTGTGGCACAAGGATGGTGTTGAGACGGGAAGAGAAGCCGATGACCTTTCCCTTGAACTGCTCCTTCTTGCCGGCTGCCTGAATCTGGATATTGAAATCGATCATTCCCATCAGTCCATCGCTGATTTTCGGGAGCGAATGACTTTGGGCGAATCCGAAGTTATACATATTAATATAGGTACGCGGGAGGATGATTGGCACTTCCTTGGCTCCTGGCGTATACTTCCAGTCCTTGAGCGGCACATCGACGAAGCCGTCGGGCACACTCTCGAAGAAGAGTTCGCTGTTCAGTACATTCACGCCGTTGACGCCCATCTGTGCATCTACCTTATATTCCGTAGAGGTGAACTTTCCCACCTTCTTCACGAACTTCTGGTCTCTGACATCATCTATCTCAGCACCCGTGAAGGTATTGGAGCGGCCGCTGATGGTATTTCCCATACCTATCTTCTTGCTCATGATGAGATAGTCGGCTTTCATGAAACTGTCTTCCTGTGTGAAGACAGGCAGCACGTCCTTGTAAAACTGGAAGCCGAAAAGGACGATGAGCATACCGAAGAGATTGGCGAAGGCGAAACCTGCAAACTGAGGTATACTGATATGCTGACGAAGTAATTTCCAAACTAAATTCATTTTTGAATTGTTGAATGTTAAGTGTTGAATGATAAATTACAACTTAAAAGTATGCTCGTAAGGCAAGTCCATGTGCTTGCCGATACTTGTTACGATGACTCCCGCCCCCTGCTCTTTGGCTTCCGCCATCATGATTTCCGCCATGATACGGGAGTTGTTGTCGTCGAGGTGACTGATAGGTTCATCTGCAAGGATGAAGTCGAAAGGCTGGCATAGAGCTCGCATCATCGCCACACGCTGTTGCTGTCCGAAGGACATTCTTCCAATCTTGGCATCCACCTTGTCGGCAATACCGAGCATATCAAACCATTTCAAGATCTGCTCACGGCTTTTGAATCCGGTAATCTTGTTCTTGATTTCTACATTCTCCAGGGCAGTAAGCTCCGGGAAGAGACGAAGTTCCTGAAAGAGGTGGCTGATATGACGCTTTCTCATTTCCACCCAATCCTTTACCTTATAATTAGCGGTAACATCCTTGTCGAACATCACGCTTCCGCTGTAGTCGTGACGATAGCCGAGCACATAGCTGCAGAAAGTACTCTTTCCGCTGCCACTCTCTGCCTCGATAAGATAAAGATGCCCTTTCTCGAAGGTGACATCCTGCTTCCATATCTCCGAATCCAGGTCATTGCGCTGGGCGAAGACCTGTGGGAGAACGGAATGAAGCTGAATCTTTTCCACGTTATATTATTTAATGTATAATTATTAATGTTTAATTGCAGGAACAACCTTACATTTAAACCCTTTTTGCCTTTTACTTCAAGGTATAGACCACAGAAGTAAGGTTGCCGAATACTGGAGACAGCAGACCGGTTACGGTAGAGATGGCATCGTCCTTGCCCGAACCGTTGCCGTCGGAACTCTTGGCGAGATTGATGACCATCGCCAGCTTCTGACCCACGATGAGCTTCTGAATCTTGGCATCTATCGGATGATTGCTTGGCTTCACGGCATACTGGGCAGTGAGTTCATCGCTTCCGCTGTAGAACTGCTTGTCATCGGTTACGCCGAAGTAGAAAGACATCTTTCCGTCGGTATAGAAATAAGCATTCTTAGCCCAGTTGGCTATCTTTGCTCCCGGAGGACATGATTTCTTCCAGTAATCCACATCGTCCAACCACTTGCTGTGAGCCAGCTTAGCCGCCATCATCATCTTCATGTCGGCATCGCCCAAGGTAGGCATCACGAAAGCCATATCTCCATCCACGCTTCGGATGATGTTGTCCATATCCACCGCCTGGTTGATACCCATGAGGAGGGTCTGCAAACCACTGTTACTCTGCATCATAGGCAGGAACTGTTCGCCCTTTACATTCATGAAGATACCTGCCAGGGCATCGCCCGGCATCGACTTGACGTAGTTGCCCTTAATAGGACGATAGTTAGCAATTGCCTTCTGCAAGGCAGCATCGATGGTTTTATTGAAAGAGAATGTTTCGCCATGAATCTGCAGGATGCCGTCCTTGACATTCATCTCGGCAGCAATCACCACCTGAGAAGGATCGGTATCCTTCGGAGCACCGAGGGTAAACGGAGCGATGAATTTCTCAGGCAATGCCTGAGCCTGAGCCACCATTGCCATCGGAGAAGTGATGGTCTGCAAGCGTTCGAACAATGGCGAAGCGGTAATACCTTCCTCTTCATCAGCCTTGAGATATCTTACCATCTGCTGCTGGAGCTGAGCCTGTGCATCAGCCACTACCGGTCCCATGACGAGGAGCGCCTTGTCAGAGAAGCCTACGAGCCATGAATCCTTCAAGACTGCAAAATGGAAGCCCTTGCGTTCCTTTACTTCGGATGCGATATGCTGCTTGGCAAGAGAAGCAAGCCAGTCCTCCACATCACTCTCGCTGCTGACCTTGGCACAGAGACCGAGGTTTCCGTCAGCACTTTCGAAAAGGTACATCTTTTCGGATATGTCGATTCCACACTTGTCTACATCCTCTACATGAAGGAGGGATTTGAGCATGCCAGCCTTGTCTTCCGCATGAACATCGGAAGCCATCTGCTGCATATCCACCGAAATAAGTGCAGTACTTTTCTTAGGAATGGCATTGAGATAGTCGCTGCCAGAACATGATGCGAGCATCCCGACAAGGCATGCCAAGCACATCATAACCAAATTCTTATACAATCTTTTCATCTCATTTAGATAAATATTTTAAAGCTTTTGCCCTTACAGGGCGCATTGGATCAAACTGGCTATAATCTCCTTGCGATATGCGCCATGTGAACCGCTACAAGGCCGGCGGTTTCGGTACGGAGGCGGCTGGTACCCAGGGATACGCTCTCGTAGCCGTTCTCCAGGGCAAGGCGAACCTCATCGATGGAGAAATCGCCCTCAGGACCTACCAGCACCGTAATATCAGCTGCATCTGCAGTTGGAGATTCAGAAGCAGCAGTGGCTACATCTGCATTTGAAGATTCAGTAGCAGCAGGAGCATGAGCTTCATTCAGAATACCAGAAATCTCGGTAAAGAAGTCTTTCTTCTCTACCTCTTCGTAGCAATGACAGATAAACTTTCTGCCGGGACGAGGGGTCTGGATAAACTCCTTGAAGCAGACCAGCTCGTTCACTACCGGTTTCCACGCCTTATGACTCTGCTTGACGGCAGAAATCACAATCTTGTCAATTCTTGGCGTCTTCACCACCTTGCGTTCAGAAAACTGACAGTTGAGGAACGAGAGTTCATCAAAACCGATTTCCGTGGCTTTCTCAGCCATCCATTCGATACGCTCCATCATCTTGGTTGGCGCAATCGCCAGATGGATATGTCCCTTCCAGGCACGCTGCTGCGGCATCTCTTCCTTGATTTCATAGAGACATCGCTTGCTGGATGCAGCAGTAACCTCAGCACGGAAAAAGGAGCCTTCTCCATCCATGAGGAATATCTCGTCCCCACCCTTCAGTCGCAGAACGCGCAGGGCATGGGTAGCTTCCTCGGCAGGCAGTTCCACCTGATTAGCCGCATCCGGCACATAGAAATATCTTACTTCTTTCATTATTTGTTCGCATTTTTCGCCTTTTCCTCACGGCGCTTGATTTCATCACGGATATAAGAAGCATCTTCATACTTCTCATCATCTACAGCTCTCTGCAAAGCCAGTTCCAGCAGTCGGTCTGGCAGGGTAAGGATAGGGATAGCCACACGCTGCATCCCTCCCTCGTAAGGAGTAGAGAAGTTCTTGATTACCTCTTCTGATGTCAGGATTTCATACCCATTCATCAAGGAAAGCAGGATGGCATCTTCTATCTGGAGCAGGTAAGACTGGTCGGTGTCAACATTCACCAGCTTCGTCTTCAGTCCCACTCCCTTGATGCCCAAGACCTCAATCTCATAACGAGCAGCGTCGTCTTCCTTGAGAATCTTCGCCAGTACATCAATGGCACCTATTCTCTCTTCATCCTTGTTCTGCTCATACTCCTTGATTTTCATCGCCACCTCCGGAATGGTGAGGATGGTAAGCACACGGGTTTCTTCCTCATTGGTGAGGGCAATGACCCCGGCATCTACCGACTCAGCTATTGCAAAAGATCCTTTATATACTAACTTTACCATTTATTTTGTCTCCTTCTTAGGTCTGAACAAGATGGCGAAGGCAACTCCGACCAAAAGAGCATAACCTGCGAAGATAAACCAGCAGGTCTGCCAATCGCCCATTAAATACCCATTTTCCCAATGACAGTAATGATTGATTACCTGTCCGGCAAGGATGGTACCGATAGATGCACCCAAACCGTTTGTCATCAGCATAAACAATCCCTGTGCCGAAGCTCTCACCTTAGGTTCGCACTTCTGGTCTACGAACAGACCACCCGACACATTGAAGAAATCGAAAGCCACACCGTATACGAGGCATGAGAGAATGAAGAGGGCAACGCCAGGGAACGCCGGATTGCCCATTCCGAAGAAGCCGAAACGGAACACCCATGCAAACATGGCGATGAGCATCACGATCTTGATGCCATAACGCTTGAGGAAGTATGGAATCAGGAGGATGCAGAGCGCCTCAGCAATCTGAGAGATGGATACCAGAAGCGTAGCATTATTGGCAGCAAAGGTATCCAACATGGCAGGATCGCCCTTGAAACTGGTGATGAACGGTGTAGCATAACCGTTGGTCACCTGCAGACTCATACCGAGCAGGCAGGAGAAGATAAAGAACAATGCCATCTCGCGGCTCTTGAAGAGCTTGAAGGCATCGAAGCCCCATGTCTCCACCCAGCTGCGCGCCTGCTTCTTCACCAGCTTGCACTGTGGCAAGCCGAAGCAGTAGAGGAAGAGTACGATACTCAGGATTCCCGATACGAGGAACTGGAGATGGGTATACTGGAACTTGTTGGCATTCTCAGAGAAGAGGAACTGGAAGGTTCCGTTGTCCCAGGTAGCACAGTTGACAATCCACATGGTGACGATGAAACCTACGGTTCCAAAAACACGGATAGGCGGGAAGTCCTTGATGGTATCCCGTCCATGGTTCTTCAGAATGGTGAAAGCTGCGGTATTGGAAAGCGCCAGCGTAGGCATATAGAACGCCACGCTGAAGGTATAGACAGCCATGAAGAGCGCCTCGTTAGGAGTGGCACTCGCCTGTCCCATCATGAAAAGTCCTATCATCGACAGGCCAGCCAGCAGATGGCAGTATCCAAGAAGGCGTTGTGGCTGGACATATTTATCCGCAACAATACCCATCAAAGTAGGCATGAAGATGGAAACAATCCCCTGGATGGTATAGAACCACGAGATTTCAGCACCCATTCCGGCTTTGCCGAGATAGTTGCCCATAGATGTGAGATAGGCTCCCCAAACAGCGAACTCCAAGAAGTTCATTATTGATAAGCGTACTTTCAGATTCATATTCTTTTTTCTAATTTCTATTGGTATTAAGATTCTACTTGAACTGCTCAGAATGCAACCGTTTTTGGAATTGTTTTCTGCAGTTTATAGTGTGCAAAGATACATATTTTATCGAAAAGAGCGTAATTTTTTGCAGATTATCCGCCGTAAAGCTAGTTTATTTAACAAATAATGTGTAATTTTGCAGCCAAAAACAAAGAATCAATAGAAAATGTTATTAAAGTTTTTCCTTACGTGTAACAAGATTGGTGCCTTCACGCTGGGTGGAGGCTACGCCATGATTCCTATCATGGAGAGAGAATTCGTGGATAAGAACGGATGGATGAACAAGGAGGAATTCATGGACATCATGGTGGTGGCTCAGGCTACTCCGGGTATCTTTGCCATTGATATGGCGAGTCATATCGGCTATAAACTAAAGGGCGTATGGGGCGGCATCGTGGGTGCCATCGGTATTGCGCTGCCTTCCATCATCGCCATTCTCATCATCGCCATGTTCTTCCAGCAGTTCAAGGACAATTACTGGGTGGCGAAGTTCTTTGCGGGTGTTCGTCCGGCTGTGGTAGCGCTGATTGCAGCTCCCTGCTTCAAAATGGCAAAGACTGCCAGCATCAACCGCTACAACATCTGGATTCCCTTTGTCTGCTGTGCGCTGATTGCTGTTTTCGGCATCTCGCCTATCTATATCATCATTGCTGCCGGCGTGCTTGGGTGGCTTTATGGAAAAGTAAAAAGATAAAGAGGGTTCTGGCTGGGGAGTGAATCCTTTTCTGGGGAGGGAATCCGATGGAATCGGATTCAACGGAGGCTCAGAGGGGACATAATTCCAAGGTTCAACGCTCAAAGTTCAAAGTTCAAAGTTCAAAGTTATGTTGTTTCTGAAATTATTTCTTATATTTACCAAGATTGGTACATTTAATTTTGGTGGTGGATATGCGATGCTTTCGCTCATCCACAACGAGACGGTGGTGAAGAACCACTGGCTCTCCAATGCTGAGTTTACGGATATTGTGGCTATCAGCCAGTCTACTCCGGGTCCTATCGGCATCAACTGCGCCACCTACGTGGGTTATACCGCCTGTCTTCACGATGGTTACCCGGTCTGGGCAGCCTGGTTGGGTTCCGTACTGGCTTCGCTATCCATCATGTGGCTTCCATTCATCATCATGATTCTCATCAGCCGCTATCTGATAACGCATAAGGATTCCAAGATTGTGAAGGATGTCTTTGCGGGGCTTCGTCCTGCCATCATCGGTCTGATAGCAGCTGCAGCCGTCCTGCTGATGAACAAGGAAAATTTCGGTTCACCACACGACAACCCATTTGCTTTTGGAGTAAGTGTAGCGCTGTTCATCGGTGCTTTCTACTTTACAAAGGTAAAGAAGACCAACCCGATATTGCTGCTTTTCATCTGTGGCATCATCGGACTGTTCATCTTCTAAAGCCTAGGGGCCTTAAGGGCAAAAGTCTTTCCCATAGGCACAAAAAAAATTGATTGTCTCACGACAACCAATCTTTTATTAACCTTAATAATCTAATACCATGAAAAACACGATGCAAAGGTACAAATAATCTTGTAACCTGCAATAGTTTATAGCAAAAAACTTCAAGAATTTAACTCTCCTTAAAAGTTTTGCCATTCCAGTTAAATTTTCTTTGCACTTTTATTGCATTTACAGCCTTCTTATCGTCAGCAGACACGAAAGGTAAAGCCAAGCGCACTACGAGGCTGTTTTCGTGTTGCAAGAGCAGAGCACTCACGATTTTAAGTTCAATTTTCCCCTTGAGTTCATCAAACTTAGCTTCGCTCATCGTATCGGGTTTGGCAACAAGTCCGGAAGCCAGTTGCTGCAAAGATTTCCCATCGAAAATCCTGCTGGCATCCTGCTCCTGCCAATCCTGATTAAAGAGATAGAGTTCGCTCTCCTTCTCTACTCCGGCAAAAGTCTTCACCACGCAAAGCAGCGAATCGCCGTTAGCCGATGGTAGTTTCTTCATCTGCAAAGTAGCGCTCTTACTCGTTCTCAACTGGGCGAAATCAGCAGTCAGCGTATCCATCACACTCGTTTCGCCTAAAAGATTCTTCACTTCTGCCTTCACTCCCATCTCCTGCAGCTCAGTAAATTCCAGCCGCAGGTTGTGGTTGAGATAAGGCACAACAGAATCGGGCATCGAAACCAGCAAGTCCTTCATCGACTTGGCTTCCATGCCCAAGCTTGCCATCATCAGGCAAGCACATAATATATATTTTATCTTCTTCATCACTACAATTCCTTAGACCACTTCTTTCCCCAAGGGGTAAAGAGCCATGCAAGAAAGGCCAATGCTACTATTGAGCACACGGCGAAAGTTAAAGCCAATGTATTCATATATTTATCTTTTAGAAATTAACAAACCAATCACAAATAAAATGACAGTCAAAAACACACCCCAAAAAATCGCCCAATAAGAATCTACCTGATTGGTCTCAACAATACCAAACAGAGCAGCCATTCCACCTAATACCATAACGGTAAAAGTGGACTTACTCATATCAAAGAAATACTTCACGACACTTTCTCTGACAAACTTAGCTTTTTCTTTTTCTTCTTTTGCTGCCATATTCTCTATTTTCCGACAAAATTACGGAAAATAAATGTAATCTGCAAATGATTTAATATTTTTCTTCTGATTTTTAACCTAAAAGAAACGAAAAAGGAGGAAAAAGTTCTATCAAAAGAAACGAAAAAAGAGGAAAGTGCTTCCTCTTGAAACACTTCCCTCTCAAATTATCTAATCTATTAATCGTACTTATCTTCTTCAGAAAAGATTTACTCCTCAACAGCAGCCTGAGCCGCAGCCAAACGTGCGATAGGCACGCGGAATGGAGAGCATGAAGCATAGTTCATACCAACCTTAGCGCAGAACTTAACAGATGAAGGCTCACCACCGTGCTCACCGCAGATACCTGTGCGGAGGTTAGGACGGGTAGCACGACCATTCTCTACTGCCATCTTGATGAGCTGACCAACACCCTCCTGGTCGAGAACCTGGAATGGGTCGACCTTCAAGATCTTCTTCTCCATGTATGCAGGGAGGAAGGAAGCGATATCATCACGAGAGTAACCGAAGGTCATCTGTGTCAAGTCGTTAGTACCGAATGAGAAGTACTGAGCCTCCTCTGCAATCTGACCTGCTGTAAGGGCAGCACGAGGAATCTCAATCATAGTACCAATCTCAAATTCTACCTCTACGCCGTACTCAGCGAATACCTCCTTAGAAGTAGCGAGGATGATAGTCTTCTGCTGCTTGAGCTCCTGAACGGTACCGATGAGCGGAACCATGATTTCAGGACATGGGTTGTAACCCTCCTTCTTCAACTCGCAAGCTGCACCGAGGATGGCACGGGTCTGCATGGCTGTAATCTCTGGGAATGTGATACCGAGACGGCAACCGCGATGACCGAGCATAGGGTTGTTCTCTGCCAGAGAGTTTACACGCTTCTTGATTTCCTCTACGCTTACGCCCATCTCCTTAGCCATGGTCTGCTGACCAGCCAAATCGTGAGGTACGAACTCGTGGAGAGGTGGGTCGAGCAAGCGGATGTTCACGTGGCAGCCATCCATTGCCTTCAAGATTCCGTAGAAGTCAGCCTTCTGGTATGGGAGGAGCTTGGCAAGTGCCTTCTCGCGACCCTCTACTGAGTCTGCCAGAATCATCTCACGCATAGCTACAATCTTCTGATCATCGAAGAACATGTGCTCTGTACGTGTCAGACCGATACCCTTGGCACCGAATGCACGAGCTACCTCAGCATCGTGTGGAGTATCTGCATTGGTACGGATCTCCATCTTTGTATATTTGTCGCAGAGGTCCATCAGCTCCTTGAAGTCGCCTGAAAGCTCTGCAGCCTTTGTCTCAATCTGTCCTGCGTAAACCTGACCTGTAGTACCGTTCAGAGAGATGTAATCACCCTCCTTGTAAACTACGCCCTCAATCTCTACAGTCTTAGTCTTGTAATCTACGTTGATAGAGCCAGCACCTGATACACAGCACTTACCCATACCACGGGCTACAACGGCAGCGTGAGAAGTCATACCACCACGAGCGGTAAGGATACCCTCGGCAGCTGACATACCAGCGAGGTCTTCAGGAGATGTTTCGATACGAACCATGATGACCTTCTTGCCATCCTCGTGCCACACCTGAGCATCGTCAGCGTGGAATACGATCTGACCGCAAGCAGCACCTGGAGAAGCAGGGAGACCCTGAGTGATGACCTTAGCTCTAGAGAGCGCCAGCTTATCGAATACTGGGTGCAAAAGCTCATCGAGCTTCTGTGGCTCACAGCGGAGGATAGCAGTCTTCTCGTCGATCATACCCTCGTGGAGGAGGTCCATAGCAATCTTCACCATAGCGGTACCTGTACGCTTACCGTTACGTGTCTGGAGGAACCAGAGCTTGCCTTCCTGTACGGTGAACTCCATGTCCTGCATATCGTGATAGTGGTGCTCCAGCTTATCCTGGAGAGCGTCGAGCTCCTTGTAAAGCTCAGGCATAGCCTCTTCCATAGAAGGATACTTAGCTGCGCGCTCCTCCTCAGAGATGCCAGCACGCTCAGCCCAGCGCTGAGAACCAATCTTTGTAATCTGCTGTGGAGTACGGATACCAGCTACCACGTCCTCACCCTGTGCATTGATAAGATACTCACCATTGAAGAGATTCTCACCATTACCAGCGTCACGTGAGAAGCAAACACCTGTAGCAGATGTATCGCCCATGTTACCGAATACCATCGCCATGACAGATACGGCAGTACCCCACTCATCAGGAATACCTTCCATCTTGCGGTAGAGGATAGCACGCTCGTTCATCCAAGAACGGAACACAGCGCAGATAGCGCCCCAGAGCTGATCGATTGGGTTGGTAGGGAAATCCTGACCGGTCTGCTCCTTGATGGCAGCCTTGAAGAGTTCAACGAGCTTCTTGAGCGACTCTACAGAGAGGTCCTTGTCAAGAGTAACGCCCTGCTCTTCCTTCACCTTTTCGATGATAGCCTCGAATGGGTCAATATCTTCCTTGTTAACAGGCTTCAATCCCATAACAACGTCACCGTACATCTGTACGAAACGGCGATATGAATCGTATACGAAATGAGGATTACCGGTCTTCTTGACCAATCCCTCAGCAACTTCGTCATTCAAACCGAGGTTGAGGATAGTATCCATCATACCTGGCATAGAAGCGCGTGCACCAGAACGCACGGAAACGAGGAGAGGATTCTCAACAGAACCGAACTTGCTGTTCATCAAAGCCTCTGTATGAGCCACAGCAGCCATTACTTCATCCTGAAGAAGTTCCTTGATTTTTTCCTCACCTACCTCATAGTATTCATTACATGTATCTGTTGTGATAGTGAAACCTGGAGGAACAGGTACACCAATAAGATTCATCTCAGCGAGGTTAGCACCCTTACCGCCAAGCACTTCACGCATCTTCGCATTTCCTTCGGCCTTTCCATTACCGAATGTATAAACTCTTTTTTCGTTCATATTTTATAGGTTCAAAAATATTATATTATTCTAGCTATTATCAATTTTTTGTTGATGATGCAAATATACAACATTTATTCGAAACCGCCAAACTTTTATACTCTTTTTTGCTATCCCGAGATTGCATTTTAAACTGTTGTCGCACACAAAGCGATTATTTTAACAATCCAACATGAGGAAGCGGAAAATGTAACGAAAATGTAAGATGGAAAAGTGATGCGAGGAGGATGAGAAAGCGATACGAGGGGGATGAAAATGCGTGGCGATGCAGGGATGGCTACGTCGGGACGCGGCAAAGATTACGTCGGGACGCAGTTTAAAGGTAAGAAGGTAAAAGGATAAAAAAGTAAAAGAATTGTGAGACGATAACAAAAGTTACAAAAGAACAGGTAACTTCTGATATAAAAATGTGAATGTGAATGTGAATTTGAAATGTAAGCGAATAAAAAAGGGAATCATGTAATGATATAAGAATAAGATATTCCTTATATATTAAGGTACGCGCGAACATAAGATAAATAAATATATATTATAATAAATATATACTATCCACTCATTTTCTTCACTTACATTTCAAATTCACATTCACATTCACATTTTCACCCCCTTTACAACCACAAAATATTACCTGTTACTTTTGTTACCGCCCCACAATCTTTTTACTTTTTTACCTTTTTACATTTTTCCTTTAAACGCCTTTTACTTTTAAACGCAAATAATTCGGGACAACTCTTGCATTTCTCATAAAATTGCCGTATCTTTGCACCCATAAAAAAATACAAAACATTATTATGGCAAGAAAACGTAAACCATTACCTCTGTTAGAGAACATCACCATCGAGGCAGTAGCAGCCGAGGGTAAGTGCATCACACGCGTAGATGAACAGGTCATCTTCGTACCTTTCTGTGTGCCAGGAGATGTTGTCGACTTGCAGGTAGTAAAGAAGAAACATAAGTATTGCGAAGCCAAGGTGGTTCGCTTCATCAAGAAGAGCGAGGTGCGACAGGAGCCTATGTGCGAGCACTTCGGCATCTGCGGCGGATGCAAATGGCAGAACCTGCCTTACGAGGAGCAGATCAAGGCTAAGCAGAAGCAGGTGGAAGACCAGCTCACCCGCATCGGAAAGATTGAACTACCTGAGTTCCGCCCTATCATGGGCAGCGTGAAGACTCAGGAGTACCGCAACAAGATAGAGTTCGGATGCAGCAACAAGCGATGGTTCACCGCCGAGGAACTGGCTCAGCTCCCTCAGAAAGAGGATGATACCGTAACATCGCTCAAGGAGCGCCACGCCCAGAACGCCATCGGTTTCCATATCACCGGAGCCTTCGACAAGATTTATCCTATCAAGAAGTGCTGGCTGATGGATGACCTCTGCAACGAAATCCGCAACTTCGTATTCGAATATGCTGATTCTCACGACTATACTTTCTACGACCTGCGTGAGCAGCACGGTTTGCTCCGCAACATGATGATCCGTAATTCGAACACCGGCGAGTGGATGCTCGTCTTCCAGTTCCACTACGATGAGGAGGGCGATGAGCAGAGAGCATTGGAGCTGATGCAGCAGGTGGCTGACAAATTCCCTCAGATTACATCGCTCATGTTCGTGAATAACCAGAAGGGAAACGATACCATCAACGACCTGGAACTCAGCCTCTTCAAGGGCAACGACCATATCTACGAACTGATGGAAGACCTGAAGTTCAAGGTGGGTCCTAAGAGTTTCTACCAGACCAATACCGAGCAGGCTTACCACCTCTACTGCGTGGCCCGCGAGTTTGCCAACCTTACCGGAGATGAGCTGGTTTACGACCTCTATACCGGCACCGGAACCATCGCCAACTTCGTGGCTCACAAGGCAAAAAAGGTAATCGGTATCGAGTACGTGCCAGAGGCCATAGAGGATGCCAAGGTGAATTCTCAGGTGAACAACATCGAGAACACCCTCTTCTATGCAGGCGACATGAAGGATATCCTGACCAACGATTTCATCGCCCAGCACGGTCGACCTGACGTCATCATCACCGACCCACCACGTGCCGGAATGCACCCAGACGTAATAAACGTCATCCTGAACGCAGCGCCAAAGCGCATCGTATACGTAAGCTGCAATCCAGCTACCCAGGCACGCGACCTGCAGCTGATGGACGACCACTACAAGGTGGCTGCTGTCCAGCCAGTTGACATGTTCCCTCATACTCCTCACGTAGAGAACGTGGTATTGCTCGAGAAGCGCAGCGATGCTGAAATCAAGCAGAAGAAGAAGGAGCGCAAGGAACGTGAGAAGGCGATAGCTGAAGCCAAGGCTGCCAAGGAGGCTGAAAAGCTTGCATTGGAAGCTGCTAAAGCGGAAGACTTGACTGCAGAGGAGCTCGCGGCTAAGGCTGAAGACCTCACAGCAGAGGAACTTGCTGCAAAGAAATAAACCTAAAAACAAAATAGAAATAAGATGAAAAAAGGTATCATCCTGGCACTCATGGCTTTGACTGCGGTCTCTGCCAGCGCCCAAAAGAAGCAGACCATCGAATTGCCTTCATGGTTGAGCAACGTAAAATTGTCGGGTTATGGAATGACCCAGTATCAGTACAGCGGACAGAAAGATGCTGAATCCAACTCATTCAACATCCGTATGGCGCGTATCTCTCTCGAAGGTCGCATAGCAGGCGACTTCTACTGGAAAACTCAGATTCAGTTCAACGGCAACACCTCTACCCTAGGTTCCAGTCCGAGAATGGTTGATCTGTTTGCTGAATGGCAGAAATATGAATACTTCAAGGTGAAGATCGGTCAGTTCAAGAACCCGTTCACCTTTGAGAATCCGATGCACCCTATCGACCAGGGCTTCATGGGATATTCACAGAACGTGAGCAAGCTGGCTGGTTTCAGCGACCGTGCCGGAGAACATGCATCCAACGGCCGTGACATCGGTCTTCAGTTCCAGGGCGATTTCCTCAAGAATGCCAACGGCAGAAACCTGCTGCACTATCAGATTGGTGTATTCAACGGACAGGGAACCAATACCAAGGACGTTGATAATCAGAAGAACATCATCGGAGGTGTATGGGTAATGCCTGTAAGCGGCATGCGCATCGGTGCCTTCGGATGGACCGGTTCTTATGCAAGAAAGGGAACATGGACCGACGAGCATGATGCCACCTATACAGCCGACATTCAGGAACGCTCTGGCGTTCGCAAGCTCAACCAGAACCGCTACGCCTTCTCTTTCGAATACAAGAAAGACGGCTGGACCGTACGTTCTGAGTACATCCACTCTACCGGCAAGGCTTTTGCCAAGAGCATCACCAATTTCAACGATGCCAACGCCAAGGACTGCAATCTGAATGCAAAAATCGGCGACAAGGCACAGGGTGTATATGGATTGGTTATCGCCCCATTGGCTCAGCTGCCAAAGAACAGCCGTATCGACGTGAAGGCACGTTACGACATGTATCAGCCTAACGGCAAGAGCAACATGCAGAGAACCCAGTATGAGGCAGGTTTGAACTTCCATATCGGCAAGCGAATCTCTATCCTTACCGAGTATGCGCTCATCAACGACAAGACACTCGCGAAGCACAATTACACCATGGCAGATGCCGAGGTTTGCTTCCGATTCTAACAGATACAACAAAGGCTCGCTCCTGCTACAGGAACGAGCCTTTATTGTGTTTACTGTCAACTACTTATCTTAGAACGAATAAGAGAATCCTACTGACATGAATTCCTTAAACTGCCAATAGCTATCATCATCCTTTCGCTTCACACCATCGTCGAAACGCGGATAGAGGAAGATGTTGGTAGAAATATAGCGGTTAAACTGGAAGGTAATGGTGTTTTCCCACTCTATTTCAGCACGCTTGTAAGTGGTGTATCCCCAGAGACGGGTCTTCCACTTGATATTATCCGCTATCTGCCACGACAGGTCGAAGGTACACTCAGAACCGTAATCGGTCATGCCATGCTTCCCCTCATCCAGTCCGTACCGCGTAGCCAGCGACGCCCTGCCCACATACTTCCAGTTGAAAGCCAGAGGAGCCAGATGGGCACTACCCTTCAGGCGGTGATGGAACCAATCTACATTATAATCCATACCGACAGAGAGGTTCAGATTGAATGGCGAGAAGAAATCGGAATAAACCGTCTTGTCATTACTCTTGTAACCATGCGTAAACTGAGTCTGGCCAATCAGCTGGATGGTATAATACCACTTCCTGGAAGCCTGCAGACCGAGTTTTCCGGTGTATCGTATCATATCGTCGCTCGTCTTCAGCGTATGAACCGTATCACCCTTCGAAGTCTGATAACCCAGGCGCATCTCCACCTTATTATCCCATTTTATCTTCTGCTTGTTATTGTAGTTGGCAAACATCGTCACTCTTCCGAGCACCGAATAATTGCTCTCACCACCCTTATACCAGTTGTCAGAAACATAGTTTTGCAGGAACTGCAGATAATAATCGCCCCCTATGGTCCAGAAGTTAGGACGGGTGATGACGATATCCATCGGTGCCGCATCCACCTCAATCGCCTTCGGAGCCACCTGCTCTACGATGTCAGGATGATTCTTCTTCGGTTTGCTCTGCGCAGCCAGCGGTGCCCCCACCTCCTTGAGATGAGACTCAGTATTGCGCACCAGGTCGGGACGCTTGAGATATACCTCCATCAGCGTCTGGTCGAGCATCGTTCCGAGCGAATCCTTCACCCCATCCTGAGGCTTGAGTCGCAACATGCGGGCTGCCGGCCCATGATAGAAGGTGAGCGGCGTAAAGAGCTGGGCATATCTGCTGTCCCCGGAATCCATCTTCATGGAATCGATGCGCTGACGGCACATCAAGAGCGAGTCAGCATAGATTTCAGCCAACCTGTTCTTCGATGCCTCTCCGGGCGCCACCTTCTTCAATTTGCGCTGGGCAGAAACAGGCGACAGAGCCGAAAGGAACGCAAGAACGAGTAATCCAAATTTTATTTTCATACCTTAATTTTATAAATTTGGGCACAAAGGTAATAAATAATTCATAAATCTATGCCCTTTATTAGAAATATTTTTGCTCATTTCACAAAAATGTCGTAACTTTGCACCCAAATAATTCTAATTTAAATTATAAATATCGTGGCTGAAACAAAGTACATCTTCGTAACTGGTGGTGTGGTTTCTTCTTTGGGTAAAGGAATCATATCTTCATCCATCGGTAAACTTCTTCAAGCAAGAGGTTACAACATTACTATCCAAAAGTTTGACCCATACATCAACATCGACCCGGGTACACTGAACCCGTATGAGCATGGTGAGTGCTACGTAACGGTAGATGGTATGGAGACCGACCTGGACCTCGGACACTACGAGCGATTCACCGGCATTCAAACTACGAAAGCGAATTCTCTCACCACTGGTCGTATCTACAAGGCAGTCATCGACAAGGAGCGTCGTGGCGATTATCTCGGCAAAACCATCCAGGTGGTGCCTCACATCACAGACGAGATCAAGCGCAACGTGAAGCTGCTCGGCAAGAAGTATCACTATGACTTCGTGATTACCGAGATTGGCGGAACCATCGGCGACATAGAGAGCGCCCCTTACATGGAGGCTATCCGACAGCTGAAATGGGAGCTGGGCAAGAACGCCATCAACGTTCACCTTACCTATGTGCCTTATCTGAAGGCAGCAGGCGAGTTGAAGACAAAGCCTACACAGCACTCCGTGAAGGAACTGCAGAGCGTAGGTATTCAGCCAGATATCCTGATTCTCCGCACCGAGAAGCATCTCGAAGAAGGAATCATGAAGAAGGTAGCCAGCTTCTGTAACGTAGACTTGGACTGCGTGATTCAGAGCGAAGACCTTCCTAGCATCTACGAGGTGCCTGTAAACATGCAGAACCAGGGCCTCGACACCGCCATCCTCCGCAAGATGGGCGAGCCTATCGGCGAGACACCAGCGCTGGGTCCTTGGAAGACATTCCTTGACCGCAGAAACAAGGCTACAGAGGTGGTAAACATCGGTCTCGTAGGCAAGTACGACCTGCAGGATGCATACAAGAGTATCCGCGAGAGTCTCTCACATGCCGGCACCTACAACGACCATAAGGTGAAGATTACCTTCATCAACTCAGAATATCTCACAGAAGAGAACGTGGCAGAACAGCTGAAGGGACAGGATGGTATCGTCATCTGCCCAGGCTTCGGCCAGCGAGGCATCGAGGGCAAGATTATCGCCGCCCACTATACCCGCACCCACGACATCCCTACCTTCGGCATCTGCCTGGGTATGCAGATGATCGTCATCGAGTTCGCCCGCAACGTATTGGGCTACAAGGATGCCAACTCCCGCGAGATGGACGAGAAGACTCCACACAATGTCATCGACATCATGGAGGAGCAGAAGAACATATCAAACATGGGTGGAACCATGCGTCTCGGCGCTTACGAGTGTGTGCTGAAACAGGGTTCACGCGTGTTCAATATCTATAAGAAGGAGCATATTCAGGAACGCCATCGCCACCGCTATGAGTTCAACAACGAGTTCCAGCAGGAATTTGAAAAGAACGGCATGATGTGCGTAGGCAGAAACCCTGAGAGCGACCTGGTAGAAATCGTAGAAATCCCAGGCTTGAAGTGGTACGTAGGTACACAGTATCATCCTGAATACCAGAGTACGGTGCTGAAACCACATCCACTTTTCATGGATTTCGTAAAGACAGCAATAGAAAACAAAAAGTAAATATTAGGAGTTAAAGGAGTGATCCCCTTTACTCCTTTAATTTCAAATTTTAAAAATGAACAAGAACAACATTATCGGTTTCCTCCTGATTGCCGTAGTGCTGATTGGCTTTAGCTGGTACAACCAGCCATCTGCCGAAGAACAGAGAACGGCATTCGTTCAGGACTCCATCGCCAAGGCTAAACATGCCGAGATGGAAAAGGCCAGCAAGGCTGCCGCTGCTAAGCGCCAGACTGATGCCAAAGCAAAGGTTGAGGCAGACTCAACCGCCCTCTTCTATTCGGCACTCAAAGGCCAGGCTAAGAAGATTGTATTGAAAAACGACAAGGTAGAATTAACACTCAACACCAAGGGTGCTACTGTAGAGAAGGCTGTCATCAAGGGCTATGTGGGACACAACCTGCAGGTGAAAGACGGTTCGGCTGATGCCAAGGACGTAACCCTCTTCGACGGTAACGACCAGAGCCTCAAGTTCATGCTCGAGGCTAAAGAAGCCAACATCATCACCAGCGATCTCTACTTCACTCCATCCAACGTGACCGACAAGTCTGTCACCCTGACCGCTGTGGCTGGTGAAGGCAAGACGCTCACCATGACTTATACATTGGGCAATGACTACATGCTACACATGAGCCTGCAGGCAAATGGCATGGCGGGTCTGTTCTCACCTAATTATAATAAGATGGATGTTGACTGGAGCGACAAGGCACGCCAGCAGGAACGTGGTTTCATGTTCGAAAACCGTTACACTACCCTCACCTACCATAATGCAGAAGGCGGTACCGACCACCTCAACGAAGGTAGCGAGAAGATTGACGAGAAGATAGAAGAAGCCATCGACTGGGTATCTTTCAAGAACCAGTTCTTCTCTGCCATCATCGTAGCAAAGGATAACTTCGAGAAGGATGCTTTCATGACATCTATCCCTCAGGAGAAGGGTTCGGGCTATCTGAAGCAGTTCCAGGCTAAGATGAAGACAGCTTTCGACCCAACCGGTAAGAAGGCATCTGAGTTTGAGTTCTACTTCGGTCCTAACGACTTCCAGATTCTGAAGAATACCGAGAAGGAAAGTACCTTCGGCAAGGACTTGGAATTCCAGAAGCTCGTATACCTGGGATGGCCTATCATCCGCTGGATCAACCGTTTCTTCACACTCTACGTATTCGACTGGTTGAGCAACGTGTTCCCAATGGGTATCGTATTGATTCTCATCACCTTGCTCCTCAAGCTCATCACCTACCCTATGGTGAAGAAGAGCTACATGAGTTCAGCCAAGATGCGCGTGCTGAAACCAAAACTCGAAGCTGCTACAGCTCAGTATAACAAGCCTGAGGACCAGATGCAGAAGCAGCAGGCGATGATGGCGGAATATGCCAAGTATGGTGTAAGCCCATTATCTGGCTGTATCCCTATGCTGATTCAGATGCCGGTTTGGGTTGCGATGTTCAACTTCGTGCCTAATGCCATCCAGCTTCGTGGTGAGAAGTTCTTGTGGATGAACGACTTGAGTACCTTCGACCCAATCTTCGAATGGAACACCAACATCTGGCTGATTGGCGACCACTTGAGTTTGACCTGTATCCTGTTCTGTGTAGCCAACCTGTTGTACTCTTGGATGACCATGCGTCAGCAGCGCGACCAGATGGTAGGTCAGCAGGCAGAGCAGATGAAGATGATGCAGTGGATGATGTATCTCATGCCATTGATGTTCTTCTTCATGTTCAATGACTACTCAGCAGGTTTGAACTTCTACTACTTCATCTCCTTGTTCTTCAGTGCCGCAATCATGTGGACCTTGCGCAAGACCACCAACGACGAGAAACTCCTCGCCATTCTGGAGAAGCGCTATAAGGAGAACAAGAACAACCCTAAGAAGGCAAGCGGCCTTATGGCAAGAATGCAGGCCCTTCAGGAGTTGCAGCGCCAGCAGCAGGAAGAGATGCAGCGTAAGCAGGCAGAACTGAACGAGAAGAAGAATAATCTCGGAAAATAAAGTTTTCTAGATAATAATTAAAGCGTAATGGATTACCCAGAAAAGGTGTTCGTTACGCTTTTTTATGTGATTACATAATTAAAGCCAAAAAAAGATTGTTAAAAAGCCCCAAAAGCTTGGAAGTGTAACTATTTTTAGTTACATTTGCAGTCGAATACATAAAGAATGTGACAAATGAACAAGAAAGATAAACTTTTGAAACGCTTCTATAGCCTGCCGAAAGATTTCACTTTCGACGAAATGGTTAGTGTATTTTCCTGCTATGGGTTCCATCAGGAAAACAAAGGAACAACTTCTGGTTCAAGAGTCATATTTGTCAATGACAAAGATGGCAATAGCTACATCATGCACAAGCCTCATCCTTCAAATATTATCAAAGGATATGTTATGAGACAAGTATTCACATTTCTAAAAGCTAATGGATATATTAACAAATAGGAGGAACATAATATGGGATTATTAAAATATAAAGGTTATACGGGTAGCGTAGATTATAGTGAGGAGGACAATTGCTTATATGGCAAAGTTCTCGGAATGAGCAAGGATATGATTACCTACGAAGGTCAAGATGTCAATGAACTACGAAGGGATTTTGAAGGCGCAATAGATGACTATCTAGCCTTATGTAAAGCCAATGGCAAGGCACCTCGTGCACCTTATAGTGGCAACTTAAATATCCGCATTACTCCTGAAATTCATAGCCGTATTGCAATGATGGCGATGCAAGCAGGAACAACAATCAATGGTTTTATTCGTGACACACTAGCTAATGTTACAGGAGTTACTCCAGTCACAAACGCATAACATTACCCCCGAAAAGGTATAATTTGTTAAATGATATTATAAATTATACCTTTTCGGGGGTATTTTCATTTTTTATTCGTATATTTGCCCCCGAAAGGGTATAATATAATATTATTCCATATATAATATTACCCGATAGGGTATAAAATAACAAGAATATGAGCAATACATTATCATCATACGTCAAGGAAATGCGCAAGCAATTCGGATTGACCCAAGTAGATCTGGCGGCGAAATCGGGCGTAGGCCTCAGATTCGTAAGAGAACTGGAACAGGGAAAAGAAACGCTGCGACTCGACAAAGTTAATCAGGTTCTCCTCCTCTTCGGCCAGGAAATCGGCCCCGTTCCTATCAAAAAAGAATAACGCTAGGTCTGCCCATAAGCCAAGGCAAGGCTATACGCCAGATTTGCCCCATACGCCCTGAAAGGGCAGAAGCTCCTAGCCCAGGGCATCGCCCTGGGTATCAGCAATATATACCAAAACGCCCTGTAAGGGCAAAAGCTTTAAAATTCCATGAAACAAGGAAAGATTTATCTCTACGACCAATACGTAGGCCTGCTGACGGAAGATGAAACAGGCTTCACCTTCGCTTACAATGCTGATTATCTGGCATCGAGTCAAGCCGAAGCCGTGAGCCTCACACTCCCGTTATCCGATGAGCCCTACCACGATACCGTGCTGTTTCCCTTCTTCGATGGGTTAATCCCCGAAGGATGGCTGCTGAACATCGCAGAAAGCAGTTGGAAAATCAACCAGCGGGATAGAATGTCGCTCCTCCTTGCCTGCTGCAAGGATTGCATCGGAGCCGTCAGCGTCATCCCGGTTGAAGAATCTCATGCAGAAAGAACCAACAGTTCACCTGCAGAAGTAACAGATGCTTCCCCCAAAAAATAGAAAGGAGAAAGAAATATGGAAAAATGTCTATATTGCTATAAACCGCTCAAGCCAGGTCAGATAGATTACCATCCCGCTTGCGCCAAGAAACTCTTCGGTACCAAGGAAGCCCCTGTCCTACCCTACGTAAGAAAGGAAATCGGCGACCTGGCAAAGCAGGTAGTGCGTGCCCAGACCACCCTGACCGGTGTGCAGGCAAAGCTCTCGCTCGATGTGAACCCAGGTGGAAAGAATGAACCATCCCGCTTCACCATCGTAGGCCTCTGGGGAAAATACATCCTCAAGCCACAGACCGACCGCTATCGCTGTCTCCCGGAAATAGAAGACCTCACGATGCACCTCGCCGAAGCAGCCAAGATCGCCGTGGTTCCCCATGGCCTGATTCGCTTTGCCGATGGCGAACTCTGTTACATCACCCGGAGAATAGACCGACTGGATGATGGCACCAAAGTACCCATGGAAGATATGTGCCAGCTATCCGAGCGCCTCACCGAATACAAATACAAAGGTTCCTACGAGCAGGTAGCCAAACTCATCAAAAAGTACTCCTCCTTCTCGCAGCTCGACCTCGTGAACTATTGGGAAGTAGTCATCTTCTCTTGGATTACCGGCAATGCCGACATGCACCTCAAGAACTTCTCACTCTACAACAACCGCCAGTTGGGCTATGGCTTAACCCCAGCCTACGACCTTCTCTGCACCCAGCTCGTGATGCCGGAGGATCCTGAAGAACTCGCCCTGACGCTCAACGGAAGAAAGAGAAAGATTCAGAAAGCCGACTTCATCAAGGTTATGACTGCCTCAGGACTCAGTGAGAAGGTAATCAACAACATCGCCAAGAAGTTCCGTCGCTCCATCGTGAAATGGCTCGACCTGATAGAAGCCTCTTTTCTGCCGGATAGCATGAAGAAAGAATACAAAAAGCTGATTCTCTGCAGAGTCATGGCTTTGAGATAGCGTTTTCTGCATAAATAGAATAATAGAAAAATCACAAAAGTGACCGTCACAAGTCACGCTTTAAACAAAAACAATATACAATGAAGAAAATATTATTATCATTTTTAGCAGCTATCGGCTTATCAACTACGGGCTGCTCAGCACAGGCAAGTCAGGCAAGTCAATCAGCCCCATCTGATTCATCAGCAAAACCAGTCCCTTCGGATGGTATCATCGTATTGGCTCCTCAGGCATTCATCGACCAGGCAAAGGCAGATACAACCAGCATCCTTCTAGATGTACGCACCCCAAAGGAATATGCAGAAGGACATCTGGCTGGCTCCCAACAACTGGATTATCTCAATCCCGAAGCATTCAATGCCGGCATCAGTAAGCTGGATAAATCCCGCACCTACTACATCTATTGCAGAAGCGGAAAGCGAAGCCATGGTGCCTGCCTGAAAATGCAGAAGCAAGGCTTCAAGGTATATGATATGGAAGGCGGAATCCTAAACTGGACAAAGCTCGGAATGCCGGTTGAAAGATAAAAAAGTACCCCCGAAAAGGTATAATTAATCAAACTTCACGATTAACTATACCCTTTCGGGGATATTTCATTTTATCCGAATCTATTTCTTCAACAGAATCCAATCCGAATTTACTTCTTCAATACCGGCTCGCAGGTGATATTCACTCCGAGCTTCTTGAAGATCTTCTGGTCTACATCACTCAGCATCACGGTGCAATGTGCCTGACAGCCACGAAGCTTAGGCAACTGTTCCAATGCCTTTCTGCAGTTCTCGTCATTCTCCGAGAGAACAGAGAGGGCTACGAGAACCTCATCCGTATGAAGACGAGGATTGTGACCACCCAGATAATTCACCTTTGTATGTTGGATTGGCTCAATCATTGACTGAGGAATCAACTTCAATTCATGGTCGATGCCCGCCAAGTGCTTGGTAACATTCAAGATCAATGCCGCACTGCAACCCAACAATTCACTGCTGTGACCGCAGATAATCGTGCCATCCTCCAACTCTAACGCAGCAGAAGTATGACCCGTTGCCTTCTTATGATCCTTTGCCGCTACCGTCACCTTGCGGTAATCCGTAGTAATCTTAGCCTGATTGAAGAGCATCTGGATCTTGTTGATTTCCTCATCATTGCAAGCGCCAGCCGCCATCTTGTTGGTTGCAGCATAGTAACGACGGACAATCTCATTCTTGGATGCCTCGCAGCAAACCTCATCATCAGAGATGCAGAAGCCCACCATGTTGACACCCATATCCGTTGGCGACTTGTAAGGATTGCTGCCATAGATACCCTCGAACAAAGCATTGAGCACTGGATAAATCTCCACGTCACGGTTGTAGTTGATGGCAATTTTGTTGTATGCCTCCAGATGGAATGGGTCGATCATGTTCACATCATTGAGGTCGGCAGTAGCAGCCTCGTATGCAATGTTCACCGGATGCTTCAATGGGAGATTCCATACAGGGAAGGTCTCAAACTTGGCATAGCCTGCACGCACCCCGCGCTTGTTCTCATTATAAAGCTGGCTCAGGCAGACAGCCATCTTGCCGCTACCAGGACCAGGAGCAGTAACGATGACGAGCGGACGCTCAGTCTCCACATAGTCATTCTGACCGAATCCCTCGTCAGAAGCGATGAGATTCACGTTGTGAGGATAGCCCTCGATGAGATAATGGCAGTAAGCCTTGATGCCCTCACGCTCCAGACGCTGCTTGAAAGCGATGGCAGCAGGCTGACCGTTATAATGGGTAATGACAACAGAACCCACCATGAAACCACGGTTCTGGAACTCGCCACGAAGACGCAGCACGTCCTCATCGTAAGTAATACCCAGGTCGGCACGCTTCTTGTTCTTCTCGATGTCGGCGGCACTGATGACGATAACAATCTCAATGCTATCGCTGATTTTCTGAAACATGCGCAGTTTGCTATCAGGCTGGAAACCCGGCAAAACACGACTGGCGTGGTGGTCATCGAAAAGCTTACCTCCCAATTCCAGGTAGAGCTTTCCGTTAAACTTAGAGATTCTCTCCTTGATATGCTCGGATTGAATCTTCAGATACTTCTCGTTGTCAAATCCTATCTTCATAATTGTTATTATATCTTGCAATTTGAAATCAAAAATCGCCTGCAAAATTACAAAAAAAGTATCGGACTAACAAATCTTTTATCTGAAAAAATAAGAGAGAGCAGATACATTACTGCATTTTCCGTACTGAGTCTCTCCATTGACCAGGTGTATATCCCGTCTTAGTCTTGAATATCTTATAGAGATGTGCATGAGACGAGAACCCGCATTCCGTAGAAATGGTATCGTTGCTGTACCCACTTTCTTCCAGCAGCATGCGCTGTGCCTCCTTGAAACGGATATCGCTAAGCCAGGTACGGAAACTGCTCTTCAGATAATTCTCGAAATAGAAGCTCAATTCGGAGCGAGGAATGCGCAACTTTGCCGATAGCATTGGCATATTCACCGTACTGTCTCTATATCCGCCATTTTCACACCACTTATCAAGCAAAGATTCTATCATAGCTATTTTTTCAGAATCCAGCCCCATCCCTTCACTCTCTTCCATCATCTCAAAAGGAGCATCAGCAGTATCCATCTCCAATCTCACCTCTGTTGGCATGATAATGTAACCGAAACCCAAGAAATGGACTACAAAGGAAATCAGAGCCAAAAGCATCAGTGGTGCCACACTATAGAGAAGTGGACGATAACAGATAGCAGCAGCCATCACCAGTACCAGGATACCCATCAAAGTATAACTGGCATAGGTATATCCGTCGAAAGGAAGCAAATCTTCTGTCGTATTATCCTCGATGATTTTTCGATGATACCGTATCTCTACGACTGTAGTATAAACGCTATACAGAATCGTGAGTACAAATAATGCGAGCATCACATAGAGCCACTCCCCCATGTGCATTCCCTTGGGAATCTCATAGTATCCGACGAAGAAACACAATAATATCAATGCATAGCTCACAACTCCCATTATGGCAAAATTCCTGCGCCCGCCTCTATAGGATATAACATTATACGCTGAATAGGAAATGATGAAAGAGACAGGACAATAGAAGAGAATATTGACAACGGCTCCTATTTCATCGCTTTCTGCACGGAAACCATAAGTCATTTGCAGAACGTAATGTCCTGTAAGTACAAACATAGCAAAAGCAAGAAGCCAGCGAGAAACCTCATAACGACGATTGTACCAACGTATCTGAAACCTGGATAATATTAATATCAAGCCCAACATCGACACAATAATGCAGCAAACTGCACGAGAAACAATGTATTCATTTACTCATTATTTTAATTATTATTATCTTTACTCATACTCCGAATGATTCAGTTTTCAAAACTAAACGAAATCATTTCTGATGCAAAAATACAAAAAAAAACGCATACTTTTGTAATGAAAGAAGAATAATTTTGTTTTCTCATTAATTTTCTGTAACTTTGCACGGAATATCAGGAAGATGACAACGAGAAATAATTAATAAATATCTTAGAAATATGATTAAAGCAATGATTCTGGCTGCGGCTGCACTCACCATGAGCGCTACGGCAGCTGATGCACAGACTATGATTGAGAAAAACAACATCAAGGTGGAGAACCACCTGATGACCCCAGAGGCTCTTTGGGCGATGGGAAGAATCGGTGCAGCAGAGGCTTCGCCTAACGGCAAGCAGGTGGTGTACCAGGTAGGTTACTACAGTGTAAAGGAAAACAAGGGCCATCAGATGCTCTTCATCATGGATGCCAACGGCAAGAACCAGAAGGCACTGACCACTGATGCCAAGAGCGAAAGCGATGCTGCATGGATTCAGGACGGTCAGAAGATTGCCTTCATCCGTGGCGGTCAGCTCTGGAGCATGAACCCAGACGGAACAGGCCGCAAGCAGCTCACCAACGACAAGTTGGGCATCCAGGGCTTCCGCTTCTCTCCTGACGGCAAGAAGGTAATCCTCATCAAGGAACTCCCTTACCACGGAACCATCAAGGAGAATCCTTCTGATCTTCCATTGGCTACCGGCCGTCTCGTAACTGATATGAACTATCGTCACTGGGACCACTACGTAGAGAGCCTTCTCCATCCTTTCGTGGCTGATGTGGCTGAAGACGGTACCATCAACGCTGGCGAAGACATCCTGAAGGATGAACCATTCGAGTGTCCTATGGCTCCATTCGGTGGCATCGAGCAGCTGGCATGGAGTCCGGATTCCAAGACCATCGCCTATACCTGCCGCAAGAAGGAGGGCGTTCAGTATGCCATCTCTACCGACTCAGATATCTACCTATATAATATAGGTACGCGCGAGACAAAGAACCTCTGCAAGGAGGCTGGCTATGTAGAGCCTAAGATTGATGCTACCAAGAGCATGAAGAACCAGGCTGTCAACGCTCCTGAGAATCTGAAGAACAATCCGGGTTACGACGTGAACCCTCAGTTCTCTACTGACGGAAAGTACATCGCTTGGCAGAGCATGGCTCGCGATGGCTACGAGAGCGACCGCAACCGCCTCTGTGTTTACGAACTCGCTACCGGTAAGAAGAACTATGTATCAGAGAAGTTCGACTCTAACGTAGAGGGCTTCGTATGGAACAAGGACAACAAGAGCCTCAGCTTCATCGGTGTATGGCACGGAACCCTGAACCTCTATCAGGCTAACTTCAAGGGCGAAGTAAAGCAGATTACCAACGAGTGGGCTGACTACGGAAGCATCGCTCTTGCCAACAACGGCAACAAGCTTCTTGCTACCAAGGCTAGCATGAGCCACCCTACCGATATCTACATCGTTACCCCAGGCAAGAATGCCAAGAGCACCAAGGTAGAGCAGATTACCCGTGAGAACGACCACATCCTGAGCCAGTTGAATATGGGTAAGTGTGAGCAGCGCTGGGTGAAGACTACCGATGGCAAGCAGATGCTGGTATGGATCATGTTGCCAGCCAACTTCGATGCCAACAAGAAGTATCCTACCCTTCTCTTCTGCGAGGGTGGTCCTCAGAGTCCGGTAAGCCAGTTCTGGAGCTACCGCTGGAACATCCAGATCATGGCAGCCAACGGCTATGTTGTCGTATTGCCAAACCGCCGTGGTCTTCCTGGTTTCGGAAGCGCATGGAACGAGGAGGTTTCAGGCGACTGGACTGGTCAGTGCATGAACGACTATCTTTCTGCCATCGACGATGCTACCAAGAATCTACCTTACGTAGACAAGGATCGTCTAGGCTGTGTAGGTGCCAGCTTCGGTGGTTTCTCAGTTTATTATCTTGCAGGTCATCACAACAAGCGTTTCAAGGCGTTCCTCGCCCACGACGGTGCTTTCAACCTGGAGAGCATGTATACCGATACCGAGGAGGCTTGGTTCTCTAACTGGGAATACGAGGATGCTTACTGGAACAAGGACCAGAGTGCCAACGCCAAGAAGACTTACGAGAACAGTCCTCATAAGTTTGTAGACAAGTGGGATACTCCAATCCTCTGCATCCACGGCGAAAAGGATTACCGTATCAATGCCAACCAGGGCATGGGCGCCTTCAATGCAGCCCGCATGCGTGGCATCCCAGCCGAGCTCCTCATCTATCCTGATGAGAACCACTGGGTATTGAAACCACAGAACGGCGTGCTCTGGCAGCGCACCTTCTTCGGCTGGTTAGACAAGTGGTTGAAGAAATAATATATTAAAAACGAAAAAAACGAGGTAACAGGTTACGCCTGATACCTCGTTTTTTCCTTAAAGACTTTTAAGCCATTTTTTACCAGATTTGGTACTTAACCAAATATTTAATACCAAAGCTACTACTCCAGTACCAGCCAATGTTATAATTAATGCTTCCATTAGCTTACGCGATTCAACTTCTTGATGATAGAGAAGATGAAGAGAGCAGCGAGCAGACAGATAACCATCAAGGTTCCCCATACTACTGGCAATGGCATATCCCACATGTGACCTGGAATAGAAACCAACTTGTTACCGAGGGCTGTTGCAACGAACCAGCCACCCATGATCATACCCTTGTACTTTGGAGGCGCTACCTTAGATACGAATGAAATACCGATAGGTGAAAGCAACAACTCTGCGAAAGTCAGGATCAAATAGGTACCGACGAGCAGGTTTGGAGTAACATCTGCTACGTGGTTAGGGTGATCAGTTGCAGGCAAACCGAGACTTGATACAGTCATCAGAAGATAAGCACCGGCAGCAACGAGCATACCCAGACCAATCTTCACTGGTGCCTTAGGCTCCTTGCCGATGCGACCCAACCAGCCGAAGAGAGCGATGCTCACTGGAGTCAGAGCTACTACGAAGCAAGGGTTGAACTGCTGGAAGATAGGAGCATCGATAGCAACGGTAGAATCACCGGAATTCATGTAAGTATAACCCAGGATGGCAGCAGGAATCACGATGAGAGCGAGATTGATCAACTTGCTCTTGCCAGAAGTACCCTTAGGAGCAGTCAACAGACCGCAGATACCGAATACCATAAAGATGCACCAAACGAGGTTGATTACATTGAACATCATACCGGTAGCACCTGTAGCCTCACGAGCAGTAAACTCATCAGCAAACCAAGTCAAGGTCAAACCGTTCTGATGGAAAGCCATCCAGAAGAAGATAACCACAGCGAAAACCAAACCGAGGCAAACGATGCGCTCCTTGGTCTCAGCAGGACTCATCTCCTCTACCTCCTCAGTCTTGCCGTCTTCCTTTTTCTTGTCAGCTACCAATACCTGCTGGTAGGTCTTCTTACCCAAGAAATAGATGAGGATAGAAACAATCACAGAAACACAAGCTACTGCGAAAGCGAAGTGATAAGAATCAGCCTTTGAATAGCCGAGGTCGTTCTGTGCCCATGCCATGATTGTGGTGGCAGCAGTAGGAGCAAACAAGGCGCCGATATTAATCGCCATATAGAAAAGCGAGAAACCAGAGTCGCGATGCTGCGCATACTTAGGATCGTTGTAAAGGTCGCCTACCATCACCTGGAGGTTACCCTTGAAGAAACCCGTACCCAAGCTCACGAGCAGCAGGGCAGCACCCATGGCAGCAATAGCTACAGAACCTCCACCCAATGGGATAGCCAGGAACAGATAGCCCAGGAACATGATGAGGATACCGATGATTACCATCTTGTTGTAACCCCACTTATCGGCAGCCATACCACCAAACAGAGGCAAGAAATACACTGCAGTGAGGAACCAGGTATAAATCTCTGATGCCATACCGGCATCAAAACCGAAGTTCTCACCCAAGAACAGAGCGAATACTGCGAGCATGGTATAGTAACCGAAACGCTCACCCGTATTTGCCAAAGCTAAGGTCCACAGACCTTTTGGTTGATTCTCAAACATAATTTTTGTTTTATTGTTATTTTTTTATTTAGTTATTCTTTTCTCGCAAATTCTGTGCAAAGATACATAATTTATTCCATATTTCAAACTTATTGCATCAAAAACCTAACTTCAATTACCATTTTTATATTCAAAATCGCCTAAATTTCTAAAAAACAGACAAATCGGAGAAAAATTTTCCATTAATATTACAATGAAATTGCTTTTTTTTTTGTACCTTTGCACCCCGAAACCGTAAAGGTGGATTCCGACATTATTAATAATGAGAATAAAATAAATAGAAAGGTAAAAGGATTTATATGAGACAACTTAAGATTAGCAAGAGTATAACCAACCGTTCCAGTGAAGCACTTGATAAGTACTTGGTGGAGATTGGTCGTGAACCTATGGTCTCTATCGATGAGGAGATTGAACTCGCACAGAAGATTCGCAAAGGCGGTCGTGAGGGTGAGCGTGCCAAGGAAAAATTGGTTAAGGCAAACCTTCGATTCGTTGTTTCTGTTGCTAAACAATACCAGCACCAGGGTCTGGGTCTTACCGACTTGATCGATGAGGGAAACATCGGTTTGGTGAAGGCGGCAGAGAAGTTTGATGAGACTCGTGGTTTTAAGTTCATCTCATACGCTGTATGGTGGATTCGCCAGAGCATTCTCCAGGCTATCGCTGAGCAGAGCCGTATCGTTCGCTTGCCTTTGAATCAGGTGGGTGCATTGAGCAAGATCAGCGCTGAAATCAGCAAGTTCGAGCAGGAGAACCAGCGCAAGCCTTCTGTTGCTGAGTTGGCACAGATTACCAAAATGGAGGAAAGCAAGATTGACCAGACCATCAAGGCTGACAACCACCACATGAGTATTGATGCTCCATTCGGTAGCGATGATGATGACAATGCGATGGTAGACGTGATGGCATCTGGCGATGACAGCCGTACCGACAAGGGTGTTGACTTCGAGTCAATGGCTAGCGAGCTGCAGCGTGTTCTCAAGACCGTATTGAAGGAGCGTGAGCGCAAGATTCTCTGCTACTGCTATGGCATCGGTTGCCACGAGAAGGGCTTGGAAGAAATCGGCAGCGAGTTCAACCTCACCCGTGAGCGTGTTCGCCAGATTCGCGAAAAGAGCATCATCAAGCTCCGTGACAGCGGAAAGATCAAGATCCTGATGAAATACCTGGGATAATTGATAATGAATGAATAATTAATAATTAATAATTTACAATTAATAATTCATTCGGATAGAAGACGAGAGAGAAAATTAGATAAAACTAAGTTGCTCACAGCAACGAAAGTAAAAAAGGGCAATCAGTTGGTTCATCCCAATCTGATTGCCCTTTCTCTTTCAAGCCTTGCGACTCAATTAATTGTACATTATTAATTGTACATTATTAATTATTCACAAAGTTTCCATCCTTATCAATCAATCCGCTGATTCCGTCTCTTACCGCCTCAAAATAAGGATACTCATCTCTGAGACAGATTTCGTCATAGAGGAAATCGGCTACGATGGTATCATTGCCATCCGGCATTACCAGTCCCATCTTTCCATTCTTCTCTGCAATCACCGGCATGATGCTCAGGTCATCATTATAGATGTAGCAGGTTCGGAGGAAATCATACACCGGCTGAAGCATCACGTTGCCCTGATGGTCCTTCATGCCAAACTTGCCGTTCTCCTCGAACACCTCATGATAACGGATGTACTTCTCCTTCAAGCGATGGTAATAGAACACCATCTTGCGCTTGTCGTTCACGAAATCCAGCATATACTGGAAAGTATCGCAATAGTTAGCCACCGAACGAACCAGAATCATCTTCAAGTCAAGACCGTCCAATGCCTTTCGGTTCAGATCGATATACTTGGCTATCGCCTTCTCCTTCTCAGGGACAGAGAGGCTCGCCAGTTTTTCCTCAAACTTGAGCATAGCTTGTTTGGTTCCCGACATACCCTTGATATATCGGTGAATCTGTCTGCTCATTTCCGAACAGATAAACTTGTCTATCTCCTGCTGCTCTATCGGGTCAGCATATTCTTTAATCAATGATTCAGGTGTAGCATTCATGGCTGTTTCCTTTCTTTTATAGAATTATACTTTCAAAGAGTTCGAAGAACAAAGAGTAAACGAATTCTTCACTCTTCGTTCTTCACTCTTTACTTATTTCACGTTAGGCTTCTGCAAACCGTATCCCTTTCTCTTATCTTCAAAAAGAAGGAGGAAGGCGATGAGGATGGCTATCACACCGAAGCAGGCAAAGATGGTCATCGTCTGGGTATAGTCGATGGTGCCGTCGGCTGCGGTATTTGCCTGGTTTACCTTACCAATCCATACTGGAATGAGAGCCAGTCCAATATTCTGGATATAGAAGATGAGGGCGTATGCAGTTCCCAAGAGTTTCATAGGGATAATCTTTGGCACGGATGGCCACATGGCTGATGGTACCAGTCCGAAGGCGATGCCAAGGATGAGCATCAGTACGATGGCAAGCACCCATGAATTGATTGGCAGAGCAAACATGACGTGTACAAAGGTCAGGAGGCAACTGCCGATAATCATCAGCGTGGCACCCTTGCCATACTTGTCGTATATACCACCAAAAAGCGGGGTGAGGAAGATGGTACCGAATGGCAACATCGCAGGAATCAGACCTGCCATATTTGCTTCAACACCATACTTGAAAATCATCAGTTTGGTGGCAAACTTCAGGAATGGGAAGACGCCTGCATAGAACATCAGGCAGAGTACAGCCACATACCAGAAACCGGTTGTCTTGAAAAGACCACCCAGGTCTGAAAACTTGAAACCTTCCTCCGGCTCTGTAGCCGCTGCAGCTGCTGAAGCATCCTCCTTCTTGTCCATCACGCAATAAACCAGATAAACCAGTACACCAGCGCAAAGCAAAGCTGCACCCAGGCCAATAGAAGCAGACACTCCACCCATCGCCTTGGCAAAAGGAAGAGAAGCACTCAGGGCAGCAGCAGTTCCCAAACGTGCCGTAGCCACCTGCACACCCATTGCCAGAGCCAACTCATGGCCCGTAAACCACTTCACGATAACCTTGCTCACCGTGATACCGCATATCTCGCAGCCCACACCATAGATGGCAAAACCAAGAGCGGCTATCACTACCTGTGTACTATAAGTACCGAAGAATGGTACTACTACCGAACCGCCAAACTCATGACCTACAGCATACCATTTCACCAAGGCTCCACCAAACATCAAAACAGTAGAGAGGATACCAGTGAAACGGATGCCAAACTTGTCGAGGATAAGACCACCGAAGAAGAGGAGCAGGAGGAATACATTAAAGTATCCGTAGGCTCCTGAGAAGAAGCCGTACTCATCCGAACTCCATCCGAGTCCAAGACCATTCTCAGCCCCCTTGGCTGCTGTCAAGAGTGGTTCCAGTGGAGACATCACGTCTGTAAAAAAGTAGCCGAACATCATCGTGACACTCACGATGAGGAGGGCGATCCAGCGAGCTGACGTTGAGTCGCTCAATTTCATCTGCATTTTTTCTGTTGTACTCATTTTTTTCAAAACATCAATGATAAACCCGTTATCATTGATTTATTATCAATTATTAATTATTAATTATCATCTATTTCCTCTTCACGTTCTTCGTTCTTGTGATATCGAAGAGATAAGAGAGCTTCAGGACTATCTGCCCATAGTTGCTCTTTCCGAAATAGTCTCGTTTCGACGAACCGTAGATATTGCCCAATCCGTAGTAGTAACGTGCTTCGGCGAGGAAATGCCCCACTCTAGGAATGCTGTATTCGGCACCCAGACCCACGGCGATACCGTAATCCAGCTTGTTCTCTACTGCCATCGTATCCTGTGCCATCACCGGACTCACACGGTTGTTGTCAGTCTGCGGCAATTTCTTCACGTCGAAGTTGGTCTTGGTCGATTCACTGAGATAAAAACCGAACTGTGGACCGGCATTCACGAAGATGTTCAGTCCTCTTGTCTCCCTACCCCATGCCAGATGCGCGAACACCGGCACCTGGATATAGTTGATGGTACGGCTGTAAGCCATCGGCTCCTGTGTCTTGGTGATGATCACCGGATTGTTGTCCTTATCGAGGATATCCTCTTTCCATCCCACCTGTGAATAGTTCACCTCGGCATAGATGGAACAGATGGTATTGAAGTATTTCTCGCAGGTATACTTCATAGAGAAACCCGCCGTCATTCCACAATGCTGTGTCTGCTGCACGTCAGGTGTAAAGCCCACCGAGCTCATTATATAACCTCCATTCAATCCGACAGCAAAGTCATTGCGATGCTCTCCGATCTGTGCCGAAGCAGTCAGTCCGCCCCCCAAAACCAGAGAAAGCAGTATATATCTTCTTATCAAATACATATCATAAAGTTCATTTTTCAATATTCAAAGATCAAACTTCAGAGTTCAATGTTCAAACTTCAAAGCTCAAAGTTCAATGTTCAAAGTCCTAATACTTCACTGCCTCTATCTGATGATTGAAGGTATAGTGAATCAGCATGAAACTCTTGTTCTTATAACCACCCTTGACTCCCGTCTTCTCGAAATCAAGCGGTGTCTGTACAGGCTGGTAAGTAGAACGCTTGCTGTCGCCCGTAAAGTTGCGTCCCTCCTTCTTCACGCCCTGGATAAAGAACATGGCATGGTCGTAACCCGTAATGGCGAAACGAGGCAGGGCCACCTGCATCGGCTGATGGAACCAACGCTGATAACTCGTCTCCAGTGACTGAGTACGCACATTGCCGGCATTATAATAGAAGGTAGAAGGGATATAGGTGTCATACTTGTAGAACCTTTCCAGATTGTACTTGGCATACATCAGCCATTCCGTATAACCGAAGAGCGAGATGGATGCACCCGGATACTTGGCATCAAACTCATCCAACTTGTTGAGCACGGCTGTCAACTGAGGTGAACGGCCTGTATTGAGAATCACCACATTCTGCTTGCTAGGCACGAAAGCCTTGGCAAACTGCTCGAGGCTCGAATTCACGTTGGTGATACTGAAGTTGATATTGCGCTTTTCCAGTTCCTTGCGGAGTCCGAAGGTAAAGGCGCCCTTTCGGGAAGTGGAATCATTGCAGTCAACAAAGATAGGATGCACATTGGAGAATCTCTTCAGGAAAGCCTTCACGGTAGCCTCATTCAGACTTTCCTGACTCTGATAAACCTGGAAGATTTCCTTGCTGCGCTCCACGTCATCCCCGCTGATAGAGAAAGGAATGACAAGCTTGATGCCGTTGTTCTTGCAGAACTCGGAAAGCGGAGCCACCTGCTTGGTATAGAGCGGACCGAAGATGATGTTGCACTGGCTGGCCCCCTCCTGCAACAGGGTGGTACGGATATCAGCATCGATAGGCACATTCCAGGCATGAACATCGGTAGAAACACCGTGCTTCTTCAGATAGTCACACGCCATCAGGATACCACGGTAATACTCCACCATGCGCTTGCCGTCGCCATCCACATCATGCAAAGGCAGCATCACGCCAATCTTCACGGCGTTGCTGACGGTAGCTGCTGGCTTGGCAGCAGCAGGAGCAGTCGTTTTCTGGCTGGCAGCAGCCGTAGTAGCGGTTGTCGCCTTCTGATTAGGATTTTTCTGTCCCTTGGCATAAGGAATAAACAAAGTGGTTCCCTTCTGGAGCATGTATCCCTCCTGCTTCATCTCCGGATTGGCATCCATGAGCTCAGGAAGCGACAAGCCATAGCTGTTGGCGATACCGAAGATGGTATCTTTCTTCTTCACTGTATAGATGTCACGCCACTTGGTGGTCTGGGCGAAAATACTGACGCTGAGCATCAACCCAACGACCACAAGGAAATATCTCTTGAATCTTCTCATAACTTCATTATTTTATGTTTTCATCTTTCGGATTTCGGCAGATTCTGAGTCTTTTTTCTGTCGATAATCTTCAGATTTCAATGTTTTCATCTGCAAAAATACAAAAAATCTTGCATTCTGCCCAAAATCTCTCAGCTTTTTATTATCTTTGCACAAATAATTATTGAAATGAGACGAAAAATAAGTATACTTTGCATATTACTGGCTTTTTTTACGAGCCAAATGATAGCACAAGAGGTGGCTCCCACAGTTTCCTTTACTGGTCCTGACGGTGAGACATCAACAGACGAATCCTATACAGGCTCAGCACCAGTCCATGCCACTTTCGAAGCGCACCCTTCCCAGGCGGATGGATGGACGGCTTATTACGAATGGCGTTTCTATAAAGACAACGCCCAGGAGCCTTATATAATAAGGTATGAAGAGAATACGGAATTCGACTTTACTGAATCGGGCAACATCCGGGTCATCCTCTACGCCAAGTTCACCATGGGCGATGAATACATAGAATGTACCAACAAGGAAAATCCTTTCTCCGTCTCCGTTGCCGAGAGTGTTCTCAAGATGCCGAATGCTTTCTCGCCCAACGGGGATGGCATCAACGACATCTACAAACCCAAGGATGGCTATCAGAGTATCACCGAATTTCATGCCTACATCTTCAACCGATGGGGACAGAAGCTCTTCGAATGGACCGACCCTTCTACCGGATGGGACGGCACCTACAAGGGAAAGCCGGTCAAGGACGGCGTCTACTTCTGCCTCGTCAAGGCGAAAGGTGCCGATGGCAAGATATACAATATCAGAAAAGATGTAAACGTACTCAGAGGTTTCATCGAGAATCAAACTAATTCAGGACAATGATTTCAGAAGAAAAGATTAATGTATGGGGAGCTAGAGTCCACAATCTCAAGAACATTGATGTGGAAATCCCACGCAACTCTCTCACCGTCATAACCGGACTCTCGGGTTCGGGCAAGTCATCATTGGCTTTCGACACCATCTTTGCCGAAGGTCAGCGTAGATATATCGAGACGTTTTCAGCCTACGCCCGCAACTTCCTGGGCAACATGGAACGTCCCGATGTGGATAAGATTACAGGTCTCAGTCCGGTCATCAGCATCGAACAGAAGACCACCAACAAGAATCCCCGATCCACTGTGGGCACCACCACCGAGATCTACGATTACCTGCGTCTGCTCTATGCCCGTGCCGGTACAGCCTACAGCTACCGAAGCGGTGAGAAGATGGTGAAATATACCGAGGAACAGGTCATCGAAATGATTCTCGACGAGTATGACGGCAAGGCTATCTTCCTCCTCGCCCCGCTCGTCAGACAACGCAAGGGTCATTACCGTGAACTCTTTGAAAGCATGCGACGCAAAGGCTATCTCTATGCCCGGGTGGATGGAGAGATCCTGGAGATTGTGCCGGGCATGAAGATTGACAGATACAAGAACCATAACATCGAGGTAGTGATAGACAAGCTCGTGGTGCGCGAATCCGATGAAGAACGCATCCGCAAAAGCGTGTCAATCGCCATGAAACAGGGCGACGGCATGGTGGCTATCATCGAAAAAGGCAGTCAGGAGATGAAGAATTTCTCCAAGCGTCTGATGGACCCTGTTACCGGTATCGCCTATCAGGACCCTGCCCCTAACATGTTCTCATTCAACTCGCCTGAAGGTGCCTGCCCTCACTGCAAGGGTCTGGGAAAGGTGAACCAGATTGACCTCAAGAAGGTTATCCCGGACGAGAGCATAAGCATCTATGAGGGCGGTATCGTACCGCTCGGAAAATACAAGAATCAGATGATTTTCTGGCAGATTGAGTCGCTGTTGTCAAAATACGGTCTCAATCTCAAAACCCCTATCCATAAGATTCCTAACAACACTATGGAGGAAATCCTATATGGTTCTCTGGAAAACGTAAAGATAGAAAAGGAGAAGATGCATACTTCAACCGACTATTTCTGTGCATTTGATGGCGTCGTCGACTATCTCAGAAAGGTGATGGAGTATGACGAAAGCAATGACGGAAAGAAATGGGCTGAACAGTTCATCTCTACCGTAGAATGTCCAGAATGTCATGGCCTCCGACTCAAGAAGGAATCGCTGGCGTATAAAATCTCGGACAAGAATATCTCAGAAGTGGCAAACCTTGATATCGACGAGTTGCGCGACTGGCTGGAAGAGGTGGAACAGCATCTTCCTCCGATGAAAGCCAAGGTGGCTCATGAGATTATCAAGGAATTGCGCTCCCGCATCACCTTTCTCCTCGATGTGGGACTCAATTATCTCTCGCTCAACCGTCAGTCAGCTTCGCTTTCGGGCGGTGAGAGTCAGCGCATCCGCCTTGCCACACAGATTGGCAGCCAGCTGGTCAACGTTCTCTATATCCTGGACGAGCCGAGCATCGGTCTGCACCAGCGTGACAATGAGCGCCTGATCCATAGTCTCAAGGAACTGCGTGATCTGGGCAATACGGTCATTGTCGTAGAACATGACGAGGATATGATGCGGGCTGCCGACTGGATTGTAGACATCGGTCCGAAGGCGGGCCGCAAGGGTGGCGAAGTAGTCTTTCAGGGTACTCCTGCCGAAATGCTCAAGACCGATACCATCACCGCCCAGTATCTCAACGGCAAGATGGCAATAGAGGTTCCTGCCGTCCGTCGCGAAGGCAACGGCAAGCACATCACCATCCGGGGAGCCAGGGGTAACAACCTGAAGGGCGTTGATGTAGACTTCCCACTCGGCAAGCTCATCGTGGTAACGGGAGTGAGCGGTTCGGGCAAGTCCACCCTCGTCAACGAGACTCTTCAGCCTATCCTCTCCCAGCATTTCTATCGCAGTCTGAAGAAGCCGATGCCGTATGACAGTATCGAGGGTATCGACAATATAGATAAGGTGGTGAATGTAGATCAGAGTCCTATCGGCAGAACGCCCCGCAGCAATCCAGCCACCTACACCGGTGTCTTCAGCGATATCCGCAGTCTTTTCGTTGGCTTGCCGGAAGCGAAGATCCGTGGTTACAAGCCGGGCAGATTCTCCTTCAACGTGAAGGGTGGAAGATGTGAGGAATGTAAGGGAAATGGTTACAAGACCATCGAGATGAATTTCCTCCCGGATGTCTACGTTCCTTGCGAGGTTTGTCATGGCAAGCGTTACAACCGTGAGACGCTGGAGGTAAGATACAAGGGCAAGAGCATCGCCGACGTACTGGATATGACCATCAACCAGGCGGTGGAGTTCTTCGAGAATGTCCCACAGATACTCAACAAGATCAAGGCTTTGCAGAATGTAGGTCTTGGCTATATCAAGCTGGGGCAGAGCAGCACTACCCTATCTGGCGGTGAAAGTCAGCGTGTAAAACTCGCCACAGAACTCTCGAAACGAGACACGGGCAAGACGCTCTACATCCTGGACGAGCCAACCACCGGTCTCCACTTCGAGGACATCCGCATCCTGATGAATGTATTGCAGAAGCTGATAGACCGTGGCAACACAGTCATCATCATCGAGCACAATCTGGATGTCATCAAGCTAGCCGACTGGCTCATCGACATGGGTCCGGAAGGTGGTAGAGGTGGCGGTGAACTCCTCTTTGCCGGAACACCAGAAGACATGGTGAAGGCGAAGAAGGGCTATACCTACAAGTTCCTCGCCCCATTGCTGAAGAAATCAGGGAAACCTGAATAATACAGATATGATCTCGGAAATAAGATAAATAAGAATCCCCCAACCTACTGTTTCCAGCGGGTTGGGGGATTTTGTTTCGTTACAGAGTATAAATCCGTCGGAACGCCTCAATTCATTGTATATATCATCAAGACTGAAGAAAGAATTCTCTGTCACTAACAAACTTGAACAAGCCTGTTGAAACATCCAATTCTACCATATAGGGAGAATTGGCATTTATTCTATCTAAAGCTAATTCTTTCATTACAAGACATTAAATCTCACAGGCTCCTCGCCTGTACGTAATTTGTAGTCTTCATAAAGCATCTTCTGCATCTTGTCAACCATGGCTTTCTTTGTGGCCTTGGCAGATTTCCAACGTCTAAGCGCCTCTTCTCTTGTTAATTTATTCATATCCAATCCTCCATTATTAAATTATGAGCATCCCAAATGTCCGCTCTTTCTAAATTTCATTCTACCAGATTAAGCATTCAAGAATTTGTAATCAAGGGTCTATACGCCATCTGTTCATCGTGGTGTATAGCCCATTCAACACTCAACATTCAACAATCTCTAACTTTTTCCGAAACTTTTCACAGAAAACCCTTGCGGGTTTGAAAATAAAGTCGTAACTTTGCGGTAGCGAATTTTAAAACAGATGGTTATGAAGTACTTAGACCCTAAGGCAGACCTCACGTTCAAGAAGATATTCGGCAATCATCCTAAAAGACTGATCAGCCTTCTGAACGCCCTCCTGCCACTCAGCGAAGAAGAGCAGATACACGAGATAAAGTATCTGCCTACAGAACTTGTGCCCCAGCTCGAAGGGGGCAAGAACACCATAGTGGATGTACTCTGCACCGATGTCAGAGGCAGGAAGTTCTGCGTGGAAATGCAGATGGAATGGTCTGACGCATTCCAGCAGCGAGTACTGTTCAATGCATCCAAGCTCTATGTGAGTCAGGCAAAAAAGGGAGGAAAATACAGCGAACTCCAACCAGTATATTCTCTCAACCTGATAAATGATATCTTTGCGCATGATACTCCGGATTTCATCCACAACTACCGCATCGTGCACGATAAGGATAGCAATAAGATCATCGAAGGCTTGCATTTCACCTTCATTGAACTCCCTAAGTTCACTCCTCATTCCATCGCCGACAAGCGCATGATGGTCTTGTGGCTCCGTTTCCTCACGGAAATCAATTCCAATACGAAGGAGATTCCTGCCGACCTGCTCAATGACCCGGAGATAGGGAAAGCCGTAGAGGAACTGGAGATTTCCGGTTTCACTGATGCCGAACTCTGGGCCTACGACAAGTTCTGGGATTCCGTAAGCGTTGAAAGAACCCTCATAGATGACAGCTACCAGAAAGGTAAGGAAGAAGGCATGGAGAAAGGCAGAGCTGAAGGTAAACATGAGGCAAACACAGAAACAGCACAACGTTTGCTGGCAATGGGACTTCCTGCCGAACAGGTTTCCAAAGCTACCCAGCTACCTTTGGAAATCATTAAGAATCTAGGCAATTCTTAAAAAATATAATAGCGGAAATGTAGATTACAAGTATCACCATATAATCAAGGGTCTATACGCCTCCTGTTCATCGTGGCATATAGACCCTGGTTGTCTTTGCCGCCAATCTTGATGAATGAACCTACGAGGTTGACATCTTTGTTTGTTCCAGCTACTGGCTCGATAACGAGGTCTGCATTTTGTGCAGAAATGCTGAGTGTCTGTTGACCCTCATTCATCTTGAAGAGCACAGGAGTGCCGGCAGGGATTTCTGCTCCTTCTTCATAACTCTCAAGAGTGATGCAATTATTCACATTGTCAATACCAGTAAGACTATAGAACTTACATTCTGTTACCTTGCTCTGTTCAATGGCGAATGGCAGGCAGAAGCAACAACATGAGCAACATCAATGGGAACAGGGCAAACCTTCGGAACTTCGCCCTGTGGTCTTTCAGAGCCTTTTCAGTTCTCGAACTTTCCAGCCTTCTTTGATGCATTCCTTATAATAGAACTGCATTTCAAGCGAGTTGTCACACTTCAACAGTTCAAAATAATGGCTCCATGTCAATTTTGGGGACGCTGTCCCCAAAATTGGAAAAGCAAGGTAAAACTTACGCATTAACTTCTTAACTTCCTTAACTCCTTTAACTTCCTGATATGTGAAAGTTCAGTTATGAGCCCACTTCAAAAAGCCCTGCCGGCTTTCACAAGCTGGCAGGGATAATTATAAGTAAAAGATGTATATTCTGATTTCACTTAGAAAATCATCTTATAGACCTTACTGCTACCATCTGTCAATTCTATGTGTATGATTTGAATGCCTGTGGCTATGCTCGCCTTTAAACACCTGGAACCATTTCCCTGTACCCTGCTGATGATTCTGCCATTCAGGTCTATGACCTTAACACTCTTGAGCAGACCGCAGGCAGATTGCACGAGGACAGAAGAACCTTCCTTAACAATACTGATGCGCTGATCAGTATCGAAGAAAACATCAACGTTCTTTTCAACACATTAAACGATGCGATGAAAGAACTGGCAGAAGAATAAGAGAAAAGCATCATTGATGACGAGCACAGCACCAGATTCGAGAACCTTATCTATCGTGCCCTGTCAAGTGGCTTGATTACAGAATCCAAGGCTGCCGTCTTACTCAACAAAACGACAGAGGAAGTTTGGCGATATTATATTGGAGGATACCAAATAGCAGAGAAATGGCTTGAAGACAGAAAAGGCACAGAGCTAGACTTCAACGACATCATCCACTATTCAAACATATTGTATGTTTTGGCACATAATGAGCCACTAGCGGAGGGGGGGGGCAGAGAAAGAGGCCTGGTTTCTGCATCATTAATCTGTTTGCTGATAAGGAATGTATCAGAGATCAAAGGCTGTCTTTTGCCTGTAACTGAGTAGAGTATATCTGTCTGCGTAGTTCCGACATTTGGAGAAAAAAGAGGTCGAAGTAAGGAACAAAAATAAAATATAGATATAAAGAAAGTAATACCCCAATGCTGTAAGCATGCAATAAAGCAATAGACAAATAGCGCAATACCTATATAGATATAAAAGTTAAGGGCGCTCTATCCTTTAGGAAGGAGCGCCCTTTTCTTATCATCTGCCAGAAAGCCCTATCTTGTTACACACATAACAAAGCGAGAAAAATGATATATATAAATTATTGCCACAAAAATAACATATTTAATAGCAAAATGTCATTTTCAAGGCTAAAAACAAGTGGTTGACCCATATCAAGAAA
>ERZ1023670.33-NODE-33-length-51698-cov-14.130453_pt1 | contig 51698 bp, 36 predicted proteins | sample MGYA00380342_ERZ1023670 | MGnify/ENA primary metagenome ERZ1023670 (study PRJEB33179, sample SAMN07448984) | human gut metagenome | biome: Human-gut; feature: Human associated habitat; material: Faeces | host: Homo sapiens | place: India: Bhopal | collected...
AAATATTGTTTATCAATCAATTACAAAATGGACATTTTTGAGTGACGAAGTCAGGCGGTAATAACTTTTAGAAAGTAAATGTTAAAAGCATTGACAACATATCATTTTTATATTCCAACTCTTTATAAATAGGAAAATTATTACTAATATTGCAAATGGTTACAATATATTACTCATCCTAAAAACACCTGTCATGAAGAAAACATGTATTTGCTTGGCTCTTCTGTTTTCCCCTTTTCTTTTAAAGGCTCAAAACAAGGTAGCGTATGCCTATGATAATGCAGGCAATCGTATTGGAAGGGAAATCGTCATGCAAGCCCAAAAAGCCAAGGCAAGTCGGCAACTCCCAGGCACGGCAAGACTGTCATTCACGGACATGCTCAATGAACATGACATCAAGATATACCCCAATCCAACGTACGGCTTCTTGAAATTATCTATCTACGGATTAAAGGGCACAGACAAATGCTCCATGAGTCTATACACGACAAAAGGGGCGCAAATCATGGCATATGACGTGAATAAGGAGAGTCTTGAAATAAATATCAGCAATCAGCCTGCCGGCGTTTATTTGCTTAGAATAACCATCAACAACAATTCAACAATCTGGAAAATTATAAAAAAATAACTTGATACACATAGCACCAAGTCCATAAAGGCAGACTTTGGCATAATCGTATTCACACGTACAACCTTAAAACAAGCAATAGCATGAATAAAACGCCCCACATCCTGTTTCTCATGATTTTAGGTTTCTTTATGGTAGAGCCTTCAAATGCCATCGCTAATGCTTTTTCACCACAAAACGACAGTGGAGACACCATTTCCAAGTCAAAAAATGACGAATTCGATGGTTGGACGGAAGAACAATACAAGCATTATGAGGATTCCATCATATTCAAGCTATATTCGCCTGTAATAGCCTGTAAGTCAGAAGCCCCCCCGTCAACTTCCGTTACACGCGACAATGCGGTCTTGTATGGCCATATGCCCGTGCAGAATTCTCATGTACCCAATACTATTAATATTGACAAGTCAAAAGAGGTCGGGGAGATTCCTATCAATTCAGGAATATTACCTTCCGGGGCAAAAACATACGAGATTCCAATCACTGTATACCCTGGAATGAATGGTTTCACCCCAAACATATCCCTCGTCTATAACAGTCAGCAGGGAAACTCCACTTTAGGCATGGGATGGTCAGTCTCTGGCATACCCATGATTGTTCGTGGGGGAAAAACCATTTACTATGACGGAAAGGCAGAAGGCATAAAAATGGACAACGACGACTCCTTCATGCTGAATGGTGTACGCCTCATAAAAACCGATGCCACGAGTGACTATATACTTTACGAGTCTGAACAAGGAAACATCAAGGCTAAAGGATTCATCTCCGGAACGACGATGACATATTTCGAGGTTTTCTTCCCCAATGGTGACAAGGGTGTCTTCGGCAGTGCCCTAAATTTCCTAAATATGTTATCCTACCCTATCTTTTCTCTTAAAGACATACATGGAAACACTATCAGATACGAATATACCTACTCTGACAACCATTATGACATTTCCGGGATTTCATACAACGGGTGTTACGTGGAATTCCAATATGCGGAATCTCGTGAGGACCCCATACTCACCTATGGAGGCGGGAAGAAAATCCATGAGCCTAAATTGCTGAAGTCCATCACGTCCAAGTATGGTGAGAAAATACTGTGTACATATACGTTATCATACTCTGTGGATAAGAAAAAGAGCTTCCTTGCAAGCGTAGGCCTTTCCGCAAACGGTAAATCATTCAACCCCATTTCTTTTTATTATGGAGAAGGCCTTACCGCAACATCTTATACCAAGAGTGAGACCCAGCTCTTGGAGTGGTACGAGTCCGATGACCCTAACATGATAAAAGTTGTCAAGGGAAAGTTCGATTATGACAGCGACGCTGACGGCTTGATAGTACTTCCCAATAAGAACCCCTATTGGAAGCACTATCGGAACTCCACGGCACTCAGGCATTCGCAGAACCGCTTCGACAACCTGTATTCTGGCGACGAGAAAATATTCTTGTATGCAGGTTTAAAAGACAACCTTGCCTCTCCAATGCCGAACCTGCTCACGGAAAGTGGATTTGTAGATATTATCACTGGAGACCTGGAAGGCAAGCAGGAAGAGAATGTCATTAAAATCAATGATTTAGTTGTCAACAACACCGACCAGGTAACCTTTAATGTCTACCGCTCCAACTTGTATTCAGGCTTGGCAAGGTTGTATACAAGAAAATATAACTTTCCGACCGTCTATACGGATGCCGACGATGGGAAAAGCATCCAACCGAAATACTATTATACTGGGGATTTCAACGGTGACGGAAGAATGGATGTTCTCGCCACATCCATACACCAACCTTTTGGGGATACCGGCAAGCCATCAAAATGCTATGTCTTTGATTTGGTAAATGACAAGATATTGTTTCAGGATTATGTCTTTCCTCTCAACATAGACTTCGTGGGAGTTCAGCAATCTGACCCAGATGCCGCAAGCAACAACTCCGACAAGCTGTTGGTCATGGACTATGACGGAGACGGCAAGACGGACATCTGCCACATCAACGGGAATGGCGTTGATATATATACGTTTGAGACTTCTGGCAGCAAAATAGTCGGGGCGAGGAAAACTGCATCCTATACCGGACTTAATAAGGCAGCCCTGGAAAACCGCAGGCTTCTCGTGGGTGAGTTTAATGGTGACGGTCTAATGGACTTGCTAGTTTCTCCCTCCTCTCAAGTGGGAGACAGCAAATGGACGGTCTACAACTCAAAGGGCAACGGTCAATTCGACAAGTCCACATTCAGTGGGACAACCAATAGCAACAGCGCCAATGCGGGTTTTGTCATTCAGGATGTCAACAGTGACGGCACGACGGATCTGATTAGTTATAGCGCGTCGGGTTTCTTTACCTATCTGGCAAGCGACAATAATGTAGCGGTATGTACGGATTACTGCAACTTCCCTTCCACCAAGTCCATACTCGTTCCGACAAACATCAACAGCAGAAACAGTTTCACGCGATTGGTCAGCCTTAAAGAGGGAAAGGCCACCAAGTACTCTTTCTCCTCAGACTACGGCAAGGAATCATTGCTTACAGGCGTGGCAAACAGCCTCGGTGTCATAGAGAAGAACTGTTATTCAAGGGCCAACGAGGAAGGCATAACGAGCGGAGTATACCAAAAAGGGTACGGCGCGACATATCCTTACGTGAACATACATGAGCCCATGATGATTATAGTCGCCTCTGAGACATATGTCGGCGGAAAAAGCACCAAAGGGAACTCTTACCACTACAAGAACGCCGTCATGCACCGCCAGGGATTAGGCTTCTGCGGCTTTGAGGAAATCACGTCCCATGACAACAGGGGACGTGTATGCGTAAGGATATATGATCCCAATAGGCGAGGTATCGTGAAAAGCGAGAGCACGCCAACATCCCGAGGTGAATACGAATACTCCGTCACGACACAAGCGAATCGCTTGTTGAAAATCCTGCTTAACAAGAAAACGGAAACAGACCTGCTTAAGGATATTAAAGTGTCCAGTTACTATTCATACGACACCTACGGATATCCTACAAAGGATAGCGTTACTTATTCGGACGGTACGCTCATAACGAAGAGCACGCTCTATTCCAAGCAGGAGGCGATAGGGGACGGTTACAATCTTGGCTTCCTGGTTGGTCAAACCTCTTCCATTTTACGAAAGGGAATGAGATATACCGAAAGGATATTCATTCCGGCACACTCTCATAGGCTTCCTAACGTGAGAATCCTGTATAAAAACGGCAATGCCGTAAAGGAAGAAACGTTTTCTTACGACAGCTATGGAAACGTCATCAATTCATCGGTCAAGGACTATTCCAGCGCAAATCGTCAAATTACAAAATACGAGTATAATACATACGGCAGGCCAAGCAAGACGACAAGCCCGATGGGGCTTGTAACAGAATTTGGTTATGATGATTTTGGCAGGGTTAAAACCATGTATGATTTCAGGGGAGGCGCCACGAGTTATTCATACGATGACTTCGGGCGCGAGACTTCTGTCACTTATCCGGACAATACCCGCAAAAGCATTGCGCTTTCCTGGGAAACAGATGGTTCTGATGGCATTTATAGAAAGACACGGGAAACGACAGGCTTGCCTAAATCCGCAATCGTCTTTGACGCCTTGAACCGTGACGTGTGTACTTCCGAGAGACTTTTGAACGGGAAAGAACTGGTGGTGTTAAAACAGTATGATGACGACGGACACTTGTCGAGCGTCTCCAACCCTTACGACAAAAGCGTGCCTCCGTTTTGGAAGTCTTATGACTATGACATTTACGGCAGGGTCACGTCGTGTACGGAATCCTCTACGGCAGTAACCAAGTACGAATACGATGGAAACAGCGTAACGACAACTTCAAAGGGCATTACCCAAACCCAAAGTTATGACGCGTTGGGGAATCTCATTTCTGTTACTGATACCGCAGGTACCATTGCCTGCCAATTTGCGCCAGATGGCAACATTGTGTCCATCACGGCACCGGGAAACATTACAACCAGGTTTGGATATGACACATACAGGAGACGCATACGTTTGGTTGACCCAAGCATGGGGACCACAACGTATGAGTATGACGACAGTGGAAACTTGAGCAAGGAAACCGATGCCAACGGAAACGTCAAGCAGTATGAGTACGACCAATACGACAGATTGGTTAAGAGCACGTGTCCGGAGTTCACGACTTCGTATAAATACAATACGTTGGGCGACTTGGTGGAGGTCGCTACCAGTAACGGCACGGGCAAAACCATTTCCTATGATGACTTCGGGAGAGTCAAGCAATGGAGGCAAACCATACAAGACGGCAAATGGTTGCAAAAGGATTATGCTTATGTCGACGGCAATGTTTCCTCAATCGAATACACTTCCCAAGCGGGGCTGATTGCCAAGGAAAATCATGTGTATGTGGACGGCAGTCTCAAGGAAGTGAACCTGAATGGCACGACGAATGTTTATGGCATTGAGACGTTGAGTTCCCATGGCACGGCATCAAGCGTTGTGTCTGGAAGCATTACGCGCAAGTATAGATACACTCCTGCTGGATTGTTGAGCGGAAGAAGCGGCGCAAGCCCCGACAAGAAATACCAAGACTTTTCCTACACGTTTAATGCCCATACATTAAACATGATGTCACGCAAGGATAACCTTAGGGACCTGACGGAAGACTTTAAGTATGACAACTTGAACCGGCTGACATCATTCGGCGACAATACCACCACCTACGATTGCAAAGGCAACATCACGTCACAAAGCGACGTTGGCTCGTTTGAATACGACATACCGCAAAAGCCTTACGCTGTCTCTGGCATAACCCTTACTTCCGAGAACATGCCGATATGTAACCAAGAAGTGAAATATACGTCTTTCTCGCGTCCCAAGTCAATTTCCGAGAATGGGTACACTGCGGACTTTTCTTATTCAGCCGACCATGAAAGGACAAAGATGACTATCTCGCGCGATGACAATGACGTGATGACACGATACTACATGGGCGATTGCTATGAGCAGGAAGTAACCCCTACTGGCAACAAGGAAAGACTCTATTTGGGAGGCGACTACTACAGTGCTCCAGCCGTCCTTGTCAAGGAGAATGGGGTGGAAAAAGTATATGAAATTCTTCGTGATAACCTCGGTAGCATTACGCACGTCATAGCGCCTGACGATAGTCTTGTCCAAGAACTAAGCTATGACGCATGGGGGCGCTTGCGCGATCCCGCAACCCTGCAGGTGTTTGAGTCTGGCAATGAGCCAGAACTGTTTCTCGGAAGGGGCTACACGGGACACGAGCACCTGACACAATTTGGATTAATCAACATGAACGCTCGGTTGTATGATGCCGCCTTGGGCAGGTTCCTCAGTCCAGACCCATACGTGCAGATGCCCGATTTCTCCCAGAACTTCAACAGGTACAGCTATTGCATGAACAATCCATTGAAGTATGTTGACAAGGACGGAAAGCTATTCTGGCTAATAGCCGCGGCTGTTGTAGGCGCGTATATTGGCGGTGTGGCTTCCAACAAGGGGAACCTCAATCCGTTTACTTGGAATTGGAAACAAGCGACAACTTACTTAGGGTTAGGCGTTGGCGCTGTTTTGGGTTATTCGTGTGCTTATGGGTTAATAAACCCCGGAACGTTAGGCTATACGTTTGGAATCAACAACTCAGTGGTTGGCATTGGACTAACCGTTGGAGGCGCTGGCAGTTTGAATAATTGGAATCTCAATTGGTCAACGAAAGCCGGGGGTGGTGGAAACATATCATTAAACATAAACCCCTCAGGGGCCAAGGAAAATGACAGCAGGTTTTTCCATGGCACTCAATATGAGGCTTCAAAGTGGTTGGTATATACCTCCAAGAAAAACAATGTTGAAATGGCCATGTACAAGACAGACTACGGCTATTACTTTGAGCAAGCCGAAGGGTATGTGTTCTCTCCACAAGAGATCAATGAAGAAAGATTTACTTTCGCAGGAATGCGTCCGGATGGGCAATACATATATTATGCGCACAATGCCCTTGATGCTGGATCATTATACAGTATTCGCCAAAGAAGAGATGGTAAACCTTATTTGGATTTGGGCTTGGGGCAGCAATTTGACGTGAGAGAAATGTATCATACGCATCCCAGATCCACTCCATTGTCACCAAAAGATCCTTTCCAAGATGCTATTCCAACCTATGCTATAGGATGGGATGGAATAAGGAGAGGTGCTCCTGTTCTGGTCGATGATGCTATTGTGTTGGATGACGTAGTGATTTCTGGTACAAGAATAAAATAATATTAATATGAAAGGCTTAATTATCTTTTTATTTCTGTTAGCTCATACAACGATTGTATGGGCAGTCCCTGTAGAAGGCAAGGAAGTAATTGTAGATACTTTGGACAATGAAGTATTTGAAATAGATCCTAAAATCAACGAGGAGGAATACGTGAGGAAGAGAAAACAGTTTACCGACAGCCTTCTTAATTATCTGGCTACACAATGCGTTGAAACTGTACTCAAGATTCAAGATAGCGTTTTCGTGAATTTTATAGTGAATTCAAATGGTAAGGTCGACTCCGTTTGGTTGGTTTCTCCTAAGGATTTTCCGTTTGAAGAGATATATAAGTTCATTAAGAATTACGATTTTAAAGGACAACTAATACAACTTCTGTCGGCACCTCGCCGAAAACATGCCTGTACTGTTGGAATCTGCTTGGTTTTTGACCGCAAAAGGAGCAGATTGGCAATAGGCTGTGATTGCATAAAAATGGTGCAAGAAATGAAATACAAATGGTGAAACAGTTTATCTTAATGATATTGCTGTGTGGGGTATCATCCTGTTATCCCCCACGCATGGTTTATGCCTTGGATGAAATGCATTCTATTAAAAATAACTCTATTGACTATAAAAAAGGACACCTCTTGAAGTTGTTTCTTAGATTTCAAGACACTTTAGATAATGAAATTGACAAGAGTCTCATTTTTAAATCCGTCAAAACAAAGCGATTTGTATATAAGAGTAGTAGATAAAAGATGTTTAAGCAATAGGTTTTCGTGCCTAATTTGTTTATCATTGTCTGCAAATGGCATATAACCTCAATTGCACTAACAGTTTACAAGAAAAATATATGAAAGGCTTAATTTTCTTTTTATTTCTTTTAGCTCATGCCACGATTGTATTGGCTGCCCCTACAAAGGTAATGGATTTGGTTGTTGATACTCTGGATAATGAAATAATAGAAATAGATCCTGAAATCAACGAGGAGGAATACGTGAGGAAGAGAAAACAGTTTAACGTCAGCCTTCTTGATTATATGGCGATACAATGCAACGAAACTGTACACAAGATTCAAGATAACGTTATCGTGAATTTTATAACCTGAGTTCGGGATAAGAAAGTCTTTGTAAAAGTTGGTAATCTCAATAATTTTTAGTACCTTTATGGTTGTAAATCAATTAGTTATAAAGTAAAAGAATACTATAGTTATGGAGATTACCAAAGACAAAATTACTGAAATTTTCTGTATTATCGATGATTTTTGCCAAGAATATGATAAAGAGATTGCTCGCATGTCCATTTGTGAGCCGGACGGGCGTAAGCACCGCAATCGGAAATGTACTATGAGCCGGTCGGAAATCATGACAATACTCATCTGCTTTCATTTCAATACTTTCCGCAACTTCAAGCATTATTACCTCTTTTATGTCAAGGCGCACCTGCACGACTTGTTCCCTAAGCAGCTCTCATATAACCGCTTTGTTGAACTAGAGTCCAGAGTCGCGGTTGAGATGATGCTGTTCCTCCAACTGTTTTGCTTTGGCAGATGCACGGGTATAAGTTTCGTTGACAGTACATGCATTCCCGTATGTCACAACAAGCGTATAACAAGGAATAAGGTGTTCCGTGATTATGCAGAAAGAGGTAAAAGCACCATGGGATGGTATTTCGGTTTCAAGTTACACCTGATATGCAATGAGAGAGGTGAACTGCTTAACTTTATGCTTACGAAAGCGAATGTTGACGATAGAAATACAGATGTTTTTAACAGATTGAGTGATAATGTGTTCGGAAAATTATTCGCAGACAAAGGATATATTTCGCATGGCTTGTTTGAGAGATTGTTTAACGACGGTATAGAAATTGTCACAGGCTTGAAATGCAATATGAAAAACAAGCTCATGCCATTGTATGACAAGATTCTGTTGCGCAAAAGATCTGTCATAGAAACCATCAATGACGAACTTAAGAATGTTGCACAACTTGTACATTCAAGACATCGTAGCGTGTTCAATTTCGTAATGAATGTCCTTTCTGTTTTGGCTGCATATAGCTTCTTTGAAAAGAAGCCATCCATCAACATTGACTATTGCATAGAGAATGTTGACGGACAGCTTGCTGTTATAAAGTAAACTTCATTTGGACTTTACTGTTCCGCATTTTGCCATCCATATTGTTTGGAGGGCAAATGTAATATGCACCTATCGAAAATCTGGCATAGCAAGAAAAACGACTGTCGCTTATCCCGAACTCAGGTTTATAGTGAAAGGAAATGGGAAGGTCGATTCCGTTTGGTTGGTCTCTCCCAAGGACTTTCCGTTTGAAGAGATATATAAGTTCATTAAGAATTACGATTTTAAAGGACCATTAGTAGAATATATAGGAATGCCCCATAAAAAACCTTCCTATACAGTCAGAATCATCTTGATGTTTGACCGCCAAAGAAGCATATTAGAAATATACTTTGATTATACAAGAAGATGGTAAGAACAATAACTTGTCAAGATAAAATGTGTGTATTTTTGTCATTTTGACTTGTTAAATTCCTAAAAATATCGTATTTTTGCAGCGGAAAGGCGCGACCAGTACCTAAAATGAGGTATGAGTATGCCCCAAAATGATTATAATACAAAAACATAACATTAATATTATCTTTAAACTCAATCATTTATGTGGTTAATCAATTCTCCGATTGGTAGAAAAGTGGTGATGTCTCTCACTGGCATCTGCCTCATTCTCTTCCTGACCTTCCACTGCTGCATGAACGTTGCCGCATTCTTCTCTGGGCATGCCTACAACATGGTGTGCGAGTTCTTGGGAAGCAACTGGTACGCAGTATTGGGAACGCTTGGCCTTGCCTTCCTGGCAGTGTGCCACATCGTTTACGCGTTCATCCTCACGGCACAGAACCGTAGGGCTCGTGGCCCACAGCGCTACGAGGTGACAAGCCGTCGCCCCGAGGTGTCTTGGGCATCTCAGAACATGTTGGTGCTCGGCCTTATCATCGTGGTAGGCCTTCTGCTCCACCTCTACAACTTCTGGGCCCACATGATGCTCGCCGAGCTCGCTGGCTGCGCCACGACACCGGCTCCCGCCGATGGCTTTGGCTGGATTCAGGAGACATTCTCCAACCCTGTCTACTCTGTGCTCTATCTCGTGTGGATCGTGGCCCTGTGGTTCCACCTCTCTCATGGCTTCTGGTCAGCAATGCAGACCTTGGGCTGGAGCGGCAAGATTTGGCTGAAGCGCTGGCAGTGCATCGGCATCGCCTATGTCACCATCCTCATGGCCGTGTTCGCCTTCCTGGTATTGTCATTCTGGTTTGGTTTCGCGCCCAGCTTCTAATAGTTGATAGCAAATATAGTTTTTAGTTTTTAGTTGATGAACCCTATAGCCAAATGCTATTCAAGACTATAAACGAAAAACTCACAAACTATAGACTATAATTCCCAACAACTATAAACTCATAATAAAAATGACTCAGATAGATTCAAGAATTCCAGAAGGCCCTCTGGCCGAGAAATGGACCAACTATAAAGCTCATCAAAAGCTGGTGAACCCAGCCAACAAGCGTAAGCTCGACATCATCGTCGTGGGTACGGGTCTGGCAGGAGCAAGCGCCGCCGCCTCTCTTGGCGAGATGGGTTTCCATGTCATCAACTTCTGCATCCAGGACTCTCCTCGCCGCGCTCACTCCATCGCCGCGCAGGGTGGTATCAACGCAGCCAAGAACTACCAGAACGACGGTGACGCCGTTTACCGCCTGTTCTACGACACCATCAAGGGTGGCGACTACCGCGCTCGCGAGGCCAACGTGTATCGTCTGGCAGAGGTCAGCGCCAACATCATCGACCAGTGCGTCGCCCAGGGCGTGCCTTTCGCACGTGAGTATGGCGGCATGTTGGCCAACCGCTCGTTCGGTGGCGTGCAGGTGAGCCGCACGTTCTACGCCAAGGGCCAGACCGGTCAGCAGCTTTTGCTCGGCGCCTACTCTTCATTGATGAAGGAGGTGAACCGCGGCACCGTGGAGCTTCACACCCGCACGGAGATTGAGGACGTGGTCATCGTCGACGGACGCTGCCGTGGCGTCATCGCCAAGGACCTCGTCTCAGGCAAGCTGGAGCGTTATTCCGCACATGCCGTTTGCCTTGCCACAGGTGGTTATGGCAACACATACTTCCTCTCTACCAACGCCATGGGCTGCAACTGCACCGCCGCCATCCAGGCTTACCGCAAGGGCGCATGGTTCGCCAATCCTTGCTTCGTGCAGATTCACCCGACATGTATCCCCGTGCACGGCGACAAGCAGTCTAAGCTGACATTGATGTCGGAGTCGCTTCGTAACGATGGCCGCATCTGGGTGCCTAAGAAGCTTGAGGACGCCAAGAAGCTGCAGAAGGGCGAGATCAAGGGCCGCGACATTCCTGAGGAAGACCGCGACTATTACCTCGAGCGCCGTTATCCTGCCTTCGGTAACCTCGTGCCTCGCGACGTGGCTTCACGCGCAGCCAAGGAGCGTACCGACAAGGGCTATGGCGTCAACAACACTGGCCTGGCCGTGTTCCTCGACTTCTCTGAGGCTTTCGACCGTCTCGGCCGCGACGTGGTAGACCAGCGTTATGGCAACCTCTTCGACATGTACCAGGAGATTACCGACGTGGATCCTCACGACAACCCGATGATGATCTTCCCTGCTATCCACTATACCATGGGTGGCCTTTGGGTAGACTATGAGCTCCAGACCAACGTCAAGGGCCTCTTCGCCCTGGGCGAGTGCAACTTCTCCGACCACGGCGCAAACCGCCTCGGCGCTTCCGCGCTGATGCAGGGCCTGTCAGATGGTTACTTCGTCATTCCTTACACCATGCAGAACTATCTCTCCGACCAGATTCAGGTGAAGAAGCCAAGCACCGACGCTCCTGAGTTCGTGGAGGCTGAGAAGAACGTGCAGGCCGAGATAGACCGCATCATGGACATCCAGAACAAGCAGGCCGACAAGTCTAAGCTGATGAGCGTTGACTCCATCCACAAGGAGCTCTACAACATCATGTGGAACTACGTGGGCATGGCACGCAACGCCGAAGGCTTGAAGAAGGCCCTCGCAATGCTGAAGGACGTGCGCGAGCAGTTCAACACCTGCGTGCGTGTGCCAGGATCCAAGGAAGGCCTCAACGTCGAGCTCGACAAGGCTATCCACCTCCGCGACTTCATCCTCATGGGTGAGCTCATCGCTTACGACGCCCTGGAGCGCAACGAGAGCTGCGGTGGCCACTTCCGCGAGGAGAGCCAGACCGAGGAAGGCGAGGCTAAGCGTGATGATGAGAACTACATGTACGTGGCTTGCTGGGAGTTCAAGGGTGAGAACCAGGCCCCGGCGCTCTACAAGGAAAACCTCGATTACCAGTACATCAAGGTTCAGACACGTAACTATAAATCATAGTTTTTAAGTTCATTAACTCAAGAAAAACAATGGATCAGAATATATCATTCACACTGAAGGTTTGGCGTCAGAACGGCCCTAAAGCAGAAGGCCACTTCGACACCTTTGAGATGAAAGACATCCCCGGCGACACTTCTTTCCTGGAGATGCTCGACATCCTTAACGAGCAACTCATTGAGGGTGGCAACGAGCCTTTCGTCTTCGACCACGACTGCCGCGAGGGCATTTGCGGCATGTGCTCACTCTATATCAACGGTCATCCTCACGGACCAGCGCAGGGCGCTACCACTTGCCAGCTCTACATGCGCCGTTTCCACGATGGCGACGTCATCACCGTTGAGCCTTGGCGCTCGGCAGCCTTCCCTATCATCAAGGATTGCATGGTAGACCGCTCGGCTTTCGACAAGATCATCGCAGCTGGCGGCTATACCAGCGTGCGCACCGGCCAGGCCCAGGACGCCAACGCCATCCTTATCTCTAAGGACGCCGCCGACGAGGCCATGGACTGCGCCACTTGCATTGGTTGCGGCGCTTGCGTGGCAGCCTGCAAGAACGGTTCCGCAATGCTCTTCGTCTCTTCAAAGGTCAGCCAGTTCGCGCTCCTGCCACAAGGTCGCGTAGAGGCCGCGCGTCGCGCCAAGAACATGGTTGCCAAGATGGAGGAGCTCGGCTTCGGTAACTGCACCAACACCCGCGCTTGCGAGGCTGAGTGCCCGAAGAATGAGTCTATCGCCAACATCGCTCGCCTCAACCGCGAGTTCATCAAGGCTAAGCTTGCCGACTAACATGTCTGCTGACGGCTTCAGAGGCGTTATTTCGAGCCTTTGAGTGCCGTATGCGATAAAACCCTAAAGGGAAGAATCAGCGCGCTGATTCTTCCCTTTTTTCGTGCCTCGCGCGAGGCGTGGGTATATTCCGACCGCGGACGGCCAAAGGGGTCGCCCCTGCCAAGAAACCGCAATGTGCAAAACCGTCCGCAACCCGAATGGTGGAATAAGAAGGCATTGCATGGTGCGGCCCCAGCAAACATAATAAAAAGGGCGGCTCCATAGCGGAACCGCCCTTTTATGTCTTAGCCACATGAAAACCAATGCTGTTTTCGGTGGCTTTGCAGTGGCCGGTCTTGTGCCGGCCTAAGCGTTATTTGCCGAAAGTCTCGTCGAGGAATGTGTAGAACGCGGGATCCTCGCCCACTACTGTCTTCACGATCTTGCCGTCTGGACCCACGAGAATCTTTGTCGGGAAGCCCTGGATGGCATACATCTCAGTTGTCTGCACGTTGCCGGTCTTTGGCTGGTACACGTTCTTCCAAGGCAGTTCATGCTTCTTCACGCCCTCTTTCCACTTCTCCATGGTGTCGTTGCAGTCGATAGACAGAATCTCAAACTTGCCCTTGTACTTGTTGTAGTATTCCTTCATCTTTGGTATGCCGCGCACGCACCAGATGCACCACGTGCCCCAGAAGTCGAGCAGCACGTATTTGCCCTTGAAGCTGGCGAGCGAGAGAGGCTTGCCGTTGATGTCGTTGAGCGTGAAGTCGGGAGCCACAGCGCCTGCCGCTTGCTTCTTTCCAGCCTCAGCCTCGGCCTTCTCGCGTGCCTCCAGTTGGTCTATGGTGTTCTGGTAGTAAGCGTGCATGCGTCCGTTTCTCACCTTCTCCGACAGCGATGCCGCCGCTTTCTTCATCGTGGCCAGGTCGCCCAGCGAAGGGATGAATGCCGCCGCGCCTTCCGAGTCAGGATGCTTGGCAATGAAGTCCACTAAGGCGTTCATGGCTTGCTTCTGCAGCGCGGGGCCCTTCTCGCCGTATTCTTTTTGCAGTGTCTCTTGCGACTCACCTGCTTGCATGCGCTTGTTCAGCGACTCCACCAACTCGTTGAGAGGCTTGAGGGCGTTAGAGTAAGTCCTGTCAGCCTCATTGTATTCCTGGTAGAACTTGCTGCCGCTGAAGAAGTATTCCTTGCTCAGGTCGCCGGTCATCACGGCCTTCTCGCCAGGCACGGCAATAGCCTCGAACCCTACGCGCTCAGTGCGGCGCAGCGTGCCAGGGGTATAAGCGTATATCAATGTAGGCTCGTTCACGTTGACGGTGAACTGGAACTTGCCGTCTTTAGTGAGCACCGTGTCTCTTGTCATGCTTCTTCCACCTGTTGGTGTCATCACGATGAGCGTGTCTTTCAAGCCTGCCAACTCGCCTGAGAAGCTGACGTTGCCCTTGTTGTCGGCAGCGTCGGCGCAAGCCGTCAGCATAGCCATGGCTGCCATGGCCAGGATAGTCTTTTTCATTGTTTGGTTTGTGTTATTGTTGTTTTTATATACCTTTCTTATTTCTTCTTCGGGAAGCGTCGTGCCCATCCTTCCTCCGAGAAGTCGGGCTCTTCGTCCTTGAAGTCCTTCTTGTTGCCGCCATTCATCAGCGCGCGCCAGTCGTCCTTGCCTTTCGCGTTGTTGTCGGCGTTCTTCTTGCGGTATTCGCGTTTCTTCTGTGGGGCGTTGCCGCGTCCGGCGTTCTTGTCCTCAGCGTCGTTGCACCTCACCTCGCGTCCCTTGTATCTCACGCCATTGATGGCTCCCATCACCTTGTTGGCGTCTTTCTCGGGCACCTCAATATACGAGAACTTCGACAGCAGGTCTATGTGCCCAATCTCCTGTTTCGGCCCGTGCACGTGGTGGTTGATAAACTGCATCACCTCGCCAGGGTAGAAGCCGTCGGCCTTGCCAAGGTTGATGAAAAGCCTGCGATAGCCAGCCTCAGCCTTGCGAGGTCCGCGTGGGCGGTCGCCGCGCGAGCCGTTTCTGCCTTTCTCGCCCTTCTTCCTGTCGTCGCGAGCGTTGCCGCGTGTGGGCTTCTCTATCGTTGGCGCGTTCTTGTAGTAGTCGAGGAAGCGGCCAAAGGTGTTAGACACCATCTTCTTTATGATGTCTTCCTTGTCGATATACTCAAACTGGCGGTTTATGTCGGTCATGTAAGGCGCTATCAAGTCCTCGTCTACATCAGTCTTCATGATGTCGTCCATGGTCTTGAACAGCTGCTTCTTGCATATCTCCTCCGGCGTGGGCAGCGTGCCGTCTACAAACTCCTTGCCAATGACCTTCTCAATGGCTTTCACCTTGAACTTCTCGCGCGAGTGTATGATGGAGATGCTGGTGCCCTTCTTTCCGGCGCGTCCCGTGCGTCCAGACCTGTGGGTGTAGTTCTCCACGTCGTCGGGCAGTCCGTAGTTGATAACGTGGGTCAGGTCGTCCACGTCGAGGCCGCGAGCCGCCACGTCGGTCGCCACGAGCAGTTGCACCAAGTGCTGTCTGAACTTCTGCATCGTGAGGTCGCGCTGTTGCTGCGACAGGTCCCCGTGCAGCGACTCGGCGTTGTATCCGTCCTTTATGAGCTTGTCGGCCACATCCTGCGTCTCCAGCTTCGTGCGGCAGAATATTATGCCGTAGATGCGTGGGTAGAAGTCCACGATGCGTTTCAGTGCCAGGTACTTGTCCTTGGCGTTCACGAGATAGTAGATGTGGTTCACGTTCTCGGCGCCCTCGTTGCGCGAGCCCACCACTATCTCCTTGTAGTCGTGCAAATAGTTTTTGGCTATCTTCTCTATCTCCTTGCTCATCGTGGCAGAGAAGAGCAGCGTGTTTCGGTATTCGGGCACATGCTCGAAGATGGCGTTTATGCTGTCGGAGAAACCCATGTTCAGCATTTCGTCGGCCTCGTCGAGCACCACGTTGCGAATGTTTTCGAGCTTCACCTTGCCACGCTCCATGAGGTCGATGAGTCGGCCTGGCGTAGCCACGATGATTTGCGCCCCATGTCGCAGCTCATTGATTTGCGTCACGATGGACGCGCCACCATATACGGGTATGATGTGCATATGGGGAATGTACTTAGCAAACGAGTTTAAGTCGTCGGCTATCTGCAGGCACAACTCGCGCGTAGGGCTCAAGATGAGTGCCTGCGTGTCTTTTGTCGTGGCGTCGGTCTTCTGCAACACGGGAATGCCGTATGCGGCCGTCTTGCCTGTGCCGGTCTGCGCCAGCGCGATGACATCGTTGTGCTCCCCCAACAAATACGGGATAACTTCCTCTTGGACGGGCATCGGCTGCTCGAATCCAAGTTCTTCAATGGCGCGGCGGATAGGCTCGCTCACGCCCAATTCTTCAAACGTCTTCAAAAAAATATAGCTATATAAAATAAATAATGTGCAAAGTTACTGTAAAATAAGAGATTAAGCGACAAAAATATTATAATTATTGTTATCTTTGCCATGCAAAATAATTTAGACATGAAGATAGCAGTGTTTTGTTCAGCCAACGACTCCATAGCGCCGGCTTATTTCAAGGCCGCCGAGGAGCTTGGCAAGTGGATGGCTGATAGTGGCCACACTCTAGTTTATGGCGGCCAGAACCGTGGGCTCATGCGGTGCGTTGGCGAGGCCGTGCACAATGGCGGCGGCCAGATAATAGGCGTCATACCACAGATTCTCGCGAATAGTGGCCAGCGTCCCGACTGCCTCGACGTGGAGATACCATGCGACAACCTTTCCGACCGCAAGGACCTCATGCTCGCGCAAGCCGACGTGTGCGTGGCGTTGCCAGGCGGCATAGGCACCTTGGACGAGGTGTTCACGGTGGCCGCGTCCCACAGCATTGGGTATCATTGCAAGGAGGCCATACTCTATAATGTGGAAGGCTTTTGGGACAAGGCCATCGAGATGCTCGACGACATGCAGCGGCGTGGCTTCATGCGTGGCCATTGGACCGATTACATCAAGGTCGTGGAAAACCTTGAGGAACTGAAGGCGGCAATTCTTTAAAAAATGTTATAGCTGTGCAAGGTTTTGCCATTATCGGCATTTTACCTGTGAATATAATCAGGACAGCTATGAATAAACTATTAAAGATGATGGCCTTCGCGGCCATAATGTTTTCCTCGGCGTTCACGTTGCAGTCGTGCGATGATGACTACGACAACAATTATGTTATATGCCCAGTCCATAGCCCCAACGTGTTGGTGACCTTCAAGACCAATCCCACTACGGGGCAAGTCTACATGCAGCTCAACGACTCTGTGACCCTTGTCGACAAGGATTACAAGCAGTGGCCGTTTAATGCTACCGACAAGAAAGAGTTGCGTGCCCTTGTGTCAGTGATATTCGACAATAAGAACTACACGGGGCTTCAGCGCGACGTGCATATCGTAAACGTGTTCGACACCATCCGCACGAAGCCGATGTCGCCAATTGTCAACGACATGGAGAAGGTCTATGGCGACGACCCCGTGGAGATTTTAGACAGTTGGAAGACCGTGTGCGAGGATGGCTACCTTACCCTCCACTTCCGCACATTGTTTGGTGGCATGAAGATCCACACGCTCAGGCTGGTGCGCCAGGCCGACGGCACGCTCAGGCTCTTCCACGACGCCAACGGCGACGCCAAGGGCGCGGTGGGCGATGGCATCATAGCCTTCAGGCTCAACGATGTCCCCAAGCCGGAAGACGGCGGCAAATACGAGAACATCACGTTGAAGTGGAATTCGTTCTCGGGCGAGAAGAGTCATACCTTTAAGTACAAATATCGCGAATGAACAATGAACGGCACATCCTGCAACTGTTCGCACGGGGCGATTCCCGCGCGATGGATGTGCTGTACGCTGAGTTTGCCGACTACATGGCCGGTGTCTGCGTGAGATACGTGACCCAGCCCGACGACATTCGCGACGTGTTGCAAGAGGCCCTGATAAAGGTGTTCTCCTCGGTCGGCACTTTCAAATATCGCGGCGAAGGCTCGTTGAAGGCATGGCTGACGCGCGTGGTCGTGAACGAGGCGCTGATGTTCCTACGCGAAAAGAAGAAGATGTTGTTCGTGGACAGCGAGCGCGACATTCCCGACGCGCCCGATGAACCGCCCGACACGTCGGGCCTCACGGCCGACATGGTCGACGAGGCGTTGCGGCAATTGCCCGACGGCTACCGAGCGGTGTTCAACCTTTACGCCATAGAAGGCAAGAGCCACAAGGAGATAGCCGAGTTGTTGGGCATCAAGCCCGACACCTCGGCTTCGCAATATCACAGGGCCAAGGCCATGTTGGCAAGGCTACTAAGCAAAAGAAAGAAGGAAACGCAATGAACGAAGACTGGACCAAAGACATACAACGGCTGATGGCCGACCGGAAGGTCAAGGCACCCGACGGTCTCCTTGAAGAGGTGAAGCAGCGTCTCGCCTCTACCTCGCCCGTTGCCTCCGGCGAGCCGATTCAGCCTGCGCGAAAAGTGGCGATGTGGCGCTATCGTTGGCTTACTGCCGCCGCCGTAGTCGCGGCAATCGCCGTTCCCGTGACGTGGCGACTGCTGAAGGTGGACGAGTCGCCGCGCGTGGTTGCCGTGACGCGAGCCGTTCAGCAATCGGCAAACCGCGCTGAGGCCGCCACGGCTCTTGGCACAGGAGCAGGCAAGATAGGTTCGGCTTTTGCCACGGTAGCCACCGAGGCTGGAGCGGCTCTCGACGCAAAACCGGTCGCTGGCGTCTTGGCCACCAACCACGAGGCGGCAAACGCTAATCCTGTTAATGCCGAAACCATTGCCATGGCAAGTGAAGCCTTCTCGGGGCAAGATGCCCCAATGACATCTAATGAGGAAAAGGGCAGGCCATCGGAGGAAAAGAGCAAGCTGTTGGAGGAAAAGAGCAAGCCGTTGTCGGAGTCGCGCAGGCAAACAAAGCCTGTGAAGCACTCCGGACGAAACGATTATCAATATCAAGCCGAGGCAGGCTACGCTCGTCGTGGCTCCGCGCCCGCGTCGTCGCGGCTATCCCTAACCGCCTATTGCGGTGGCGCGCTCAACGGCAACGGGCTGGGGGATGGCGGAAACGTAAACAACGCCAATGCTTATTACTCCGACGCGATGCCTTTTGGCGCTTTCCCAATGCAACTTGGCAAGGCTAACGTCTACATGGCCAAGCAACACGAGGTGAAGGCCCACCACGCACAGCCCGTGAAGGTGGGCGTGAGCCTGGGCTACAGGCTCTCAAGCCGCTGGGCGGTCAACACGGGCGTCACTTACAGTTACCTCTCTTCCAATTTCGCGGAAGACAAACACGTCGTGGAACGTCAGAAGTTGCACTATGTTGGCGTGCCACTCACGGCAAGCTATAGCTTCCTGCTCACCAGGCACGCCGAGGTGTATGTCACCGCTGGCGGCGAGGTGGAGAAGCTGGTGAAAGGCTCAAGGGAAATGGACAATTTTGAGCCAGACAACCTCACGGAGAAACGTCCGCAATGGTCGGTGAAGGCCGCCGTGGGCGGAGCCTACCACTTCACGCCGTCACTTAGCGTCTATGCCGAGCCAGGCATGACCCACTTCTTCGACAACCACTCGTCGGTGGTCAACGTCTACAAGGACAGGCCGACGAGTTTCAGCCTTAACATAGGATTGAGATTTAACATAAAGTGAGCGGAATGGTTCCGTTGGCGAGTTTTATGTAAAGTGTGAGCGGAAAAAACTTTCCGCTCACACTTTATACATCAGATAAAAGCAGTACCTTTGCACGCGATATGGTACTGAATTACATTTGGGTAGCTTTTTTCGTCGTTTCTTTCATCTTTGCCGTAGCGCAGTTCTTGATGGGCGACACCACTATCTTCCAGAAGATAGTTGACTCCACTTTTGATACATCGAAGACAGCGTTTGAGACCTCCCTTGGCCTTACGGGTGTGCTTGCCCTTTGGCTCGGCATCATGCGTATAGGCGAAAAGGCCGGCGCCGTCAACCTGTTGGCGCGCATGCTCAGCCCTGTCTTCTCGCGTCTTTTCCCTGACATCCCCAAGAACCATCCGGCAATGGGGTCCATCTTCATGAACGTGGCCTCCAACATGCTTGGCCTCGACAATGCCGCCACGCCCACCGGACTGAAGGCCATGCAGCAGCTGCAAGAGCTGAACCCGAAGAAAGACACGGCCACCAACCCGATGATAATGTTCCTCGTGCTCAACACGTCGGGCCTTACCATCATACCCACCACCATACTCGCCTTCCGCTCCAGCTACGGCGCGGCGCAACCCACCGACGTCTTCATCCCGATACTCCTTTCCACCACAGTGGCCACCCTCTGCGGTGTCATCATCACTTGCCTTTTCCAGCGCACCAATATCCTGAAGCCCGCCATGCTCGCCATGTTCGTGGGCTTCTGCGCGTTTGTGGGCCTTATCATCGCGTCCTTCGGCTACATGGACAAGGACACCATGGCAACGGTGACTTCCGTGGGCGGCAACGTCATCCTCTTGTCGGTGATAGTGGCGTTCATCGTCGGCGGGCTCATCAAGCGAATCAACGTTTACGACGCTTTCATCGAGGGAGCAAAGGAAGGCTTCCAGACCGCCGTGCGCATCATACCTTACCTTGTGGCAATCCTCGTGGCCGTTGGCGTGTTTCGCGCCTCGGGCGCCATGGACATGGTCGTCGACGGCATAGCGTGGTGCGCCGACAAGTGCGGGCTCAACACCGATTTCGTGGGCGCCCTGCCCACGGCGTTCATGAAGCCGCTGTCGGGAAGCGGAGCGCGCGGAATGATGCTCGAGGCCATGAAGACCTACGGCCCCGACTCGTTTGTGGGCAGGCTGTCGTGCATCTTGCAAGGTTCCACCGACACCACGTTCTACATCCTCGCGGTGTATTTCGGATCGGTGAATATCAAGTTCACGCGTCATGCCGCGGCTTGCGGACTTCTCGCCGACTTGGTAGGCACCATAGCCGCTATCGTCATAGCCTACATCTTCTTCGGATAATCAACACATTCTTTTCGGATATATGGCAAATCTCAAATCACTCCTGAAGGAAACCGCCATCTACGGCTTGAGTTCCATCGCCGCGCGTTTCATTGGTTATCTACTTGTCCCGATAGAGACGGCCAAGTTCAACGCGGCAGGTGGGCAGTATGGCATCATTACCAACATCTATGCCTATATCGCCCTTCTCATCATCATCTTGACCTATGGCATGGAGACCACCTTCTTCAGGTTCATGAACCGCCAGGGCGAGAACCCGGAGAAGGTCTATGCCACGACGCTGCGCATGGTGGCCACCACGTCGTTGGTGTTCGTGTGCTTGCTGTGGGCCTTTCTACACCCTATAGCCGGGGCCATTGGCTACCCGGACCATCCCGAGTTTATCATGATCATGGGCACGTGCGTGGCCATCGACGCCTTCACCGCCATCCCCTTCGCCTACCTTCGCTTGAAGCACAAGGCGTTGAAGTTTGCCTTGCTCAAGATGGTGAGCATCGTGGTCAATCTCGTGGGCGTGAGCATGTATCTCATCGTGCTGCCCGACATGCACGTCAACTTCCTCGGAATCTACGACGCCCACTTCAGTCTTGAGGTGGTGTGGATATTCTGGATAGAGCTTTCTGGCTCCATCCTCACGCTCGCGCTCCTGTTCAAGGAGCTGAAGGGCTTCCGCAATCCTTTCGACAAGGCCACCTGCAAGCGCATGCTCTCATACACCTGGCCGCTTCTCGTCATGGGTCTTGCCGGACAGCTCAACCAGTGCGCCTCGCAGATAATCTTCCCTTACGCCTTCAGCGGCAACGCCGACGAGGCAAGGGTCCAGCTCGGCATATATGGCGCGTGCATCAAGATAGCCATGATCATGGTCATGATAACCCAGGCCTTCCGCTATGCCTACGAGCCGTTTGTCTTCGGCCAGTCGAAGGAGAAAAACAGCAAGGAGACCTATGCCAAGGTCATGAAATACTACGTCATCTTCACGCTCCTGGCCTTCCTGTGCGTCATAGGCTACATGGACCTCATACGCTACATCGTGGGCCAGAGCTATTGGGAAGGCTTGGAGATAGTGCCCATCGTGATGGCCGCGGAGATAATGTTCGGCGTGTTCTTCAACCTCAGCTTCTGGTACAAGCTCATCGACAAGACCATTTGGGGCGCTTATTTCTCAGGCATCGGCGCCGTGGTGCTCATTGCCGTGGACGTGGTCTTCATTCCGCGTTTCAGCTATTGGGCGTGCGCGTGGGCAGGCTTCGTGAGCTATACCGTCAGCATGGTGCTGAGCTATTTCTTCGGGCAGAAATATTATCCCATCAAGTATCCGCTCAAGGACATCGCCTTCTACGTGGCCTTGGCCCTGGTGGTGTTCTTCGTGCTCGACTTCAGCAACACTCACCTCTCCATGTGGCTGGCCATCGGTGTCAACACGCTGCTCATCATCGCGTTTGCCGCGGTGATAGTGAAGCGCGACTTCTGGAGCCTTGTCAAGGCGCGGCTGCGTAAATGAAACTCAAACCAAAAGATTGATATGACCAACAAAATGAAAAAGAGGCTTCCTCTTGGCCTTTTGGCCCTGTCTATGCTCTCCCCTCTGCCGTCAAGGGCCGACGAGGGCATGTGGACGCTCTACGACCTGCCAACGCAGGTCTATGAGGCAATGCGCGGGTACGGATTCCTGCTGCCGCAAGGCGCGCTCTATTCCGACGCCGACGCCATAAAGAACAATGTCGTCAACTTCTCCGGATTCTGCTCCGGCGTGGTGGTGTCGCCCGACGGACTCGTGTTCACCAACCACCACTGTGGCTTCGAGGCCATACGCTCGCACAGCACCACCGAGCACGACTACATGCTCAACGGTTTCGTGGCGAAGAGCTATGCTGAGGAGCTGCCTAACGAGAACATGTTCGTGTCGTTCATGAAGAGCCAGCAAGACATCACGCCGCGCCTGAAGGCCCTCGGCATCGACAACATGAACAAGAAGGCGCAGGCGCATCTCGTCGACTCGCTGAGCCAGGCCATGACCGACTCGGTGAAGAAGACCGACAAGACGCTCCACGTGGACATCGACGCCTTCTATGAGGGCAACAAGTGGTATGCCACCACTTACCAAGACTTCACCGACTTGAGACTGGTGTTCACGGTGCCAAAGTCGATGGGCAAGTATGGCGGCGAGACCGACAACTGGATGTGGCCGCGCCAGACCTGCGACTTCTCCGTGTTCCGCGTCTATTGCGACCCGAAGACAGGTGGCCCTGCCCCTTACTCCAAGGACAACGTGCCTTACCATCCGAAGACATGGGCCAAGGTGAGCATGGACGGCTATCGTGAAGGCTCCTTCGCCATGACCGTGGGCTATCCAGGAAGCACAGAGCGTTATCTCTCAAGCTATGGCATCAAGGAGATGCGCGACTGCCAGAACGACCCAAGGCAGCAGGTGCGTGGCGTGAAGCAGGAAGTGATGCTGCGCCACATGAGGGCCAGCGAGGCGGTGAGGATAAAATACGACTCGAAGTTCGCACAAAGCTCCAACTACTGGAAAAACTCCATCGGAATGAACAAATGTATCGATTCCATCGGACTCGTCAACCAGAAGCGTGCCTACGAGGAGCAAATCGCGCAATGGCAGGACACCGCCAAGCACTTGACCCACAAGGTCGACTTCCCGCTCCTGAAGAAGCTCTACGCGCGCCGCAGCCGCCTTACCAAGGCCATGACGCAGTGGTCGGAGACGTTCAGCAGGAGAAGCAACATAGAGTTTAACGCGCGCGCTCTCCGCCTCATGAACGAGCAGCAGGCCAAAGGCTCGAAGAAGGGCGAGTATTTCCAGTTTGAGGACAACGCCGACCAGTGGGACGCCGCTACCGATGCCGACATGATGGCCGCGCTGCTGAAGAACTATCGCGAGAAGGCCGACAACGACTTCCTGCCCACCGCCGTCTACAACACCATAGACAAGCGTTTCAAGGGCGACTACCGCAAGTATGCCGACTGGCTTTTCAAGACTTCCGTGATGCTGAAGGGCGGCAAGATTTATTTCGCCACCAAGCAATATGCCAAAGACCCCGGCGTGGCCTATGCCAAGGCCATAAAGGCTGTCTACGACAAGATCATGGGCGAGAACGGCAAGGGATGGTCGCTGGCCGACAGCATTGCCGTGCAAGAGCGTTATCTCTGCGACGCCAAGGTGCAGATGGAGATGGATAAACCTCATTATTCTGACGCCAACTTCACCATGCGCTTGTCCTACGGCCAGGTGAAGCCGCTCGCCCTGGGCACCAACAAGGCTTACTACACCACCGCGAAGAGCTTGCTCGACAAGATGGCGAAAGGCGACAAGGGAGTGATCGACTACCAGGCCGAGCCGATAATGCGCACGCTCATGTCGGCCAACGACTTCGGCAAGTACACTGACCCCGTGAGCCATACGCTTAACCTCTGCTTCCTTACCAACAACGACATCACGGGCGGCAACAGCGGCTCGCCAATGTTCGACGGCAAGGGGCAACTCATCGGCCTCGCTTTCGACGGCAACTGGGACAGCCTGTCTTCCGACATCAACTTCGACTCCAACCTCGCGCGCTGCATTGGCGTTGACATCAGGTATGTGGTCTACATGATCGACAAGTGGGGACACGCCGACCGTCTGCTGAAAGAGATAGGCGTGGAGAAATAAAATCGAAACAAATGTTAAATACCACGGGGCGACTGTAACAAAACAGCCGCCCCGTCGTCGTCTAAGTAGTAACACGAAAACAATGGACTATAAATACATAAATCAACTTTTGAACCGCTATTGGGAGGGTGAGACCTCTCTTGAGGAGGAAGACATCCTTCGCGCGTTCTTCAGCCAGGACAATATCCCGACGGAGCTGATGCGCTATAAGCCCTTGTTCAGCTATGAGGCTGATGAGGCTAAGCGTGATGTATTGGGCGATGACTTCGACGCGAGGCTCCTTGCCGCCATAGCTGAGCGCAAGCCGGTGAAGGCCCGTGTCATCTCCATGGGGCAGCGCTTCAAACCCCTGCTCAAGGCGGCGGCCTCGGTAGCCATTCTCCTTACGTTGGGCAATGCCATGCAGGTGCCTTTCTCGAGGAGCTCGAGCGACCCCATTAGCAATTATGACGGGTATTACAAGCCGGAGCTCGACAATGGCACGAATGTGGCCATAGGCGACAGTTCCATGACCGACACCCTGCAACAGAGCCTCGCCACACCGAGCGCGCCCGCTGCAATGCCGGTGCTGAAATAAGAAATTTCTATGCTTTCTCTATAAATCATTAAAGTAAAACAACAACAAAGGAAACTGTGAAGTTTCAATTCTCTCAAATTTTTCATAACATACTAACGTAGAAAGGATCGCTGCTCTATCATGGGCTTGCGATCCTTTCTTATTTTGTGGGTTTCCCGGGATTGGGAGTGATGTTCATTGCCGTCGGCTAAGGCTTCTTGGAGACGTGAAATATGTCAACGCCAACATGCAGCGCGACAAGGACTTTATGCTGAAATGTAAAATATTATTGCCAAAATTTAACACTTGGGAACGGGTCCATTTAGAGCGGAAAAACCGCTCGCAACTGCCTTGTCAGCGTGTTTTCGGCCAAATAGTTTTGCGATTACACCGTAACGGCGTCGCGATTACACCGTAACGGCGACGCGATTGCACTGTAACGGCGACGCGATTGCACCGTAACGGCGACGCGATTGCACTGTAACGGCGACGCCTTTACGCCGTAATGGCGACGTCTGAAAACTGCCAAAATCATAATACGTTGATAGTTAAGAGCTTATGAAAATAGCCCAAGAATCGGTTTTTTTCGACCAAGCGACTGCTTGATTGAAAAAAATCGATTCTTAGACGATATTTTGTAAATTATTATTACCCACAAAAAACGTTCGACCTCTATAACATCGCAACATGTGATGGCTTTTGATTTCCATTCGGGTCGCGGACGGCCACAGGGGCCGCCCTTGCAATGCCGTGGGGTGCCCGTCCACAACAACCTTAGTCCCGAAGAGGCCAGGAAGGCGTTAGGTCGTTAAGACCGTAGAATAAACATATTGAGCTCCAGCTCTACAAGGAAGGCGTGATGGCACCCAAGGGCTCTTATTTCGTTAGCAACGGCAAGTCCAATGGCAAATCCTCTGACACCATATATGACCTGCGTGGCCGTGTCGTAGGCCACGATTCATCCTCCGTGGACTTGCCGAAGGGCGTGTACATAGTGAACGGAAAGAAGAAAATCGTGAAATAGCTTGCGAAAACACGCGGGTTGCCGGCCCGACGGCATGGGCCAAACAGCCCGTGAGCATGGCCCGAAACGCCCGTGAGCATGCATGAAAAAGCCCAGGAACGCGCACATTGCTGTGTAGCGTTCCTGGGCATTGGTGTTTATGTTGGCGCAGAAGCCTTATTTCTTGCCTTTTTTCTTCTGTTGAGGCTGTGGCTTGACAGTTGGCTGCTCCACTGGAGATGGCCTTAAAATGGCCTCATATTTAGCCTTGTCGGCAAGCAGCTCGAAAGCGGCCTTGGCTTGCTTGTCGGTGCGCAGCGCGTTTTCCACGGCTCCGCGCTGGAAATAGTAGGCGGTCACAATGTCGTTGGTTAGCACCTGCATGATGCTTTCCTTTGCCTTGTCGAGGTCTTTCTCTATGTTATGGTGCAGCTTCTTGCGCAGGGCGTCAAACTCGGCCTTTGCGTCGTCGTAGTAGCCCTCAAACTTCGCCAGCTTCTCCAGTTCGTCGAGCTGTTTGCCACTGATGTCGTCATATTTGAACGAGCTTGCCACAACAGTCTTCTTGAAGTCGTTGAAGTCGTCGTCGGTGAGGCAAAACTCCGATGGCTTGGCTATGGTGGGGTGGGCGGCTATGTATTTTTGCTCCCATGAGTCCACGAGCTCGTTGGAGTCACGCACGGCCGCGAGATAGTATGTTATGTTGGGCATGGAGTCGTTTTCCACCTTTATGTCAGGCATTATGCCTCCGCCGTCCTTCACCGTTCGCCCGTGCAGCGTCTTGAATGTGCGTGTCAGCGAGTCGGCCACAACCTCGGCTCCGCCTTTGCCGTTGTGCTTGTAGTTTATCTTCTGGATGCATCTCCCGGAAGGTATGTAATACTTGTTCGTGGTGAGCTTCATCTGCGCGTTGTATGGCAGGTTCATCACGGTCTGCACGAGACCCTTGCCGAAAGTCTTGGTTCCCATCACCACTGCGCGGTCGAAGTCTTGCAGCGATCCGCTGGTAATCTCCGCCGCCGAAGCCGTGTTGCCGTTCACGAGCACCACCACGGGCATGATCGTGTCGACAGGCTCCACTTGAGTGTAATAGTCGTGGTTCACCTTCTTCATCTTGCCGCGGTTGCTCACCACGAGACGTCCTTTCGGCACGAGACAGTTGACGATGTTTACCGCCTCCATCTCCGATCCGCCGCCGTTGCCCCTGAGGTCGAGCACAAGACCTTTCATGCCCTTCTCCTTCATGTCGATGATGGCGTTGCGCACGTCGCGCGCGCACCCCTCGGTGTAGGAGCGGAGGTTCAGGTAGCCGAATCCGTTAGCCTGCACGCCATAATAGGTCACGGCAGGCATTTGTATGGCCCCACGCGTCACCTTGAACTTCATGTCCTTGCCCGTGGACGGGCGGTGGATCTTCAGCTCGAAAGTGGAGCCGGCGTCGCCACGCAAGTGGCTGCTCACGTATTCGTTGTCTTTCTTGGTCATGTCCTCCCCGTCAATGGAGAGTATGATGTCGCCCTTTTTCAATCCCGCCTTTGCCGCTGGCATGTTCTCGTAAGGCTCATCGATGCACACGCGTCCGAGCTTGTAGTTGTATCTTATGAGCGAGCCTATGCCGGCGTATTTGCCGGTGAGCATCATCTTCACGTCCTGGCTCTTGTTGGCAGGGTAATACTCCGTGTATGGGTCGAGGCTGCGCAGCAAGGCGTTGATGCCCGAGCCTATGGTGATGTCGGCATCAAGCGTGTCGACATACATCATGTCGAGGTTCTTGTAGATGACGTTGAAGAGGTCGAGGTTCTTCGCCACCTTGAAATAGTGCTCGTCGGTGTTTTGCGCGTAGCCAAACACGCCCGTGAAGAGGCAGAGCAGCAAAAGATATGTTTTTTTCATTTATAAATGTGTGAATCGAATAAACTGCGTTTTATCGTATAGTGTGTCTATGTATGCCACGTTTGCATTATATATGTGCAAAGATACTAATAATAGAGCCTAAAATCTCTTGTGAGAGGGCAAAAATAACGAAATTGAAGAAAAATGATAAAAAAGTAGCGAAAAAGTTTGGTGGGTTCGCGAAATGTGCGTACCTTTGCAATCGCAAATCAGAAATGACACGCACACTGCTTCAATAGCTCAGTTGGTTAGAGCACCTGACTGTTAATCAGGGGGTCGTTGGTTCAAGCCCATCTTGAAGCGCAAAAGTCTTGCAAGTTTGGTACTTGTGAGACTTTTTTTGTTTTGAGTAAATTCTGTTTGTTTATAAGGACAGGGTTGCTTCTGCCTGCTTATATGGATAGTTTTTCCCACCTACTTGCCTTGTGTGGCCTTGAGCAGTGCTTCCCTCAGGTCGTTGCCAGTTGAGAGGCCGAGCTTTTTGCGTATGTGTATCCTGACGGAGCTTATGTTGTTGGTGTTCTTGTCGAGTATTTTCGCTATCTCTGCCAGGGTCTTCCCCCCAATGATAAGGCGGCATACCTCCCTTTCTGTGGGTGTGAGCGTGGGAAGTGCGGTGGATATGTCGGCGTGGCGCATCCTCTGGTGCGCGATGCGTATTTTGACGGAGCGTATCAAGTTGGCCTCGGTGCGCTCGTCGAGGCGGTCGAAGAATGCGTTTACGTCTTTGCCACTCATGCCGCCCCTTCCCAATTGTATATAGGATAGCAGTTCTGGCTTGGTCATGTGGAAAGCTGCGAGAAGCTGGCTGATTGTGGTGTTGTGGTAGTCGTCGTTCTCGATCTGTAGGCTGCGTATGCCACGCCTTATCAGTTCGCCCAGCACGCAGGTGAACGCTTCCACGAGTACGAATATTGTCACTATCTGGCGGTTTATGGCACCGTCGGTGCTGACGTAGGTGAATATGATAGTGCCGCAACTGACAATGGTTATCACCAGCGGTGTCCACCTCACTGCCGACATGACGAGGTAGATGATTAGGGCAAGGGAGATGACTTGGTTGAACACTATAGTCTGTTCGTAGGCCTCCGGCCGCGCCGTGGAGAGGTAAATGATGCGTACGCTCTCCGTGAGCTGCATCATGATGCCAAAAGCTGATACCGCGGTGTTGAGAGACAGGTGGCGCATGAGAAACAGGGCGAGCACCGTCGCCGTGTATGCCCACGTCAGCATGGAAAGGGCGTTGAGCACGCTGTCACCGTGCCGTCCGATGAGGCCGCCGATATGCATGGGTATCAGGATTACGGCTGTGGCGAAGCTCAGCATTAAAAACGTTATGAGGCAAAGCCGTTGCTGCCAGTCGTGGCTGCGGTGGTCGAGAAATCTGTTGAGTTTCTGTCTTGTGCTCTTTCCGGTCTGCCTTGTTTCCATTGTAGTCGTCTTTTAAATCTTGCCACAAAGATAAGTCGTTTTTTGGATATTTCACGCCATTTTACGGTAGTTTTTATGCCGCTTTGCGCTTTTTCATGCCTATGGAGGTTTGCGTCTGTGGTTTCTTGTGGGTAACTTTGTGGAAAACCGATAACCAAGTAAACACAAAACGACATGAAAAACATTTACTCACGACACTTACGGGACTTTGTCTTCCGTGCGCTACTGTCACTCCTGACGTGCGTGGCTGGAACCCTCCATGCTGGTACTGTCATGCCTCGAAACCCGATAGCGAAGGTCACTAACTTGAATTACACCAAGACAAACACCATTGTCACGCTAAAGCTGTGGATGTACAATTACGATGGCGACAACGCCCACTTCGTTGGCGACGTGTGGCTCACCATTGACGGCAAGAAAAGGATAAAGCTCAATGAATGTTGGTCGCTGATTTCCAATGTGAAGGACGAAGACAAGATCAAAAATCTCGAATGGGATAAAATCTCCGAAGCCCAATATATTTTAGCTTGGGACAATGAGTATTATGGGGATTTGGAGTTTGGCAAATTGAGTAAAAACCAGCAGTGTCCCTACAACAGCAACACATCGGAAAAGAAGTGGAGCACCGCGGAAATAAAGTTGACTTTCAAAAAAGTGTTTCCATACTATGGCCACAAGATTACCATAGAGGGCACTTGGCGCGACAGGTGCGACGACAAGAAGAAAGCCGACAAGTATTGGTCCATCGACAACGAGATAGAGGGATATGTGCGACCCGCGGAAGTGAAGGCTGGGCCGTCAGGCAGCGATGTCGTGCTTTCGTGGCAAAAACAAGGCTACAACAAGAAGTCAAAGGCCAACGGCAAGTGGGTAGTCTACAAGGTGGATGGCAAGGTCTATGCCAAGTTGGGCGAGAGGCCTGTTGGCGATTGCTCCTTCGCCATCCCGAAGAAAAAGTTTGAGTGTGGTGGCACATATTGTATCGCGTTCCTCCCCGATGGTTTCAACGCGGCAACTCCGGCGAGCGGCCTTTCGGCGGAACTCATTTTGGGTGGACATGCTGAAAAAAATGACGTGTGCCAGAGGTGTGGCCACGGCTTCATGCATTACAAGACTCGACTCAAGGAAATGGTAAGGCTGCCAAAGAATGCTGATTTCGGGGCCGTCATCGTGTCTCACAAGAATGAGGGGGACTGCAAGTTCGTGATAGAGTGCGATGGACCAATAACGAGAATACCCAGCGATGCTTTCTCGGCTGTGCAAAACTGCCTGAAAGATGACAACCTTAGCATACCAACGACCGTGACTCACATAGGCGACAGGGCTTTCTGTCGCAATGCGCTTCTCACGGGCAAATTGGTCATACCGCCATCGGTAAAGTCAATAGGAAGAGAGGCTTTCATGGGTACGAATTTTTCTGGCGACCTTGTCATTCCCAATTCGGTGGGATCAATCGGGTATGGAGCGTTTAGTGCTTGCAATGGATTCAATGGCACGCTGACGTTGCCAAAAGGACTGAAAGTCATAGAGTCTTATGCCTTTAATAGTTGTACAAAGCTGAAAGGCAACTTAACGCTTCCTGATAATTTGACGAGCATAGGCGATTATGCTTTTTATATATGCAGAATGCTTACTGGGAACCTTGTCATTCCAAAGACGGTGAAATCCATAGGCGAACGTGCATTTGCCAGTTGCTCTGGTTTCAATGGCACGCTTACGCTTCATGAGGGACTGGAGACAATAGGAAAGAATGCTTTTTCCTCTTGTGATGGTCTTACAGGTGATTTGAACATACCGCAAACGGTAAGGAAAATCAGTGAGGGCGCATTTAATAATTGCAGAGGTTTCAACGGCACGCTTACGCTTCCTGACAAGCTGGAGCGCATAGAGCCCAACGCTTTTTATAGCTGCGGCGGCTTGAAGGGCAATTAGGTCATTCCTTCGACCGTTACAATCATTGGTGAAAATGCCTTTTTCTCTTGTAAGGGCTTTACCGGCAACCTTGTCATCCCCAATTCTGTGACAGTGATAGGCCCATGGGCTTTTTACAATTGCAATGGTTTCAAAGGCACGCTCACGCTTTCTGACAATCTTGAACGCATAGGGGATAATACCTTTGGCTACTGCGACGGCTTAACTGGTACTCTCGTGATTCCGGGAACCGTGACAGCCATTGGCGCCTCTGCTTTTTATGGCTGTGATGGCTTTGGCGACTTGGTGTTGCCAAACTCCATTGCTGTCATACCTGAGAAGGCTTTTAGCAGATGCAGAGGCTTGAAAAATAATGTGGTGATACCTGCCTCGGTCAAGGAGATAGGCTCTCAGGCTTTTGCCTATAGTTCCGAAATACCTGGTCTTGAGTTTTCAAATGGCCTGACTACAATAGGAAACGATGCCTTTTGGAATTGCCGTGGCCTAAAAGGGACGGTCACATTGCCACCATCGTTGGAGAGCATCAGCGAATACTCTTTCGCGGACTGCGGCAAAGTTACAGCCTTCGAGTTTAAGTCGCTTCCTCGTGGCATGAAGGAGATGCTGTCGCACGCAACAGTACACAGGAGCGTCAGGCTTAGTGATGCCTCCTATGTGAGCGAAGCCGACAACTCCGGTGCCAGCATAGACGAGCTGTCGTATACCCGTGACAATCCTGGGCAATGGAACACGCTCGTGTTGCCTTGCGACTTGACGCTCACAGGCGAAGAAAATCATGTTCTGTACAAGATAGACAAGGTTGATGATGACAAACTCGTGGTGAGTCAGGTCAAGGATAAGGTAGCGGCGGGAACGCCTTGCCTGTTCCTGTGCGGTAAAAGCGACCAGAAAGCGGTGACTATTACCGCCAATAAAGTAGTGCTCGACATGACTTTGAATACCGTCAATGTGGATGGCCTGACGTTTATCGGGACTTACCATACCCAAAAGCCAGTCGAGGGTTGGGTCTTTAGTGGCAATATGTTTGTCAACATTGACAATTTGCCTGCCAAGGAAGAAGGTTATAGCGTTTCACCATTCAGCGCATGGCTCGAAGGTGCGGTGCAGGGGAATCCCTGGTCTCTTGGGTTGAAGGTCAACAATCCTGCCACCGGCATTGCCCCAGTCACGGTCGTGGACACGCTCAACGGTGAAGGCGTGGAGTACTATGACCTTAGCGGTCAGAGGCTTGATGCTCCGCGTCAGGGAGTGAACATAGTGCGATTGAAGTCAGGAAAGGCGAAGAAGCTGATAATAAAGTAGCTTTGCCTGCCAAATGTTGGCAGCCAGATAAAGGTAAAACGGAAAACGGCCTAATTGCCTAAAATATCGATGGCCTGTTACCAAAATCGAACAGAAAAGCTGTATCTTTGCAATGTTATAACAGATAGTAAAATATTCAAAGATGAGAATAGGCGATTTGGATTTTGGTAGCAGGCCATTGTTTCTTGCACCCATGGAAGATGTTACCGATATAGGCTTCCGTAAGCTGTGCAAGCGTTTCGGGGCGGCAATGGTGTATACCGAGTTTGTGGCGGCTGATGCCATAATACGTTCTATACCAAGCACTTTGTCTAAGATGAAAGTCAACGACGACGAGCGCCCCGTGGGCATCCAAATCTATGGAAAGAACGTTGACTCCATGGTTGAGGCCGCCAAGATAGTGGAAACGTTCCATCCCGACATTATCGACCTTAACTTTGGTTGCCCTGTGAAGAAGGTGGCAGGCAAGGGGGCGGGAGCGGGCTTGTTGCGCGACATTCCGCTCATGCTTGAGATAACGCGTGCCGTGGTAAAGGCCGTGAACACGCCTGTTACCGCCAAGACACGCCTCGGATGGGACAAGGAGAACCTTGTCATCACCACGCTGGCAGAGCAGTTGCAGGACTGTGGCGTCCAGGCTTTGACAATTCATGGTCGCACGAGGTCGCAGATGTACACGGGTGATGCCGATTGGTCACTTATAGGTGAGGTAAAGCGTAATCCACGCATACATATACCCATCATAGGCAATGGCGACATCACGACGCCTGAAAGGGCTAAGGAGGCGTTTGACAACTATGGCGTCGACGCCGTGATGATTGGTCGCGCTACATTCGGCAGGCCTTGGTTTTTCAAGGAATGTAAAGACTATATCGACGGTGCCGTCGGTAATGACGCTTGCGAAAAGGGTGCAGATATGGTACTTGCTGCACCCTTAACGATAGACGACAAGATAGACGTGCTGGAAGAGCAGTTGCGCATCAATGTGGAGCGCATAGATGAATATCGTGGCATATTGCATACCCGAAGGCATCTGGCAGCATCGCCCATTTTCAAGAACATTCCTAATTTCAGACAGACCAGAATAGCCATGTTGAGGGCAAATACGGTGCAAGAAATTGTAAATATACTTGAGGAATGTAGATTGAAACTCAAAGGGTTATAAGCCCTCTGCGACAAAAGTATGAATTGTTTTAGTAATTATTAACAGTAGTGCTGTTTTATGAAAACAAGGAAAGAGATTGCGGCCAGCAAAAAGGCAAGTGGAAAGTATAATTGCGCCCAATCTGTTGTCACTTCTTATCCGGAAATCACGGGCTTGGATGAGGCCGTGGCGATGAACCTGACAGATGGTTTCGCGGCAGGCATGACCAATATGGAAGGCACTTGTGGCGCTCTCGTAGGCGCGGCTCTTGTATTGGGACTTGCTAATAAGGACAAGCGCAAGACGATGCGCCAGGTGCGTGAGGTGATGAATAAGTTTCAGGAGCGCAACCATGCCACTCAATGCAAGTTGCTCAAAGGCGTTGCCACCCATAAGGTGCTTCGCGAGTGTCCGTTTTGTGTCGCTGACGCTTGCGAGTTCCTTGAAGAACAACTCGGCAATCAATAATAAGGCTTCAAGCGACAGTGGCTTCATACCACGGTGTTTTTAAGCGTAAATAGTCGCAAAGCTACTGTGGTTTCAAGCGAAATAGTCGCAAAGCTACTGTGGTTTCAAGCTTTTGTGGTTTTTCTGACAATAAAAAGCCTCGCTGTTTGGTTTATTGTCCAAACGGCGAGGCTTTATATATAATGTATTGCTTAAAGCAATTTCCCGAAAGTAGTGACTTGCGTCAATGCTTTAGGGGTGCCTTGGCAGTTTTACGGAGCTTTAGTAGTTCTGCGCGTCGATCTCGAAGAAGCTCTGCGGGTGGTTGCACACTGGGCATACCTTTGGAGCGTACTTGCCTACCACGATGTGTCCGCAGTTTCGGCACTTCCAGATGCGCTCATCGTCGCGAGAGAACACGATGCCGCCCTCAAGGTTGCCAACGAGCTTCTTGTAACGCTCCTCGTGGTGCTTCTCGATTTCACCAACCATGCTGAACTTCGCGGCAATCTCATTGAAGCCCTCTTCCTTTGCCTCTTCTGCCATGCGTGCGTACATGTCTGTCCACTCGAAGTTCTCGCCAGCTGCAGCGGCCTCAAGGTTGCTCTTGGTGTCCTTTATGTCACCGCCCTCAAGATACTTGAACCAGAGCTTTGCGTGCTCCTTCTCGTTGGCAGCTGTCTCCTCGAAGATGGCAGCTATCTGCTCATAGCCTTCCTTGCGGGCTTTGCTTGCGAAATAAGTGTATTTATTACGAGCCTGGCTCTCACCTGCGAAAGCCTCTTGCAAATTCTTCTCAGTCTTTGTTCCTTTAAGATCCTTCATAATGTTCTTGTATTAATGTGTTTTTGTATTATTCCTTTTTACGTTTGCAAAGTTAGGAAAAATATAAATAGCTTCCAAATATTTAGCCGTCTATTTTGTAATTATTACAATATTTCTGCTTGCCTTTGGCTTGATTGTCATGCCGTCCATGGTCCTTGTGTCTTGATTATGCTACGTTCTGAAAACAATTCTGCCACGGTCATAAAGCGATTCTGCCACTGTCATAAAAATGGGTCTTCCGGAATTTGGAGTGATGGCATAAAAAGCAAGAGTGGTGACACTGAAAGCCATCAGTGCCACCCCTCATTATGAAGAAGATGAAAAAAAATTAATCTATGTCGTTGTTATGGTCGAGCTGGTCGGAGAAGTCGCTGTGCTGCTCCTGTCCATTGTCGTGGTTCTCGTAGCGACGTGGACGACGCTCGCCGCGCTGCTCACCGTTGTCGCGATGTGGACGACGCTCGCCGTTGTCGCGGCGTGGGCGACGTGGACGCTCTTGGTAGCCTTCTGGCTTCTCGAGCAGCACGCGATGAGAGAGCTTGTATTTGCCGGTCTTAGGATCAATCTCAAGCAGCTTGACCTGGATGTGGTCACCCTCCTTGATTCCAGCCTCCTCTACGGTCTCCAGGCGCTTCCAGAGAATCTCGGAGATGTGGAGCAAGCCTTCCTTGCCAGGAAGGATCTCGACGAAGCAACCGTAAGGCATGATGCTCTTTACCACGCCATCGTAAACCTCGCCAACCTCAGGCAGGGCCACGATGCCCTTGATCTTTGCCATTGCCGCGTCGATGCTCTCCTTGTTAGGAGCCGAAACCTGCACGTGACCGACACCGTCGGCCTCGTCGATGGTGATAGTGGCACCTGTGTCTTGCTGCATCTGCTGGATAATCTTGCCGCCGGGGCCAATGACGGCTCCGATGAACTCCTTAGGAATGTCGAATGCCTCAATGCGTGGCACCTGCGGCTTGAGCTCCTTGCGTGGCTCAGAGATGGTCTTCATCATCTCGCCCATGATGTGCTCGCGGCCGGCCTTAGCCTGCATGAGAGCCTTCTCGATGATGTCGAATGAGAGGCCGTCGCACTTGATATCCATCTGTGTGGCAGTGAGTCCGTCCTTTGTTCCCGTGGTCTTGAAGTCCATGTCGCCGAGGTGGTCCTCGTCGCCGAGAATATCAGAGAGAATGGCATACTTGTCCTCGCCAGGGTTCTTGATGAGGCCCATTGCGATACCAGCCACCGGCTTCTTGATTGGCACGCCGGCATCCATGAGGGCGAGAGTTCCGCCGCAGACGCTTGCCATTGAAGAAGAGCCGTTAGACTCCAGGATATCTGATACCACACGCACGGTGTAAGGATAGTTTGCGGGAATCTGTCCCTTGAGGGCACGCCAAGCCAAGTGGCCGTGACCGATCTCACGACGGCCTGGGCCGCGCTGGCTCTTTGCCTCGCCAGTGGAGAACGGTGGGAAGTTGTAGTGGAGCAAGAAGCGCTGGTAGCCCTGGCTCACCACGCCGTCCACCATCTTCTCGTCGAGCTTTGTGCCGAGAGTGACGGTAGCGAGCGACATTGTCTCTCCGCGTTGGAAGATTGCGCTTCCGTGAGGCATTGGCAGTGGGCTTGTCTCGCACCAGATTGGACGCACCTCGTCGGTCTTGCGGCCATCCATGCGGAGACCCTCGTCGAGGACGCAGCGGCGCATGGCGTCGCGCAGCACGTCGTTCCAATAACGGCCTGCCTCAGCGTGCTTCTCCTCAAGGTCTTCCTCGGAGAGGTCGGTGTGGGCGGCGTCGTATTTCTCGATGAAGTCGGCGATTATCTTGTCGAAAGCGTCGTTGCGCTCCTGCTTCGGCAGAGTCTTGTGGATAGTGTCGTAAGCGGGTTGGTAAAGCTCGTCGTGGATTTGCTTGCGCAGGTCCTCGTCGTTCACCTCGTCGTTGTACTCGCGCTTCACGTCGGTGCCAAGTTCCTTTGCGAGCTCGTCCTGGAGTTCGCACATTGGCACGATGGCCTTCTGCGCGGCCTTGAGAGCCTCCACAAGGTCGTGCTCCTGCACCTCGCTCATCTCGCCCTCAACCATCATGAGGTTGTCCTTCGTGCAGCCGACCATGATGTCGAGGTCAGCGTCCTTCATCTGCTCGAAAGTCGGGTCGATGACATACTCGCCGTTAATGCGAGCCACGCGGCACTCTGATATTGTGTGCTCGAAAGGTATCGTGGAGCAAGCCATGGCAGCGGAAGCCGCGAAGCCTGCGAGAGCGTCAGGCTGATCCTTTCCGTCGGAAGAGAGGAGCCAAATCTGCACGAATACCTCGCAATGGAAATCAGAAGGGAATAAAGGTCTTAGCGCACGGTCTACAAGGCGTGAAATAAGGATTTCTTCATCTGTGGCCTTACCTTCGCGTTTGGTAAAGCCGCCGGGGAAACGCCCGGTTGCGTAATACTTTTCACGATAATCAACTGTCACTGGCATGAAGTCTGTGCCAGGAACTGCTTCTTTGGCTGCGGTAACGGTAGCAAGGAGCACTGTGTTGTTCATACGGAGAACGACAGAGCCATCGGCTTGCTTGGCAACCTTTCCGGTCTCAATTGAGATGGTCCTTCCATCTGGCAACTGGACGGTCTTTGTAATAACGTTCATCTAAAAATCTAAAAAACTTATTGTTTTGACTAACATCTAACATGTCGATGCCATCATGCATCGATAATTCTTAAATCGCCACAAAGGTACACATTATTAATATGTTGCGGAAATAAACCCCTGATTATTTTTGTTTTTTTGTCTAAAACGAAACTATTTCCACGCAAAAAGGATTAAACAACGAATAATTTATAGTAACTTTGCCATGAAAAGGCCACTGCGCGTTTGGCGGTGGAAAGCAAGCATGGAAAAACAAGAATACTAACATGAAGATAAATCATCTATTCAAGCTTGCCGCGTTGTTCGTGGCGGCGTTGACCATCACTTCTTGCACGCAGAAGAAGTTTCGCGTGTCGGGCACCATCACTGATGCCAAAGACTCTTTGCTCTATTTTGAGAACATGGGCTTGAATGGCCCTGTCACCGTCGACTCGGTGAAGCTATCCGCCGACGGCTCGTTCTCGTTCTCGGCCAAGGCCCCTGGCAACCCAGAGTTTTATCGCTTGCGCATCGACCGACAACTCATCAACGTGGCCATCGACTCCACCGAGAACGTGGAGGTGAAGGCGTCTTACCCTACCATGTCGTATAAGTATGACATCCAGGGCTCCGACGATTGCGCTAAGATCAAGGAGCTGACCTTGAAGCAGATGAACCTCCAGACACAGCTCAACGCCATTGCCGGCAATCCAAACGTGCCTTACGACCAAGAGGGCGCGCTCATGCAAGATGCTCTCGACAAGTATAAGACCGCGGTCAAGACCAACTACATCTTCAAGGCCCCGATGAAGGCGTATTCTTATTTCGCCCTCTTCCAGACCGTGGTCATCGGTGGTCGCCCAATCAACATCTTCGACGCCCACAGCAGCAAGGCCGACGTGCAGGTCTACGCGGCCGTGGCCACGAGCTGGGACACTTATTACCCTAAGTCGGAGCGTGGCGAGAACCTCCACAACATAGCCATTGCCGGCATGCGCGACCTCCGCATCGTCCAGGCGCAGCAAGCCCAGACCCTGCCGGCCAGCAAGGTGTCCACGTCGGGCTTGATAGACATTGCCTTGCCCGACCGTGAGGGCAACGTGAGAAAGCTTACGAGCTTGAAAGGCAAGGTCGTGCTGCTCGACTTCCACGTCTTCGCCTCCAAGAACAGCACGCAACGCATAATGTGGCTTCGCGACCTTTACAACAAGTATCATGCCCAGGGCCTGGAGATTTACCAGGTGAGCCTCGATTCCGACGAGCATTTCTGGAAGGAGCAGGTTGCCGCGTTGCCATGGATATGCGTGCGCGACGCTAACGGCAGCGCGGTTGCCGCCTCGGAGTATAACGTGCAGCAGGTGCCCACTTTCTTCCTCATCGACAAGAGCAATACGCTCCAGAAGCGCGACGCGCAGATAAAGGACATCAACGCCGAGATAAAGTCGATGCTCTGAACTGCAAAGCAGGGTGCGGCCACAGGGTCCGCACCCTGCTTTGTGGTTATAATGCCTTGAGCGAAAGGATGGTTATCTTCCCCGAAGGATATATATGGCAAAGATAATTATAATTGCTCATGGTTGTATGTAAATTTGCTGTTTTTTGTTTTTTAGCGTTGATCATGGGTATCCTTTGTAGTTGCCCGCCCCCAGCAAAGCCATTGCGAGTTAGCGATCAATTTTGGATTCCATATAGATTCGTGTGAAGGAAAAGCATCAACGCGAATCGACATGGATTCAAAATAAGTTGTGGAAACCCCTTGTTATTGTTTGATAATTGCGTAACTTTGCGAAGTAAAAGATGATTTATTGTTTTTTATAACGATGCATCCATTAGAAAAGTTCAAGTACTGCCCGGTTTGTGGCAGCAAGCATTTTGTCGACAACGACGAAAAGAGCAAGAAGTGTGAGAATTGCGGCTTTGAGTATTATCTCAATCCAAGCGCCTCTACGGCGGCTATCATCCTTAATGACAAGAACGAGCTTCTCGTGCTGTCGAGAAAGAAGGAGCCGGCAAAGGGCACGCTCGACCTTCCGGGCGGTTTCGCCGACATGGGCGAAACATCCGAGGAAGGCATGAAGCGTGAGGTCATGGAAGAGACCGGGCTGGAGGTCACAGAGGCTAAATACCTCTTCAGCTTCCCTAACATATACTATTACTCCGGCTTCCACATACCCACCATGGACTTCTTCTTCCTCTGCAAGGTAAAGGATTTCAGCGCCCTCAAGGCAGGCGACGATGCCGCGTCTTATCAGTGGATACCGTTGGAGGAGGTTCATACCGAGCAGTTTGGCATGCGTTCCATCCGCCATGCGCTCAACGTCATCTTGCGTCAGAAGATACAGTCGCTTTGATTGCGGAGGCGACAAACCACGAGGATTTTTGTGAAATCAAGCCAACAATACAGCGCGTCAAGGGTAAAGCTTGGCGCGCTTTTTCGTGATTCCTTTTTATTGCGAGAGATTGTCAAAGAAGAGCGGAAGATATTAAAAAACCTAAATTCTTGTGTATATAATAATGTATTGGCAAGTGAAATGTTTACTTTTGCCCTCTAATTATAATAGGTAGACTATTAATTAATGTGCAGTATATGCAAGACAACTTAGTGATAGTAGAGAGTCCGGCCAAGGCTAAGACCATCGAGAAGTTCCTTGGCAAGGACTATAAAGTGATGTCCAGTTATGGCCATATCCGCGACTTGAAGAAGAAGGAGCTCAGCATAGGCAAGGACACGTTGACCCCTGAATATGAGATTCCGGATGACAAGAAAAAGGTGGTTGCCGAGCTGAAGAAGAACGCCAAGGCCGCCAAGAAGGTATGGCTCGCGTCCGATGAAGACCGCGAGGGAGAAGCCATCAGCTGGCACTTGTGCGAAGTGCTTGGCCTTGACGAGGCAAAGACGTCACGCATTGTTTTCCATGAGATTACCAAACCCGCCATATTACAGGCAATAGCCAACCCGCGTCATCTCGACATGAGCCTTGTCGACGCCCAGCAGGCGCGTCGCGTCCTCGATCGCATCGTGGGTTTCAAGCTCTCGCCCGTGCTTTGGCGCAAGGTTAAGCCCGCCCTCTCGGCAGGCCGCGTGCAGAGCGTGGCCGTGAAGCTCATAGTGGAGCGCGAACGCGAGATACAGAAGTTCCAGAGCGAGCCGTTCTTCCGTGTCAACGCCATCTTCGACGTTGCAGGCGGCAGCCAGGTGAAGGCCGAGCTCGACCATCGCTTCAAGACCTATGATGAGGCTCACGCTTTCCTTGAGAGTTGCAAGGACGCCGCGTTCACGGTTGGCGACATCACGAAGAAGCCACTCAAGCGCATGCCCGCGCCGCCCTTCACCACCTCCACCTTGCAGCAAGAGGCGGCCCGCAAGCTCGGCTTCACGGTGTCGCAGACCATGATGATAGCCCAAAGGCTGTACGAGAGCGGACGCATAACCTACATGCGTACCGACAGCGTGCATCTCTCCTCGTTTGCCTTGAACGCCTGCAAAGACGAGATAATGAAAGACTACGGCGAGGAATACATCCACAACCGCGAGTTCCAAACCAAGTCGAAGGGCGCGCAGGAGGCCCACGAGGCCATACGCCCCACGTTCGCCAATACCGACAAGGGAGAGTGGACATCGCAGGAGCGCCGCCTCTACGACCTCATCTGGAAGCGCACCATAGCCTCACAGATGGCTGAGGCCAAGATAGAGAAGACCACGGCGGTGGTGAACATGGACAATCGTACGGAGCATTTCGTGGCAAACGGCGAGGTAGTGGTCTTCGACGGATTCCTGAAAGTGTATCGCGAGTCTACCGACGACGATGCTCTGGAGCCGAAGCCGGAAGGCACCAACATCTTGCCGGCGCTGGCCGTGGGCGAGAGCCTTTCCCGCAAGAATGTCACCGTGACCGAGCGTTTCACCCTGGCACCGGCACGATACACCGAGGCAAGCCTCGTGCACAAGTTGGAAGAACTTGGCATTGGCCGCCCGTCAACTTACGCGCCAACGATATCCACCATCCAGCAACGCGAGTACGTGGTCAAGGGCGACAAGCCAGGCAAGGAGCGTCCTTACACCATCGACACCTTGGAGGGCGACACCATAAAGCAGGAGACGAAAGTGGAGTTTGCCGGCTCAGAGCGTGGCAAGCTCATACCTACCGACATCGGCACCGTGGTCAACGACTTCCTGCAGGCCAACTTCCCCGAGATAATGGACTATAACTTCACCGCCAAGGTGGAGGGCGACTTCGACCGCATTGCCGAGGGCAAGGAAGACTGGAAAGACATGCTCCATAAGTTTGACGACCACTTCGAGCCGCAAGTGGAGAATGTCATCAACCAGCGTTCCGAGCACAAGGCTGGCGAGCGCCAGATAGGCGTGGAGCCCAAGAGCGGCAAGCCCGTGTTCGTGAAGATAGGGCGTTTCGGCCCTGTGGTGCAGATTGGCGCCGCCGGTGGCGACGAGAAGCCGCAGTTCGCGCAGATGCCAAAAGACAAGAGCATAGAGACCATCACCCTCGACGAGGCGCTCGAACTGTTCAAGCTGCCACGCAAGGTCGGCAAGTATGAGGGCACCGACGTAACCATCGGCGCCGGACGCTTTGGCCCGTATGTGCTGCACGACAAGAAATACGTGTCCATACCCAAGGGCGAGGACCCAATGACGATAACCCTCGAACGCTCGATAGAGCTTATCGAGGCCAAGCGCAAGGCTGAGAAGGAACGCCACATCAAGACGTTTGCCGAGGATGCCAAGATGGAGCTGCTCAAGGGCCGTTTCGGGCCATACATCGCCTACGACGGCAAGAACTATCACATCGACAAGAAACTGCACGAGCGCGCGCTTGCCGGCGATCTGACCTACGACGAGTGCATGGACATCGTGAAGAACGCCCCGGAGCCAAAGCCGCGAAGGGGACGCAAGAGCTGACCGCCACATGAAGAGAATCATCATCATCGGATACATGGGGTCGGGGAAGACCACCGTCGGCCATGCCCTGAGCCAAGAGTTGGGCTTGCCTTTCTATGATCTCGATTGGTACATAGAGACCCGCATGCATCGCACCGTGAAGCAAATTTTCGACGAGAAGGGCGAGAAGGGCTTCCGGAAGATAGAGCACAACCTGCTGCACGAGGTGGCGGAGTTTGAGGATGTCATAATATCGTGCGGAGGCGGCACGCCGTGCTTCTTCGACAACATCGACTACATCAACCGCCAGGGCGAGACGGTCTACCTGAAATGCACCACCGACGTGCTCTACAAGCATCTCAAGATGGGAAAGACCGTCAGGCCGTTGCTGCTCAACAAGACCCCTGATGAGGTGAAGACGTTCATCGAGGCCCAGCTCAAGCAGCGCGAGCCGTTCTACGCCAAGGCGAAGCACATCGTGGATGTGTCATTGATGGACAATAAGGAAAAAATAAAAACAACTGTTGACGCTATACGCGGCGAATTGGGAATATAATGAAAAAGTGGACAATAGAAGACTCTGAGGAACTCTACAACATCAAGGGATGGGGTACCTCTTATTTTGGCATCAACGAGAAAGGACACGTCTACGTGTCGCCCGTGAAGAGCGATGTCAAGATAGACTTGCGCGAGGTTATGGACGACTTGGCACTCCGCGATGTCACGCCTCCGGTGTTGCTTCGCTTCCCTGACATTCTCGACAACCGCATCGAGAAGATGGCGTCGTGCTATGAGAAAGCCAAGAAGGAATACGACTTCAAGGGCCAGAGCTACGTCATCTATCCTATCAAGGTCAACCAGATGCAACCCGTTGTCGACGAGATAACCTCCCACGGCCGCAAGTTCAACCTGGGCCTGGAGGCCGGCTCCAAGCCTGAGCTTCACGCCGTGATAGCCCAGCAGTGCAAGAGCGACTCGCTCATCATCTGCAACGGCTACAAGGACGAGAGCTACATAGAGCTTGCCATACTCGCGCAGAAGCTCGGCAAGCACATCTTCATCGTCGTGGAGAAGCTCAACGAGATAGACGTCATCGCCAAGACTGCCAAGCGGCTCAAGGTGATACCCAACATCGGCATACGCATCAAGCTGGCCTCGTCGGGCTCCGGCAAATGGGCCGAGAGCGGCGGCGACGCGTCGAAGTTTGGCCTCACGCCGTCGGAACTTCTGGAAGCCTTGCGCAAGCTCGACAACTATGGATTGCACGACGGCATAAAGCTGATTCATTTCCACATTGGCTCGCAAATCACGAAGATACGCCGCATACAAAACGCCTTGACCGAGGCGGGACAATATTACGCCAACCTGAGGAAGATGGGTTATGGCATAGAATACGTGGATTGCGGCGGCGGTCTTGGCGTCGACTACGACGGCACGCGCTCCAGCAACTCGGAGAGCTCGGTCAACTATTCCATCCAGGAATACATCAACGACTGCGTGTACGCCTTTGTCGACATAGCCAACAAGAACGACATACCGCATCCCAACATCATCACCGAGAGCGGACGTTCGCTTGCCGCCCACCACTCCGTGCTCATCCTCGACGTGCTCGGCGTGGCGTCGCTGCCTGAGATGCCCGAGGAGTTTGAGGCTAAGCCTGCCGACCATCAGCTTGTGCGCGACCTTTACGATATTTGGTGCCACATCAGTCCCAAGTCGATGCTTGAGGATTGGCACGACGCCGACCAGATACGCGAGGACTGTCTCGACATGTTCGCCCACGGCATGGTGGACCTCAAGACGCGTGCCGAGGTGGAGGCGATGTATTGGAGCGTTTGCCATGAGATAGACTCCATGGCAAAGCGCATGAAGCACGTGCCCGACGAGCTGCGCGGCCTCGACACGCTGCTTGCCGACAAGTATTTTTGCAACTTCTCGCTCTTCCAGTCGCTGCCCGACTGTTGGGGCATAGACCAGCTCTTCCCCATAATGCCTATCGAGCGGCTCGACGAGCAGCCCACGCGCAACTGCACCCTGCAAGACATCACTTGCGACTCCGACGGTAAGGTGGCCAACTTCGCCGTGGGAGGCTCACAGAGCAGCGTGCTCCCCGTGCACGTGCTGCGGAAGGGTGAGCCATACTATATAGGGGCTTTCCTTGTGGGTGCCTACCAAGAAATCCTTGGCGACATGCACAACCTCTTTGGCGACACCACGGCGGCGCATATCACCGTGAAAGACGGCACCTACCACATCGACCAGATAATAGACGGCGAGACGGTGGAGGAAGTGCTCGAGTATGTGCAGTATAACCCCAAGAAGCTCGTGCGACAGCTTGAGCAGTGGGTCACCAAGGGCGTGAAGGAAGGCAAACTCTCGCTTGACGAGGGCAAGGAGTTCCTCGCCACCTATCGCTCCGGGCTCTACGGATACACCTATCTCGAATAAGGGCATATAGGCAAGACCTTCATTTTTTATTTTATATAAGCAATACCATAAGTTAGAAGAATAATACCAATGCGGAATATCACAGTCATAAAGGTTGGCGGCGCCATCGTGGAAGACGAGGCTCGCCTTGACGATCTTCTCGACCGTTTCGCGCGCGTCGACGGCCCGAAGGTGCTTGTCCATGGCGGCGGCAGAAGGGCCACGAAAGTGGCGGCGGCCTTGGGCATTGAGACGAAGATGGTGGACGGCCGTCGCGTCACCGACGCCGACATGCTCGAGGTGGTGACGATGGTTTATGGAGGATTGGTCAACAAGAACGTCGTGGCGAGGCTCCAGGCGCGTGGCGTCAACGCCCTCGGACTGACCGGGGCCGACATGAACGTGATGCTAAGCCACCGCCGGCCATTGAAGAACGGTGTCGACTACGGTTTCGTGGGAGACGTCGACAAGGTGGACGGCCAGGCCCTCACCTCTTTGCTGGAGCGTGGGGTCATACCTGTCATGGCACCGCTCACCCACGACGGCAAAGGGTCGTTGCTCAACACCAACGCCGACACCATAGCCGCTGAGACGGCCAAGGCCTTGACGCCCTTCTTTGACGTGACGCTTGTCTACTGTTTCGAGAAGGCGGGCGTGCTCGCCAACCCCGACGACGATGGCAGCGTGATTCCGGTCATAACCAAGGACGACTTCGCCACGCTCACCGCCAATGGCACCATCAGCGGCGGCATGAAACCAAAGATAGAAAACGCCCTTGCGGCGGTAGGGCAGGGCGTGAGGCGCGTCATCATCACCAAGGCCGAGGCGTTGGGCACCGATGGCGGCACCACGATAGAATGATATAAATGATAAGTTTCCAGAATGATATCCTCCCGCTGAAAAACCAGCTTTATCGCTTGGCGCTGCGCATCACGCTCGACAGTGCCGAGGCAGAGGATATTGTGCAGGAAACGCTGATAAAGGTCTGGGATCGACGGGAGTCGTGGACCAGCATAGACAACATAGAGGCTTTCTGTTTCACCATCTGCCGCAACAAGGCGCTCGATTATGTCAGGAGCGTGAGCTCGCGCAACGAGAGCCTTGACAGTTCGCAAAACGAACGGCCCGACACGTCTTACACGCCATCGCAGCAAACCGTCGTCAACGACCAGATGGCGATGGTGCGCCATATCGTGGACTCGTTGCCAGAGAAGCAGAAATCGTGCATACAGCTTCGCGATTTTGAAGGAAAGGCGTATAAGGAGATTGCGAGGCTGCTCGACATGACCGAGGAACAAGTGAAAATAAACATCTTCCGGGGCAGGAAGGCCATAAAGGAAAAGTTCGTAAAGATGAACGATTTTGAGGCAAAATAGTTCCGCGAAGTCGGCCATGTCATTTTTTTTGTCTTAAAAATGCAAATTCACTTTGCCTTTTCCTTGTTTTTGATTACTTTTGCCCACTAAATGTTTGTACTTCAATAATTTAGCATAAGATATATTTATACCAGATGTCGATAGAGATTAAAAGGGTAGAGACAAAGAAGGATCTTGCCAAGTTTATAGATTTCCATTACGATCTTTACAAGGGCAACGCCTATGATGCCCCGACTTTGTTTTTTGATGACATGAACACTCTCAGCCGTGACAAGAACGTCGCCTTTGACTTCTGCGAGGCGGAGTATTTCATGGCTTATAAGGATGGCAAGCTTGCCGGTCGCGTGGCCGCCATCATCAACAATCGCGCCAACGAGAAGTTCGGCAAGAAAGACGTGCGCTTTGGCTGGATAGATTTCGTGGATGACATAGAGGTGACAAAGGCTCTCTTCGACGCCGTTGAGGCTTGGGGCAAGAGCAAGGGCATGACCGCCATGGTTGGCCCGCTTGGCTTCACCGACCTCGATCCCGAGGGCATGCTCATCATGGGCTTCGACAAGCTCGGCACCATGCCCACGATCTACAATTACCCCTACTATCCTGAGCACATGGAGAAGCTTGGCGGATGGGTCAAGGACAACGACTACGTGGAGTATTATCTCCCCATGCCGGAGAAGACCCCTGAGAAGTTTGCCAAGCTCTCGGCCATGATAGAGAAGCGCTACAACCTTCACGTGAAGAAGATAACAAAGAAAGACGTGAAGCATGGCACCATCGTCTACGACATCTTCAGGCTCATCAACGAGACCTACAAGGACCTTTACGGCTACGTGGAGCTCACCGAGCGCCAGATCGACGATTACGTGAAGTCGTATTTGCCGATGCTTGACCTCAACCTCGTCACCCTCGTGGTTGACGGCAACAAGGACGACAAGCTCATCGGCGTGGGCGTCACCATGCCGTCGATGGCCCGCGCCATGCAGAAATGCCACCGTGGCCGGTTGTTCCCGTTCGGTTGGTGGCACCTGCTTAGGGCGTTGAAGTTCCACAAGACCGAGGGCGTCGACTTGCTGCTCATAGGCTTCTTGCCCGAATACCGCACCAAGGGAGCCAACGCCTTGCTGTTTGCCGATCTCATACCGCGCTATATCGACTATGGCTTCAAGTGGGGCGAGACCAACGTGGAGATGGAAGACAACAGCAGCGTGCAAAGCCAGTGGGGCAACCTTGAGCACATCAACCACAAGAGAAGACGATGCTATCGCAAGCAAATAGGCTGACGCGTCTGAGAGTGGTGAACGATATTTACATGATATATATTAAATAGTATGGCAGACGAAAATATCACTCCGGCATCACCCGACACGCCATCATATACCGACGACAACATCCGGCACCTGTCCGACATGGAGCATGTCCGCACGCGTCCGGGCATGTATATCGGTCGTTTGGGCGATGGCAACCTGCCCGAGGACGGCATCTACGTGTTGCTCAAGGAGGTTATCGACAACTCCATCGACGAGTTCAAGATGAACGCCGGCGACCGCATAGAGGTCGACATCGACGACAATCTCCGCGTGTCGGTCCGCGACTATGGCCGTGGCATACCGCAAGGCAAGCTCGTGGAGGCGGTGTCGATGCTGAACACCGGCGGAAAGTACGACACCAAGGCATTCAAGAAAAGTGTCGGTCTCAACGGTGTCGGCGTGAAGGCGGTAAACGCCCTGAGCTCGCGTTTCGAAGTGAAGAGTTACCGAGAGGGCAACGTGCGCGCTCTCGTGTTTGAGAAAGGCAAGCTCAAGAGCGACAAGACGGAGCCGTCGCAGGACGAGAACGGCACGTACATATTCTTTGAGCCGGACAATACGCTCTTCAAGAACTATTCTTTCCACGATGAGTTCGTGGAGACCATGCTCCGCAACTACACTTACCTTAACAGTGGGCTTACCATAATGTATAACGGCAGGCGCATCAAGAGCCGCAACGGCCTCGAGGACTTGCTTGTCGACACCATGACGACAGACCCGCTGTACCCCATCATCCACCTCAAGGGCGAGGACATAGAGATTGCCTTCACCCATACCAACCAGTATGGTGAGGAATACCACAGCTTTGTCAATGGCCAGCACACCACGCAAGGCGGCACCCACCAGAGCGCGTTCAAGGAGCATATAGCCAAGACCATCAAGGAATACTACGACAAGAACTATGAGTACACCGACATTCGCAACGGCATAGTGGCGGCCATCGCCATCAACGTGGAAGAGCCGGTGTTTGAGTCGCAGACAAAAATCAAGCTCGGCTCCACGCTCATGGAACCCGGTGGCGAGACCATAAACAAGTATGTCGGCGACTTCGTGAAGCGCGAGGTCGACAACTATCTGCACATTCACAAAGAGGATGTAGCCGACGTGCTGGAAAACAAGATAAAGGAGAGCGAGCACGAGCGCAAGGCCATGGCCGGCGTTACCAAGCTGGCGCGTGAGCGCGCCAAGAAGGCCAACCTCCACAATCGCAAGTTGCGCGACTGCAGGGTCCACTACAGCGACACGAAGGATGACCGCAAGGAAGAGTCGAGCATCTTCATAACCGAGGGCGACTCGGCAAGCGGAAGCATCACGAAGAGCCGCGACGTGAACACGCAAGCCGTGTTCTCGCTGCGCGGAAAGCCTCTCAACTCGTTTGGGTTGACCAAGAAGGTGGTCTACGAGAACGAGGAGTTCAACCTCTTGCAGGCGGCGCTCGACATTGAGGACGGTCTCGACAACTTGCGCTACAACAAGGTTATTGTGGCGACTGATGCCGATGTCGATGGCATGCACATCCGGTTGCTGCTCATCACCTTCTTCCTCCAGTTCTATCCCGAGCTTATCAAGAAAGGCCACGTCTACGTGCTCCAGACCCCTCTCTTCCGCGTGCGCAACCGCCGCACCAAGATAAAGAGCAAGAAGGTCATTGCAGCCGCCGACGCGCGACTGGCAGCTAACGAGAAAAAGGGCGATTTCATCACTCGCTATTGCTATAGCGAGGAGGAAAGGCTCAATGCCATACGCGACCTCGGGCCAGACCCGGAGATTACCAGGTTCAAGGGCCTTGGAGAGATCTCACCCGACGAATTCGTCCATTTCATCGGTTCTGACATGCGTCTCGAGCAAGTGACGCTCCACAAGAACGACCAGGTGCAGAAGCTCCTCGAATACTACATGGGCAAGAACACCATGGAGCGGCAAAACTTCATCATCGACAATCTTGTCATTGAGGAAGACTTGCCTCAAGACACCGATTTGATAGACTGACGCTTTAACACACTTTTTGACAGGCTCGCGCCTTGAAACACGTTATTATGATGAAACACATCACGCATTTTCTCCATGCCACCCTTTTGCTGTTGCCGCTTTTCTTGTCGGCGCCGGCACAGGCACAACTGCGATTGGACTTTGGCAAGGACTCGCCTCTGCGCAAGTTGCAAATCGCGGAGATAGCCATAAATAGTTTCTATGTCGACTCCGTCGACCAAAACAAGCTTGTGGAGGACGGCATTCGAGGGATGCTTGAGAAGCTCGACCCTCATTCTTCTTACACCACGGCCAAGGAGACCAAGGCCATGAACGAGTCGCTCAATGGCTCATTCGAGGGTGTCGGCATACAGTTCAACATGCAGGAAGACACGCTGCTCGTGATACAAACCGTGGCGAAAGGCCCTTCCGAGAAAGTGGGCATCATGTCGGGCGACCGCATCATAGCCGTAAACGACACGGCGATAGCCGGCGTGAAGATGAGCCGAGAGGAGATAATGAGGAGGCTGAGAGGTCCCAAGGGTACAAAGGTAAAGCTCACCATAGCAAGGCGCGGAATAGCGGAAAAGCTCCATTTCACCGTGGTTCGCGACAAGATTCCGGTGAAGACCATCGACGGTTGGTACATGATAGCTCCTGCCACGGGTTATATCCGCATAGGCAGTTTTGGCGCCACGACCTACGACGAGTTCATGACAGCCGTCAGCGGCCTTAAAGGCAAGGGCATGCGGAACCTCATTCTCGACTTGCAAGACAACGGAGGCGGCTATTTGCAGGCCGCCGTGAGCATAGCCAATGAGTTCTTGCGCAAGGGCGACCTCATCGTATATACGCAAGGTCGCCAGGTGCCACGGTCAGAATATGTGGCGAAGGGCGACGGCAAGCTCGTTGACGGCAAGGTGGTGGTCTTGATAAATGAGCTGACGGCCTCAGCCGCCGAGATTGTCACAGGTGCCTTGCAAGACCAGGATCGTGGCACGGTGGTGGGCAGACGCTCCTTCGGAAAGGGATTGGTGCAACGCCCCGTGGGCTTTCCTGACGGTTCGATGATGAGGCTCACCATCGCACATTATTATACCCCGTCGGGTCGCTGCATACAGAAGCCATACGTGAAGGGCGACCGCAAGGACTATGAGATGGAGCTCGACACACGCTATAAGCACGGAGAGCTTTATTCCGCCGACAGCATACATTTTGCCGACTCTCTGAAGTTCCACACCCTTCGCAAGAACCGCGTGGTGTATGGCGGGGGAGGTATCATGCCCGACTATTTCGTGCCTCTCGACACCATGAGGTTCACCACCTTCCACCGCAAGCTGATGGCGAAGGGAATAGTGTTGGACAACGACCTTAAATTCATGGACTCGCACCGCAAGCAGCTCAAGGCAAAATATCCGCAGTTCAGCGCCTATCTCGAACACTTCACGGTCCCGCAACAACTTGTCGACAGCATCATCAGCGACGGCAAGAAGCAGAAGATAGAGCCCAAGGACAAGGCTGAGCTTGACCGCACCCTCGTTTACCTGCGTGCCCAGCTCAAGGCTCTCATCGCTCGCGACATATGGGACATGAGCCAATATTTCCAGGTCATGAACCAGCAAAGCGACATCGTGACAAAGGCGTTGGAGGTGATAAACCGCCCTTGACGTGGCTTTTCCGCCAAGAGTGATGGCATGCAAGCTATGGGCATGGACGGCCCCCGATAATGGTGGAAAAGAAGGGAGTGACGGCCCCTGCAAAGTGAATAATAATATTTTACAAATGGTCGTCTGAGAATCGATTTTTTTCAACCAAGCAGTCTCTTGGT